>Ga0335074_10001606_pt1 | contig 30630 bp, 25 predicted proteins | sample Lox_Sample_23_FD_206715 | JGI IMG/M metagenome (GOLD analysis project Ga0335074, IMG submission 206715) | Soil microbial communities from Loxahatchee National Wildlife Refuge, Florida, United States - Lox_Sample_2.3 | ecosystem: Environmental > Terrestrial > Soil > Wetlands | place: USA... | reverse complement strand
GCTGCGCTCGCTGGACGCGATCCATCTCGCCACGGCCGCAAGCATCTCGCGTCAACTCGGGGCGCTGATCACCTACGACAGCGATTTGCAGGCAGAGCCCTCTGTCGGACTCGAACCGACGACCCCTTCCTTACCATGGAAGGGTCGGGGTGTTACGAGCGTTCACGGACGCTCTCAGACGGGAACTAAATCCCTGCAAATTCCCACAATGTGGGATGTACGGCCGTGGTGCCCGATTTGCGCTCGTTCTCGATCTAGTGGACGCGGAGTGGACGCGCTGCACTCCCCCGTCCGGCTTCCGAATCTCCAGGGCTGACACAGGTCCCCGCCGGACCGGCGGCTGCGGGCCTCCGGGTCTGCCCGATGCCATCTGAGACATCGAGATCACCGCGGTCGCGGACGAGCCGCGTCGCCGCACCCAACGTCTCATCGAGACACTCGCCGCGCACCTCGGCGACGGCGGCACACCGGATGTCCGCGTTCGACGAGCACAGCTGCCGGTCGTGGCTGTTCCGGGGCGAGCGCGCCATCGTCCTCATCCCAAACCGGTACCATTGTGGTATGAGCAAGCAAATAGCGATCCGGTTGTCAGACGAGTTGGTCGCATTCGTCGACAAGATCGTCGAGAGCGGGCGGGAGCGCAGCCGCGCCGCGGTGGTCACCCGGGCGCTTGAACGCGAGCAACGCCGAATGGTGGCTGCGCGTGACGCGGAAATCCTCGCCGCGACCGGTCCAGACCCCGAGCTCGAGGGCCTGGCTGACTACGCTGCCGGACTTCCCGATCAAAGCTGATGCGCCCCATCCACCTGGCGCGACTGGATAAGTCGCGCCCCGTGTTGGTGCTCACGCGCGAGCTCGTTCGCCCACACCTGAACACGGTCACGATCGCCGCGATCACCACGACAATCCGTGGCCTTTCAACCGAGGTCCTCTGCGGACCCGCCAACGGTCTCGACGATCGCTGCGTCGTCGCATGCGACCACATCACGACCATCCCCGCACACGCGCTCGGACAGCAGATCGGACGGCTCCTCGACGAGCAAGAGGTCGACCTGACAAGGGCGATCCACGCCGCGTTCGACCTCGACACGAGCTGAGCGAGTCCCGCGGCGCCGAACGCATCGATCACACTTGCGGCAAGCGGCCACGCGCTGTCGATCGTGTCCGACAGGGTCGCGATCGCCGGTGACGATCGCTGTGGCGCCGCCGGCTGTCGCGAACGCGACGAGCTAGTCGTCGTGGGGATCGCGGTAGACGGCCGGGTGAGGGCCTGGCGGGTCGGCAATTCGGGTTGTCGGGGCGGCCAGGTCGATGGCCCGAGCCTCAGCATCGATCAGTGGCGAAGCGGTAACGCCGCCGTCATGCGAAGGCTCCGTGTCGCCGCCAGATTCGGATGCCCGCGGCGCGATCCCGCCGTTAGCCCTGGCCTGCAAAGAAGCGGGCGTCTATCGCAACGCGGATCTCTCGTCAGCGCTTAGCGAGACGCGATCTCTACACCACCGAACCGAGGCACGCGAGTCCACCGTGCAAGACCCGGGTCGGCGTGCAGGTCGGTTCAGCGACAGGGTCTCCACAGGCTTTCGACAGGGTCCGCTACCGACCATGTGACCCGCAGCGCAACCCGAAGCTCTTTCCCTAATGCGGGAGACCGACCACGCCTAACGAATGCGATTGGCGATGCCCTGTGCGGCCTCCGAGCCAATAAAGCGTCTGTGTGCGACGAAACGAGTGCGGCAGTTTGACGATCTCGCTCGAGTGCGACCGGAACACGGGCGAGACCCAGGTCGTCGTAGACGACGTCCGAGCCGCGAGCCAGTTCGTGTTCCCAGTGCCGCAGGCAAGAGTCGGCGACGCGTTCCGGCATATGCCGTAAGCCGCGAAGGGTTAGTGCGCGGAGGGTGCAGGCTGCATGTCGTAAGTGCGCGTTGGTGGCACCGAGCGATGCTCGTTCGCGTTCGCGGCCTACCGGATGTCGCTCGACCGCGAGGAACAGCGGCTAATGGTCGCCTCGTTCAAAGTCGAGCTCCGACGGTTGACCTCGGGTCTGCAGGACCTCTGACGCGGAGCCAGTAAGCGCACCGGCCAACTGGTAGCGCGAGCGGATTCCGAGCTTCCCGAACACCTTGCGCAGATGCCACTCCACGGTGCGCGGGCTAAGGAAGAGGCGCGCACCGATCTCCGGGTTCGACAGGCCATCGCGGGCTAACTCGGCGATCTGCCGTTCCTGCGCGGTCAGATCGTCTCGCGTCTCGACCGTCCGCTTACGCACCATCTCGCCCGTCGCGAGCAGCTCCTTACGCGCACGCTCGGCGAACGCTTCCATCCCGATCGACTTGAGCTCGTCGTGCGCGACGCGGAGCTGGGCGCGCGCGTCGACACGGCGACTCTCGCGGCGCAGCCACTCGCCGTAGAGCAGATGCGCGCGAGCAAGTTCGGGCCGCAGGGGGGTGCGGCCCAGTCGGTCGATCGCCTCCCGATAAAGGCGTTCTGCGGTCTCGCCGTCGCTCAGCAGCGCGCGGGAACGGGCTTCGAGGCCGAGCGCGAAATCGGTGCCTGCGGGCTCCGTCGTCTCTACCAGTCGCTCGAGCGCGTTGTGTGCGACCGCGGTGTCGCCTACGCGCGCGGCCGCTTCGACGAGCTCCGGCAGCGCGGACATGTACAACCACGGGCCGATGGCGTCCGGGGTGGCCTGCCGGGCCGCTGACTCCGCCTCCTCGTAGCGGGCCAGGCCGTTGTAGAGGACAGAGGCCGCCCAATCCGCATAGAGCCCCGCGATCCCTTGCCCTCCGGCCGCGGCTAGCTCGTGCGCCCTCGCTACCACCGCGGCGGCCGCGGGTTCCCTGCCCTGGAGCGCTCGGAGCCTCAGCGAGGCATAAGGTGCGATGGGACTCCCAGTCGCTGACGCCACGCCGTCGAACTCAGCGACGCACAACTCCGCAGCGGCGAAGTCGCCCATCCACGCGCAGGTTAGGCCCAGCTGGTTGAGCCCAAATGGCAAATGAGCGAGCGCGCCGGCGTCGCGGACGAGCTGGACCTGTTTGGCGGAAATCGCGTGGAAGCCCTCCACGTCCCACACGTAGGCGCTAGCAGCGGTTGCCATCCATCCCCACCGCAGGACGTCCTCCACGGGAATGTCCGCGAGTGCTCGCGCTGCTCGCTGCAACGTCGGAGTAGCGATGGCATGTCCGTTGAGGACTAGCAGGGCGAGGCCGTCTATAAGAAGGTCGAGGGCACGCGGATCACCGGCGGGCCGAGGAAGGGCGCGGACTGCGCGGCAAATCTCTAGTAGGACGCCGCCTTCTGCAAGATCCTCCACCATCGCCGTCGCCGTGAGCAACGCGGTTAGGTACGTCTCGCGCGAGAGCCCTTGGTCGAACGGCTCAAGCCGCCTGGCGGCCTTCAGCAGCAGCGGAGGAGCATCGCTGCCAAGGCCCGCGGCGAAGGCGACATGAGCGCGCAGCAGATCGATCCGGGCGCGCTGAAATTCGTCGAGGGGCCCCTCCTCCGCCGTGATCAGTAGCGCCCGAGCCGTGTCGAACGCGCCGGCTTGGAGATTTGCCTGTGCGGCGGCCAGTGCGCGCTCCCCACGCCGCGCCAGGTCCTGGGACAGCACTACGGCGCGCTGCAGGAACGCTGCCGCCGCGGCGAGGCCGCCTCGCGCCTCCGCGCGGCTGGCGGATCTCTCGAGCTCCAACGCGACCTGCTCGTCCGGGCCCGTCGTCGCGGCGGCCAGATGCCACGCACGACGGTCGGGGTCAGCGTCGCGGTCGGTCGAGTCTGCCAACGCTCGATGGACCCTCCGGCGTTCCGGCCCAGACGCCGATCCGTACACAGCTGAGCGCACCAGCGGATGCCGGAATATCACCCAGTCGCCGATCTCAACCAGGCTCGCGGCGCGCTCGCCATCTGCCGCCGCCCTCTCAATCCCAAGGCGCTCGGCCGCCCGCCACAGCAGCAGCGGATCGCCGACCGGCTCCGCCGCGGCGACTAGCAGCAGAAGCCGCGTGTCCTCAGGCAGCAGCTCGACACGTCGAGCGAAACTCTCCTCGATACGTCCGGTCAGCGCCTGCGCCTCCAGGAGTCCGAACCCACCGGCTAACTCGGTGGCGGTCAACCCTTGCGGCAACTCGAGCAACGCCAACGGGTTGCCTCGCGTCTCGGCGATGATCCTGTCCCGCACTCGCTCATCCAACTTGAACCGCATCGCCGAGGTGAGCAGCGCGCGGGCGTCCCCATTGCGCAGGCCCTGCACCTCCAGCTGCGAGAGGCGCTGAAGTTCCTCGCCCGGCTCGCGCGCCGCGAACACCACGCCGACCGGCTCCGCCGCCAGGCGACGAGCAACGAAGGCGAGACATTGTGCGGAGGCTCGATCCAGCCACTGGGCATCGTCCACCACACAAACAAGCGGACGCTCCTCAGCTACCTCCGAGAGCAAGCTCAACCCGCCTAACGCGACCAGGAACCGATCCGGCGCTGGGCCGGCGCTCAAGCCGAACGCAATCTCCAGGGCCCGACGCTGTGACGAAGGCAGCCTCTCGAGTCGATCGAGGAGCGACGCGCACAGCTGATGCAGACTCGCATAGGCCAGCTCCATCTCCGACTCCACCCCCACTGCCCGCACGACTCTCAGCCCCGACGCCGACGCGACCAGATACTCCAACAGCGCCGTCTTCCCAATCCCAGCCTCACCCCGCAGAACCAACGACCGACTCTCACCCCGACGAACCGCAGAGACCAAATCGTCCAACAACGCGCACTCGTCGACCCGGCCACGCAAGCCCGCACCCCGTTCCGGTCCAGGAACACCACTGTCCATGGGCAGCCACGCATCCTAAGAGCGCGCGGCACGCCTGACAACCAGAGGTATGGTCGGCCTACTCCTTTCGCAGGGCTCGACTCCGTGCCCTCGGATTGTCGGCCACCACCGGATCGGGACCGCCGGTCGGCATCCCATCGGACGCTCCAGCCACCGATTCGTTCGGTTGCGGCGACTTCGGCGACCAGGTCAGGCCCGGATTTGAATGCTGCCGTCCACCTCTTGCACCTCGTACACGTTGAGTGGTTCGGTCGCTGGGCCGTTGACTACTGCCCCGGTCGTGATGTCGAAACGGGAGCCGTGGCATTGGCACATGATCGTCGTGCCCGTGAGCAGCCCTCCGGACAGCGGGCACGCCGTTCCCCCGCACGTGCACAGATCGTCGAACGCATACAGGCTCCCGGCGACACGCGCGACCGAGATCCGGAGCTTGCGATCGTCTAGGTAGTAGGGAACGACGAAATCGGCGGCGATCGCATCGGCGCGCCCGATAGTTCGGGGGCCGGTGGTAGCGAGCTCAGTCATCGTCTTGTCCTTTCGGTGCGCCGGCTAGTAGGGGTAGGCGGGGATGACGTCGGCCTTTTTGGCGTCGAGTCGCAACTCGCCGGGAGCGCCTGCAGGCACGAAGGGACGGTGCGGCATGACCGGGTCGATGCGTTGGTAGCCCGAGCCCAACGGCGGGCGGGTGTCCGCGTCGCCCTTGTTCGGCCACAACGACATCGCGCGCTCGACCAGGGCCGTGATTGAGAGCGACGGGTTCACTCCTGGATTGGAGTGGCATCACGCTGCCGTCCATGACGTGTAGGCCGGGCTGGCCGAACATTCGCAGGTAGGGGTCGACCGCGCCGGTGTCGCTGTTTTCGCCGATCGGGATACCGCCGACGAAGTGGGCCGAGGCGTTGCGGTTGATGACCTCGGTCGCGAGCGCCGCCTGGTGGGCTCCCAGCTGGTTCGCCATACGGTCGACAAAGTCCTCGATCGCCGGGACGTGCACCGACGGCGGCGTTCCGGACGGCTTTGAGTGGAGCAGGCCGTCGTGCCAGTACAGCTCGATCGAGGTGTCGGTCGTCTGCGAGCAGAGCGCCACGAAGGAGCGCTCGGACCAGTGGCGCGGGTCAGCGGGCAAGATCTCCTCGCTCGGGTGCCTGAGGATCTCCTTGAGCCAGGACTCGAACGACTGCTTCTGCTCGCCGTGCTGGTGGTAGGTCCCGAGGAATGCGAAGACGTTGCTTCCGAGCCCCCAATAGGTCGGCTCGATGCTCGTCACCGGATCCGGCCAGGTGCCAGAGGTGATCGTGACCGACCCCGGCATGATGTGGATCCTCTCCGGATCGCGCTCCCACTCCGCGTGGGTCCGCGTGACGTAGAGAAGCTGCTCGGAGTTGGTCCGCGCCCGCTGGCCTAGCTCGCTCGAGAGGCCGGTGAGGCGGCCCTTGTGCTGCATGTGATGCAGCAGCTTTGCCGACCCGTAGGCGTGGGCGGCCACGATCACCTGCTCGGCGGTGTACGTGTTGTGATGGAGATGCCCCGCGCGTTGCGCCCAGCCGGGATGGCGCGAGTGCACCTCAAACCCGCCTCCCTCGAGCGGCACGAGGTCGAACACTTCGTGCATGTCGTGAACCCGCGCGCCCAGCTTCTCGGCCAGGTGGAGGTAGTTCGTCGTGAGCTTGTTCTTGGCGTTGTGGCCGCAGCCGTTGTTGCAGTTTCCGCAGGAGATGCAGCCGGTGCGCCGCGGCCCGACCCCGCCGAAGTATGGGTCGTCGGCCTCGACGCCGGGCGTGCCGAAGTAGACGGCGAGTGGCGCCTTGTTGTGAGTCTCGCCTCGGCCGATGTCGATCGCGACTTGCTGGATGGCCCGGTCGACGTCTGTGGGCATGTACGGGTAGCGGACGACGCCGAGCATCCGCCTGGCCTGGTCGAAGTACGGCGCCAGCTCGTCGGCCCAATCGGTGATCCCGGCCCATTCCTTCGCATTGAAGAACTGCTCCGGTGGGACATACATCGTGCTCGCATACACGTGCGAGCCGCCGCCGACGCCGGCGCCGGAGAGGATCAGCACGTCGTCGAGGTACTCGATCCTTTGAACCCCGTAGAGCTCCGCAGCGGGGAACCAGACGAAGTGCGCCAGGTCCCATTGGGTCTTCGGGATGTCCTCATCCGCCCAGCGCCTGCCGGACTCCATGACGCCGACGCGATAGCCCTTCTCCGCGGCACGGAGCGCGGCGACGCTTCCGCCGAACCCAGAGCCGATGATCACCACGTCATAGTCGAAGCCGGACATCAGCTCCCCCTTCCTGATCGTTGTCCGCGGTGACAGACATGTGGTTCTCCTTCGGTTTGATGACGCCACCAAGCCTGCTCGCCTAGCCCTCAACTCGCGCCCGTGACACCCTGGTCCGCACCCGGGTGCGCATTTCGCACCGCCTCATTCGCTTCCGCTTCGGTCACCCGCAGGAGGGAGCGAGCTCACACATCCTGCTCTGAGACTTGGTGCCCGCGGACATACGCGGGGCGTCGGTTTGCCCGTCAAACCCAGTTCGATTGACCCACGGGTTCGTCGTTTTGACCCGGTCCGGTCATCCCCTCTCAGCCGACGGGAACGGCTGCGAGCGGCGGCTGCATGGAGGCTGACCGCGACGACGTTGCGGGGCTGGATCGCGTTCCATCACGAGCAGTTGGTTGTGAGCGAGTCGAGGATGATTGAGGCGTACTCTGTGGGCGCGTCTTCCCAGACGAAGTGCCCGGCATCGACGATCGCGATCCGGCTGTTGGGTAGTCGCTCGTGGAGAAACTCGCCGTTGGCGATGGGGACGGCGCGATCGTGGCGGCCGGAGATGATCGTGGCCGGCGTCTCGATTTGCGGCAGCAGTTCGGCGAGTGCGGGGAGCTCCTGCGGGTACCTGCGGGCATAGAGCATCGACTGGGCGAACCGGTCGCCGTCGTAGCAGGCCAGGTAGTCCTCGCGAATGTCGTCGGGTAGGCCACCGGCAATCGTGTCCAGCGTCGCGCCGACGAGCGCGCGCGCGTCCATCCTGCGGTACTTGTCGAGGTCGGGGTCAAGCACCCATGACCGGAGCGGCTCGCCGAGCTGGATCGGAACGACGGTTCCGCCGCTACCGACGATCAGGTTTGAGATCCGTTCCGGATGTGCGGCCGCCGCGAACAGGGCGGCCGAGGTCCCGATGTCCGGCGCGACCAGGTGGGGGCGGCCAAGGTTGCAGTCTTCGATCAGGCGAACCAGGAACGCGCCCATCGCCGTGGGCGAGAGAAGAGCGGTCGGCTGCTCGGAGGCGCCGAAGCCGGGGAGGTCGACGGCGAACAGGCGGGACCCACTCGCCAGCGCGGTCCAGATCGGGGCGAACGCGTAGATGCTCTCGGGCCACGGACTCGTGAGCACGATCGTCCGATCCGCCGGGCCTTCGCTCTCGGCGTAGCGGATCCGGACCCCGTCGACGGTCCGGAAGCCGATCCGCATCGTCGCGGGACTGGAGGGTTGTGTGGCTGGTTCTGAGCTCATGGCTTCGTTCCTTTCTTCCGAGCGCTTTTCGCTCAAGCAGCCGCCGTCTGCCGGTCGCTGGCCGCGCGGGCGATGCTCGCGGCATACCCCGGCGTCTCGCGGCGGTTGTGATCCGCGGACGCCTCCTGACGGGCCGCGGCGGCCTGCTCGAACGTCTGACCGTGCTGCTCGATGAAGTCCAAGAATGCCTCGGTCGCGTTCACGGTCACCGAATTGAGGTAACGGCAACTGCCTGCGCTGATGGGCTCGACGGCGAGGGTCCAGACCACCACGGTCTGGGTTCGCCCGCCACTGAGCGGGAAGACGTCCGACAGTGAGACCATCCGGCACAGACGCGCCTCGAACACCTCGGCGACGTACTGCTGGACGAGCAACGACGGGCCCACAGTCTCGACGTTGATCGACATCGGTTGACCGTCATCGGTGTGGGTGAACCCACACGCGATGTGGTCGGGCGGACAGCAGCGCTGGAACTCCGCGTTGCCAAGGTGCGCCAGCCAGTCCGCGATATCGACCTGGTCGGTCGAGACAGCGATCTCGTAGCTACAGCTGGTATCAGCGAGTATCAAATCCGTCATCTCACACTCCCACGGCTCGGGTTGATTGGATGCTGGGTTTCTTGCAACAAGGTCGCACGACACGACGTCCCTCGCGCCCGTGACTCCCTGGCTTTGATCCCGGCCTTCATCGCAGGCAGCGTCACGGCCGCCCTCCGCAGCGCGACACCGCCGCTTGACGGCCGACGCGCCAGCACGACGCAGGCTAGAAACAGCCCGCCGCGCCAAACGCCGAGCACGACGAGCGGGCGCATCCGCTCGAAGTGCTGGAAACAGATGACTCTGTGCAGCGCGCTCACCGCGGCGCCCGACGACAGCGATGAACCCGTTGCGCAGGCTTCGACGCGCCTGGCGGCGTCAACCTGCCTGGGCTCTGACTCGGGACCGAGCTGACGGTTCAGTCGTCTTATTCCGACGTCAACAGATAGCTTAACTCGGTTCTCCCCGGGTCCGACTTACACCAGCAGCTCCTGCCCCGTTGTCAACTGGCTGGGGCTGCGGTTGCGCTTGAGCTCGGTAGGCGGTGACCGACCGCTGAACATAGTCGATGAGGTCAGGGCTGAGCCTCTGCAGTCCTTTGCGGTCATACCACCTCACGACGATCGTGCCGAGGGCGAGCCAGAAGATCAGTCCGGCTGTGGCGGTGATGATTCCGCGCGTAAGGCCGGCATCGCCGGCACTGTTGAAATAGAGGATCGAGCGGGTGCCGGAGAGGATCTGGCGCAACGGCTCGATTTGGCTGACCAGCTTGAGGGCCCCCGGGAGCGCTTGGACCGGAACGGTTCCGCCGGCCGACGCGAGCCCAAGGTAGACGAACAGAAGCAGAGCTAAGAGTTGTCCTTGGGTACCGAGGATCGCGAGCAGGACAAGGGTGCCGGCGGCGACGCTGGCGCAACACAACCAGGTGAAGAGCCACAAGTAGCCGGCGTTCGGGGCGTTCATGCCCAGCAGGCCGATCGCCACTATCAACATCAGCCCCATGAGAAGTCCGGTGATGGGAAGCGCCATCCCCCATTTCGTCAGCAGCGTCTGCCAGCGATTGATCGGCAATGGTGCTAGTTGCCGCCATTTGGGGCCGATCTCGCTGGTCGCGTACCCGGTGGCGGCGTCCACCGTGACATTGATGATCGTGGCGGACAGGAAGCCGAATATGAGCGCCAACAGGGCGACGTAGAACGCGCTTAGCCCGAGCGCGGAGTGCGACGGTAACGGGCGGTAGTTGTCGCTCGCGAAGGCGATCGGATCGGCCAGCAGCGCAGCGGTCGCCGATCCAGCTGGCGGCGCCGGCCGGCTCGCGGCGAGGAGCTGCTGGCCGATCCGGTGTGACGCCACCGCGATCGCGGGCGCGAGGACGCCGCTGGCCAGCTCGACGCCCACGGTCCCGGCCCGCTGGTTCGTGAGCAGTTCGACTATGGGCTTGCCGGCAGACGTTCCCGCTGGCAGCCGAAGTCCGGTCAGCGAGAGCAGCGACGCGGTGAAGTCTGGTGGGATCACCACCGTGGCGTAGGCACCGTTATGGTCCATTCGACCCTTCGCCGCGTGCAGTCGCTCGGGGGTGAGCGACAGCAGGGTCGAGACGGCGTGCGAACTGGTCAGTCCCGACTGCAGCTGGGCTCCGAAGTCGACCTGACGGGCCCCGATCCTCGCTCCGGCGTCTTCGTTGACGATCGATACAGGCAGCCCGCGGAGATGACCGACCGGGTTCACGACCGAGCCGATGTAGATCACGGTCACCAGCACCATGAGGATCGAGCCGACAATCACCGGGATCGCCCACAGGGCGCGCATCTTCAGCAGACCTTTCGCGCGCACCTGGTACGGGTCATGCCCGGCGCTACGAGGAGCTAGCTGATTCTGCGCTGCGCCGTCGGAGCTAGGTTGCGAGCCGGGTGTATCGCGTTCGTCTGGTCCCATAGTCACAGCTGGTCATCCGTCCGGTCGGCAACGATGGGCGGCGTCGACCGTGCACCCGACAGTGCTGGCATCGTCATCGACGGCGCCGACCCGGTAGCCCTTCTGGCGGCACGCAGCGTCGCGACGCTTCCGCCGAAGCGGGAGCCAACGATCACCACGTCGTAATCGAATCTCGCCATGAGCTGTCTCCCTGTTAGTCGTTCCCGCCAGCGGTTCACCTTCGGGTGACACCCCGAGCAGAGCGCCACAACACGGCGGGTGTGCTTCCTAGTCGTGGACTCGTTCTGGCAGGAGCGTGCCACTCTGATCGACCTATCGCGCCCGTGACTCACTGGTCAGAGCCCTAGGCATCACGGACGCCGACGGAGCCGCCGCCGTCGCACCGTCGCACTGGGTGACGAGACTCGTGACCAAGAGCAGACGATGACGGGATCCCGATTCGACGCTAGCTGCAGACGAGCGAGACCGACTACGACGCGATCGTGTTGGGCGCCGAGGGGCCTGGAGGAGCACTGCGGCGGAGCGATGCGCGCGAACTCCGAGTCGCTGTCATCGAGCGGAGGCTCCTAAGCGGCAAGTGCCTACACTCGCCGTCCGCCGCCCGTTCGCGAGAGGCCCCCATTGAGGGCGCGCAACAGTCGTGAGCGCGATACAGCACAACGATCGGCGCTGATCGGGGCGCACCCCGCGTGCTGGATTGAAAGGGCCGGCGCTCCGCGTTCGGACGGATCGTGCGGAGCGCCGGCGTCCGTTGTGCGGGGCTGTCAGCCGGTACGCGTCGCAGCCTGCTCGATGACGTTCGTCACGGCGCTGGGGTCCGCGATCATCGAGAGGTGCGGAGCGTCGATCTCGGTGATTCTCGCCCCTGCCCTGTGGGCCATCGAGAGCTGATCAGCGGGTGGGATCACGTGGTCGGCGGTACCGACGACGTCCCAGGATGGGATGGTGGCCCAGGCGGGAGGCCCTGACTGGTCCGTGAGGGCGTTGGTCGCTAGGGGCCGCTGCGTGGCGGCTAGTGCCATCCCTTCGCGGGCGGGGAGCCCGTTAGCGAAGCACCCCGGGAACACGCTCTGCTGGACGTACGCGTCGTAGACACCCGACGGGGCACCCGGGAACGGAACGAACTTGAACAGATTTGGGAGGTCCGACGGAGGCACCGCGAAGCACGACCCGGCGCCCGTAAGCGACTCGAGCGAGTCACCCTGCGCCGGGATGTACGCGTCAACGTACACCAGAGCCTTCACTTGGCTGTTGCCATAGGCCGCGTTCGTGATCACCTCGCCGCCGTAGGAATGTCCGACGAGCACGATCGGACCTGAGATCTTTTCCAAGAAGTCAGCGATGGTCGCTGAGTCGGTTGCCAGGCCCATCAGCGGGTTCGGTGGCGCCCACACGGTGTAGCCATCGCGCTGCAGTCGTCGGATGACTTGGTCCCAACTCCCCGAGTCTGCCCAAGCGCCATGAACCAGGACGATGGTTGGCTTGGTCGCCTCGAGGTTACGGTGCCGCGCGTGCGAATGTCTCGCGGCACTGGCGGATAGCGGCAGTGCCACACTCAAACCTACGACGATCAGCGCCGCGACCGCGGCACGTGCCACGCGTTTGACGAACATAAGACACTCCTTTCGTGAGTCCTCACGGACCCTTGGATTTATTGACGTCCTAAAGTGTGGCTATGACCATCTCGTAGTCGCGCCTGTGAGACACTGGTCGTCCGCCTGGCGCCGGTGCGACCCACTCGCGCCGCAACCCATCGTGCGTTTGATTCCCCGGGACTCGGGCCCATGAGCTGGCTCAATGCCCCCACCTAAGACCTTACGGCGCACACAGCGGTTACTGTTACGCGCGACAAACGGTCCGACATCGCCGACGAATGAGCGTGATGATGAGATACGAAAGGGACCTGGATCATTCCGGCCCGGTTACCGGCGCAACGGGAGCGGTTCCCTCCGCGCCGGCAGTCGAGGGCGCGGGTGACCCTCGCCGGCTGGAACGCCGGTCAGCAGGCGACGAGGCCGCTGCTGTTATGAAGCCATGTGCGCGGCGGGCTGGACGCATTCCAAGAGCTCGTTGAGCGAAATGCTGTCCGTGAGTGCGGTTACGTCGACGACCTTGCCGTCACGCATCTCCCATGAAGAAGGCATAGGTAATCTCGTAGGGCTTCCCGTCGACGGCGATGCCGCGTCCGTCCCACAGGACGATCACCGTGTTCCCGTCGGCATGCACTGACTGAATGTTCGTCGGGCGAAACCGCCCAGAGGCCAGGAAACGCGCACCCAAGGGTTTGACGAACTCTTCGACTTACTCGTGCTTGCTGGCGTGCTCCGTTGAGGTAATCGAGTGGCCCTCGAGTCGCCAGACCATGTCGATTGCCCAGGTGTCTGGGAACGGTTCGGCACGGTCGCGCCGAGACTCGAACGTCTCGATCATCAACTGGCGGTTGGCTTCGGTCTACGTGTTGCTTGACTTTTCTTTTCGTGGTCTTCGCAATCGTTTGTGTGTGGTATGGCGCACGAGGGGGACGGGCGAGTCAGCGGCTCACGAGAACTGAGCAACGTGCCCGCCGACAGGGTGATCGGCAGACTGCGACGTAGCGCTTCGAGCTCAGAGGCCGGTCCCCGAGATTCCGTCGAGTGCCTCGGCGTTGGTCTCGAACCAGTCGGCCTCGCCGCCGGGGTGCGGAAGGATCAGACCATATTCAATGGTGATATCGGAGTCGATCTCCGTCAGTCCAGCCAGGACTTGCTTCTTGGGCTGGCCGGTGATCTCACACCAGGAGCTGACGATCCGCTCGATCAGGGTCTGTTTCTGGTCGAGGGTGCGGCCTGCGCGAATCGCTCCTTGAATGCCGGATAGCTTGGTGTCGGGTTCACCTGCGCTGTATGCGATCCCCGGGGGCAGTTCGTTGAAGTACACGTGGACGAACACGGCGGGTGCGCCGGTTGCGTCCACGTGCGCGTCGGTGATCGCCTTGGCGATCTTCGGCTTCATCTCCTCCTTGAGTAGCCCTATTTGCGATGAGCATTGATAGATCGGCATCGGTTCTCCTTCCGGATTGTCGAGGCCGCCCTAATGTCGGGCGGCGGCGACTGGAGCGTTGAGGACACCGGTGAGCCAGTTGTCGATCGCGCCGGCGGCCTCGCGCCAGTCGGGGGCCACCATGTGCAGGTGCGGCCGCCCGTCGAACTCGAGGTAGTCGGTTTTAGCCGGCGAGTGCTCGTAGCGCTTGTATTGCGCCTTGGTCAGCGACGCCGGCACGGTGTGGTCCTGGGTCGCGCCGACGAATAGCAGCGGCGCGCGGTCCGCGTTCTTGAAGTGAACCTCGGTCGGAGGGTGGAGATGGAAGTTCGCGAACCCGCCCTCGTAAAAGATCTGGCCGGTCTCGGGAACCGCGTAGCGCTCGTAGGCGGCGGCCGCGTCCTCCTCCGAGAAAGTGTTCACGAACGCGTAGGTGAACTCCTCGGGCGTCAGCGTGACGACGCCATGCCACTTCGACGGATGCGCGAGCGCCGGCGCGGCCGACTTCAACGTCGAGAACGGGAGGGCCAGGATGCCCTTGGGCGGGGCGGGGCTCATCGCCACCCCGGCCCGTCCGAGGCCACGGTCGAGCAGCAACTCCACGAACAGCCCGCCGTAGGAGTGCCCGATCAGCACCGGCGGCTGATCGAGCCCGCGGATCAGCTCCTCGTAGTGGTCGACGATTTCCCGGACCCCGAGGCCGGCCGACGCCTCGGCGGTCTCCCGGATCGTCTCGATCTCGCCTTGCTTGCGTGGCCACTCGGGCGCGGACGCGGCGAAGCCGCATTCGCCGAAGTAGTCCAGGTAGTTCTCCCAGCTTCGTGCCGAGAGCCACGCACCGTGAATGAAGATCAGCGGCGTCTGGCCGTTTGTTGAGTGGTTGCCGTCGTTGCTCATAGTGACCTCCGTCGGTCGATTGGTGTGGGTGGCAGCCTGCCGCTTCGGTTGACGGTTCGCGCCTGTGAGTCCCTGGTCAGCTTCCCGGTGGGTTCTGATCCCTCGATTCGCCGCTCGGCGCGGGGCCGACATGGGCACCCGCCCGGGTTATGGCGGATCAGGCGCCCGATTCCGTGATCGAGCTAGGGGACCGACCAGGGACTCACAGGCGCGATGCGGGTCGGTGCGCACAAAGCTGAAGGCCAATTCCGACCGGCACGGCCCCGAGCCGAGCAGGTTCCGAGCACTCAACCCCTTCTGAAGGAGATCGGATGTTCACTCCTCGCGGCAGCCTTACGCTCGTGATCTCCGCCTCCGACGCGAACGAGCGCGCTCGTGTGCTGCCCACGTTCTTGATCGCCGGGTTCGCCGAATTGTGGGTACCGGTCCTCTGCCTCAAGATCGCGCTGCAGGACCTCAGCCCGCGCGTCAGGCGGGTGATCTTCGCTGTCATCGCCGGCCTTGGGAGCCTCGCCGTCGCTCCTGTCCTGGTCCGCCCACCCGACGCCAATCCAGCCCTCGCGACCTCGTCATGAGCACCATCGACCCCAACCCCTCTCACAACGGCCGCGGCTCCGGAGCGTGGGCCATGTCGTGGACGCACTTCCGCCTCGAACGACCGAGCGCAAGCTACTGCCGGGTGACGTTCGAGCACCCGCCGATCAACACCATCACGGCGACGACTGTCGCGGAGCTCGCCGAGCTCGTCGGCCTGATCGAACAGGACCCCGACCTCAATGTCGTCGTCTTCGACAGCGCCAACCCCGACTTCTACCTCGCCCACTATGACGAAGAGCATGATCCGACGAGGTCCGCGCCGCGGCCAGCCGGTCCGGCCGTGATGCGCGAATGGCTTGACTTTCACGTCCGCCTGTCGCGTGCGCCCGTCGTCAGCATCGCTTCGATCCGTGGGCGGGCCCGCGGCGCTGGAAGCGAGTTCGTACTGGCTTGCGACCTGCGGTTCGCGTCGCGCGAGAACACGTTGCTCGGCCAATTCGAGGTCGGAGCGGGCGTGGTCCCGGGCGGGGGAGCGATGGCTCGGCTCCCCCGCCTTGTCGGGCGCGGTCGAGCACTCGAGATCCTGCTGGTGGCCGACGACCTCGACGGTCCGCGCGCGGAGCAGTACGGGTATGTCAACCGGTGTGTCGCCGACGACCAGCTCGACGAGGTGGTAGATCGGATCGCCTCCCGACTCGCGCGTTTCGATCATGACGCGATCGCACGCACCAAGTCCTATGTCGACCAGGTGACGTTGCCCACGGACAGCGAGCTGGTGCTCGCCTTGGCCGATTTCTATGAGCTGCTCGGCCGTCCCATGCAGCAGGAGCGGCTCGCCCGGCTCGAAGCGCGCGGCCTCAACACAGACAGCGACCTCGAACGCTATCTCGGTCGGCGCGTCGTGGAGTCCAGCCCTGACGCTTGAGACCAGGCTCGGGGGAGCTCGGACGCAGAGCTGGGGAGGGCACCGGTCAGCTCGTGACGCGAACGGATCCCGAGCTTTGCGAACACCTTGCGCAGATGCCACTCCACAGTGCGCGGGCTGAGAAACAACCGCGCACCGATCTCCGGGTTCGACAGACCCTCGCGGGCCAGTCGGGCGATCTGCTGCTCCTGCGCGGTCAGATCATCGTGCGTCTCGACCGTCCGCTTGCGGACCTTCGCGCCCGTCGCGAGAAGCTCTTTCTGCGCGCGATCGGCGAACGCCTCCACCCCGATGTCGAGGAACAGGTCGTGTGCCGTGCGCAGCTGCTCACGCGCGTCGACCCGGCGGCCCTCACACCGCAGCCACTCCCCGTAGAGCAGATACCCGCGCGCAAGTTCCGTGCGCAGGCACGCACGTCCAAGGCACGCGATCGACTGCCGGTACTCGTCCTCGGCCGCGTCCCCTTCGCTCAGCAGCGCGCGGACTCGCGCTTCGATTCCCAGCAGCCAGTCGGTGCGAGTGACTTGGGTGCGTTCCGAAAGCCATTCGAGCGAGGCCTGGACGAGCAACCGATCGCCGGTTCTTGACGCCGCCTCGGCCAGCTCGCCGACCACGAACGGGCCGTATCCCACGTGATCGCGGTGCTCAAACGCCACTCGAGCCGCCTCGCGAGCCGCGTCGTAGCGACCGACGCCGTTGTAGAGCACCGCCTTGGCGTAGGTCGCGACATCGACCATCCTGCCTAGCCCGTCCGCTCTGGCCGCTCGCATCATGCGCTCGATCAGCTCCGACGCGCGAGACTCCAGTCCGCGCCACGCGGCGAGTATCACATCCGCATACCCCACCGCCCGGTTCGCCATCGCCTCCGCAATCACGCGCTCCTCGTCGATGAGAACCGCCGCGGCGGCCAGCTCGCCGAACAGCACCTGACTTCTCGCCAAGAAGTTCAGCGCGAACTGAAGTTGCGAGAGCGCGCCGGCATCGCGGGCGACCTGTACCTGACGCGAAGCCAGCGCATGCCAGGCGTCGGCGTCCCACAGCTCGACTGCGATCAGTCCCGTCGCCCTGAAGCCGGTCAACCACAACCAGCGGCCAAGGTCCCCATCGGGGCCCTTCAGCGCCAGTACCGTCCGGAGCGCTTGCTGCATCGCCTGCGCGGCCGGCGCATACCCGTCGGTCAGCCGGACCGCGAGCGCGTCGAGCACGACGTCCACCGCGCCAGGCGGATCGGGGGCGGGCGGTGCACTGCGAGCGGCTTGCGCTGCCCCCGCCAGGACGCCCGGACGGTCCAGGTCGCCGGCCCAGATGGCCGCGCCGAGCGCCTCGAGGTGCGTTGCGCGCGCCAACTCCGGGGACAGCGGCTCAAATCGCCTCGCGGCGTTAACAAGCAGCCGCGCCGCTTCGCCGAGGTGGCGCTGATCGAAGGCGATCTGTCCCCTCAGGTGCTCGCCCTGTGCGGCGTACACAGCTGACATCGGTGCGGCCTCAGCTGTACTCAGCAATTTCAGCGCCACGTCGAGTGCGCCGGCCTCGCGCTTCACTCGCCCCGCCGCGAGCAGACGACGTACACGAACCGCGGGGTCGGGCGTGAGTGACGCTGCTCTCTCTAGAAACGCAGCGGCGGCAGCGATGCCTCCGCGTGCCTGCGCGCGGTCAGCCGAGCGCTCCAGTTCCTCCGCGACCTGCTCCTCGGGACCGGCCGCCGCCTGCGCACGGTGCCATGCCCGCCGATCAGGATCGCGCCCGGGATCGGTTGCCGCGGCGAGAGCCGCGTGAAGCGCGCACCGGTCGGCCGGGGCCGCCGAGCGATACGCCGCCGAGCGCACGAGCGGGTGCCGGAACCGCACCTGGGCACCGATCTCGACCAGGCCTGCGTCGACCGCCGATGCCGCTGCCTCAGGGTGAATCCCAAGCTCCTCGGCCGCCCGCCACAGGAGCACGGGCTGGCCTACCGGATCGGCCGCCGCCAGCCGCAACAGCCGCCGAGTGTCGGCAGGAAGTTCATCGAGGCGCCGCCGAAAACCCTCCTCGATGGTGCCGGACAACCCCGCCGCAGGTTCGACAGCAAAGCCGCCGGCCAGCTCGGCCGCGCTCCTGCCGCGCGGGAGCTCCAACAAGGCAAGCGGATTACCGCCCGTCTCCTCGACGATCCGATCACGAACACCCTCATCGATTGGGCCCGGGACGACCGTCTCGAGCAACGCGCGAGCGTCGACGTCGGCGAGCCCCCAAAGCGGCAACTCCGGCAGCCCCACCAGTTGGCGCTCCCCGCTCGGCTCCCGTACGGCGAACACGAGCGCCACCGGCTCCGCCAGGAGCCGGCGCGCGACAAATCCAAACGCTCGAGCAGAGGCATCATCGAGCCACTGGAAATCGTCCACGACGCAGAACAGCGGCCGCTCCTCCGCAATCGCAGCCATTAGGCCGAGCGTGGCCAAAGCGATCAGGAAGCGGTCCGGAGAGTCCCCAGGCGCAAGGCCCAGCGCACCCCTGAGGGCGCTCCGCTGAGGCTCGGGGAGCACACCAAGCTGGTCAACCATCGGCGTGCACAGCTGCTGCAGCCCGGCGTATGCCAGCTCCATGTCCGACTCGACACCCGCGATCTCGATGACCTGAAAACCAGAAGCCTTCTGAGTGGCGTAACGCAGAAGCGCCGTCTTGCCCACGCCTGCCTCGCCACGGATCACCGACACCGCACTATGCCCCGTGCGCGCGTCCGTTAGGACCCGGTCCAGCACCATTCGCTCGCTGGACCGCCCTCGCAATGCCGGTCCGCCCTGAGCAGCCATCTGTTATCCCAAGCGTAGACGGCCAGTGCCGCCAGGCTCAAGCAAGAACGACGGACCTGGCAGACCAGAACACCGATTCAGACGTCGCAGGGCTCGACCGTCCGGCCGCCCGAACCGACCCGCGGTGCGGGCTGTCTATCGCACGTGGGCGTTGGCGGCATCGGGCGACGCTGGTTCGCGTTTGCGGTCTACCGACGTCTTTCGGCCGCAGGAAATGAGCGGCAGACCGTCGCCTCGTTCAAAGAGTCGAGCTCCGGCGGTTGAACTCAGGCCCGGACGAGCTCGGACACGGAGCTGGCAAGCGCGCCAGCGAGCTCGTGGCGCGCACGGATTCCGAGCTTGCCGAACACCTTGTGCAGATGCCACTCGACGGTGCGCGGGCTGAGAAACAGCCGCGCGCCGATCTCCGGGTTCGACAGGCCATCGCGGGCTAACTCACCGATCTGTCGCTCCTGAGCGGTCAGGTCGTCCCGCGTCTCGACCCTCCGCTTGCGGGCCTTCTCGCCCGTCGCGACAAGCTCTTTATGCGCACGTTCGGCGAACGCCTCCATCCCAATCGCGAGGAACATCTCGTGGGCCACACGCAGCTGCTCGCGTGCGTCGACACGGCGACTCTCGCGGCGCAGCCACTCGCCGTACAGCAGGTGCGCTCGGGCGAGGTCGGGCCGGAGCCGGGTGCGAGCGAGCAGGTCGATGGCATGTCGATACCAGCGCTCGGCGACCTTCCCTTCGCTGACGAGTGCTCGGGAGCGAGCGAGAATCCCCTGTGCCGAGTCGGTACGAGAGAACTCCGTGGAAGCAACGATGCGCTCGAGAGCGATGCCGGCGAGCTCCCGATCACCGATCCGTATCGCAGCTTCGAGCAATTCCACGGACGCCCAAGCGGAAACTGCGACCAGCTCCAAGCCGCCGTTGCTGGCGTCCCCCGCAGCAGCCACGGCCTCGCGGTAGCGGCCGAGGCCGTTGCAAAGAACCGCGAACGCCCACCGGGCGACTTGGTCAGCGACTCCTTGGCCGAGGGTGGAAGCTTCGCTCCGTACGAACTCACTCATCGCGCGTGCCTCCGCCTCATGTCCGCGAAAAGCGAGGAGCGTCATCGCATTATTGGGCGCGCGTCGGGTTCCGGCCGCCTCGATCAGCGCCATCTCTTCCGCGAACGCCTCTTCGGCGCTGGCAAACTCGCCACAGCGCACAGCGAGCAGACTGAACGTGGCAAGGTCGAGCGGCAGCCGGGCGAGCGCGCCAGCATGACGGACCGTACTTAGCTGCCGGACACAGATCGCGTACGTGCTGTCCTCGTCCCAGAGCGCATACGTCGGCACTACCGTCAGCCAGCCCCAACGAAGGGAGCCTTCTACCGGCACCTCCTCCTCGCCGAACGTCCTCGTTGCCTCCTCGAGCAGCGGCGCCGCCGCCGTGCCGCCATCGGTTACGAGAACTGCCAGCGCATCCAGCAGCAGATCGGATGGGCGCGGAACGCCGTCCGGTTGTGGGGCAGATCTCGCCGCCCTGGAGACATCCAGCAGGTCCGCTCGGGTGTTCAGACGCGCGGCGAGGAGCGCCGCGCCCCACGCGTCGAGGTACGTGTCGCGAGCGAGGTTGACGTCGAGCCGCTCGAGGCGTCGGGCTGCCTTCAGGAGCAACGCGGGCGCGTCGCCACCAAAGGTGGAAAGCAACGCGATCTGTCCCCCAAGCAGCTCGACCCGGGCCTGCTGGAGCTCATCGAGCGGCCCGACCTCCGCTGTGGCCAACAGCCCGCGCGCGGCATCGAACTCGCCCGCGTGCAAGCTCGCCTCCGCAGCCGCCAGCGCTCTGTCCACCCGTCGAGTCGGGTCGCCGGTGAGCGCAACCGCACGTTGCAGAAACGTCGCCGCAGCCGCGAGCCCAGCCCGCGCCTGGGCCCGGTGGGCGGATCGCTCGAGCTCCAAAGCGACCACCTCGTCAGGTCCCGCGGAAGCGGCAGCCAGATGCCAAGCACGACGATCCGGATCGGCCTCCCGGTCGGTCGCCTGCGCCAGCGCCAGGTGAACCGTCCGGCGTTCCTCGGCGGTCACTGATCGGTATATCGCCGAGCGCACGAGCGGGTGCCTGAACGTGACACGTTCGTCGATCTCAACCAAGCCGGCGGCGCGTGCGCCATCTGCCGCCGCGTGCTCAATTCCCAGGTGGTCGGCCGCCCGCCAGAGCAGCAGCGGATCGCCGACCGGCTCCGCCGCCGCGGCCAGCAACAGAAGTCTCGTGTCCTCAGGCAGCGGCTCGAGACGTCGAACGAAACTCTCCTCGATCCGTCCGGTCAGCGACTGAGCCTCGAGCAGCCCGAACCCGCCCGTCGCCGTGAACGCTCGTGGCAGTTCCAACAACGCCAGAGGATTCCCACGCGTCTCGGCGATGATCCGGTCCCGGACGCGCTCATCCAACCGAGACCGCACCACGGAGCCCAGCACCGCGCGAGCGTCGCCGTTGCGCAGGCCGCGGACCTCGAGCTCGGGCATGTGCTGGAGCGGCTCGCCCGGTTCGCGTGCGGCGAACACGATCCCAACCGGCTCCGCAAGCAGGCGACGGGCGACAAACGCGAGCGTCAGCGCCGACGCCTGATCCAGCCACTGCGCGTCATCCACAACACACAACAACGGACGCTCCTCGGCCACCTCCGAGAGCAAGCTCAACAACCCTAACCCGACCAGAAACCGATCCGGCGCCACGCCGGCGCCCAGCCCGAACACGACATCAAGGGCCTGCCGCTGCGGCGCGGGCAGGCTTCGTATCTGCTCGAGCAGCGGTCCGCACAGCTGATGCAGACCGGCGTAGGCCAACTCCATCTCCGACTCAACCCCCATCGCCCGCACGACCCTCAGATCCGACGCCGACCCGACCAGGTACTCCAGCAGCGCCGTCTTTCCGATCCCTGCCTCACCCCGCAGCACCAGCGACCGACTCTCAGCCCGACGAACAGCAGAGACCAAATCGTCCAACAGCGCGCACTCGTCGGCTCGGCCGCGCAAGCCCGCACCCAGCGGCTGTGTGCGGTGCTCAATCACTCGGTCCGCTTGCTTCGGGTCAATTGCTGAACGGCGGCACTCACGTCAACCTCCCCGGGTGGTAGTTGCCGACGTCAGGATCGCTCGACGGGCCACCGGCCGCGCCCGTGAGTCCCTGGTCTGCTCCGTGGATTTCGAGATTCCGGCGCAGACAGCCCAGGCTTATCCTTGGGCACGTTCGACCGGCCAAAGCGCTCAGCCGGCCGCCGCGGCGGCCAGCTGGGTGAGCACGGCGGCCTGCCGCTCGAGCGTCTGCTGGTGCCCGTCGAGGGCGTAGCGGTCGGCCAGCTCGCGGGGGTCGACGTAGCCGACATGCGTCCCGTCGGGGTCCTGCCAGATCAGCATTCGCAGCGGGAGTTCGATGCCGACGCGAGGGTCGGCCTGCATCAGGGGGGTGCCGACGCGCGTGTTGCCGAAGATCAGGAGGACGTCGGGTTCCAGCTCGACATCCGCCTTGCGGGCGCCGGCCGCATGGTCAATGCGCGCGAAGAGCTGTAGCCCATGCGCGTCGAGCGCCTCGCGCAGCCTCGCCTCGACCTGTTCGGCATCGCCGCTGGCTGGCAAGTCGACCATGTGCTTGATGGACATAAAGGACTCCTTTCACAGGTCCGGGGGGACCGAGGGGTTATTGAGGCCACGAAGATCGCATTTACCCTTCGTGCGTCGCGCCCGTGACACCCTGGTGTGCACAGTATCCAATCGTCAAGGGTGGAGCGTCCGGAGTTTCCGCTGCCGCCGATACGTGCCGCGCGGAACGTCCGAGCGACTTGCCGCACTCGGCGCTCTGTTTGCGATGCGCCGAGCCAATACCATCCGCTCGGCCCGGCCACGTGGGATATGTACGACCCGTCGTATTGTGAGTTGCCGGATCAAGGGTCTCGCACCACGACCTTTTGGTCAGTTCATTGTGGTGTCCGAAGGAATGCATCGACGTCGCCGGCGAACTCGGCGTGGTGTTGGAACAGGAATCCGTGCGCCGAGTCCGGGTAGATCTTCACCTGCGATTGTGGAATCAGGCCGGCTAGGAGATGCGAGTAGTGCGGCACGATCATAGGATCGCTATCGCCGTTCGCGACGAACACGGGCACGTCGATGGCGCTGACTCTCTGCAGGAGTCCGTGGTTGGGGATTCCCCAAGCGCATACTGCGTCGTATTGCGCCTGTCGGGTTTGCCAGGTCGTTGCCGTGTCTCGATCATCCGTGCGAGCGCTCAGCCGCCCCAGGGTCTCCTTCCCCGCTTGTCGGCTTGTGGGTGATCGCGTGAAGAAGACGGTCAGGTAACCGTCGGGGTTGGGGGCTCGCCTCCCGACGGCGTCGATCACCTCAGGGGCCCAGCCGCGCATTCCGGCGGCGCCCTGGGGAGCCGACGCCGCGAGGATCAGGCGCCGGACCGATGCTGGCCTGATCAGTGCGAGCTCCTGCGCGACGAAGCTGCCGATCGAGAATCCAAGGACGTCGACCTCGGTGAGCTCCATCGCGTCGAGGAAGGCGATCGCGTCGGTAGCCATTTGCGTGAAGGTGCTCGGCGTCATTCCGGTCGACGCGCCCACCCCGGCGTTGTCGAACGTGACGACGCGGCGATCGGAGGCCAGCGCGTCGATCAGCGCGGGATCCCAGTTGTCGAGGTTGCCGCGGAAGTGCTGGAGCAGGACCAGCGGCGGGGTGCCGTTGCCGACCTCGCGGTAGACATAGTCGACGCCATTGGCGCCGGTCACCACTCGATTAGGGGTTACCAGGTACTCGCTGGTGGTTGCTGTGGTTGCAGTCATCGGGATCCTCCTGGGTCATGGGCTGTCGATGTCACGTGAATCTCGTTCGTGTGGATGACGAGATCTTCAGTCATCCCGTGGGCCGTCGGGACCCGGAGAGACTGCGGGTCTCGACGCGCGGGGAAATCCTCCACTCAATCCGTGCGAGCCCGTTCCACCTCACTTGAGGTGCCGGGACGCCCTTACACGGCCCCGACGTGGAAGGCTTGATCCATGTAGCGGTCGGCCGCCTCCGACGCCTCGTTTTGGGTCTTCCCATCCTGACGCGCGTCGATGTAGGCGGCGTACCAGTCCCACCAGTGGTGTGGGGCGTGGCTCCTCTCATAGGCATCGTGATGCTCGGCCGTTTCGTGAAGCAGCTCGGCGAACGAGGCGATATCCATCGTCAATCCGCCCACTCGCGACCCGGAAGCCGCGTCTTGATCTCCTGGAGGAGCCACTCGTTGCCGTCGGGATCGTGGAAGGCGGCATAGCTCTGGTACGACCGACCTTCCGGATCTCGCCCCGGGACGCGCCCCCCGTCGAGGTGGAACACCTCGCTGACCTCGATGCCGCAGCGGCTGATGTCCGCGCGCGCGACGTCGATGTTGTCGACGACGAGCAGCAGGCGCTTAACGGAACCCGGCTCACCCGTGGTGAGGCCCTTCCCGAACGCGATCGAACACGCCGAGTGGGGCGGCGTCAGCTGAACCGCCCGGAAGTTCTCGCCGCGGACGATGTCCGCGTCGCATCGCCAGCCCAGGCGCTCGTAGAAAGCCTTCGCCCGATCGACGTCCGAGACGGGCAGCGTCACGACCTCTAGCTTCATGTCACAGGTCCCGACGTGGGGTCCCTCGGTCGCTGGATCGATGCTCAACTCGGTGCTGCTCATGGTGGCCTCCGTGGGTCGTTTGAGATTCGGGCCCCAGCTTGTCGGTCGTTCTGATTCGTCGCGCCCGTGAGTCCCTGGTCAGCCTCCGGGGCCAGCGCCAAAGGTGGATTCCAGGTGACCAACTAGTGGGTCACGGGCGCGACGCGCGCGTGCCCGGCCCAAGCTTGGCGTCGAGAGCGTCCACGAGGAGGAACCATGGAATTCAGGCCCACGATCGAGATGTCGGCGCCGCGATCGGCGGTTCGCAGGATGCCGCGACTTTCTTGGCGCGCAGCCTTCTGGGCGATCGCCTTCTCGTTCTTCGTAGTGACCGCTTTCTCCACTGCGCCTAGCAGCCTGTACGGCCTCTACGAGCGCCAAGAGCATCTGTCCTCGCTCACGATCACGTTCCTCTACGCCGTCTACGCGGTCGGCGTTGTCTCGAGCCTGTTGCTGGCGGGCCATGTGTCCGACTGGTATGGGCGCCGCGCGGTGCTGCTTCCCGCGATCGCGGTTGCCATCGCCGCGGCCGTCGTCTTCCTGGTCTGGCGGACACTCGCCGGTCTGTTCGTTGCTCGGATCCTCACGGGTGTCGCGATCGGCGCCGCCGTGGCCACGGCCACCGCGTACATCACCGATCTGGACGCCGGCTCAGGCAGCCTGCCAACTCGCCGCGCGGGGATCACGAGCACCGTGGCCAACATCGGCGGTTTGGCTTCGGGTCCGCTGATCGCGGGCCTGCTCGCACGGTACGAACCGGACGCACTCACGCGCCCGTTCGCGGTGTTCCTCTGTGCCCTCGCGTTCGGTGCGATCGCCGTCGCGCTATCCCCGGAGGGCCGTCCGCCCCTTCACCCGCGTCCCAGATATCGGCCCCAGCACCTGAGGCTCCCGCCGAGCGCGCGCCGGCGCTTCGTCGCCGCGTGTGCCGGTGGATTTCTGTGCTGGACCGTGGCCGGGCTGTTCGCGGGGCTGGCCGGCGCGTTTCTCGCCGGGCCGCTGCACCACCCATCACCAGCGCTGTGCGGCTTGACGATCTTCCTGAGTTTTGGTGCCGGCATCCTCGTGCAGACCACGACTATCACCTGGCCCGCGCACCGCCTGATTTCCGCGGGAATCGCGCCCGCTCTGATCGGCCTGGGGCTAATCGTCGCCGCGGCGTGGACGTCGCCTCCGAGCCTTGCCCTGTTCTTGGCGGGCGGGATAGTCTCCGGCGCCGGAAGCGGGGCCATCTTCCGCGGCAGCCTAACGCTCGTGATCTCCACCTCCGACCCCGGTGATCGCGCGGGAGCCCTGGCCACGTTCTTCATCGCCGCCTACATGGGACTGTCAATACCCGTGCTCGGGCTCGGCATTGCGCTGCAGTACGTGAGTCCGCGCATGACCCTGTTGATATTTGCCCTGATCGTCGCTGGCGGGATCTTCGCGACAGCCCCCCTCTTGGTCCGGTCGCCCGACACTAGCTCACAACTCTGACGATGTTGTAGAGGCAAGTGAGCACACCGGTGTGTCACGGGCGCGACTAGAACTGGTCATGGTCAACCTTCGTGGAGTCACCAACTGTTGGTCCACGAGGGCCTGTGAAAGGAGTTCAGTATGTCCATCAAGAAGGCAGCGCGCGCCGTAGTGACGGCCCTAATCGCCGCCGGTGCAGTGAGCGCAGCCGCACCGGTCGTGGCGAGCGCGGCTACGCCGGCATGCGGCCAGTATTGCATCGGCGTTTTCAGTGACGAGCTCGGCACCTACGCCAGCCCGAACTTCGTCGAGCACGTTTTCGGAGGGAAGACCGAGGTGGGCACGGAAACGGGCCTGAACGCCGCCAGCGGTTCGGACTCCTCAGAAGACTTCATCAACCCGCATCAGGGATACGTCTCTGACTACTACAAGCTCGGTCTCGTGTCCGCGCAGGTCAATCGTCACTATGGGACCTTGAAGGCATCGCAGCTCGAGTACGCCCCCCTCGGGATGGCGACCGGACTCTGCGTCGGCGTCCCGACTGCCCCGTTCCAGGGCGAGCCGCTCAGCTTGCAGTCGTGCAGCATTCCGGGCAGAACGGTGTGGATCATTGGCACCTCACTCTCACCGGCGACGGCGAGCATGGGGTTCTTCCCGATCGTCAGTGGCGCCACGACCGACTTCTCCCGGCCGTTCGCGATGAGCTATCCGCGCCATGTCGACACCAACGAGATGCTCCCCCCGATCCGCCTGCGGCACCTCCAATTCCAGGGCCCCGCTCGCGCCTTGCCCGCGACACAGCTTTGGGGCGTGACGCTCGGTCCGCTTCAGTAGCAAGCCGTTCGCCTCACGAGTACGCGACTCGATGGCGCTGCCCGTTGGGCGCGTCATCGCCGTGTTAGCCCGCCGAGTTTCCGCTCCTCAGGCTTCGACGAGTGCGGCCTCGGACGCAAGCGCGCCAGCGAGCTCGTAGCGAGAATGGATCCCGAGCTTTCCGAACACCTTGCGCAGGTGCCACTCCACGGTGCGCGGGCTGAGATAGAGCCGCGCGCCAATTTCCGGGTTCGATAGCCCAACGCGGGCTAACTCAGCGATCTGCCGCTCCTGCCCCGTCAGATCGTCGCGTGTCTCCACGGTCCGCTTACGCACCTTCTCGCCCGTCGCCAGCAACTCCATACGCGCACGCTCGGCGAACGCCTCCATCCCGATCGACTTGAACTGGCCGTGCGCTTCGCGGAGCTGGGCGCGCGCGTCAACCCGGCGACCTCCGCGGCGCAGCCACTCGCCGTAGAGCAGCCGCGTGCGCGCGAGTTCGGCGCGGAACCGAGTCCGCTTGAGACACTCGATCGCACGTTGGTGGAGCGCTTCCGCGTCTCCTGACTCGGCGACGGCCGCGCGAGCTCGCGCGTCGACGCCGAGCACCCAATTGCCGCCGCAGGTGCGCGCCATCTCCGTTAATCGCCCGAGCGCGCCCGCGGCCGCCTCGGGCTGGCCGCAACGCGAGGCTGCCTCGACGAGTTCGGTCAACGCCCAACTCGACACGTGCATGTCGGCCGCATATGCGGCTCCCACCCGCGCGGCCTCGAGGGCTTCGTCATAACGACCGAGGCCGTTGCACAGCACCGCGGTCGACCAGTTCACCATGGCGATCCACATGCCATCGCCCCGCGAGACAGCATCGCTGGTCGTGGCCTCGTCGAGTTGCGCGACCTCGGCCTCCTGACCACGAAACGCGGCGAGCGCGATCCGCGACCCGAACGACCGCTCGCCGCCGATCGCTTCATGAATCGCGTCCTGCTCGACTACGAGGGCCGACGTTGCGGCCAGATCGCCGGCGAACAGCTCCCAGGCATTACGCACGGCGGCGGCGAAGGGCAACAGCGCAAGGACGCCTTCGTCGCGGACCGACGCGAGCGCCCGACCGCTGAGCGCATCCAGCATCTCCTCATCCCAAACCCACAAAGACAAATAGCCGGCCAGGAAGAGCCACTGCAGAGCGAACGCGCCCGATGCCAATGCGGCACGGAAGCTGACCAATGCACTCCGGAGCGCTGGAGCACCCGCCGACCACCCAGCATCGATGAGCAGGGCGGCCGCTTCCAGCAGCCCGTCAGTGGCGCTCGGCGTATCACTCGATGGCGGAGCCGAACGTATCGCCGCGGCGACCTCTGCCAGACCTGTACCGCCGCCGAGGCGTCCCACCAACATCGCGGCGATGAACGCATCGCGGTAGGTGTCCCTGGCAGCCCGGCGATCGGAGAGCTCAAGCCGCCGGGCAGCGCCGAGCAGCAGCGGTGGCGCATCTCGCAGGCGGCGCTGCGTCGTCGCGACCTGACCGCGCAGCACATCAACCCGGACCCGATGGGATTCATCGATCGGCCCGCGCATTGCGACCGCGAGGAGCCGCAGCACGTCCTCTCCAGACCCGGCAAGGTACTTCGCCTCAGCGGCGGCCACCGCGCGCTCTGCGCGCCGATGAGGATCAAGCGTCAGCGTCACCGAGCGTTCAAGAAACGCCGCCGCGCCGGCCTGTCCCGCACGCGCCCGCGCACGGGCGGCCGATCGCTCGAGCTCATCCGCGACGGCATCATCAGGACCCGCCGACGCGAGGGCGAGATGCCACGCCCGGCGGTCCGGGTCAGCCTCGGGGTCGGTCACCTCCGCGATCGCGGCGTGTGCTCGCCGCCGCTCCTCCGAAGACCCGGCCGCGTAAGCCGCGGCTCGAACCAGCGGATGCCTAAATCCGACGCGCACGCCGAACTCACACAGCCCCGCCTCTTCGGCAGGCGCCGCCGCCTCCGTGCCAATATCGACCCGCTTGGCCGCGGCCCAGACGATGCCGGGCTCCCCGAGCGGGTCAGCCGCTGCGATGAGCAGGAGCCGCCGGGACTCCTCCGGCAACGCTGCGAGCCGGCGACGGAAACTCTGCTCAATCCCGTCCGGCAGCGCGGAGACAGAGAGTGACCCGAATCCCGCGAGCTCCGTTGCACTGATGCCACGGGGAAGTTCGAGTATCGCAAGCGGGTTGCCTCGGCTCTCGGCGACGATCCGGTCGCATACCTGCTCGTCCAACCTGGACCGCACTGCCGACCTGAGCAGCGCACGCGCGTCGCCATCATCCAAACCACCGACGTCGAGACGGGGCAGGCGGCGGAACTGGTCACCCAAGTCACGGACCGCGAACACGAGCCCCACACACTCGGCCAGGAGACGACGGGCGACAAAACTGAGAGCCGACGCCGAGCTGCGATCCAACCACTGTGCGTCATCCACAACACACAAAACCGCCCGCTCCTCTGACGCCTCCGACAGCAGGCTCAGCACGGCCAGGGCCACGAGAAAACGCTCAGGGGCTGGACCCGCGCTCAAGCCGAACACAATCTCGAGCGCACGACGTTGCGGAGCCGGCAACCTGTCCAGGCGATCGAACATCGATTCGCACAACTGGTGCAGACCCGAGTAAGCGAGGTCCATCTCGGACTCCACCCCCACAGTCCGGACAACCTTCAGCTCCGAAGCCGACGCGACCAGGTACTCCAACAGCGCCGTCTTCCCGATCCCGGCCTCACCCCGCAGCACCAGCGATCGACTCTCTCCCCGACGAATCGACGACACTAATTCGTCCAGCAGCGCGCACTCGCCGGTCCGGCCGCGCAAGCCCGTACCCCGGTCCGGTCCATTCTCCATAGGCAGCCACCCATGCTAAGAGCGGCCGGCACGCGTTACAACCGGCGGTGCAGTCGCCCCTGCGTCGGAACACCGAACTCGCCGCCGGTGCGGGAGCCGGCCCGCACGCCTACCTCGCACCGCCCCTACGTTCCGTCGCGCTGCGCCGTGGCCGTCGGACAACGGTGTGACTTCCGCTGAGTTTAGATCTGAGCGCGCCGGCGTCGGCACCGCGACGGTGGTGAAGGCCATGACGATCATGCAGTCGATCCTCAGCTTCGCGCACACGCCGCTGCTCAAGCCGCTGGCCGACGATCTCAGCGAATGGCTTCCTCGCCTCAGGACGGCCGACCGGCACTTGCTCGGTGTTCCCGGCGCACGACGGCGGCTTCTGGCAGCAGAACGATTGGCGCAACTGGCGCAAGCCCATCTGGCAGGGCGAGCCGAGCGGCCCCGCCGGAACCGCAAGAACCCGGCCCCCGCCACGTCCCGGATGCGCCCCCAGGGACACACGGCCGCGGGACCTGCGATCGAGCTACGTGACGCTGCGCGTCTACGGAGGAGACGAACGCAGATGAGCGCAACCCCCGCAGGAAGTGGTCAACCACCGGTGCCGCGAGGAAGTGGTCAACCGTCCCGCCGCACCCGCCAAATGCGGGCACTTCCGACTGACGACCCCTTCCCTCCAGGCCAATTTTGGACGCGAAGTGGACGCGCACACCCGCAATCGGCCCTCAGAGCGACGCCAAAAAACCGTAAGCGTTCAGTCCGTGCGGCCTCAGGCGAGCGCGGGGAACGGGTCGCCGCGGGTGTGGGCGATTATGAGCTCGCTGAGGTAGGTGAACAATGAGCGGCGCTGCTGGCGGCAGGTGGCGGCGGCCG
>Ga0335074_10001605_pt1 | contig 30633 bp, 28 predicted proteins | sample Lox_Sample_23_FD_206715 | JGI IMG/M metagenome (GOLD analysis project Ga0335074, IMG submission 206715) | Soil microbial communities from Loxahatchee National Wildlife Refuge, Florida, United States - Lox_Sample_2.3 | ecosystem: Environmental > Terrestrial > Soil > Wetlands | place: USA... | reverse complement strand
GTTCACCACGCTGACCAAGGAGGCGATGCCGCTGCTGCGCTACCGGACCGGCGACATCGGCCGGCGGGCCGGCGGGACGTGCCCCTGCGGCCGCACCATGGCCCGGCTGACCGGGCTGCGCGGCCGCCAGGACGACATGCTGATCGTGCGGGGCGTCAACGTTCATCCGTCGTCAGTGGAGCACGCGCTGCTCGGCGCCGGGGGCGTGGCGCCGCACTACCGCCTGATCGTCGAGCGGCCCGGCCCGCTTGACGAGCTGACCCTCGAGTGCGAGCCGGCCGGAGCCGGGGAGGATCCGGGCGCGCTGCGGGACCGGCTCGAGCGGGTGCTTCGCGATCAGACCGGGCTGCGCATCACGGTGGCGCTGGTGCCGCCGGGCAGCCTGCCGCGCAGCGAGGGCAAGGCCGTGCGCGTCGTCGACCGCCGTCCGGCGGCCGGCTGAGCGGCATGGCCACCGCGGCCCGGTCACAGCGAGGCCCGGCCGTGCTCCCGCTCGCCGGCCCGGATCCGGGCCATCAGGGCCGCGTCGTAGCTCAGTTCCTCCGCGCTCGGCGAGAGCGCGATCGTGGCGATCAGTACGAACGTGAGGACGGTCATCCCGATGATGAGCGGGAGCAGGAAGCTCTCGGCGGTGGCGCCGCCCGCGCCCCCCATGACCATCCCGGCCGGGCCGGCGGCGGCGTACATGCGCATCGCGGCCATGCCGGTGTAGTGCATCCCGCTGACCGCGATTCCCATGATCAGCGAGGCGATCAGGGTGGTGCCCACGCCCTGGAGCCGCAGTGCGGCCCACAGCGCGGCGGTGGCCGCGACGATCGCGATCACCACCGAGACCGCCAGTAACGGGAGGTTGTAGGTGATCCGTCCCGGCATGCGCATCGCGGCCATGCCCAGGTAGTGCATGATCGCGACGCCGATCCCGGTGACCAGGCCGCCGGTCAGCAGCGACGGCAGCCCTTCCGGGCCGAAGCCGACGACCAGCAGGCCCGCGCACACGATCGCGACGGCGACCAGCAGGCTCAAGATGGTGACCGGGACGTTGTAGTGGATGGTCTGGCCGGGGATCGTGAAGCCCAGCATCGCGATGAAGTGCATGGCCCAGATCCCGGTCGTGCCGATCGACACCCCGCCCAGGATCAGCCACCGGGCGCGCAGCGACCCGGTAAAGGGCCGGGCCCGGGTGGTGCATCTAAGACCCAGGAATGCGCCCATGCAGGACACAACGTAGGCGAGACCGGGAGTGAGGAGGCCATATGTGAAGTTATGCACCGTTAGCACGGCGGTATCTCTTTCTCCCCCCCTGCGGGGTGTAGGAAGAGATTACTGCCGCTCCCGAATTATGCCACGAAATCAACCGATCTCTGCGCACAAATTAAGGGTAACCGCCGCGGCGGGATTTCACCGCGGATGACCGTGATGGGATTTCACGTAAATGGCGGGCCGGGGCTTGCCGCGCGTCCGCCGCAGACGGTCCGCGACGCCACGCTTGCGACGTGCCATTATTCGATAAGGGGCGGCAGCAGGGCGGAGGAGGCGCGTTTCGGCGATGCCCGTTCTGGTCGGAACCTCGGGCTGGCAGTACCGGGACTGGCGGGGGGTGCTCTACCCGCCGGGTGTTGCGCAGCGGCGCTGGCTGGAGCATTACTCCAGCCAGTACGCGACGGTGGAGAACAACGGCTCGTTCTACCGGCTCCCCAGCCCGCAGACCTTCGCCGACTGGCGCGCCCGCACGCCCGCGGGCTTCCTGATGGCGGTCAAGGCCAGCCGCTATCTCACCCACGTGCGTCGGCTGCAGGATCCGGCCGAGCCGGTCGGCCGCCTGCTCGGCGCCGCGGCCGGGCTGGGCGACCGGCTGGGGCCGGTGCTGCTTCAGTTGCCGCCCAACCTCCCCGCGGATCCGGAGGCGCTGGACGACTGCCTGCGCGCGTTCGCCGACTGGCGCGGGGACGGGCGGGACGGGGCCGGCCGGGACGGGGACGGCCGGGACGGGGACGGCCGGGACGGGGACGGCCGGGACGGGGACGGGTCGCGCGTGACGTCGGGGAAGCGGGTGCGCGTCGCGGTCGAGTTCCGGCACGAGTCGTGGTGGACCGAGCCGATCCGGGAGCTGCTGACCCGCCGCGGGGCCGCGGCGTGCTGGGCCGACCGGCTCGGCCGGCCGCTCGGCCCGGTGTGGCGCACCGCGGACTGGGGCTACCTGCGCCTGCACGAGGGCGCGGCGCAGCCGCACCCCCGATACGGAGAGCGCGCCCTGCACAGCTGGGTGCGGCGGATAGCCGAGACGTGGCCGGGCGGCGGGCAGGTCTTCGTCTACTTCAACAACGATCCGGGCGGCGCCGCGGTGTACGACGCGGCCGCCTTCGCCTCCCTGGCCAGCCGGGAGGGCCTCGAGGTCAGCCGCACCGCGGTCCCGGGCGAGCCGGAGCCCTGAGCGCCGGGATCCTCACTCCCCGGTCGAGCCGCCGGCCAATTCGGCGACGATATCGAGGTGGCCGACGTGCCGCGCGTACTCCTGGAGCAGATGGAACATGATCCGCTCCAATGACGCGGGATCGGCCCCGCCCCACCGCACCCCCGGCTGGCCGATGGCGGCCAGGTCGTTTGACTCCACGATCTCCCGGGTCCGCGCGGCCTGGGCCCGCAGCGCCGCCAGCAGGTCAGCGACGGTCTCGTCCGGCGCCACGTACCAGCGATCGCGGCCGTCACCCCAGGGATCACCGACGTCGCGGCCCTGGAAGCCCCATTCAAGCCAGCGCCGCTCGTCGTAGGTCACGTGCTTGAGCAGTTCCACGGGGGTCCAGCCGGACGGCAGCCGGCTGGTGCGCAGATCGTGGTCCGCCATGCTCTCCACCCGGTCGACCAGGCAGGAACGGAAGTAGTCGAGATACCGGAGGAAGACCTCGGCCCGGGACGGCGCGGGATCGGTGGGCTCGGGGAACGGAAGCGTCACGGGACCCAGCCTGCCGCAAGGCAACGACACGATCGAGCGCCACTCCGCGCTTCCCCGCCCGGCCGCGGCCGAGCCGGTAGCGTCGTCCCACACGATCACGGGCTGGCGGACGACGGGGGCCGGCCCGCTCTCGCGGGGGAAGACATCCATGAGCACGCCCGGCCTGTTAGGCCGTCGGCGCGGCCGCCATCGCAAGTCCGGCGCACGCTCCGGCGGCGTCGGCTCCGGCGGCGTCGGCTCCGGCACTGTCGGCTCCGGTACCGAGCGGTCCAGCATCGCCCGCTCCAGCGGCGTCATGGCGGTGGGCACGCTGGCCTCGCGGGTGACCGGCATGGCACGCACGCTGACCCAGGCCTACGCGCTCGGCGCCGTCGGGCTGGCCGACGCGTACAACGTGGCCAACTCGCTGCCCAACGCCGTCTACAACCTGATGCTCGGCGGGATCTTGACCAGCGTGATCGTGCCGCTTCTGGTGAGCGCGGCCAGCCGGGACCGCGACCGGGGCGAGGCCTACGACCAGCGCATGTTCACGCTGCTCAGCCTCGCCTTGCTGGCGATAACGGTGGCCGCGACGCTGGCCGCCGCCCCGCTGGTCTACCTGTACTCGGGGCCGGTGACCGGCCCGGAGCTGCACCTGATGGTGATCTTCGCGTACTTCTTCATCCCGCAGATCTTCTTCTACGGAATCAGCTCGCTGGCCGGCGCGGTGCTGAACGCCCGGGACAGCTTCGCGGCGCCGATGTGGACGCCCGTGGTCAACAACATCGTGGTGATCGCGGTCCTGCTGGGGTTCGCGGCGGTCGCCGGGTTCGGCGCGCGGCCGGCCACGATCACCGGCGGCGAGGTGCGGCTGATCGGGCTGGGCACCACGCTCGGGGTCGCGGCTCAGACCGCGGCGCTGGTGCCCGCGCTGGGGCGGGCCGGGTTCCGCTGGCGGCTGCGGTTCGACTTCCGCCGGGCCGAATTGTCGGGGATATGGCACATGGCCGGGTGGATGTTCGGCTACATCGCCACCACCCAGGTGGCCGTCCTGGCCACGATCAGGGTGGCCAGCCAGGCCAGCGTGCTCGCGGCCCGGGCGCACGTCGGATACGGGGCCGGCTACACGCCGTTCGCGTACGCCTGGCAGCTGTTCCAGATGCCGTACGCGATCGTCGGCATCTCGGTGATCACCGCGCTGCTGCCCAGGATGAGCGCGCACGCCGCCGGGCGCCGGCCGGACCGGGTCAGAGCGGACTTCTCGGCGGGCCTGCGGCTCGCCTCGGTGATCGTGGTGCCGTCGTCCCTGATGCTCGCGGTGCTCGGGCCGGCCCTGGCCGAGGTGCTGCTGGCCCACGGGGCGACCAGCCTGGCCAGCGCCCGCTACATGGGCGAGGTCTTCGCCATGCTCTGCCTGGGCCTGACCCCGTACACCATGTTCCAGCTGCAGTTGCGGGTGTTCTACGCGCTGCACGACAGCCGGACGCCCGCACTGATCGGGGCCGTGACCATGATCGTCAACGTCGCGGCGAACTACACGGCCCTGGCGCTCCTGCCGCCCGGCTACATCGTGGCCGGGATGGGCCTGGGCTTCGGCCTCGGCAACCTGGGCGGCGCCGCGCTGGCCTGGCGGCTGCTCGGCCGCAAGCTCGGCGGCCTGGGCGGGCGCACGATCGCGCCCAGCCTGCTGCGGATGCACGGCGCCGCCGTCCCGGCCGCCGCGCTGGCCCTGGCGGTGACGCTGGCGGCCGGGTCCGCCCTCCCGCCCGGGAGGACGGACGCCCTGATCACCGCGACCGTGGCCGGCTGCGCGGCGACCTGCCTCTACCTGCTGCTCGCCCGCCGGCTCCGGGTGACCGAGGTCACCGAGGTGCTGGCGACGCTGGCCGCCCGCGTGCGGCGCTAGCGTGCGCCGTCAGCGTGCGCCGTCAGCGTGCGCCGTCAGCGTGCGCCGTCAGCGTGCCGACGTGAGCTTGCCATCGGCCGCCTGCTTGCGCCCCGCGGGCGCCTTGCGGCCCGCCGCCGGGCGCGACCCGGCCGCCATCTCACGCTTGATCCAGCCATCGATCACGTCGTCGCTCTCCCACGACGTGATCAGCGCGTACCGGGGCCGCGGGCCCGGGTGCCACACGACGTGGTAGAGCCGCTGCGTGTCGATCACCAGTTGCATTCCCGGATGCAGCCGGATGCGCGTTTCGGTGGCCGGATCGTCCTTATCCTCGCGCAGGATGAACGTCGATTGCCCGGCCGCGTTGTCCAGTTCGAGCCAGGACCTGACCACCCATCCCTCACCGCTCGGGTTGAGACGGTTGTTGTCGTCCAAATGAAGCTGGTGAAGCGCCGCTGCCTCGTCGCTGGGATTGAGCTTGATAATGCGGACCCGGCCGAAGTTGCCGCCAATTCCCTCGACGTAGTCGGCCAAGCCCGGCGCCAGCTTGCGGTTCTTGGTCCAGATGCCGCCCTTGTCCGGCTGGCCGTGGTCCCAGAAGCCACGGCAGTCCATCTCGCCGGTGGCCGAGGTCAGGGGCGCGAAGTTCGTGTCCCCGCCGCTCTTCCAGTCCATGTACTCGAGCGATTCCCACTCGGCGGGGTCAATCGGCGACCCGTGCCGGTCGCGCAGGATAACAAAGCCTTTCTCGGCCAGGATGTCGAGCTTTCGGTGCATGCCGTTCCCCCCTGCGGGCGTCTGAGTTTTTACCCCCGGTCCGCCGGACCCATATCCCCGCGCCGGGCGCCTTACTCGCTCCGGCCCGCCCGCTTGGTGAGTTATGGCGAGAACTTTATGGCCACATGACGGCGCGTCGCCGCCGCCACGGCACGGACCGCGCACCGGCGGAGGTTCCCGCCGCAAGCCGGTCAACCCCGGACGGACCGTCTTCATACGCAGCAAAGATCAAGGGGCCGATCAGTGAGCCTTCAGCCTTCTCCCAGAAATGGGAACTACCCATAGAAGCGTTGAACCAGGAGCGATGCGTACCGAGGGGGCCGTTCCATGACCAGGGACTACCGCCCGCCGATGTGGGCGGACAGCGGGGATAGCGCGGACAGCGGGGCGACGCCACCGCCGCCACCGCCACCGCCACCGCCGTCGTGGGGCGGCGGCTACGGCGGCCAGGGTGGTGGCTACGGCGGCTACGGAGCCGGCGGGCACGGACCCGGCGGTGGCGGGCCGGATCCCTACGGACCGGGCGACCCCGGCGGGCCGCCGGGGTACGGCTACGGCGGCTACCAGAGTCCGCCGCCCGGTCCCGTGCGGCGCTCCCGCCGCGGCGCGCTGGTCATCGCCGTCGCGCTGGTGGCCGGCCTCGGCACGTTCTTCGGCCTGCAGGCCACGAACGGCGGTACCCAGGGCACCGCGCTGGGCACGTCACAGATCGCGAACAGGGTCGATCCCGGCCTGGTCGACATCGTGTCCACCCTGGGCTACCAGCAGGCCCAGGCGGCCGGCACCGGCCAGGTGCTGACGTCGTCGGGCGAGGTGCTGACCAACAACCACGTGATCGAGGGCGCCACCTCGATCAAGGCCACCGACATCGGCAACGGCCGTACCTACACGGCCAAGGTGGTCGGCTACGACCAGAGCAAGGATGTCGCGGTCATTCAGCTTCAGGGGGCGTCCGGGCTGCGCACCGTGACCCTGGGCGACTCCTCCACCGTCGCGGTCGGCCAGGCCGTGACCGCTCTCGGCAACGCGGGCGGCAAGGGCGGAACCCCGTCGGTCGCCACCGGCAAGGTCGCCGCCCTCAACGCCTCCATCACCGCCTCGGACCAGGGCGCCGGAACCTCGGAGCAGTTGAGCGGCCTGATCAACCACACCGCGCCGATCCAGCCCGGCGACTCGGGCGGCCCGCTGGTCAACACGAGCGGCCAGGTGATCGGCATGAACACCGCCGCGTCCAACCAGATGCAGTTCCAGTCCAGCCAGGCCCGGACCGAGGCGTTCGCGATCCCGATCAACGACGCGACCTCGATCGCGCACCAGATCGAGGCCGGCGACGGCTCGTCGACCGTGCACATCGGCGCCACCGGCTTCCTGGGCGTCGAGGTCATGTCGGCCAGCAGCGCGCAGGCCCAGGGCGTTCCGCAAGGCTCCGGCGCCGCGGTGGCCGGGGTGCTGCCGGGATCGGCGGCGCACGGTGCCGGGATCACCGGAGGCGACGTGATCACCTCGGTCGATGGCCACGCGGTGTCCTCGCCCGAGTCGCTGCAGGCGCAGATGGAGCAGCATCACCCGGGCGATCGCGTCACGATCGGCTGGACCGACCAGGCCGGCCAGTCTCACTCGGCCAGCGTGACGCTGGCCACCGGCCCGGCGGCCTAGCGGACCAGGGCACCGGCGATCGCGAGCACGGCGTCCCGGGTGGGGACGAGGGCCGGGCTGAGCGCGGTCGGCCACGTCGACAGCTTCGCCACCACCGTCTGTGATGGTACGTGCACGAAGACGTTCTGACCGTTGATGCCGGACGCCTGATAGAACGGCACGGCGGGCTCGCGCACCCACCAGAAGTTGCGGTAGTGGGCGCCGGGCGGATAGCCGTCCGCCCCCTCCCCGGCCAGGAACGCCTCCGGCCCGTCGGCGGCGCCCCGGATCGTGTCGTCGATCCAGCCGCCCGGCACCACGCTCCGGCCCTCGGCCCGACCCCGCTGCAGGTACAACTGGCCGAACCGGGCCATGTCGCGCAGGGTCGCGCAGATTCCGCCGTCGGCCATCGGGTTGCCGTAGCCGTCCACGGTGACCTCCGCGTCGAACTCGGCGCCCATCGGCTGCCACAGCTCGCGGGCGACCAACTCGTGGAACCGCGCTCCCGCCGCCCGCTCCAGCACCCACGCCAGCACGTCGGTCAGGATGGACCGGTAGCGGAACGGGCCGCCGTGCGGGCCGTCGTTCTCCAGCGTGGCGAAGTAGGCCAGCGCGTCGGCGGGCCTGGGCTCGCCGTCATCCGGCCGCCACAGGTACACCTTCTCGCAGGCCCGCACGTCGGCCCGGACGTTCTCGTAGTTCTCGTCAAACCGGGTGCCCGCCCGCATGTCCAGCAGGTCCTGCACGGTCGCGCCCTGGAACGAGGTGCCGCGCAGGTCCGGGACGATCTCCTCGACCGCCGCCGATACGGCCATCTCGCCGCGGCCGGCCAGCACGCCCGCGACCGCTGACGTGACCGACTTGGATACCGACATCAGCAGGTGCGGGACGTCCGGGGCCAGGCCGTTGAAGTAGTGCTCGGCCACGATCTGGCCCCGGTGCAGCACCAGGAACCCGTCGGTGAAGGTCTCCGCGAGCATGTCGGCCACGCTCAGCTCGCGGACGCCGGACCGGAAGCGGACGCCGAGGACGTCTCGTTCCGCGCGCGGCAGGTCCCAGGCCGGCCCCGTGCCGCGGGAGATCCTCGCCGTCGGGATCAGCTCGCGGATGTGCTGGAACCCCCACCGGTTGAACGGCGGCTCCTGCCAGTTGGCCAGCGTCACCCGGGACTCCGGCCGGAACGGCGGTGCGCCGCGCATCAGCGCCGGGGCGCCGCCCCCCTTGTCCGAGGCGGGGGGCGATGGGACGATTTCTGCCACGGCGAGCGCTCCTTACGGCCGGGATCCAGATGACCGTTATACCGGTGCCTGGTCCCGTTCTGCCCGGCCGGCAGCGGGGAATATATCCGCCGGGAGCGGGCCCGAGCGGTGCCGACAAGGAAGGCGTTCCATGACAACACCACTGCGGCCGGACCCGGCCGAGATGCTCGGCCGCGTCGGCCGACACTGGGGCTGGCTGCTGGCATTCGGGGTCATCACGGTGGTGGCCGGCATCGTCGCGCTCGCCTGGCCCGGCGCGACCCTGCTGGTGATCGCGATCGTGTTCGGCATCGAGCTGGTCGTGCTCGGGGTCTTCCGGTTCGTGGCCGCGTTCGGGCACGACATCGGGGGCGGGACCCGGATCCTCTATGCCCTGCTCGGCGTGCTATCGCTGATCATCGGCCTGTACGCGCTGCGCCACGTCTTCATCACAATTCTCGCGCTGGCGCTGCTGCTCGGCATCTTCTGGGTGGTCAACGGGACCATCGAGCTGTTCGCGGCGATCTCCCACCGGGAAATCCCGCACCGCGGCTGGACCAGCGTGATGGGCATCCTCAGCATCGTCGCGGGCCTGATCCTGCTGGCCTATCCCGGGATATCGGTGCTGGCCCTGGCGATCATCGTCAGCATCTGGCTGCTGGTGTTCGGCCTGATGGAGATCAGCGTGGCCTGGCAGCTGCGCTCGGCGACCCGCCGGCGTGGCGGGCGCCAGGCCCACGCCACCTGAGCTCAGACGCGGCTGAGGGCGACCGTGCCGCGCTGCGCGGCGAGGATGCGCTTGAGCGCGGGCACGCCGCCCTCGCGCACCGCGAGGTGGGTGTCGATGAGCCGGTGCTGGGCCTGCGCGTCCCCGGCGAACGCCGCGCAGCACAGCTCCGGCTCGGCGTTGGCGACGGCCAGGATCGCGCCGGTTCCGCCGAGCGGGCCGGCCAGGGCCAGCAGCGCGGACGAACCGATGTAGGTGCGGCCCGGGTAGTGCGCGATCTCGGCCAGCAGCCGGTCCGGGTCGCCCGCGGAGTCCTTCAGGCCGGCGATGGGCAGGCCGGCCAGCGCGCTGACCGGGACGCCGGGCGCGGAGACCCAGGGGATGTGGTACGCGAGCACCGGCAGGCCCGGCGCGGCCCCGGCGACCGCGGCGAAGTAACCGGCCAGGTCCTCGGACCCGGGGGGCGGCCAGGCCAGCACGGCGTCCGCGCCGGCCGCGGCCGCGGCCGCGGTCAGCTCCACGGCCCGGGTCGCGCTGGTGGCGCCGGTGCCGGCCAGCACCTGGACGTCGGACGGCAGCGCGTCGCGCACCGCGCGGACGACCTCGACCCGCTCGGCGTCGGTGAGCGTGCCCGCCTCACCGGTCGTGCCGCAGGCCAGCACGGCCTGCATGCCCCGGCCGGCGAGCTCGGCGGCGAGCGCGCCGGTGGCGGCCGCGTCCACCCCGCCCGCGTCGTCCATGAGCGTGACCAGCGCCACGCCGACCCCGGTGAACAGGTCCATCAGCTACTCCGCCCTGCCGACTCTGGCCAGTCGCCCGGTCGGCACCCTATAGTGATTTTAGTCGACAATCGACAATCTGACCGTGCGGGAGGCCCCTTGCCGGACGCGCGCTTCGATGGCGTCGCGCGGGACGCGCGCTTCGATGGCGTCGCGCGGGACGCGCGCTTCGATGGCAGGGTCGCCGTGGTCACCGGCGGATCCAACGGGCTCGGCCGCGCGATCGCGGAGAGCTTCGCGGGCGAGGGCGCCCAGGTCGTGGTCTGTGACCTCGTGGACTCGGGATACTTCGCCGGCCACCCGCGGGTCGCCACGATCACCGGAGACATCGGCGGCCCGGGGCTGGCCGACCAGGTGATCGGCGCCGCGGTCAGCCGCTGGGGCCGGGCGGACATCCTGGTCAACGACGCCGCCTCCTATCCCGACGGCACCCTGCTCGAGATGCCCGCCGACGCCTGGGACCGGGTGTTCCGGGTGAACGTCACCGGCACCTTCATGATGACGCAGGCGTTCGCCCGGCACTGCGTCGGCCGGGACGCGCGCGATGCGGCGGTGGTCAGCATATCGACCGGATCGGCCAGGAACCCCCGTCCGGCCGGGGCGGCCTACAGCGCCTCGAAGGCGGCGGTCGAAACCATGAGCAAGGTGTTCGCGATGGAACTCGGCCCGCACGGGATCCGGGTCAACGTGGTGGCCCCGGGCTACATCGACGTCCGCGGCTGGAGCGACGCCTACCCGGACCGGGCCCCGGACGACCTGCGCGCGGCGCTGGTCCGGTCGATCCCGCTCGGGCAGGCCGGCCACCCGCGGGACATCGCCGCCGCCGTGCTGTTCCTGGCCTCCCGCGACGCCGGCCACATCACCGGCACGGTGCTGGAGGTGGACGGCGGATCCAACGCTGGCCGGTTCTCGCTGGGGGCGAACGCGGGGAAGGGGCGCCCAGGTGAGCGCGGCTAGCCAGCCTCAGGCGGACGCCGCGCCCGACGTCCCGGTCATCGAGACGCGCGAGGTCACCAAGCACTTCTCGGCCGGCCGCGATGCGCTCGGCCGGGCCCGGCCGACGCTCAAGGCCGTGGACGGAGTATCCCTGACGATCCGGCGCGGGCAGACCCTGGCCCTGGTCGGCGAGACCGGCTCGGGCAAGACCACCTTCGGCCGGCTGCTGCTCGGGCTGTACCGGCCGACCAGCGGCGACATCCGCTACCGCGGCCAGAGCATCCTCGACCGCCGCAGCGAGACGGCGCGCGCCGTGCGGCGGCAGGTCCAGGGCGTGTTCCAGGACCCGTACTCGTCGCTCAACCCGACGATGACCATCGGCCAGTCGCTGGCCGAGGTGCTCAGGGTGCACCACGTCGTGGACCGGCAGCACCGCGCCGAGCGGGTCAGCGAGCTGCTGCGAACGGTCGGGCTGTCACCCGCCCAGGCGGCGCGGCGGCCACACGCGTTCAGCGGCGGGGAACGGCAGCGGGTGGGGATCGCCCGCGCGCTGGCCGTTCAGCCGGAGGTGGTCATCGCCGACGAGCCGCTGTCCGCCCTCGACGTGTCGATCCAGGCGCAGGTGCTCAACCTGATGATCCAGCTTCAGGAAGAACGCGGCCTGACCTACCTGTTCGTCACCCATGACCTCGACGTCGCGCGGCATATCAGCCAGCGCACCGCCGTCCTCTATCTCGGCCGGGTCGTCGAGCAGGCGCCAACCACTGAGATCTTCACCGAGCCGCTGCACCCGTACACTCAGGCGCTGGTCCGGGCCGCGCCGCGGCTGTCCACCCAGCGCAAGACGATCAAGCCGGCGCTGACCGGCGACATACCGAACGCGATCGACCGGCCGTCCGGGTGTCATTTCCACCCGCGCTGCCCGATGGCCATGCCGGTCTGCCGGGCGCGCGAGCCGGCCCTGATTCAGCTACCTGGCGGCCGTTCGGTCACGTGTCACCTGCACGATCCGGACGTGATGCCAGCTCCTCCTGGCCCGGGAAGCCGATCAGGTAATGGATCCGGAGCTCCCGGCGCAGCCGGGTGACGTCGCCCTCGCTGACCGCTTCCAGGATGCCGCGGTGCCGCTCGACGGCGTCGAGCAGGCTGATGCCCTGACGGTCGATCTCCTCCCGCATCAGCGCGCCCATCTGGCTGTTGAGCATGGACCAGAGGTCCTTGAGCCGGTGCCGGCCCGAGACGTCGATGAGCAACTCGTGAAAGCGCGTGTCGCCGGCGACCAGGGCGTCCAGGTCGTCGGTGCGGGCCGCGATCGACATGTGCTCCATCGCCAGCCGCAAGTTCCTGAGCAAGGCCTTCCGGTTCGGCCCGAAACCGCGGTCGAAGCCGGCGTGCTCCAGCACGTACCTGGCGAAGCACACGTCCTCGGCGTCCTCGGGCGACATCCGGGTCACCACGCTGTAGCGGCGGGGCACGATCGCGATCAGGCCCTCGGCCTGCAGGCTGCGCATGGCGTCCCTGATGGTCCCCCGGCTGACCCCGAACTCGGCGGCCAGGTTCGCTTCGACGAGGCGGGTCTCGGCAGGAAGCTCGTTATTCAGGATGCGGTGCCGCAATGCCCGGCTCACCGCCTCCGGAAGCGAGACATGCTCGAGTATGGCTCCCATCGTTCCTCACTCTCCGGGGGCCGTCGTCCGTCACTGTAGTTGCACCATCGCCGCGGTCAAACCGACGTGACCGCCCGCGTCCGGCACCGGTCGCAGCGCGCTGGCCGGGCCGGTCAGGATCGGCGTGATGCCGGGACCGTGGCCGGGCAGCGGGCTCGCCCCGTGCACGACGACGCCAACGGTAACCCAGCCGCGGCGATACCCCATGTTGTACCGGGCGTCGATGTCATCGACGGCGACCAGGTCCCCCAGCACCAGGTCTCCCGTCGCCGGCCCGCCAGCGCCATCCTCCCCCGGCGCGGGCAGCTGCAGGTCCAGATCCCAGCTCACCGCGGGGCGGCCGATGCCGTTGCCGGCCAGACGGCTCGCCGCGGTCAGCCGGACGCCCACCGTCACCGCGGCGTCCGCGCCGCCGCCGGGGGCGACGGGCAGCAGGGCCAGCAGGTCGGGATCGAGGTTCATGACCGTGACGTCGGGCCGCAGGCCCTCCGGCCGTAGCCCCTGGCCGCGGGCGCACACGGCCACCTCGTCGGCGGGACGCAGCCGGGCCAGGTCAGCCTGGGCGAGGCCGACGATCACCCGCCCCTCCTCGCCGCGCTTGCCGAGCACCACGCCGCGCGCGCCGGCCGCCTGACCGGTCCTGACCCGCACCTGGTTGCCGATGCAGGCATAGCTGGCCAGCGCGCGGCGGGCCGCCGGGTCCGGGTGCACCAGGCACGCGCCGGGCGCGGCGTGGTCGGCGACCAGCCCGAAGACCGGGTCGCCCAGCTCCAGGCCCAGCACGATCCCGCCGTCCCCGGCCGGCACGTAGGAGCGGCCGTCGCGGTCGACGCGGTACGGGGAGCCGTCCAGGGCGGGATGCTCGACCAGGCCGAGGAGGTTCACCGCCACCAGGCGCAGCGCCGGGCCGGTCATGCTGACCTCCGTTGCGACGGAACGACGGGGACCGGCTCCGGCTTCGGGTGCAGCCAGCTGGCCAGGTTGGCATCGGGGTCGTCCACCAGCCAGAACGCCTCGGACGGCCCGCTCAGCAGCGTGCTCGGGCCCGGGCCGTGACCGAACAGCATGCACTGGCCGGTGGAGATCACGCCGATGGTCAGGTAGCCGGGCCGGTACCCGCGGCCGTAACGGTGGTCCGCGTCGTCCAGCGCCACGATGTCGCCGATCCGCAGTCCCTCCAGCCCCAGCGAGAGGTCCTCGCCCAGGCCCTGGTAGGCGCCCATCAGGTCGGTGTTGGCGTACTCGGAGAGCATCCCCGCGCCCGCGCCGATCGCCTCGGCCGGGACCCGGGCGGCGACGTGCACCTCCAGCCGGCCGTCCGGCCGGGTCCCGCCGGGCATCCGGGCCAGCAGGTCCGGGTCGCAGTTCTTGACCGTGATCGCCGGGTGATCAGCCAGCGCCAGCCCCTGCCCGCGGGCCACGACCGTGACCGGGTCGCCGGCGGCCAGGTCGGCCGCGGCCGTCTCGGGGAAGTCGACGAGCACGTAGGCGTGCTGGCCGATGACGTGGCCGAGCGCGCCCGCGGCGGGGCCGCCGGCCACCCGCACCTGATTCCCCACGCAGGTCAGGAACTGCAACGCCATGTTCGCCGCGGGATCGCGGTGCCGGATCGACGCGCCGGGCTCCAGGTGGTCCGAGGCGTACCCGGTGGCCGGGTCCGCGCAGTGCACGCCGAGCGTGACCCCGCCCATCCCGGGGAGCAGGAACGGCTGTCCGTCGGGGCCCACCCGGAACGCATGACGATCGGCCAGCGCCGGCCAGACCTCGCCCGACAGGACCTGCCGGACCAGCCGGCCCGCGTTGGTCGCGGCCTTCACCGCGCGTCCGCCCCGGCGCTGCCGAGCGGAAAGTCCACCCAGGCCCGGCGGCGGAACGAGGCCTCGAACGCGTTGATGGTCTCCTGCACCAGCGCCCCCTGGGCGAAGTCGCCCTGGCCCGCCCGGGCGCCGTCGAGTATCTCGCTGATGAAGTCGCTCACCAGGTTGGAGTAGAACAGGTACTCCCACGGCTCGCCCGAGTGCCCGCCGGGCGGGAAATACCGCTCCGGGATCGGCGCCTCGGTGAACTCGACGGCGTCCTTGCGCGCGGTCCTGATCGTCTGGCAGATGCCGAACTCGTCGACCAGCCGCACGATCACCGCGCCCTCGGCGCCGTAGATGCGCGCCTCGATGCCCGGGTAGTTGCCGACCGTCACGTAGGAGGACTGGATCGAGGCCAGGACGCCGCCGCCGAACTCGGCGATCCACATGTCGCCGTCGTCGATGTTGGCCCGGGTCATCTTCCCGGTGTCGCGGATCATCCGCTCGGGCACGAAGTTGCGCATGGCGCCCACCACCGAGGTCAGCGGCCGGTCCAGCCACCAGTGCATGATGTCGATCACCGGGGCGCCGTAGCCCTCGATCGAGGACACCGCGATCTGCGCCGGGTCGGCGTCGGGGTCGTACTGGCGCAGCGGCGTAGCCGGGTCGATCCACTGGCTGTTCTGCTCGAACCCGTTGAAGATGTACGGCTCTCCCACGAACCCGGAGTCGATCAGCTCCTTCGCATACAGCACAGCCGGGGCGTAACGAAAAGTGAACCCGAGTTTCGTCCGCAGTCCGCGTTCGGCCGCGAGCTGGGCCGCCTCCCGCGTCCTGCGGAAGTCCATGTGCACGGGCTTCTCGCACAGCACGTGCTTTCCGGCGCTGAGCGCATCCCAGGAGATCTGGAAGTGCGGCAGGTTCCCGGTCACCACGTCCACGACGTCGATGCCGGTGTCGTCGAGCAGCTCCCGGTAATCGGCGGTGGTCCGCGGCACCGAGAAGCGGCCGGCCGCCTTGGCCAGCGCGGCCTCGTCAACGTCGGCCAGCGCCACCACCTCGGCCCGGGGATCCCGCAGCCAGCCGGGGATGTGCGCCACCTGCGCCCAGCGCCCGGTGCCGACGACCGCGACCCGGATCCTGTCTGTCATCCTGCGTTCCCGCCTCTCGCTCGGTGCCGACGCAACCCAGCTCATGGCTGATTGTCGACAATCAACCACTTTCGCTGGTCACCGCGCTGGGCGTCAAGCGTGACCGCAGCCCCGCACTCGCCGCTGGCCTGTAAAGACCATATAACGGCCGGTCGCTGAGTATTGACGAGCCGGTGGCGCGTTTTTACAGTTAGCCCAGGTTGTCGACAATCGACGAGAGGGGCGAGCGATGTCCCCAGCCGCCCGGATCAGGATCGTCAGCGCGGGCATTATCGCGCTGGCCATCGCCGCCGCGGGATGCGGCGGGTCCGCCACCCCCAGCGGGCTCGGCAACTCGGGCTCTGGCTCGGGGTCGTCGGCCAGCACGCTGGTCATCGCCAACGCCGTCAAGGTGGACACGCTCGACCCCGAGGCCAACTCGGTGAACGAGTCGATCTGGCTGGACCAGAACCTCTACAGCCGGCTGCTCCAGCCCAACGCCACCGGGACCGGGCTGCTGCCGGACCTCGCGACGTCCTGGACGATCGCGCCGAACGGCCTGACCTACACCTTCCACCTGCGCCCGGACGCCAAGTTCTCCAACGGCAGCCCGGTCACGGCCAGCGACGTCGTGTACTCGATCGACCGGTCCCGCGCGTTCTCCGGCGGCTGGGGGTTCCTGCTGACCCCGGTGAAGACGATCACCGCCCCCGACGCGCACACGGTCGTGATCACCCTCTCGCAGCCGCACGCCCCGCTGCTGGCCGACCTGGCCATGTACGCGTACTCGATCGTCCCGGAGAAGCTGGTCAAGGCGCAGGGCGCCTCGTTCTTCCAGCACCCGGTCGGCAGCGGCCCGTTCAAGGTCACCTCCTACAACCCCGACAGCGAGGTCGACCTGGCCCGCAACCCGTACTTCTACGGGACCAAGCCGAAGATCAGCAAGGTCCGGGTACTGATCGTGCCCAACGACAACACCCGGGTGCTGATGCTGCAGAGCAAGAAGGCCGACATCATCGAGAACCCGCCGGGCAACCTGGTCCAGCAGATCGACAAGACGCCCGGGCTGAGCGTGCAGCTGTACCCGTCGACGCGGGTGGACATCATTCAGCTGGACGAGCACTTCAAGCCGTTCAAGAGCGCGCTGGTGCGGCAGGCGCTGAACTACGCGATCAACCGGAAGGCGATCGTGCAGCTGGCCTACCAGGGCCACGCCACGCCGGGTGCCTCGTTCATGCCGTACAAGATGAAGTTCTACGACTCGAGCATCGCGCCGTACCCGTACGACCCGGCCAAGGCCAAGCAGCTGCTGGCGCAGGCCGGCTACCCGCACGGCTTCAACGCCTTCCTGATCACGGTCAGCGGCGACGTGGCCGGCCAGGCCGAGGCGATCGTGCTCAAGTCGGAGCTGGCGGCCGTCGGGATCAACATCAGCATCCAGGCCTATGAGCTGCTGACCGCCTACAACAAGGAGGACGGCGGCCACTCCGAGCTCGGCGAGCGGTACTGGACCAACGACATCATCGACCCCGACGAGGTCGCGACGTTCGGGGCCGACTGCCAGGGCGGGGCCAACGCCTTCAACAGCTACTGGTGCGACAGCCAGGTCAACAACCTGGTCGCCCAGGCGCGCGGCGAGCTCAACGACAGCACGCGGCAGCAGATGTACAACCAGATCCAGCAGATCGTCTACCAGCAGTCGCCGTTCATCGTCGTCGATTACAGCCCGTACCGCTACGGCGTGGGCGACTGGGTGCACGGGTTCCACGTGACGCCGCTCGGCAACTACGACCTGTCCCTGGAAACCCTCACGGTCGGCTCCCACTAGGAGGGGAAGGCGTGAGCCGCTTCGGGTCGCTCCCCCGGCGACTCGTCCACCTGGTCATCGTGCTGTTCGGGATCACGCTGGTGACGTTCTTCCTGCTGCGGCTGATCCCGGGCGACCCCGCGCTGGCCATCCTGGGCAGCAGCTACACCCACACCCGGGCCGTCGCGATCGACAACTTCCTCGGGCTGAACAAGCCGATCTGGACGCAGTACGGCCTGTTCATGGGCCGCCTGTTCCACGGCAACCTGGGCTATTCGTTCTTCTACAACGAGCCGGCCACGACGGTCATCGCGCAGCACATCGCGCCAACGCTGTTCCTGGTCGTGTACAGCGCGGTGCTGGCCGCGCTGATCTCGTTCCCGATCGGCTTCGGCGCCGGGCTGCACCGCGGCGGCGTGCTCGACCAGTCCTCGCGCATCTTCTTCACGCTGAGCTTCGCGATGCCCGCGTTCTGGCTGGGCATCATCCTGATCCTGCTGTTCAGCGTGCACGTGCACGCCTTCCCGATCAGCGGGTTCGGCTCCGGCTTCATCGGCCACCTGTACTACCTGTTCCTGCCGGCGCTGACGATCGCGCTCGGGTTCTCGACCGTGCTGGTCCGCAGCCTGCGCTCGGCCACGATCGCCACGCTGCAGGCCGAGTTCGTCGACACCGCCCGGATGAAGGGCATCCGCTGGCCCCTGGTGCTGTGGCGGCACGTGTTCCGCAACGCGATCCTGGCCGTGGTCGCGGTCTACGGCGTCAACCTCGCCTACCTGATCAGCGGCACGGTCCTGGTCGAGAACGTGTTCTCGCTGCCGGGCCTCGGCACCCTGCTGGTCAGCTCGGTCTCCGACCGCGACTACCCGGTGGTACAGGGGGTCACGCTGCTGTTCGCGGTGATCATCGTCGCGATCAACCTGCTGACCGACATCGTGCAGGCCGCGCTGGACCCGCGGGTGGGACAGGAGATCGGCGCGTGAGCACCGCGTGGGCGGCCAGCCCGTCCGAGCTGCTGATGCGGGCCGCGACCAAGGCGGCCGGGCGGCGGCGCAGCCCGATCCGGCGCCGGGCCACCCTGATCGCCGGGCTGGTCCTGCTGGGCGTCGCGATCCTGGCCGTCCTGCTGGCGCCGGTGCTGGTCAGCCAGAACCCCACCACCATCGACGCGGCGCACCCGCTGGCCCCGCCGCTGGCCGCGGGCCACCTGCTCGGCACCGACCAGTACGGCCGCGACATCCTGGCCCGCATCCTGTACGGCGGCCGGATCGACCTCGCGATCGCGTTCGGCGCGACCAGCGTCACCCTGGTCGGCGGCACGTTCATCGGCCTGGTGGCCGGCTACCTGGGCGGGCGGGTGGACAGCGTCCTGATGCGCCTGGTCGACCTGTTCTTCGCGTTCCCGTTCCTGGTGCTGATCATCGCGATCGTCGCGATGCTCGGGCCCAGCATCTTCAACATGTTCATCGCGATCTGGATCACCAGCTGGGTGAGCTATGCGCGCATCATGCGGGCCCAGACCGTCGTGGCCAAGAAGCAGCAGTACGTGCTGGCCGCGCGCGCCCTCGGCTACGGCCCGCTGCGGGTCATGTTCCGGCACATCCTGCCCAACACCGCGTCGGCGGTGATCATCTTCTCGATGGTCGACGCGGTCGGGAACATCATCCTGGCCGCCTCGCTCGGCTTCCTCGGCCTGGGCGCCCAGCCGCCGTCCCCGGAGTGGGGCGCGATGATCTCCGACGGCCAGAACTACATCCTCTCGTCCTGGTGGCTGGCCACGATGCCCGGCCTGGCCGTGGTGTTCGTCGGGGTCGCGTTCAGCCTGATCGGCGACGGCCTGGCCGACCTGCTCCGGGCGGGCGACCGGTGACTGGGGCCGCCGGGGCCGCCGGGGCCGCCGCCGCTCCGCTGCTGACGGTCCGCGATCTGCGCAGCTACCTGGCCACCTCCCAGGGGGTGGTCCGCGCGGTCGACGGGGTGTCGCTGACCGTGCACGAGGCCGAGGTGCTCGGCATCGTCGGCGAGAGCGGCTGCGGCAAGACGGTGACCTGCCGCACGATCATGGGGCTCATGCCGGCCGCCACGCTGCACGCCAGCGGCGAGGTGATCTATCACCCGCACGGCGAGCGGAGCATCCTGAACGCCCGTTCCGCCGAGCTAGAGGCGCTGCGCGGCGCCCACCTCGCGATGATCTTCCAGGACCCGATGACCGCGCTGAACCCGGTGCGCAGCATCGGCGACCAGCTGCTCGAGGCCGTGACCTCGCACGCCAAGCTCTCCAGGGCGGAGGCCCGGGCCCGCGCGATCGGCCTGCTGGAACGGGTCGGCATCCCGGCCCCGGCCCGGCGGATGCGCGACTACCCGTTCCAGTTCAGCGGCGGCATGCTGCAGCGGGCGCTGATCGCGATCGCGCTGGCGTCCTCGCCCCGGCTGCTGCTGGCCGACGAGCCGACCACCTCGCTCGACGTGATCATCCAGGACCAGATCCTCAGCCTGCTGCTCGAACTCCAGCAGGACACGGGCATGAGCATGATCCTGGTCAGCCACGACCTCGCCGTGATCACCGAGGTCTGCGACCGGATCGTGGTCATGTACGCCGGCCAGGTGGTGGAAGAGGGCACCGTGGCCGACATCATCAACGCCCCCAAGCACCCCTACACCCAGGCCCTGCTCGACGCGCTGCCCCAGGCCGGGCAGCGCGGGCAGCTGCGCAGCATCCGCGGGTCGCCGCCGAGCCTGATCGACGTGCCGGACGGCTGCCGGTTCGCGCCCCGGTGCCGGTACGTCACCGACGACTGCCGGTCCTGGGACACCGAGCTCATCGCGACCGGCGACGCTGAGCACACGGCCCGCTGCTGGCGGCAGCACGAGATCGAGAGGGCAGAGGCATGGCAGCAGGAGCAGCAAGGGAGCGGCTCGGCGTAGGGGTCGTGGGCGCGGGACGCTGGGCGGGGCTCGCCCACCTGCCCGGCTGGGCGAGGGATGAGCGGTGCACGATCGTCGGCATCTGCGACCGCGAACCGGGCCGGGCCGCCGCGGCGGCCGAACGCTACGGCGCCGCGGTCGCCACCGACGACTACCGGGTGCTGCTCGAGCGGGACGACATCGACGTCATCGACGTGGTCACCCGCGACGACGCGCACTTCGAGATCAACAGCGCGGCGGTGGCGGCGGGCAAGCACGTGCTCAGCGAGAAGCCGGTCGCGCACGACTACCGGGACGTCGCGGCGGTCGCCGAGCAGGCCCGGCAGAAGGGCCTGAAGACCAAGGTCGGGTTCACGTTCCGGTACAGCCCCGCCGTCCGGTACCTGAAGGACCTGCTGAGAAGGGGCGACCTGGGCACGCCGTTCATCTACAACGCCTACGAGCAGAACTCGCAGTGGCTCAGCCCGCAGTCCGCCCTGCGCAGCCAGGAGCGGGCCAACGACGGCCCGATCCGGGTCGCCTCGCTGGAGGGCTACGGCGCCCCCGTGATCGACATCGGTCACTGGTTCATGGAGTCGGACCTCACCGCGGTGGTCGGCGTGCTGCGCAACTTCATCCCGGAGCGGCTGATCGCCGCCACCGGCAAGATGGCCCGCACCAACATCGATGACGGCGACATCTTCATCGGCGAGTTCGCCAGCGGCGCGATCTGCTCGGTGCAGAGCAGCTTCGTCACGGTCGGGAACTACCCGGGCATCGAGGTCCGCGTCTACGGCAGCGAGGGCGCGGCGGTGGCCCGGCTGATCGAGGAGTTCGGCATCTGCGAGACACTGAAGATCGCCAGGCCGGATGATGTGGAGTTCCGGGACGTCGAGATCCCGGCCCGCTATTACCCGCCGGGCGGCAGCCCGCGCGAGTCATGGCGGACCCTCTACTACGCCAACCTCACGGCCAACTTCGCCGGCGAGGTGCTCGGCGAGATCGAGGGCAACGAGGGCAACTTCGACGACGGGCTGTGGGTCCAGGAGGTCATCAACGCGGTGGAGATCTCGCATCATGAGCGCCGCTGGGTGAGCCTGCCCATCACCGCTCCGTACGCCGCCCAGGAAGGCTGAGACCGCATGACCGAGCAGCAGCACCCGGTGCGCTGGGGCATCATCGGGACGGCGAACATCGCCCGCGCGGTGTTCCTGCCCGGCCTGCGGGAGGCGGGCGCCGACGCCACCGCGGTGGCCGGCCGCGACCTGGCCCGGGCCGAGGAGTTCGCCGGGGCGAACAAGATCGAGCGCGCCGTCCAGGGCTACCAGCGCCTCATCGACGACCCGGTGATCGACGCGCTGTACATACCGCTGCCGAACTCGCTGCACGCCGAGTGGACCATCCGCGCCCTCGAGGCGGGCAAGCCGGTGCTGTGCGAGAAGCCGCTGTGCGGCACGGTGCCCGACACCGAGCGGGTGCTGGATGCCGCCCGGCGCACCGGAACCCTGCTCTGGGAGGCGTTCTCCTTCCCGTTCCACCCGCAGCTCGAGCGGATCAAGGCCCTGGTCGCCGACGGCGCGATCGGCGAGCTGATGGAGATCAAGTCCAACTTCCACTTCCTGCTCCGCAACCCGGCCAACATCAGGCTCTCCGCCGCGCTGGAGGGCGGCGCCCTGCTCGACGTCGGCTGCTACCCGGTGCGGCTCGCCCAGGAGTTCTTCGGCCCGTCCCCCGCCTCGGCCTGGGCGCGCTCGACGTGGGGCGGCGAGGACGTCGACGTGGACACCTGGGGCGTGCTCGACTATCCGGCCGGACGCCGGCTCATGCTGTCGTCCGGCTTCGGCCGCGGTTATGACACGTTCACCACGCTGGAGGGCACCGGCGGGCAGATTCGGGTCACGAACCCGTTCCACCCGGGCCCGGGCGACGCCGACGGCTACGAGCTGGTCGCGGCGGGCGCGCAGCCGCGCCGTTTCGCGGCCGCGGACGAGCTGTCATTTACGCCGCTCCTGCGGCATATCAACGCGGTTATCCGCGGCGAACAGGAGCCGAAAGCGCTCGCCGTCGATACCTCGCTCCCGCTCGCGCGAGCCCTGCGTGACCTGGCGGAATCGGCGCGGCGGCAGATCGTGACCGGTGCGTCGTAGGCCGCGTGATTACGTAACGTAATGACCCTTCTACAAAGCGCTGCGAAACAGGCCGGTGGCTTGCTAGCCTGCGGGTGAAAACAGCCCGGCTGGTTGTTTCAGCATTTCATTTCATGCGGGGTTCTTTGCTTTTCATGGGGGTTTTCGCATGCGTTTAGCGCGCTGTCTGCTTATTACCGGATCGGCCGCGGTGATGGCCGGCTCCCTGGTGCTCGGCGCCGAGGCCGCGGTCACGTCGATGGCCGCCGCCGGTCGCCCGGCCGGCGCGGGCCCGGGGCCGGCCAGCACGAGCCCAGGGCAGCCGTCCGCTCGCTTCCTGGCCGCGGCGCGCACCGCCCTCGTCCGCAACCTGCGCACCTCGCACCCGCAGATCGCGCTGGTCCGGCCGGGCGGGCCGGACCACAGGGCGGGCCAGCTGACCAAGGCCGGCGTCGCGACGGCCGCCGGCGCGTACAACTGGTCCGGCTACGCCGACGTGTCCGGCACCAAAGGGGCCTTTACCGAGGTCAGCGGGCGGTGGAGGACGCCCGCCGTGCGCTGCTCCCGCCAGGATGACATCGTCTCGAACTGGGTCGGCCTGGACGGGTTCGCGAACAACACCGTCGAGCAGGACGGCACGGCCAGCTGGTGCTTCGAGGGCAAGCCAACGTACTTCACCTGGTACGAGATGGCGCCGGCCGGGACCATCGAGGTCGGCAAGGCGCTCCGGCCCGGCGACATGGTCACCGCGAAGGTGTCGCGCAGCGGCAAGAAGTACACGATGTCGCTGGCCGACGCGACCCACCCGGCCAACGGTTTCTCGGTGACCAAGGCATGCGCGCTGTCCGTGTGCAACGCCACCAGCGCCGAGTGGATCTGCGAGCGGGCGACCTACCCGACGACCGGGATCGCGCCGCTCGCCCGCTATCGGGCCTGGAAGCTGCGGGACGCGACCGAGACGGCCCGCGGCGTGGCCGGAACGATCTCGAGTCAGCCACAACGCTACAAGATCACCATGAACGATTCGACGAACTCCTACCGCCTGTCCGCCCCGTCCCGGCTCGGCCGCGCCGGCACCGCGTTCACCACCCGCTGGCTGGACAGCTACTAGCCACGGGCCGCGCCGTCGATCAGGTAGCCGGCCGCGATCTCGCGATGCTCGGCGGGCGTGCCGAGCATCAGCTCGGCGGACTTGGCCCGCCGGTAGTACAGATGGGCGTCGTGCTCCCAGGTGAAGCCGATGCCGCCGTGGATCTGGATGTTGTCGGCGGCGGCCCGGAAGTACGCCTCGGAGCAGCACGCCTTGGCCAGGCTGGCCAGCAGCGGCAGCTCGTCCGACCCGTCCTGCGCCGCCCAGGCCGCGTAGTACGCCGCGGACCTGGCCGACTCGACCTCGAGCAGCATGTCGGCGCACATGTGCTTGATCGCCTGGAAGCTGCCGATCGGGCGGCCGAACTGCATCCGGATCTTCGCGTATTCGATGCTCATGTCCAGGCAGCGCTGGGCCCCGCCGACCTGCTCGGCAGCCAGCGCCACGGCCGCGAGCCGCAGCGTGGCGGCCACGACGTCGGCGGCGCTGCCCTCGGCGCCGATCAGCCGCGCGGGCACAGCGTCCAGCGACAGCGCCGCCTGCTTGCGGGTCAGGTCGAGGGTCTCCAGCGGCCGGCGGCCGAGCCCGTCGGCGCCGCCGCGCACCGCGAACAGGCTGGGCCCGCCGTCGGCCCGGGCGACGACCAGCAGCAGGTCGGCGACGTGGCCGTCGATCACGAACGACTTGTGCCCGTCCAGCACGTACCCGTCGCCGGAGCGGCCCGGGCGGCGGGCCCGGGTCGCCACGCCATCGGCGCTCCACCCGCCGTCGTCCTCGGCCACGGCGAGCGTGGCGATCGTCGTGCCGTCGGCGATGCCGGGCAGGAACTCATCAGCCGCACCCTGGTCGCCGCAGGCCAGCAGCGCCTGGGCGGCCAGCACCGCGGTCGCGAAGAACGGCGCGCACAGCAGCGCGCGGCCCATCTCCTCGCACGCGACGGCCAGCTCGACCGGCCCGGCCCCGGATCCGCCGTGCTTCTCCGGGATGATCAGGCCCGGCAGCCCGAGCTGCCCGGCGAGCTGGGACCAGGTCCGCGGGTCGTACCCGGCCTCGGTCTGCATCAGCCGGCGGACCTCGGACGACGGCGACTTGTCCTGCAGGAAGCGCCGCAGGGTGGCGGCGAGCTCGCGCTGCTCGTCGGTGAAGGCGAAGATCATGACTGCTCCGGTGCCTGGGTACCGATCTTGAGCTCGCGAAATGGCAGGGTCCGGGACGGATCGGCCTCCCGGGGCAGGCCGAGCACCCGTTCCCCGATGATGTTGCGCTGGATCTGGTCCGATCCGCCGTAGATGGACGGCCCCGGCGTGGCCAGCAGCTGGCTGGCCACGCGCCCGCCGAGCGGGCCGTCGTGACCGGCCAGCATTGCGGTCTCCCTCGCGATGAGCGACGCGGTGTCGCGCCACTGCCGGGCGATGCGCGAGGACATCAGCTTGCCGAGCGAGGCCTCGGCGCCCGCGCGCCCCCCGGACCGCTGCGCGGCCTGAGCGCGCAGCCCGTTCCAGGCGTTGACGCAGCTCAGCGTGTACAGCCGGACGATCTCCTGGCGGACGCCCTGATCGCCGTCCCGGCCGAGCTCCCGGGCCAGCGCGACCAGCGGGACGATGTTGCCCCCGATCATCGCGGTGCTGTTGGTCCCGAAGCTGCGCGGCTGCGCTCTGGCCGCCGCGATGAACTCGCCGAGCGACACCTCCTGCTGCTGGCGCAGCCGGCTGCCCCCCGGCCCGGCCAGCCGGAAGCCGATCCCCGACCCCGCGCCCAGCCCGGTTCGCTCGAAGCCGAGCGTGGACAGCGCCACCGCCCATCCGCCGTTCAGCTCGCCGATGATCGACGAGGCCGGCACCCTGGCCCCGGAGAAGAACACCTCGCTGAACCCGGACTCCCCGGTCATCTGCACCAGCGGCCGTACCTCGACGCCGGGCTGGTTCATCGGCAGCGCGAAGTAGCTGATGCCGCGGTGCTTGGGCACGTCCGGATCGGTGCGGGCCAGCAGCATGCCGTAGTCGGCGACCTGGCCGCCCGAGGTCCATACCTTCTGGCCGTCCACGACGTACTCGTCGCCGTCGGGCACCGCCCTGGTCTGCAGGCCGGCCAGGTCCGAGCCCGCTCCGGGCTCGCTGAACAGCTGGCACCACGCGTGGTCGCCGACCAGCACGGCGCGCACGAACGTGCGCCTCAGCTCATCGCTGCCGTGCGCGATGATCGTTGGCGCGGCCAGCATGACGCCGAGGCCGGCCGGCGGCCCCGGGGCGTCGACCCGGTTGAACTCCTCGTAGGCCAGCGCGGCCAGGTCGGGCGGCAGGCCCCGGCCATACCAGTCGGCCGGCCAGGCCGGCTGGGCCCAGCCGGAGTCCGCCAGCCGTTCCAGCCAGGCGCGCAGGCTGAGCTGCGGGTCGAAGTTCTCCTCGATCCAGTCGCGCGCCTCCCGGCGCACCGAACTCGCGGTGGCGTCCACTGCCGGCTCCGATCTCCCCGCGGCCATCGTATCGACACGCAAAGCCAGGTCCGCCTGCTCGATCTTGTCAATTTTCTGTTACGCCCCGGCTCGTCACCGTCCTTGGAACCGCGGCGCGCGGCGGTCGGCGGTGGCGCTGACGCCCTCGCGGAAGTCGGCCGTGGTCCACAGCCGCTCCTGCTCGGCCGCCTCGCGGTCGGTTGCCTCCCGCACCCGGCCGGCCAGGCCGGCGCGCATCGTGGCCCGGATCGATGTCACGGCCAGCGGGGCCGAGCGAGCGATCTGCGCCGCCAGCTCGTACGCGGCCGGCCGGAGCTGGTCGGCGGGGACCAGCCGGTCGCACAGGCCGATGCGCGCCGCCTCGTCGCCGTCGATTCGCTGCCCGGTGTAGAGCATCCGCAGGCTGTGCTGCTGCCCCACGATGGCCGGGAGGGTCACCGTCAGCCCGAACCCGTGGTGGAACCCGAGCCGGGCGAAGTTGGCCGCGAAGCGCGCCTGCGGGCAGGCCACGCGGAAGTCGGCCGAGCAGGCCAGGCCGAGCCCGCCGCCGATCGCCGCGCCCTGCACGGCGGCCACCACCGGCGTGGCCGCCTCGAACAGGCGGATCGCCTCGCGGTACAAGGTGGCGGGCCCGCCGCCCAGGCCGTCGTCGGCACCGGTGAGGTTCGCGCCCGCGCAGAAGTGCTTGCCCTCCGAGCACAGCAGGATCGCCCGGCACCGCGGGTCGGCGTCCAGCGCATGGTAGGCGTCGGCCAGCGCCCGGATCAGCGCGCGGTCAAAGTAGTTCTCCGGCGGGCGGTGCAACTCGACGGTGGCGACGAAGTCGTCGCCGACCGTGACCGTGACGTCGGCCGGCTGATCGGGAAGCAGCGCCATGAGCATTCCTCGCTCGTCGGTCGGGGCGGCGGCATTCCAGATTAGTTTGCCGGGTCTACCCTGGTGTCCCATGGTGAGCCTGGAGCCGGCGACCTCCGAGATGTCGAAGCTGCTGGGGCGCGTAGCGGACGAGATGCTCGGCTGGGTCACGCCCAACCCGGGCGTCTCGCTCGGCGATCTCGTCGACCACGTCGGCGGGATCGCCCTGGCCTTCGCCGCCACCGCGGCCAAGGACGTGGACCCGCTGAGCGGGCCCCCGCCGCTGGGCGACGCGGAGCGACTGGGCCCGGACTGGCGCACCCGCATTCCGCGCGACCTCGCCGCGCTGGCCGTGGCCTGGGACGACCCGTCCGCCTGGACCGGCCAGACCCGGGCCGGCGGGGTGGACCTGCCGGGCGAGGTGGCCGGGCTGGTGCTCCTGAACGAGCTGGTCGTCCACGGCTGGGACATCGCCGTGTCCAGCGGACAGCGGCTGAACCCCGATCCGGACGTCCTGGAGGCCGTCCGCGGCTACCTGGTCCAGCTCCGCGGCGGCAACCCCGGCCCGGCCGGGGGGCTCGGTACGGTGGTGCCGGTGTCCGCCGAGCGCCCCCCGCTCGACCAGGTCATCGGGCTGGCCGGCCGCGACCCGGACTGGCACCCGCCCGCCGCCGAACCGGCCAGCTAGCCGCCCGCGGCCGCCTTGAGTGCGGCCAGGACCTCCCCCGCCTTGGCCGCGACCAGCGGGTCCGGATCGTCGGCCAGCCGGCGAGCCAGGCCGCCCGGCACCGCGGCCGGATTGGCCCCGGCGATGGCGAGCAGCGCCACCGCCGCGGCGTGCCGGTCATGCAGGTCGGCGCCCGCGGCCAGAGATTCCAGGATGACCACCGCGTCCGGCCGGTGCCCGGCGAGTTCCGCCACCGCGGCCAGGGCGGGCGCCCAGACCAGCCAGTCCTCGCGGCCGGGCCCGGCCAGGCGCCCGAGCACCTCGAGCGGGACGTCCAGCGGCGCGACCGCGGACCGGGTGCGCAGAACGTTCGCCGCGCACGCGCGCGCCGGGTACCCGGGATGCGCGGCCAGGGCGTCGATCATCGCCGGGGGCACCAGGCCGGCGTCGATCGCCGCCGCGACCTCGAGCAACGTGGCCGCGGCCAGAACGCGCGCCTGGTCGCCGGATCCGGTGACCTCGCGGTGCAGCGCGGCCGCGATCGAGCGGCGCCGCTCCCCGGCCCGGTCGCGCAGCAGCCGGTAGACCCGCCGGCGGGCCTCGTCCCTGTCGCCCGGCCGCAGGCCCGCGAACAGGGCGGCCAGGTCGGCGTCGCCGTCCTCGGCGTCGCCCGCGGCGGCGGCGCCGGGTGCCGCCGGGCTCGCGGGCCCGATCCCCCACTGCTGCAACTGCTTCAGCACGACCTCGGCCGCCACGGCGGGCCGGGTGGCGTCGAGGCTGTCGTAGGTCGGGGAGATGTCGCTCGGCAGCAGCACGCCAGGCGACTTCAGCACCTGGCTGCGATCGCGCAGGTGCGGGAGCGCGCTGGCCTGCTGGATCTCGCCGATAATGTTGGCCCTGGGGTAGCGCGATCCGTCGCTGAGCTCGTAATCGGCCGTGCACAGCGCCACGAACGCGGACGATGCTTCCAGGTAGGGCTCGGCCTTGCCCTCGGCCGCGTCCGGAGCAGGCGACGGCAGCGGCGGCTCGTCGCTCACGATGATCGCCCGCAGGCCGTGACCGGTCAGGGCGTCACGAATCGGCCACGCGAGCGTGGTCTTGAACTTGTCGGAGCACGACAAGAAGACCGCGAGCTGTCCGCGCAGCATCGCCGATTCACCCCCTCATACGTGTCCAGATCGTACTGCGGCCGGCCGTTTTCTGGCCGCGGCAATGACTTCCTCGGCCACTCGCTCGGCCGCGTCGGGGCGGCCGAGCCTGCGGGCGCCGGCGGCCAGGCTCTCGCGCTCCTGCGGGTTCTTGAGCAGTGCGAGCAGCTCATCCCGCAGCCGCTCGGGGGTGGCGTCGGGTCCGGTGAGCATGCGGGCCGCCCCCGCCTGCGCCAGGTGCCGCGCGGTGCGGCGCTGCTCGTCGCCTCCGGTGGGCACGAGCGGGACGAGGATGGCGGGCTTGCCCAGCGCGGTCAGCTCCGCGGTCGTGCCCGCGCCGCTGCGGCCGATGACCACGTCGGCGGCGGCGAGCACGTCGGCCATCTCGCCGTGGATGTAGTCGACCACCCGGTAGCGGCGGGCCAGCGGCTCGGGCAGGCCGGCCGCGGCGGCCTCCGCGCTGGCGAAACCGTACTCGCCGGACTGGTGCAGCAGGTAGCAGTAGGGCAGCACGTCGGGCAGGATCCCCGCGACCAGCTCGTTGATCTGCACGGCGCCGGTGGCGCCGCCGGTCACCAGCACCAGCGGCGGCTCGGCCCCGGCGCCGTAGGCGGCCAGGCCGCGATGCGGGTCGCCGCTCAGCACCTCGGGGCGGATCGGGTTGCCGGTCACCACCGCGCGGCCGCGCGCCCCGGCCGGCAGGTGCGCGAGCGAGGAGTCGTGGCTGAGCAGCACCCGGGTGGCCAGCCGGGCCAGGATCCGGTTGGCCAGTCCCAGCACGGAGACCTGTTCGTGCATGACCAGCGGCCGGCGCAGCAGCCAGGCCGCGACGCCGATCGGGACGCAGACGTAGCCGCCGGTGGACAGCACCACGTCGGGCCGGGTGCGCGCGACGATGATAAAGGCCTGCAGCAGGCCGACCGGGATGCGGAACGCGTCCCTGACGTTCCTGGCCAGCTCGCGGGGCGTCGGCGACCGGCGCAGCTTGCCCGTGGTGATGGCGCGGAACGGTATGCCCTCCTCGCGGCAGATTCTGGCCTCGAGGCCGCTGGCCACGCCGACCCACAGGACCTGCGGCCGGGTCCCGGCCGCCACCAGCCGGGCGCGCACGGCCTTGATCGTGGTCAGCGCCGGATAGGTGTGGCCGCCGGTGCCGCCCCCGGTGACGATGATCCGAACCCCCCGGAAGTGCTTCGCGCTGTGGCTGCCCATGCCTTCCCATCGATAGTGACCGTCGGGGACATCGTAGAGCGCACCGGACTTTACTCGAGGCCGTCGCGGTCGGCCCAGCCAAGCAGGGTCTCCAGCGAATAGGCCTCGTCGTCGATGCCCCGGTGCAGGTCGCCCAGCTCGGCGAACCGGCCGGGCACGGTCGCGATGGTGAACGCGCGCGGGTCGACGTCGTCGATCTCATCCCAGGTCACCGGGGTGGACACGGTGGCCTCGGGTCCGCCGCGCACCGAGTACGCGCTCGCGATCGTGTGGTCCCTGGCGTTCTGGTTGTAGTCGACGAACAGCTTGGCCGGGTCGCGGTCCTTGCGCCACCAGACCGTGGTGACGTCGTCGGGCGCCCGGCGCTCGACCTCCCGGGCGAACGCCCACGCGGCCCGCCGGACGTCGGCGAACCCCCACCGCGGCTCGATCCGGACGTACACGTGCAGGCCGTTGCCGCCCGAGGTCTTGGGCCAGCCGACCGCGCCCAGCTCGCCGAGGACCTCGTGCACGACGCCGGCCACCCGGCGCAGGCGCTCGAAGCCGCAGCGGGGCATGGGATCGAGGTCGATGCGCCACTCATCGGGCCGCTCGGTGTCGGCCCGGCGCGAGTTCCACGGATGGAACTCGACCGTCGACATCTGCACCGCCCACACGACGCTGGCCAGCTCGGTGACGCACAGCTCATCGGCGTGCCGGCCGTAGCGCGGGAAGTGAACCCGCACCGTCTCCAGCCACGTCGGCGCGCCGCTCGGGACCCGCTTCTGGTGCACCTTCTCGCCGGTCACCCCGGACGGAAACCGGTGCAGCATGCACGGCCGGTCGCGCAGCGCGCGCACGATGCCGTCGCCCACCGAGATGTAGTAG
>Ga0335074_10001604_pt1 | contig 30652 bp, 29 predicted proteins | sample Lox_Sample_23_FD_206715 | JGI IMG/M metagenome (GOLD analysis project Ga0335074, IMG submission 206715) | Soil microbial communities from Loxahatchee National Wildlife Refuge, Florida, United States - Lox_Sample_2.3 | ecosystem: Environmental > Terrestrial > Soil > Wetlands | place: USA... | reverse complement strand
ATAGTCCATTCGGTCTCCAGAGGTACTAGTTGCTCGTCACAACCAGCTTCTCCGGTTCCAACCGAATGGACAACGTCTTGAAAGATCACAGGTGCCCCATTCAAGGCCTTCTTTTGGCCTTGAGTGGGGATTTTCGTTTCTACAACTTAAATCCGCAGGATGGGTCCCTGAGGCTCTTGCCTGATCGAACAAACCGCGCTACGGTTATAGCAATGACGACCGATTTGCGAAACCAAATCGCAAGCCTTTCGGCTGCCGAGAAGGCAGAACTGCTGGATGCCGTCTGGGAGAGCCTGGAGGCCGAGTCCCCCTCACTGACAGAAGAGCAACGCGCACTACAGGAAGCGCGGCCCAGCCACTGTGCTGGGCGACCGTTCTTGCTTTGAGCAAAAGATAACTTGTATCGATAGTTATGCAACTGTCAACCTTGCCTATGATTGTTGCAGTCATATTAAAAAATTGTTGACGCTTATTTGAAACCACGCTACTATTACCCCTCATCCTTGATCATTACCGCTTGCTGGCCACCTTCAACAGCGTTCCCGCCCAGAAACGTGGGGTAGCCAAAAGGCCGAGTCACCATAGGCTGGGAACTTCTGCGAAGCATTCGCCGATAGTCAGACGAATCCGCAGAAGTAAGGACGCCTTTCCCCACGGCCCCGCATTCCAAAGCTAGCGCCGCTCTTATCGCTCTTGGCTCTCTGCGGCGCCGCCTGCAACCCTTTCCTTTGTGAGCCAAGGCACCGGACCCCATCGACACTGAAGAATAGCGTGCGCCCCTGGTGCGGGGATGACTCGGTTTGTGCGCCGCTCGCACCGTTAGTTGGGCGGACACATCGACCCCAGGCTTGCTGAGTTGGTACTGACCTTCGCGGCAGCCTTGGGTTAACTTCGCGACGCGGAGCTGCCGCCGCTAATCGGAGCGCCCGACATTGGCGCCACAGGAGAACAGAAATGGCCAATCAATTTAGCTCTAGCTTGAAATCCTTGACGACAAAAGCGATTGCGGCAGGTATGAAATCTCTTCCGCACTTGCTCGTCGTTGCCGCAGCTTTGTTCCTTTTCGTCGGAACCGCCCATGCCCAAACTTTTCGCGGTCCTTGCACTTGCGATTCTAGTTGCAGTGCGCACAATAACTGTCTTCTCGTGACTGACCTCAACAACCATCAGGTACTACAGTATGATACCGCTGGATGCCTTTGCAAGAGTTCGTTCCTTACTGGCTATACCGGGGGCGGAGGCGGAGAGGGATTGGCCTGCATCGCTGGGAGCGCCGGTCAAGGGGAGTTGATCACCTCAGGCAACGGGCCCGATCTCAACGTCTTCAATCTGACCACGGGAGCCTACACAGGGACCCAACTTGCAGTGTCAGGCGCGAGCTTCACGGCGCTGAGTGCCAATGCGCTTGGGACCGAACTCTACGCGGCTAACGACGCCAGCAACGGCAGTCTCTACCTCATGGATTTGAATCCGCTAAGCGTTATCACTTCCGTCCCTTCACTGTACAAGCACGACGTTTCCGTCGGATATAGCGGCTACGTTTTCGCCACCGACTTCTTTGGCAGCAACCCTCCGGGCGTCGAAGAGTACAACCCTGACCTGAGTGGGGGTACAAATTTCATCCCCAACAGTTGCTGGACATTTACCCGTGGCGATAACCAGTCGCACTGTACCTCGCGCCTGTCGGGAATGACTTGGGATAACACCGGAGATCTATGGGTAAGCAGCGACGCAGGCTCGCCAGACGAGGACGGCATCTTTCAGTTCGCGGTGAGCCCTACCGGTCAACTCCTCAACGGCGGCGTTCCTTTGAATTTTACTCCAGATACAGGTTGCGCCTCCGGTAGCTGTCTGCCCATAGGTGTCGCCGTCGCTCCTCCGGGCGTCCTAGACTACACGGGCAATATCATCGTTGCCAACTTTAGCGGGGACACAGTCGTCAGAATCGATCCCTCAAGTTGTACGGGCAATCTTGGGAACGGCGGTCTTGGACAGTGTACATTGTCCCCCTTCATCACCGGCCCAAGTGGCAGCGCACCCAAGTACCCGGTTTACACCTCGAGCTGCCCTAATCCAGAGAACGACGGTTACGTAGAGATTTGCAAAGCGGCGAACACCCAGTTCCCACCCCCTAATCAGCTATACGATTTCACGGTCAGCGGCCCATTCTTCAATAGCGGTCCCACTCCCATTCAGGTTCCCCTTGGCGACTGTTCAGGACCGGTCCAAGTTCCCTCCGCTACCCTCCAGAATCCGGACACGATTACCGAATCGCCGGTGATCGGCGTCCTCGTCTCAGATGTCACCGCACTCGCGTACAACTCATTGGGAATGCAGATTAATCAACTGGCAAATTGGATGAGTCCGGATCTAAGCGCTACCGTGGGAGTGCAGGCCGGCGACGTCTCGCTGGAAACCGTCGCCACCTTTACCAACTATTCCGTGGGGCAGCTTGGTCAGTTGAAGATCTGCAAAATCGCGGGTCAGCCTAGCGTAGTCGGCGTGCCTTTTAACTTTACCGCTACAGATTCTCAGGGTCAGCAAATGTACACGATCGAGGCGGGTCCGCCGGACCAGGGAGGCTACTGCGTGCTTGGTCCTCAGCTGGCGGTTAATACCCAGGCGACCATTGCGGAAACGCCCAATTCGTCCTTTCCGCTGTCGAATATCGCTGTACAGTGCAACGGTTGTACCTACACTATAAATCTGGCGCAGTACAACGTGACGACTACCATCGGTGCTGGCATCACCGAGGTGGACTTCACCAACGTTCCGAATACGATGGGCGCCCAGTGTCCGGCGCTCAACACGGTGTATAACGACGGACCGGTCAATGGCAACCTCCAAGCTTGGACCATCAACTTTACTTACGTCACCAGCGACAGCTTTACCGTCGCATCCAGCGCCACGCTTGACGGTTTGTGTTTCTACGCATGGGTTTACCCAGACGACACGCTGCAGACGGTTGAAGTGTCCATCACCGCCGGCGAAAACATGGGCACTTCCTACTTTGACCACACCCAGACCTTCTCCTGCGCACTCTACTGCACAGTAGGTCCCAGCTGCGGCCTCAACTTAACTAACGTTTACGCGTGCTCGACCAGGTTCAGCGTCTCGCTATCTGCGGGCACCTACTGGTTGAACCTGCAGAATGCGGTCTCCGTCATGAACGAGGCAGTTTACTGGGATCAGAATAATGGTCCGTCAATGGCCTCCCAGAATAATGGCACAGGCACAATCCCAGCGGAGTCCTTCCTCATTTGGGGACATTGAAACCGTAGCCCATCTCCCCACCCAAACTTCTTCGCTTGGGTGGGGTTCTCTTTGCGCGAGATAAAGGCGCCAAACGAAGTACAGAAGACAGCTCCACTAGGGTTCGCTCACCGCTCCTCTGCTTCGACAAGCTTACCGGCAATTTGAGGTCGCCGGGGGCCGGGTGGTGCCCCGCTCATTCGTGGGTTTCGAATGAGTGGGAGGGGAAAGAACTGTCGCCGGCTGAAGCCGGCTCAGGTTGCAAAACAATCGGCGTGACGCGGCGCTGAAGCGCCGCTCTACCTTCAATGATCACATTCCAGATTTTCAATTGATCAGATCCTCAATGATGAAGCGCTGTGGTTACGAAGGTGCGATTGATGCGATTACGTTGGCCACCACCTTCGTAATCTTGACGACAACAGGAAGCGCGGTACGCTGATAGGTTGGGTTTAGTGTGTCCAATGGCCACGTAAGGATCCGTCGGCCGATGTCCTTTGACATATCGAATCGTCATTGGCCTTGAAAGGCGAGGCCCGCAACCATGGCCGGTAGCACAGTGGGCGCGGGCACGGCCAGCCGTAATAGCGGCGTCCGACGGGTGAACCCTGACCAATCAGGTTCCAGTTCGGGATCGGAAGCTCGGGGAACAGCCACAATCGCGAACGTAAGTCCTTGCGGCTCAAGATTGTGCTGTAAACCATTGCGGCTCAAGATTTTGCAGACATCGATGCATATTCCCAATGTTTTCAAGATTTTGCGAGGCGCAGGGGAAGGGGGTACCTCCGGTTGTCGATTATCAGTTGTCGCTTGGACAGGTCATTGATGCCCCCGGACTCCCTAGTGATCACAGCCCACTCATTCCAAATGCAGGAATGAGTGGGGCACCCGAAGAGTGTCGCCGGCTTAGAGCCAGATCGGCACGGAGTAAATTCGTGCCCTGACACGAGGCGTTCGCGGAGAGCTGATCGCTACTTCGGCTGGGCCACGATGCGCAGGTAGGTTCGCGGTGCGCGCCAGCCTTCGGGATAGATCTTCTTGGCTTCGTCGTCGGAGACCGATCCGGAGATGATCACGTCGTCGCCCTGCTTCCAGTTCACCGGGGTGGCGACCTTGTGCTTGGCGGTCAGCTGCAGCGAGTCGATGACGCGCAGCACTTCGTCGAAGTTGCGACCGGTCGACATGGGATAGACGATGACGAGTTTGATCTTCTTGTCCGGTCCAATGACGAAGACGTTGCGTACCGTCATGTTGTCGTTAGCGGTGCGGCCGTCGCAGCCGCCTTCGGTTGCGGCAGGAAGCATGCCGTAGAGCTTCGACACCTTCAGTTCGGTGTCGCCGATCATGGGATAGTTAGGCGCGTGGCCCTGCGTCTCCTTGATGTCGTCGGCCCACTTCTTGTGGTTGTCGACGGGATCGACGCTGAGGCCGATGATTTTGGTGTTGCGCTTGTCGAACTCGGGCTTAAGCTTCGCCATGTAGCCCAGCTCGGTGGTACAGACGGGCGTGAAATCCTTGGGATGCGAGAACAGGATCGCCCAGGAATCGCCGATCCAGTCGTGAAACTTGATCGGCCCTTCGGTCGTCATCACTTCAAAGTCCGGCGCAACATCGCCAATTTGTAGGCCCATATGATCCTCCTGAATTTATTGTGAAAATGTGCACAAGCACTGTATCACGGAGGGAAAGGCGATCCATTTGCGCCTGATAATTTCAAGCGGCGTGAACCTTTCGCCCTCAGGCATCCGGCTTCTCGGCAACAACCATCAGATTGCCGAAGAGCCAAAGAGCGCGCCGGGAGACGGCGACATAGGTCTTTCGCAGAATACGATGGGCGAGGCCAAATTGCGCCAGCTTCCAGTCGGACGCGGTGCAGACGTGACGCTCCAGCGAGACCACGCGCAGCCCGGCGTCATTGAGCAGACACTTGAGTTGCCGGATGCCGAAGCTTTTCTCCACTGTGCCGCGAAAATGGTCGCGAAGCTCCGACAGCCGGCGGTAAGGATTGAACGCATAAGGCTCGTACAAAAACATTCTTCCGCCGGGCTTCAAGGCGCGCGCCGCTCTCGCCAGCGCAAGTGCAGGATCGGGCATGTGGTGCAGGCTTTCGTTGAACACGACAAACGCGACAGAACCCGGCTTGATCTTCAACGCCTGCGCATCGCCCGGTAAGTACTTGGGCGCGGGCCGTCCGAAGCGGGCACAACGTTCGCGCGAGATCTCCAGCGCGATCTCGTTGACGTCGTTGGCGATCATCTTGTAACCGCGTGCGGTCAAATATTCTGACTCGCCGCAGGTGTTGGCGCCGACGTCGAGAATCCAGCCATCCGTGCCGGCGAGGACACGCTCGATCAGCGCGACTTTCTCGGCATAGCCAGCGTCATCGCGGACTTTGGCCATGACATCGGTTGTGAGATAGCGCTCGCGCAGCCGGGTGACTTGCGCGATCTCGAATTCGCGCTCCTGTTGCGTGGTGACGGTGGCCAATGCGACCTCCTGCCTACCAGAAGAACCGGGGCGCTGAATATGGTTGAGGGTCGGCGAAGCGAGAGGGCTATGAGTCGGCGCGGCAACGGCTGAATGCGCCGCTGGCGAATCCCGAATGTCTGATGATGGCTTGAAATAGGCGGCGGCTCAGTGACCAGAGTCACAGCGCTCTGTTTGACGCGCGCGCGTGTCAGAACTATTTCGTGTCGCTCGCGGTCTTCACCAGCGGCAACTCCACGAAGCTGGCTTCGCCCGGCGCATGATAGATCCGCTGCGTCGCCTTCTTATAGTCGCCCGGCTTGGTCCAAAAGATGTTCTCGACGAACGTCTGCGGATTGCGGTCATACAGCGGGAACCAGCTCGACTGGATCTGCACCATGATTCGATGCCCAGGCAGGAAGACGTGATCCGCGGTCGGCAACGCAAACTCATACCGTAGCGGTTTGTCGGGCGTGATTGGCGACGGATTGGAGAAGCTCTCGCGGTATCGGCCGCGAAAGATGTCGGCCGCGATCATCAGCTCGTAGCCACCCATCTTCGGCTCCGGCCCGACTTCATTGGGATACACATCGATCAGCTTCACCACCCAGTCCGAATCCGTACCGCTGGTTGAAGCCACCAGGTGTACGACGGGACGACCGGCAATCTTCACCGGCGCAGTGAGCGTGTCGGAAACAAAGGACAGCACATCGGGACGCGCCGCGGCTTCGCGCTGATCGGTCACCAGCCACGTGGGCCACGTCGATCCCTCGCCGTAACCAAACGGCTGCACCGGTCGCGGCAGATAGGTCACCGGCTTTGCCGGATCGGACACGTATTCGTCATAGGCCGCTCCAGCCGCCGGCGCGGTGAATCCCAGCTTCAATTCCGTCTCAAGGTAGAGCGGCTTCGACTCAATCGCGCAGCCGCTCGCACATCCCGACGGCCAACTCGAAAGCCGCAGCCACTTGTTCGTCCCCGTCTCGTACGCCGTCACGGGAGCAATGTTCGCCTTCGGCGCGCCATCCTTCAAGTACTGCGCCAGAAACGGAGCCAGCACCTGCTCGCGAAACTGCTTCGCTGTGTCGCTGGGAAACTTCAGAGCACCGAGGCTAGCGCCGTCGCCAATCTCCTGCGCGTGGTGCCACGGCCCCAGCACCAGGTACACCATGTCGTTGTTCGTGTCCTTCGGCTTGATGGCGCGATACACCGCCGGCGCGCCGTAGATGTCCTCCTGGTCCCACAGGCTGTGCACTAGCAGCACGGGAACCTTCAGCGGCTCCTTGGCCAGCAGCTTGTCCACGGCCTGCTCCTGCCAGAATTCGTCGTAGGCCGGATGCGCTGCAACCTTGTTCCAGAAGCCGACCTGTTCCAGTCCGTGCATCTTGCCCATTGCGCCTACCGAGCTCGCAGCCATCCAGGCGCTGTAGTCATCGGCGTAAGCCGTCCACCACGGCGCACCGCCGGCGCGTGCGGCCTCTTGCAGCTGGAAGTACAACAGCATCTGCTCGCGAAACGCGCCGTAATGGAACCAGTCATCGCCCATCCAGCCGTCGACCATGGGATTCATCGGCACCACCACTTTCAGCGCGGGATGTGGATGGAACATCGCCATCAGCGTTGTCCAGCCATCGTACGAGATTCCCAGCACGCCCACTTTGCCGTTAGTCTCCGGCACGTTCTTCACCAGCCAGTCGATGGTGTCGTAGATGTCGGTCGAGTCGTCGACCGGCGTCGGATTGAGCGGCCCGCGCAGCGGACGGTTCATCAGGTAATCGCCCTCGGAACCCCACTTGCCGCGCACATCGACCACCGCGCGAATGTAACCGCCCTCGACGATCACGTCTGCCGGATTGTCATAGCCTTCGAGGATCCGTGCCAAGTCCGGGCTCGAGGCGTGGCTCACCTGCGACTCGGCGTTGTACGGCGTCGAGGTCAGCAGGATGGGCGCATGCTTGGCGCCTTTGGGAATGACAATCACCGCGTGCAGCTTGGTACCATCGCGCATGGGAATCATCACGTCGCGCTTTTCGTAGTCGAAGGATGTCGTGACCTGCGTGAATTTCTCGGGGATCTCTGTGGGCAAGCTGGGATACTGCGAAGCCGCTGCGGGCTGAGATGGCGTGTTCTGGGCGAACGCCACCGGCAGAAACGAGACGAAGATGAGAGCCAGAGCAACGCTTGACAATCCACGCCGCGCGACGCGTTCAAAGGCCATCCAGAAACTCCTTTCGCAGCCGCATAGGATATGGGTTTTCCGGCCGATACGCAAATCGTCCGGTTCTCAGGTAGAGCTGGCCTTTCCGGGCCAGCGTCCAAGCCGCTGATTGTAATTCTGAGCCGGCTTCAGCCGGCGACATCGTACAGTTAGGTGCGGGTGTCGCGACTCATGCTCGGTTTTCGCGTGAGCGCCGCGACTCTAGCGCCCGTACAATCATCTGTCTTAGTGAGGACTCTGATGCCCACCCCCTCGCCCACGCGAATTGAAAAGGATTCTCTCGGCCACAAGGAAGTTCCCGTTCACGCCTACTACGGCGTCCAAACCGCGCGCGCCGTCGAGAACTATCCCATCAGCGGCCTGCGCGCCCATCCCACCCTAATCCGCTCCATTGCCATGATCAAGGAAGCGGCTGCGCTCGCCAATCGCGAACTCGGGCTGCTCGACGCCAAAACCGCCAACGCCATCGTCGCAGCCGCGAAGGAAGTGCAGGAAGGCAAGCTGCACGACCACTTTGTGGTTGACGTCTTTCAGGCGGGCGCCGGTGTCAGCTTCCATATGAACAGCAACGAGGTCATCGCCAATCGCGCGGCGGAGCTGCTAGGCGGTGAGCGCGGCGAATACAAACACGTCCATCCCAACGACCATGTCAACTATGGTCAGTCGACCAACGATGTCTTCCCTACCGCCATGCGCCTGGCGACGCTGCTTGAACTGGAAAAACTTTATAGCGCGCTTGACCGCCTCATCGCCGCCCTCGACGCCAAAGGCAAAGAGTTTCACCACATATTGAAATCGGGCCGTACTCATATGCAAGACGCAGTACCCATGCGCCTCGGCCAAGAGTTCGCTGCCTACGCAAGCGCCATCAAGCGCGCCAAGAAAACAATCCAGGAGCAGTCCGAGTTGCTGCGCGAGATCGGCCTCGGCGGGTCCGCCGTCGGCACCGGCATCAACACTCACCCTGACTACCGGCACAAAGCCATTGCCGAACTGGCGCGCATTTCCGGGCAGAAGCTGCACGCCGTCGACGACATGCGCTACGCCATGCAATCGAATCTCGCGATGTCAAGCGTCAGCTCCGCACTGCGCAATCTCGCACTTGAGATTATTCGCATCTCGAATGATCTGCGCCTGCTCTCGTCCGGTCCCAACACAGGCTTCGCCGAAATCAACCTGCCGGCATTGCAGCCGGGCTCGTCGATCATGCCGGGCAAGATCAATCCTGTCATGCCGGAGCTCGCCGCAATGGTCTCGTTCCAGGTTGTCGGTTATGACACCGCAGTTGCGCTCGCGGTGCAGGCAGGACAACTCGAGCTCAACGTGATGATGCCCACCATGGCGTACGGCGTGCTGATGTCAACCACCATCATGACCAATATGCTGCATCAGCTGACCGAGTTCTGCATTAAAGGCATCACCGTCAACCGGCAGCGTACCGATTATTACGTGCAAAGCACGGTCTCGCTGGCGACTGCACTGAATCCTTATATCGGTTATGCGAAAGCGGCAGAGATTGCGAAGGAGTCGGTAAAGACCGGCAAGTCGATCATCGACATCGCCCGCGAGCGCGGCGATCTCACCGAGCAACAGATCGAAGAGATTCTCGATCCCGCGCGTATGACCGAGCCGGCCTCGCCTCTGGAAGCCGCGAAAGAGCGCGAGAAGATCAAAGCGAAGTAGCGGTCAACGATCCGCTCAGCATTCAGCCGCTAACCATCTTCGCAGATCGATAACGGTAGTAGTCCGGTACACGTCATTGAACTCCAACGGCGGGGTGCTGAATGCCGACTGCCGAACGCTTCTTACGCCGGCACCGCTACCGCAGATTGGACTGCCAACTCAATCTTCGGCGGATGCAGCAAGGTGTTGTGAATCAGGCAGCGGTGCACAGCCTCCTCAAGTCCCCGCAGCTGATTCCCGTCCAACTCGCCAGGCACCTCAACCGCGATTCTGAAATTGTCGAGCCGGAACGGGCCCTTGACTTTCTCGGCCGTTACCCTCGTCTTCACACCCTCGCGCTCGATCTTGTTCCGTTTCAGATAGTCGACCGCGTAGTACGCGGCGCACGATCCTAGCGAGGCCAGAAGCAGCTCTGGTGGCGTCATTCCCTCGTCATAGCCGTTGTTGTCGGCCGGCTGATCGCTAATCACCTTATGCTGTCGCGCCGTCACCTCGAACTGCACCGCTCCCAGATGTTCCACCGTGATTTCCATAATCCCTCTTGCCACCCGTTGCTATCGCTAACAGGTAAATGTCCTATTCCGCGTTCGTAGTCTTATCTGACGCTGCAAGCACAGCGTCCATGTATTGGCGGACTCCCACCCGTGCGCGATGCAGACGCGACTTCATGGCTGCCAGCGTGATTCCAAGTCTAACCGCCGTCTCCTCGCCGCTTACCTCTTCCAGATCACGCAGCTCATACACGGTTCGTTCCGCGTGAGGCAGGGATGTGATTGCATCGCGCAACAGCTGCTTCATTTGGCGTCGTGCGGTTTGCACATCCAACGGCTCATCTCCCGATTGCAACTCCGTGCCTTCAGCTTCCATAACCGAAAGCTGCATAATCGGTAGTAAGGCTTCACGCTGCTTCAGCTGCCAGCAAACGCGTCGCCCGATCTGCGCCAGCCACGCCTGGAACGCGGCAGAATCACGCAGCTGCCCCAGGTTGCGATAGGCCTTGAGCAACGCCTCCACCAGAACATCCTCGGCGTCTTCACGGTTGCCGCAGGCACGGATCAGCTGCCGATACACCGCATCCTTGTGCTCGTTGGCCAGCGCGTCGAAATCCATGCTTCTATTGTGGCGCTTCTCGCGTTCTTCACTACGGGCAGCCCTCACTGATACCTGTGACGGACGCCCGTTTGGTCTTGCGGTCGCGATTCCATGGCATTCGGGCCAGCACGACCGCCATTCCACAGATGTTGGTCGCACCGGCGAAGGTCAATCCCGCGCCCACAAACATTGCCAGATATACCCATTTCGGGTTGGCCAATACCGCCAGCACGGTAGCCGCGAGCACAATCACTCCTGCGGCGATTCTTACCTGGCGCTCCAGGGTCCACCGAGACGGCGCGCACGCCACCAGGGGAAGTCCAGAGTTCCTCCACGCTGCCGTGCCACCCTCCAGCACCGAGACCGCTTGCCGGCCCTCCAACCAACCGGCGGCGATTGCCGCACGTGTACCCGCTTCACAGACCAACAAAACCGGCCCTTGGCCAATATCCGCCGTCCTCGCCTCTACCTCCTCCAGTGGCACATTGATTGCGCCCGGTATGTGACCAACCGCATACTCCGCTGCTGAACGTACGTCGATCAGCTTGCCGTAGCGGGCTATTTTGCCATTGAGAGCTCTTGGAACGACACTGGATACCATCGTCTTCCCTACAAAAGGAAGAGCGGCAGACGCCAAGAAAGGATTCAGAGAGGAAGAAACTTATACCCGCCAAGAGCCGGCCGGCAAGCTTAAACCCGGCGAAGGCTGAGAGCGGACCGCTACTTCTTATAAATCACCCTCCCTGCCCGAATGGTGTAATCCACATTGGCGAAGTTCCGCACATCGCTCGCCGGGTCGCCGTTGAGCACAACCACATCGGCGTTGTTACCCGTCGCCAGATCGCCCATGTGCTCTGCTTTGAAGAACGTCGCCGGATTTGTGGTGAGCGATGCCAGGATGTCGCGCCAGGTCATTCCGCTCTTCGCCATCAAAACATATTCGTCCGTCGTGTCGTAGTGCTGGGTAAATCCAACGTCGGTGCCGAAGATGATTGTGCCACCTTCGTCGAAGTAGCTCTTAAGCTCGTTGACGCCGGCCTCGACGAAGCGCTGCCTCACCTGCGCCGAAGCATCCTTCATGACCACCTCCCACAAGGTGAGAGTAGGAATCAAGGCCACATGCTGCGCTTTCATTCGCGTCAGTTCGTCCGTTGTGTATTCGCCCTCGCTTGGGATCGTGTGTGCTAGCACGTCCACCCCCGCAGCTAGCGCGTTGTCTTCTCCGGCACGGTTTTGTGGATGCGTGAACACCGGCTTGCCATGCGCATGCGCCACGTCCGCCGCAGCCTTAGCCACGGGTTCTGGCATGACGACAACGGGATTATTGCCCTGAAACGATCCCGTAAAAAGTTTGACGGCATCGTCGCCCGCAGCCATGTATCCCATCGCGAGCGTTCGTGCTTCCGCGGGAGTGTTTGCCTGCGGCAGACCGGACATGCCGCTCAGGTAAATCGGGGTCTTCCTGGGAAAGATGTCGCCCGCCATGTATAGCCGAGGGCCGGCCAGCTCTCCGCTGGTGATGCGGCGCTTGAGCGCGTTGGTATTGTCCGGCACTGAACCCAAATCAAACACCGCGGTGAAACCCCAGCGCGTCAGCATCTCCTGCATGTGCTGTTCGAGTTTTTCCGCCGGAGCATTTGCTGCACCATTCCACACCTCTTCCGTGAAATGGACATGGCTGTTCCAGAAGCCCGCCGTGATCACCTTGCCCTTGCAATCGATCACCTGCGTCCGCTTCGGGAGCTTGACTTGGTCTCGCCGGCCAATCGCAGAGATCTTTCCCGCGTATATGAGGATCACCGCGTCTGGAATCGGAGCCGCGGTCGGCGAGGGATACACTGTACCGCCGACCAGTGCGAGGTGCGGGCGATCATAGAGGATTTGTTGGCAGCATGCAGAATGAGCAACGATCAGAACAACAAAGAATGTCGTGACCAAATGTAAGAGGAATACAGACTTGCTTCGTCTCGCACTCATGGCATTCAATACGGCTGCAACAAGCTCTCAGTTCGCCCTAGTACGCCCAGCGCAGCAGCGTTGCTCCCGACGTAAACCCCGCTCCCACCGCGGCCAGCAGCACCAGGTCGCCCTTCTTTAGCTTGCCGTCCTCGATCGCGGTTTGCATGGCCAGAGGAATCGTGCCGGCAGTGGTGTTGCCGTAGCGATCGATGTTGATGATGACCTTCTCCATCGGCATCTTCAGCCGGTCGGCCGTCGCTACGATAATTCTCCGATTCGCCTGATGCGCGATGAAGCACCCCACATCGGACCCGCTCAAGCCGTTTTTCTGCAGGACGCGCTCGGTCATCTCAGCCATCTTCTTCACCGCGTATTTGAAGACCTGCTGGCCGTCCTGATGGATATAATGCATCTTCTGGTCGACGGTCTCGTGCGACGCCGGATGCAGGCTTCCGCCTCCAGGCATGTACAAGAACTGCCCGCCCATCCCTTCGATCTGCGCCTCGATTTCCATGATCCCGTAATCCTCGCCGTCTTCCGTCGGCTCCAGCAGCACCGCGCCCGCGCCATCGCCAAAGATGATGCATACCGCGCGGTCGGTGAAATCCGTCATCGAAGAATTCACGTCCGACCCGATCACCAGCACCTTCTTGTAGCGGCCTGACGCGACGAATTCTGCCCCTGAATTCAGCGCGTACAAGAATCCCGAGCATCCGGCCGACACATCGAAGCCCCACGTCCTATGAATGCCCAGCTTATTCTGCACGAGACAGGCAGTTGAGGGATACATCATGTCCGGCGTGACCGTGCCGACAACGATGAGATCGATCTCCTGCAGGTCGATGGGGTGCGATTTCAGTAGATTTTTTACTGCTTCGACGGCAAGATCGCTGGCAGCAACTCCTTGGTCCACCAGGTGACGCTCGCGAATCCCGGTGCGTTCCAGGATCCACTCGTTAGTGGTGTCCACCATCTTCTCAAGGTCTTGATTGGTTAGGATGCGCGGCGGGACGTAGGTTCCAAGAGCAGTAATTTTGGCGCGACGAGCTGTCGACAATCGAGTTCTCCCTAATGAATGACCATTCATTGTGAAGGATACCGCGAGGAAAGTCCATGACAGGGACGCTGTCCGCAATTCGCTATTCACTCTTCGCTGCCCGCTTTTCGCTGTGCGGTTTCGCCTGCTCGTGTTTCGATCCTCACGAGAATCCTCATCAGCTTCCCATGAAAACAATAGGCATCCCCTAGTAGCCACAACTCGGATCTGAGCGAAATTCCGATTTTGATAGCAGATGAGCGAATGCCGAAAAGCGAAGAGTAAGAAGCGGTAAAGTAATTGCTTGCTGGTATTGCTGGTTGCTCAAACAAGCCAGGCGCCAGTTGACCGCTGCACACGCACTAGCCTGCTACCGTTGCTTCCTTCCGGACCTGGCGGGGTTCACAAGATTGCGTTGCGCGGGACCAGCGCCCGACCTATCCCATATTAGCATCTCTATATCGGCATCTGGCGCTCGTATCCTCTCTACCGCTGGTGCATCTATAATCAGAGGATTGTTTCCGACCTCCATAGCCTAACGGAATACCCAGGGCTGCGGCGGCGGTATCTCGCCCTTGTAATGAGCTAAACGGCGGGATCGAGGGTGCGGATGGAAACGTCCCCGCCTCCCGTGCTTGGAAAGGAAGCGGCCACGAGACGGCTCTGCATTTCTGCGCCTCCTTATCTTTCCTCGCAGCTTCGAAACTTAAACCTTATTCGCCTTCCCGCTTTTCGCTTTTCGCCGGGGGTGTCATCTCCAATCTCCGGCGATCCGGCGAACAGCGAAAGGCGAACCGCGGTTGGGGAATAGCGTGCTTCTTACCGACAAATTCGGACGCCGCATTACCGATCTGCGCATCTCCATCACCGATCGCTGTAACTACAAGTGCGTCTACTGCCGCTCCGGCAAGGATGGCCCGCAGTTTCCGGAAATGCCAATCGCCGATTACTTACGCATAGCTCGCGTCTTCGTCGGACTGGGCATTACGAAGATCCGTCTCACCGGCGGCGAGCCGCTTCTGCGTAACGGCCTGCTGGAGATGGTGCAAGAACTGGCGCGTACGCGCACCCTCGATGGTGCCCGGCCCGACATCGCAATTACGACGAACGGTCACCTCCTGCAAGATCTGGCGCAATCGCTGGCGGATGCCGGTCTCTCGCGCGTGACCGTCTCAATGGATGCCGTCGACCCCCTCCGCTTCGCGCGCATAACGCGTGTGCCGAACGGCTATGAGCGCGTGCTAGCCGGACTTCGCGCCGCCCAGCGGGCCGGCCTGAATCCCGTCAAGGTCAACTGCGTCCTGCTGCGCGGTTTCAATGACGATCAGATTGCCGCTTTCGGCCGCTTTGCCCGCGAGGAAGGCGTCGTTGTCCGCTTCATCGAGTTCATGCCGCTGGAAGAAGGTCGCGTCTGGTCGCCCGAAATCGTGGTGACATTGGATGAGATCCTGCAGCGGATGGCGGAATTCATGCCGCTACGCGAAGTTCCGCACGCCGAAAGCGAGACCGCTCGCCGCTACGCATTCGAAGATGGCGGGGGAGAAATTGGCATCGTCGCTCCGGTGTCGCGCCCGTTTTGCGGACACTGCAGCCGCGTGCGCATCACTTCCGACGGCAAGATTCGCACCTGCCTCTTTTCCGTACGCGAACACGATTTGGCCAGATTGATGAAAGCGGGTGCGAGCGACGAAGAACTCGCTGACTTCATCGGCGACGTGGTTAATCAAAAAGAAGCCCGCCATCACATCGGCGAGCCTGGTTTCGTTCCCGCTTCACGGACCATGGTCCACATCGGGGGATGAGGAATTCAGAGAAGCTCGCAACTTGGGTGCTCCACTCGCGCCGGCTTTTGGCTGGGGCGAAGCCTTTTCCAGGTTGTACGCACGTCAGCTGACTACTTCGCCACGGCCGCGAACAAGTCCGTCTTCAACAACGCCTGGAAGCGCTGATCGTCGGTCTTGAAGTGCATCGTCACGGTGTCGTTCGAGCTAGTGACTGTCATATTCTCCATCGCCATTTTCTCGCTCGGGGTGCCGCTCATCTTCTTGTACAACACACCTGCCTGCATCAGCCCCGACAAGCTCGCGGCGGTTACCGTATCGGACGTCTTCACATTCAAATCGAACGAGACTCCATTGTTGAAGTTCATGGTGTAATCGGAGGCCAGCAGCCGCTTCTTCACCACGTCATAGTTGGTCAGCGATCCCGCCTCGCCCAACGCGCCCCGCATCATGTTTTGCGTGCCCTTCTGGTCCAGTACGCTCCAGATGGATCCACTATCCACGCTGGTAATCAGGTCGCTGATGACGTTATTCGTCTGTACCGACTCGGCGCCGTTATCGCGCACATCGATCGCGCCGCGGATCGCCGCGTTGTCGCCAAACAGAATCGTGGTTGGATCCAGAAACACCAGCTGCATGCCCGAGCCCATAGGGTAAATGTCAGCCAGAAGGTACTTCATCGGTTTTACCTTCCTGACTTTCATCTTCGCCAGAAAATCTTTCTCCTTGAAGGGACCCTGGGCGATGCCGATGCTGTAGACTGTGGCCCCTGTCCCGCGATAGCTGACAAACGTAAGCTGCTCGACGTCCTTGTCAGGATCGATGCCCGCGCCCCTCAGCGCCGTTTCGAACTGCTTGATGTTGTCCGGCATAACCCGGTCGCGCAGCGCCATAGCGGTCTGCGAATCACGTAAATCGCGATAGTTTACTGAGATGATCTGCTGCACGGTGGATGGAATCACCGTCTGCGCATTGCTGCTCAACGGCTCCGCAGAGGCCGGCAGGCATAGCACGCCGCCCAGGAAAAAACTGACCAAAAGCTGCTTCATAGGCATTTATTTTACTCGACCGTATGCGAGAGATGCCGAGATATCGGCTTTTGTTGTCTATGTCTCTCTGTATAGAGACACGAATTAGACGGTTGAAGCCGCCCAATATCACCCCAGCGCAGCGGTGCAGGCCACACCGCATGGGCATGGAGTCGGCTGAACCTAGCCACTCACTCGTGACCGACTACTAGCCATTAACTCCTCAACTCCGCCACTCTCTTCTGCACATCCGCCCGGAATGTCTCGTCCTGGATATCGCCCAGATTGATCTCGACATTCGCCAGCGCGCCTTCCATACCGGCTCGCGCCAGTGACCCTCCTACCGTCAAATCAGACGCCATCCGCGGATTGGTAATCGGCCGCAATGATTCGATGATCTGATGCACTTGCTTCGCTCGCTCGGCGACGACTAACGGAATCAGCGTCGCCTTCTTGGTTGCGGCCTCGATTTCCGCCGGCGCCTCCGGATGCTCCTTGGCTTTCTTGAATGCTGCCATTACTTCATTGAACGACTCGGCGTCCGCATCAATCGAGGTCTTGAACTGCTCGCGTAATTCTGCCAACCGTGCCAACGCATCGCTCAGTTGACGCTCGTATTGCAGATAAGCTTTCTTGCCGCGCGACATCCCCGCGACCATGCCGCCCAGCGCCGCAGCCATCGCCGCGGTTGCCGCCGACGCCGAACCTCCGCCGGGCGCAGCCGTGGGCGCGGCCAGCTGCTCAACAAACGGCTCGACTCCGGCGCGCAGCCCGCCCACCGCCATCTTCCCGCTCATCACCGCCGCCAGCCGGTTCTCCAGAATCAGCGACGAATCGAAGTTCTCCACCTGCAGAAACCACTCTGCCGCGTCTTCCAGCGCCTTCTTCGGAATCAGCCCCACAATCTCGCTGGACAGCGGCATCACGCCGTAGCGAGCCGCCTCGCGTTTCACATATTCGAAGACGCGTGCGATCGGCGTTTGATCGGTGTCAGTCAGGTTCATCGAGACTTGCGCCAGCCCGCGCACCGGCACGCCCATTCCCTTGACATAACGCAATCCGCCATTGGAGAAGCGCACCGCCTTGCCAATCTTCTTCGCGATCTCCACGTCGGGCGTGTTGAGATAGACGTTGTAGGCGACCAGAAACTTGCGCGCGCCGACAATCGTCGCTCCTGCGGTCGGGTGCAGCGCGGCCTCGCCGAAGTCCGGCCGGCAATGCGGATTCGTCTTGACCTCCTCGCGAATGCCCTCGAACTGCCCGCGCCGAACGTTCTCCAGATTCTGCCGCTCCGGCCGCTGCGCCGCTGCTTCGTACAAGTACACCGGAACCTTGTAGCGCTTCCAGATTTCCTCGCCTGCGCGCCGGGCGATGGCAACGCAATCCTCCAGCGTTACCCCTTCGATGGGGATGAACGGAATCACGTCGGCAGCACCCAGCCGCGGATGCGCTCCACGGTGTTGGGTGAGATCGATCAACTCGACGGCCTTGCCGACGCCGCGGATCGCAGCCTCCGCGACATGCACCGGATCGCCCACCAGCGTGATCACGCAGCGGTTGTGATCGGCGTCCATCTCGCGATCCAGCAGATAAACGCCGTCCATCTTCATGGCTTCGATAATGGCATCGACGCGAGCCCTGTCGCGTCCTTCGGAGAAGTTGGGGACACATTCGACGAGTGTGGGCATAAGTAATCAGGATAAAACAAGCATCCCCGTTCCCGAAGTGACTTGTCGAAAGTTAGCAGGCAGCCCTCGGTGGTGGCCCTGCGTCCATGCTGTAATGTTGATTGGGGAGATCAAGAATGGCAGAGTCAGGCTTGCACAATAAGGTGGTCATCGTGACTGGCGGGGCCAATGGCATCGGCCGCGCTACGGCATTGCGTTTCGCACAAGACGGCGCGCGGGTTGCTGCCTGGGATATCAACGACAGCACTGCGGCTGGATTACTAACAGAACTGGAAGCCGCCGGCGCCGCGGCGGCATTGTTCCGCAAGGTAGATGTCACGGATTCGCAATCCGTGCAAGCCGGCCTTGACCAAATCATCGCGCGCTGGAACCGCATCGACGTTCTGGTAAACAACGCGGGAATTCTTCGCGACGGCCTGCTGGTCAAAATGAAAGACGGCGCGGTCGTCTCCACCATGAGCGACGAGCAATTCGATAGCGTAATCAGCGTCAATCTCAAAGGCGTCTTCATCTGCACGCGCGCGGTCGTATCGCACATGATCACCGGCGGCGGTGGCGTGATCCTGAACGCGTCGTCAGTCGTTGGCCTCTATGGAAACCTCGGACAAACCAACTACGTTGCCACCAAGTCAGCTGTAATCGGGATGACCAAGACTTGGGCGCGCGAGCTTGGCCGCCACCAGATTCGGGTCAACGCCGTCGCCCCCGGCTTCATCGCCACCGAGATGGTCCGGCAGATGCCCACAAAAGTCTTGGAGGCGATGATCTCACACACCCCACTGGGACGCCTGGGCAGGCCCGAAGAAATCGCCGAAGCCTACTGCTGGCTGGCCTCCGACCGCGCCTCATTCATCAACGGCACAGTTCTATCGGTGGATGGCGGTGTGGTGGTGGGAACCTAGTTCTATTCGGACAGTTCACCCGGCGAAAGCTCGTCGATATAGCACCACATCCATCTCTCGCCCGGCTCGATCGAACGAATCAGCGGATGCTTGACCTTGTGAAAGTGCTTGGTCGCATGCTTATTTTTGGACGAATCACAACATCCCACATGCCCGCACTCCAGACAAAGCCGTAAATGCACCCAGCGGTCGCCCATGTTTACGCATTCCTCGCATACATGAACATCCGTTTGCCGAACTTTGATCGTATTGAGATGAGTGCAATCTTGGGCCATCGCGATCTCCTTAACGCTCCAACGCCTTTCGGTCCCACTGTCCGAGATTGGCTGCCGCTTCGTAGCTGCTCTGCAAAAATTCCATCAATGCAGTCTTGGGCGACTCTGCGGTTCGCACCTTGTCATACGGCAGCAGGAAGTTCTTCAGCTCCGGATGATAGAAAGCTGCCTTCGGTCGCACAGGGTGCGCAGCCAACCCCTCGGGTTCAGGCGCCGCGTAGGAATAAAACGCCGGATTTGGGTACCGCGGATCGCCGGGCCAGAAGCCGGCGCTGCTCACTTCGTGGGAGTAGGCCTCGCGCGTAATCGAATCCACTCCCGGCCGTTGGGGTGCGCGGCGTCCGGAAAAACGCGTCACCGCCATATCGAAGCTTCCCCAGAAAAAATGCACTGGACTCACCTTGCCCAGGAACGGTGCTCGAAACTTCTTCAACATCTCGTCAGCCCACACCAGAATGTGCCAGAACTTCTGCGCTGCTTCGGCGTCATACGACTTGTGCTTGTCATCTTTTTCAAAGGGAATAGTCTCTTCCGCAGGCAGTTCACATGGCATCGTCCATATCTTCACCTGGACACCAAGCTCCGATAACGCTGCCATCAGCAATCGGTAGAAGTCAGCAACAGTCTGCGGCTTCAGCGCTAGTTCTTTGTGACTGCCATCCGAGGTCTCAATCTTGAGTTTGTGATCAATGAAGTCGAACCATATCTCGACGTCGCCGTGTTCATACGGCATGACCGACGTCGTCAGCCCCCGAGCTGTGACATACAGCGGAACGTTCCACCAGTGATTTACCAGCGGCGTCAGCGCCAAGCGCACCTTGCCGACGACCTGCGTCCAGCGGTGCAACGTGGTCAGAGTGTCTTTCCACGACTCGTATGGCAGCTCAGGTAATGTTTGCGTATCGTGATCGTGGTACGCGCGTGCAACACTCACTTGCCACCCCCTGTCGCATTACTCTATACGATTCGTCGCCAGCCTGCCGGGCTGTGCTCCCTGTGGCCGAAATCGAGCCGCAATAGCTCCGCCAACGGCTCCGGCCTGAATCGTAATGTTCATGGATCACAAGTCCCCGTCTTACCGGGACGGTATAATCTTCGGTTGCCGCGAGAGCCACAGCTATTGTCTCGGCATGGGTTCGAATCGCGTATTTCTTCGCGATTCAAGTTCTCCGTGCTCTCCGTGTCCTCAGTGGTGAACTCTATTCGCGCAGGTTGTTATGACTATCATCAAACAAGAAGATCTCATTCAGAGCGTGGCTGACGCTCTCCAGTTCATCTCCTATTACCACCCGGTCGACTTCATCAAGCACATGACCGCGGCCTATGAGAAAGAGCAGTCGCCCGCCGCGCGCGATGCCATGGCGCAGATCCTGATCAACTCGCGCATGTGCGCCGAAGGCCATCGGCCGATGTGCCAGGACACTGGCATCGTGACCGTCTTCCTGAAGGTTGGGATGGATGTCCGCTGGGACGCAACCATGAGCGTCGAGGACATGGTGAATGAAGGCGTGCGCCGTGCCTATCAGCACGAGCACAACACCCTGCGCGCCAGCATCCTCGCCGATCCGGCGGGAGCTCGTAAGAACACCAAGGACAACACGCCCGCGGTAATCAACATGACCATCGTGCCGGGCGATAAGCTGGAGGTGCTGGTCGCCGCCAAGGGCGGCGGCTCGGAGGCGAAGTCGAAGTTTGCCATGCTGAATCCGTCCGATTCCATCGTCGACTGGGTTCTGAAGACCGTGCCGACCATGGGCGCCGGCTGGTGCCCGCCGGGGATCATCGGCATCGGCATCGGCGGCACGGCTGAGAAGGCAATGCTGCTGGCGAAAGAATCGCTGATGGAGCCGATTGATATTCAGGAGCTAATCGCCCGCGGGCCGAAGACGACTGCGGAGAAGCTGCGCGTTGAGCTTTACAAGAAGATCAACCAGTTGGGCATCGGCGCGCAGGGACTCGGCGGGTTAACAACCGTGCTCGATGTCAAAGTAAGCGACTATCCGACGCACGCCGCCAATCTGCCCATCGCAATGATTCCCAACTGCGCAGCGACACGTCATGCGCACTTTGTGCTCGATGGCAGCGGTCCGGTTGCGCTCGAGCCGCCTTCGCTCGAGGACTGGCCGACGCTCACCTACAATCCCGTCAACGCCCGCCGCGTCAACCTCGACACGATCACGCGCGAAGAAGTCGCCGGGTGGAAGCCGGGCGAAGTGCTGCTGCTGAGCGGCAAGCTGCTCACCGGCCGCGACGCTGCCCACAAGCGCATGACCGAGATGCTCAATAAGAAAGAAGCTCTGCCGGTCGACTTCAACAATCGCTTCATCTATTATGTCGGTCCGGTCGATCCCGTACGCGACGAGGCGGTCGGCCCCGCCGGTCCCACCACGGCCACGCGCATGGACAAGTTCACGCGCCAGATGTTGAAGGAGACGAACCTGCTCGGTATGATCGGCAAGTCCGAGCGTGGTCCGGCGGCAATTGAAGCTATCCGCGACCACAAGGCCGTTTACCTGATGGCCGTCGGCGGCGCAGCCTATCTCGTCTCGAAGGCGATCAAGAGGTCGCGCGTGCTGGCCTTCCACGATCTCGGCATGGAAGCCATCTACGAATTCGAAGTGGAAGATATGCCGGTGATGGTAGCCGTCGACGTGAACGGCAACTCCGTCCACGAGAGCGGCCCACGCGAGTGGCAGGCAAAGATCGCGGAGTTGGTGGAGATTGGCTAAATACCCTGCTGCCGGCAAGCACCGATCCGAAAATAACAAGCAAAAACGCACCCAAAATCGGGTGCGTTCTGTTTAGAGTGAGGAGAGGCTAACTTCTCTTCTTCTTTAGCTTACTTCTCTTCTTCTTTAGCTTACTTCTCTTCTTCTTTAGCTTCCTTCGCCGGCTCGGCTTCGGCAGCAGGTGCGCCTTCGGCTGCCTGCGCTTCTTCAAGGGCTTTGCGGCTCTCTTCAGCGCGCTTGGCGCGAAGTTCGGCGCGCTTCTGGCGCTTCTCGTCCAGCGTCTTCTCGCTGCCGAGCAATTCGACAAACGCCAGATCTCCGCCATCACCTCGACGGAAGCCGGAGTGAATGATTCGCAGGTATCCGCCGTTGCGGTCGCCATAGCGCGGCGAGATGGTGTCAAACAGCTTGGTCACCGCCTCGCGAGTCATTAAATATGACGCTGCCAGGCGGCGCGCTGCGACGTCGCCTCGCTTGCCCAGCGTGATCATCTTCTCTACGTGCGGCCGCATCGCCTTGGCCTTGGTTACGGTGGTCTCGATGCGCTCTTCCACAATCAGTGACGTCACCAGATTGCGCAACAGCGCGCGCCGATGCTCGGTATTCCGTCCTAACTTCCAACCTGCTCTACGATGACGCATGGCTTTCCTTCAGTGGCCAGTGGCCAGTGGCTAGTGGTCAGTCAAACCAGAGCCATTCTTACGGCGACATTCGTTATGCCACCAAGTTGTTTACAGTCGATTGCTGGCCACTGGCTACTGGCCACTGGCCACTGCTTTTCAGTATCCCTGGTCGATTCCGTAATTCGAAGTGCCGAAGCTGGAGGGCTGGGCCATGCTCGACGTGCTGCCGGGCACGGCGTTGCCATGCTCGTCGATCTTCATGCCCAGGCTCAATCCCATCGAGGAGAGGATTTCCTTGATCTCGTTCAGCGACTTGCGGCCGAAGTTCTTGGTCTTCAGCATCTCCGCTTCAGTCTTCTGCACCAGCTCGCCGATGGTCTGGATATTGGCATTCTTCAGGCAGTTGTAGCTGCGCACGGAAAGCTCCAGTTCTTCGACCGAGCGATTGAGATTCTCGTTGCGAATCTCGGGCTTCTCGGCGGCGCCGGCAGCTTGCGCTTCCAGTTCCTCTTCGAAGTTGATGAAGATGTTCATGTGATCTTTTAGCAGCTTCGCAGCCAGGCCCAGCGCATCGGCCGGAGTGACCGAGCCGTTCGTCCAGATTTCAATCGACAGCTTGTCGTAGTCGGTGATCTGTCCCAGACGCGCCGCTTCCACCGCATAGTTGCACTTGCGCACCGGAGAGTGCACCGAGTCGATGGGGATGAATCCCAGACCCAGATCCTCGTCGAAATTCTTGTCCGCCGAAACGTAGCCGCGGCCGCGCTTCAGCCGCATTTCCATGTCGAGCTTGCCGCCCTCGCTAATGGTCGCGATGTAGACGTCCTTGTCCAGTACCTCGACATCGGCGTCAGCTTCGATCATCCCCGAGGTAACGATGCCCGGCTGATCGGCGCGCAGATAAATCGCCTTCGGCGCATCGCCGTTGAGGCGAAAGGGAATCTGCTTCAGGTTGAGGATGATGTCCGTCGCATCCTCCACCACGCCAGGAATCGACTGGAATTCGTGCAGCACGCCTTCAATTTTGACGGCGGTAACCGCAGCTCCCTCGATCGAAGAAAGCAACACGCGGCGCAACGCATTGCCGATGGTTGTACCGAATCCACGCTCGAACGGCTGCGCCCAGAAGTGACCGTACTTGTCAGTCAAAACTTCAGTGTCGGTTGCCAGCCGTTTCGGTTTCTGAAAGCCTTTCCAAAGCATCTGTGACTCCTATCTCTTCGGCCGTGCTGCGCGGCTCCAAGTCCGGCTGATCTGGCCGAAGGCTGGGGAGAGCCAGCCTTCAGGCCAGCGTCTCGCGATTGTTCTTGTGTCGCCCCTGAAGGGGCTCGACATCCAAACCACAAGCCCACCCAGCGCTGAAGCGCTGGGCTAAGCTCTTCCGTTCCGCTCTGCGGGACTCGGTTCGTACCTGTTCAAACTGCGCAACCGGACCGGCGGTTAACAAAAGCTAATTGCTAACTGCTAATCGCTGCTCTTACTTGCTGTACAGTTCCACGATCAGCTGCTCATTGAGAGGCAGGTTGATGTCTTCGCGTTTGGGCAGAGCCAGCACGCGGCCCTTGTAGGCGTCTCGGTCGATTTCCAGCCATGCCGATGGCGCCTGATGGCTGGCGAAATCTTTCGCAACCTCCAGCATCGCCAGCTTCTGGCTGCCTTCGCGCACGGTGACCTCATCGCCAACCTTCACCTGATAAGAAGGAATGTTCACCTTCTTACCGTTCACGGCGACGTGGCCGTGACGTACCAACTGCCGCGCCTGGCGCCGCGCTACGGCAAAGCCGAGGCGGTACACAACGTTGTCAAGCCGCCGCTCCAGCTGTTGCAAGAGCATTTCGCCAGTGACGCCCTTCCTGCGAAAGGCGCGCTCGAAATAGTTGCGGAATTGGCCTTCCTGGGTGAAGTAGATGCGCTTCGCCTTCTGCTTCTCGCGAAGCTGCAGACCGTAGCCAACGATCTTAGCCTTGCGATCTTTGCCGTGCTGGCCAGGGGCAAAATTGCGCTTTTCGATCGGACACTTATCCGTAAAACATTTTCCGCCTTTGAGGAACAGCTTCATGCCCTCGCGGCGGCAAAGGCGGCATACTGCGTCTTTGTACCGTGCCAAGTTACTTTCTCCTTAGAGGACGAAGCCTGTTCGTCCTTATTTCGATCGGTTTACGCGCATGGCGACGCTTCCTCCCGATCCAAAACCAGTTGTCGGTTGCCTGTGATCAGTTGTCAGTGATCTTAGTTAGATGTTCGAACCGCACATTCGACACATCCGTCGTTTGTAGTCACCAGTCACTGACCGCTATTCACTTCTTACACTCTGCGTCTCTTCGGCGGACGGCAGCCGTTATGCGGCACCGGCGTCACGTCCCTGATCGAGCGGACATCCAGTCCAGCCGCAGCCAGCGCGCGAACCGCTGACTCACGTCCCGATCCCGGACCGCTAACGCGCACATCGACACTGCGCATGCCATGATCGCGCGCCTGATTGGCGGCGTTCATCGCCGCCTGCTGCGCGGCGAATGGCGTTCCCTTACGCGACCCGCGGAAGCCAAGCGACCCCGAACTCTTCCACGACACGGTATTACCGGTCGGGTCGGAGATGGTGACGATGGTGTTGTTGAAGGACGCCTGAATATGCACCAATCCGTGAGGAATGTGCTTGCGCTCCTTCTTCTTGAACTTCTTGGTCTTGCCTTTCTTGTCGGCGGCGGAACCCGCTGCTTTAGCCATAGATTATGTCTTTGACGTCGCTTTCTTCTTATTCGCCACCGTGCCCTTGCGCGGTCCCTTGCGGGTGCGGGCGTTGGTGTGGGTGCGCTGTCCGCGGACCGGCAGGCTGCGGCGATGCCGATAGCCGCGATACGAGCCGATTTCGATCAGCCGCTTGATATGCATCGAGATATCTTTGCGGAGATCGCCCTCCACGTCGCCTTCCTGCTCAATGACCTGGCGAATACGATTGACTTCGTCTTCGTTCAGATCGCTGACTTTCTTGACCGGCTCGACATGAGCCGCGCCCAGAATCTTCGCCGACCGCGAATGCCCAATGCCGTAGATATAGGTCAGCGCGATCCGGATGTGCTTGTTGCGCGGAAGATCCACGCCTGCAATACGTGCCATAAATACCCCGTAGCAATTAGCAACCAGCAATTAGCTAATTAGCTAAATCCCGTTGCTCGAAGTGTCGCCGATTCCCACTCAATCCTGCCGTCGGAATCGATGAACCGTGTTGCGAAGGCCAGTTGCTAGCTGCTAATTGCTAGTTGCTAACCCTGCCTCTGCTTATGCTTTGAATTCTCGCAGATGACTCGCACCACGCCGTGCCGGCGAATCACCTTGCACTTGTCGCAAATCTTCTTAACCGATGCTCGTACCTTCATGAAACCCTCAGTTGTCAGTTATCAGTTGTCAGTTAGTACAAAGTCCGATTGCTGACAACTGACAACCGGCAACGGCCTATTTGTACCGATAGACGATCCGCCCGCGCGTCAAATCGTACGGCGACAACTCTACCGCGACGCGGTCGCCAGGAAGAATGCGGATGAAGTTCTTGCGCATCTTGCCGGAGACGTGCGCCAGCACCTGATGCTTGTTCTCCAGTTCCACTCGAAACATCGCATTGGGCAGCGGCTCGATCACCACGGCCATTACTTCAATCGCGTCTTCCTTACTCATTCGCTCCCAGTTGTCAGTTGTCGTTTCTCAGTTGTCAGTTTGCGTTCGCTCACTGACCACCTTGATGGTTTGCCCGAGCGGCCCAGCGGCCAGGAACCTTTCGCGTCTCGCTAGTTGCTAGTTGCTGACTGACAACTGACAACTACTCCGTCAAAATCATCGGCCCGTTCTTGGTTACCGCAATACAGTGCTCGAAGTGGGCGCTGTAGCTTCCGTCTTCGGTGACCGCCGTCCACTTATCGTCCAGCAACCGCGTCCCCGGACGGCCCATATTCACCATCGGCTCGATCGCCAGTACCATACCGTCGCGCAGCTTCGGCCCATGTCCCGGCGTGCCATAGTTCGGAACCTGCGGATCTTCGTGCAGGTGTGTGCCGATGCCGTGTCCTACGAATTCACGCACCACGCTGAATCCGTTGGCCTCGACATACTTCTGTACCGCCGCACCGATGTCGCCAATCGTGTTGCCGGCGCGCGCCGCCTCGATTCCCTGCACCAGCGATTCGCGCGTTACGTCCAGCAGCTTTTGCAACTCCGGCGTAATCTTGTCCCCTACTGGAACAGTGATCGCCGAATCGCCGTAGTAGCCGTCGAGCACCACACCGCAATCCAGCGAAACGATGTCACCCGCTTTCAGCACCCGCCGCTCCGACGGGATGCCGTGCACGATCTCGTTGTTCACCGAAGCGCACAGCACGCAGGGATAATCGTAGTAACCCTTGAATGCCGGCTTGGCGCCTAAGTCGCGAATCTTGCGCTCGGCCACGCGCTCCAGATCCATAGTGGAGCAACCGGGTGCAACCGCTTCTCGAGCCGCTTCCAGAACCTGACGAACGATGCCCCCGCTGCGGCGCATTTTCTCGATTTCCGAAGACGACTTACAAACGATTGACATTCTCGATCGCGCGAAACGCCTGCGCCATTACCTCTTCCACCGGCTGCTCGCCGTTCACTTCCACCAGCCGGCCGCGGGCCCGGTAATAATCGACCAAGGGCAGCGTTTGCCGGTCATACGTTTTCATGCGCTCGGCAAAAACATCCTCCGCATCGTCCGGGCGCGTCACAAGTGACGTGCCATCCATATCGCAGATACCCTGGACTTGGGGAGGCTGGAAGTAGACGTTATAAATCCGCCCGCAGGTGGGACAGGAACGGCGCCCGGTAACCCGTTGCCGTAGAACATTATAATCTACTATCAACCTGATCACAACCGGCGCCGCGCACGCCTGCTGCGCTGCCGCATCGCCGTACTTTTCCGCCCGCATCTTCCCCAGCTGTCCATCCAGCCATTCCGCCTGACGCACCGTCCGCGGAAAACCATCCAGAATAAACCCACGACAACAGTCAGCCTGTTGCAATCGGTCGGCTACCATGTGGCAAACCAGCTCGTCGGGAACCAGATCGCCGCGTTCCATGATCGCCTTGGCCTGCAAACCCAGGTCGGTCTTCTGCGCCACGTTGGCCCGCAGAATGTCTCCGGTGGAGATCTGCGGAATGCCAAAGGTTTGCGCGATCAGCTTGGCTTGCGTCCCTTTGCCGGCCGCCGGAGGTCCCAGCAGGATAATAGGACCCGTTATGCGCGTGTTCGCCTGCACGCCCACTGCTGCGGAAGTCTGCGCTTCCATCGGTTGTACCCTGAGAGCCGTTCGTGAGCCGGATGACGCTGGGCGACCGCCTGCCGGAATCTTCCGAACCTCTCTTCTTTCTGCCCGCCGCTAGACGGGCTGGGAACTGCTTTCTTACCACGTTGCTCGGCGCCCGCGCACGCGTCCGCTGCGCGGCGTAAATCCTTCATAATGTCGCATTACCAGTTGCGACTCGACCTGATTGATGGTATCCATCGCCACGCCAACGACGATCAGTAGCGACGTACCGCCGAAATAGAAGTTCACGCCGAGGCCGTTGGTAACGAAGCTCGGCAGCCGCTCGAAAAACGCTCCCAGCGCACCCGGCAGATGATTCAAACGAATGCCGGCGATCATCCACTCGGGGATGAAGGAAATCAGAATCAGGTAGATCGCGCCCACTAATGTGATACGCGTCAGAATGTCGTTGATGTAATTCGCCGTGCGCGCGCCGGGCCGAATACCAGGAATAAATCCGCCATACTTACGCATGTTGTCGGCAACTTCGGTTGGGTTGAAGACAATCGACACGTAGAAGTACGCGAAGAAAACGATGCCGATGGCGTACAACAGGGTGTACAGCGGCTCGCCCCACTGCAACGCGCGGAGCATCGGACCGAAGTAGCGGTTGTCCTTAAACAGCGCGCCCGCGGTCTGCGGCAATGTCAACACTGACGATGCGAAGATCACCGGCATAACGCCGCCGGAATTCACGCGCAGCGGCAGGTGGGTGGATTGGCCGCCCATAATCTTGCGTCCGACGACCCGCTTGGCGTACTGCACGGGGATGCGGCGTTCGCTGCGCTCCACGAACACAATGAAGGCGACCACCGCGATCATCAGCACCACCAGCAATAGCATGGCGGGCACCGTCAGCGCGCCCCAAGCCTGATTCTTGGCTTTGTCGACCATGTCCATGACGCCGCGGGGCAAGCCGACGACGATGCCGGCGAAGATCAGCAGCGACATACCGTTACCGATACCACGCTCGGTAATCTGCTCGCCCAACCACATAATGAAGACGCTGCCTGTCGTCAGCGTCAGCATGGTCATCAGCACAAAACCCATGCCCGGATTCACAACGAAATCCGGCTGTCTCTGCAAGGTAAACGCAATGCCCAGCGACTGCACCGCGCTCAGACCGAGAGTCAGATAGCGCGTCCACTGGGTGATCTTCTTGCGGCCGAGCTCGCCCTCTTTCTGCAACTTGGCCAGCGGCTCGTACACCACGGTCATCAACTGCAGGATGATCGACGCGGTGATGTATGGCATGATGCCAAGCGCGAAGATCGTCAGCCGGCGCAACTGACCGCCGCTGAACAAGTCGATGAAGCCCAGGAAGCTGCCACGGTTCTGGTCGAAGAACTGCGCCAGCTTATCGGCGTTGATACCCGGCGTCGGAATGTGGCCGCCGAGGCGGTACACCGCCAGCAGCCCAAGCGTGAACAGAATGCGCTTTCGCAGATCGGGAACGCGGAATACGTTGGCTAACTTCTCAAGCATAAAACCTCAAACCAGTTGTCAGTTGCCAGTGGTCAGTTGTCAGTTTCCAATCCTAGTTGGTTCTGTCATCCTGAGCGCAGGCGCGTTGACCTTGACGCGCCGGAGTCGAAGGACCTCTATCTTCGCGAAATAATCTATTGAGCAGGCGATCCGACCACTTCGATCTTCCCGCCAGCCTTCTCAATCTTTTCCTGCGCCGACTTGGAAAACTTGTGCGCGTGCACCGTCAGCGCCTTCGACAACTCGCCCTGTCCCAGCACCTTCACCAGCGCCGTGCGCGAGCTGATCATTCCAGCTTTGCGCAGCACCTCGGGCGTGATCTCAGTATCGTCCAGGTTCGCCAGCTTCTCCAAATTCACCACTTCATACTCGGTACGGAAGATGTTGACGAAACCGCGCTTGGGCAGACGGCGATGCAGCGGCATCTGGCCACCTTCAAATCCGCGCATCATGCGCGAGCCGCTGCGCGAGCCCTGGCCTTTATGGCCACGGGTCGAGGTCTTACCCATGCCCGAGCCCATGCCGCGACCGATACGCTTACGATTTTCCGATGCCTTGCGAGGCGACCGTAGATTGCTTAGATTCATTTTCGATTCCTGCCGGCGCTTCGTAACACGACACGACTTTAGTCGTGCCGAAACGCGCCCATTATGATCGGGGCTTTAGCCCCTGCCCAGCGGCTGGAGCCGCTACCACCTTCCGCCATGTATCGGCACGACCAAAGGTCGCGCCCTGTAACAAGGCAGCCTATTTCACTATCTCGACCAAATGCGGCACCTTTGCCACCATGCCGCGGATCGAGGGCGTGTCTTCGCGCTCGACCACCTGATGGAGCCGCGTAAAGCCCAGCCCCTTGATCACCAGCTTATGCTTCACCGGCGACGCAATGGCCGAACGCACCCACTTCAGATGAATCTTCGAACCATGCGAAGCCGCCGCAGTCGCTGTCTTTTTCCGAACGCGCGCCATGATTACAGTTCCTCCACGGCTTTGCCGCGCTGTGCCGCAACATCCCGGCGGTCGCGCAGCTTGCCCAGCGCGTTGAACGTCGCTTTGATCACGTTATGCGGGTTAGTGGTGCCAATGGATTTGGTCAGCACGTTTTGCACCCCCGCCGAGGTCA
>Ga0335074_10001603_pt1 | contig 30652 bp, 23 predicted proteins | sample Lox_Sample_23_FD_206715 | JGI IMG/M metagenome (GOLD analysis project Ga0335074, IMG submission 206715) | Soil microbial communities from Loxahatchee National Wildlife Refuge, Florida, United States - Lox_Sample_2.3 | ecosystem: Environmental > Terrestrial > Soil > Wetlands | place: USA... | reverse complement strand
TCTCAGTTTTTGGGGGGATCCGATGCCTGTGAGGGCGGCGATCGAAGTACGTCACGCGCTGGAACACCTTGTTCGGAGAAAATCTGCCTTGCGCCTTTCGTTGAGTATCGTAGTTCTGGTTTTTTGCCTGGATGCGTGCCGGGCGCAGGCAGGAGGCACGACGCAGGCGGAACAGGCAGCGCCGGCCGGAGTTGTTACGGGGGTGGCGATAACGCCGGAGCGAGTGACGCTGGTCCCGGGCGACATCAAGCAGTTCTCGGCAGCGTTGACCGGAACAGGCAGCTACGGCGACGGGATCGCGTGGTCAGTCGACGATGTCGACGGCGGGAACGCGGCACTGGGGAAGATCAGCAGGAGCGGATTGTACGTCACGCCTTATCCCGCGCCGGGATCGGTCACGGTCAAAGCGCGAAGCAAGTTCGATCCGGCGAAGTCTGCAGTGGCCGTGGTGACTTTTGCGGCGCCGCCGCTGATCGATGGACCGTCACTCACGGTGGACGCCGGGGCGCACCGTCATGCCATCAGCCCTTTGATTTATGGGATGAACGCCTGGCGATTAAGGGATCCGGGAGGAGAATCGGCCAAAGTGGCCAAAGCTGTGCGGCTGCCGCTGAACCGGTGGGGAGGCAACGGCGCGACCCGGTATAACTACAAGCTCGATATCACCAATCACGATGCGGACTGGTACTACGAGAACATTCCGAACGGCAACACGCAGTATCCCGACGTGTCGGAGTTCAACACACAGGTGCTGGGCGACCGGGCCAGCGGAGCGAAGACCATGGGAACGGTTCCGGTGATGGGCTGGGTGGCGAAATCGCGCACCCATGCCGGCAGCTTTTCGGTGGCCAAGTATGGACCGCAACAGAAGACAGACCCCTATTGGAAGGACTTTGGCAACGGAGTGAAGCCAGACGGATCGAGGATCACGAATAACGATCCGAACGACACATGCATGCCGGTGGATGCGAGCTGGACGGAAGAGTGGGTGAAGTACCTGGTGGGAAAGTTTGGCGATGCGGCGCATGGAGGGGTGGCTATTTATTCGCTGGATAACGAGCCGACCTGGTGGAGCATGAATCATCGCGACGTGCATCCCTTGCCGTTTACTTACGATGAAGTGACGGAAAACGGGATCAAGGCAGCGCGGGCGGTGAAAACGGCCGATGCGACGGCAGAGGTGAGCGGGCCTGTGATTGACTACTGGCTCACCTATTTCTACTCGATGATGGATCTGAAGTCAGCGCCGGGCATGTGGCCGAAGAGGAAGTCTGACATGCCGGATCGCATGGCGCACGGAAACGTGCCGCTGATTGAGTATTACCTCAAGGCGTTCAAAGCTGCGCAGGATGCGGACCCGAAGCACACGCGCCTGCTCGATTATCTTGATTTGCACACGTATTTTGCGGCGCACGACGCGATGTTGAAGCCGGCGGGAACGAGCGAGGACCAGAGAGCGGTTCTTAACTCGACGCGCGTGTTCTGGGATCCGGCGTACATGGATCCGATGCTGCGTGACCCGGACAACTTTGCCAGGATGGCCCCGCCGATGATGATTCGCAGGATGAAGCAGTGGGTTGCCGCGGATTATCCCGGCACCAAGACGGCGATTACGGAATACAACTGGGGCGGAGAGGAACACATCAGCGGGGCGGTGGCGCAGGCGGACATTTTGGGAATTTTCGGGCGCGAGGGGCTGGACCTGGGAGCGCTGTGGGGTCCGCCGGAGCTAGACTCGCCGGCGATGTTTGCGTTCAAGATCTTTCGTAATTACGACGATGCCGGCGGGGAGTTCGGGGAGACCAGCATCGCGGCGGCGAGCAGCGACCAGGGAAAGCTGTCGATTTATGCCGCGCAGCGCAGCGCGGATCATGTGGTCACGATCGTGGTGATGAACAAGACGTTTGGAGATTTGAAGTCCGATGTGGTCGTGGAGGGCGTGAAAACCGCGAAAAGCGCCAAGGTGTATGCATACAGCAATGCGGATTTGAAGGAGATTCGTGAGCTGCCGGATGCGGATGTGGTGAAAGTGACGAAGAAGAGCCCGAAGGGGAAGGTGAAGGAGCACGTGCTGAAGGACCAGGTGTTTCCGGCGATGTCGATCACGCTTTTTGTGGCGCAGGCGAAGTGAGGAGGATCATCCCCACCCAAGCAAAGCTTGGATGGGGCACCCCCTTGGATGGGGCACCTCCACCCCACCGCAACGACGGGCACACCGGTCTTGCTTACGCCATGGCTTCGCGGCCCATGGGCTCGAAGACGAGCTGGTTGGAGTTGCGGTCGGCGTCGATGCGGACGTGCGAACCGTGCAGGACTTCGCCGTCGAGGATCTTCATGGCGAGCGGATCCTGGACCATGCGCTGCAACGCGCGCTTCAACGGACGCGCACCGTAGGCCGCATCGGAACCCGCGGCCAGGATCAACTGGCGCGCCGATTCCGTAAGCTCGATCGAGATGGCGCGATCTTCAAGCAGGCGGCGCACGTCGTTGAGGCGCATCTCCAGAATCTCGCTGAGCTGCGCGTGGCCGAGCGGTTTGTAGATGACGATGTCGTCGACGCGGTTGAGGAACTCCGGGCGGAAGTGCTCGCGCAGTGTGCGCATGACGCTTTCGCGCGCCATATCGAAATCGTGTTCGGTCTTGAGTTTCTCGCCGGCCAGCATCGCCGCCCCCAGGTTCGAGGTCATGATGAGCACGGTGTTCTTGAAGTCGACGGTGCGGCCCTTGGAGTCAGTCAGACGGCCGTCGTCCATCACCTGCAGGAGCACATTGAAGATGTCGGGATGCGCCTTTTCGATTTCGTCGAAGAGGATGACCGCGTAGGGACGGCGGCGGATGGCCTCAGTAAGCTGGCCGCCTTCGTCGTAACCGACGTAGCCGGGAGGCGCGCCGATGAGGCGAGCCACGGCGTGTTTTTCCATGTACTCGCTCATGTCGATGCGCACCATCGCCTGCTCGTCGTCGAAGAGGAACTCGGCGAGCGCGCGGGCGGTTTCGGTTTTGCCCACGCCCGTAGGGCCGAGGAAGATGAACGAACCGATGGGGCGCTTGGGATCGCTCAAGCCGGCACGGGAACGGCGAATGGCGTTGGCGACGGTGCGCAGAGCGTCATCCTGGCCGACCACGCGCTCGCGGAGACGATCTTCCATCTGAACGAGTTTCTTGACTTCGCCTTCGAGCATGCGGCTGACGGGAATGCCCGTCCATTTGCTGACGATTTTGGCGATGTCTTCCTCGTCAACTTCCTCTTTTAATATGCGTGCGGCGCCGGCGCCATCTTTGCCTGCGCCGTCCTGCGTGGCGTTGAGCTTCTTCAGCTCGGATTCGAGCCTGGGGAGTTCGCCGTACTGGATCTGGGCGGCGCGATCGAGCTGGCCCTTGCGCGTTTGCTCGTCCATTTCGAGGCGAAGATCTTCGATTTTCTTTTTCAGCTCGCCCAGCCGGCCGATGGCTTCGCGTTCTTTGCTCCAGCGGGCGGTGAGGGCAGTGATCTTCTCAGTGAGCTCGGCCACTTCGCGCTCGACTTCAGCGAGGCGATCCCTGCTGTTTTTGTCGGTTTCGCGCTTGAGGGCGGCGCGCTCGATTTCGAGCGAGGTCCGCTGGCGCTCCAGCTGGTCGATTTCCGTTGGCTTTGAGCCGATCTGGATGGCGAGAGAAGCCGCGGCTTCATCGACGAGGTCGATGGCCTTGTCGGGCAGGAAGCGGTCGCTGATATAGCGATGCGAAAGCGTGGCTGCGGCCACGATGGCCGAGTCCTTGATGCGCACGTTATGGTGCTGCTCGTAGCGGTCTTTCAGGCCGCGGAGAATGGCGATCGTGTCCTCAACGTTGGGCTCGCCGACATAGACGATCTGGAAGCGGCGCTCGAGAGCGGCGTCTTTTTCGATGTACTTGCGGTACTCATTGAGCGTGGTGGCGCCGATGGCGCGGAGCTCGCCGCGAGCGAGGGCGGGCTTGAGCATGTTGCTGGCGTCGATGGCGCCTTCAGCCGCGCCCGCGCCGACCAGCGTATGCAGCTCGTCGATGAAGAGGACGATCTGGCCGTTGGATTCTTCAATTTCCTTAAGGACGGCCTTGAGGCGATCTTCAAACTCGCCGCGATATTTTGCGCCGGCCAGCATGGAGCCCAGGTCGAGGGCGATGACGCGCTTGTCGCGCAGGCTCTCGGGCACGTCGCCGGAGACGATGCGGCGGGCAAGGCCCTCGACGATGGCGGTTTTGCCAACGCCGGGCTCACCGATGAGGACCGGATTATTCTTGGTGCGGCGCGAGAGCACCTGGATGACGCGGCGGATCTCTTCATCACGGCCGATGACGGGGTCGAGCTTGCCGCGGCGGGCGAGATGGGTGAGGTCTTTGGCGTATTTCTCGAGGGCCTGGAATTTGCCCTCGGGATTCTGGTCGGTGACGCGTTGCGACCCGCGCACAGCGGTGAGTGCCTTGAGAATGGCGTCTTTGGAGGCGCCGAGCGATACGAGCGCCTCGCGCGCCGGGTCGGACTTCTGGTGCGCGATGCCGAGCAACAGGTGTTCCGTGGAAACGTAGTCGTCTTTGAAGTTGGCGGCCTCGCGGAAGGCCTGCTCGAGCGCCTTGTTGAGCGCCGGGCTCATGCCGGGCTGCGCCGATGCACCTGAAACGCGAGGCAGTTTTTCCTCGATCTGGTGGAGTTCGGTCTCGAGCCGCTCGGTGGGCACACCGATCTTTTCGAGGACGGCGGGAATCACGCCCTCGCGGTCTTCAACCAGCGCCAGCAACAGGTGGACGGGCTGGAGATCGGGGTTGCCGAACTCGGCGGCGTGGGCCTGCGCCTGCTGGATGGCCTGCTGCGACTTGACGGTAAATTTTTCCCAGTTGATTGCCATGAAATTCAGCTCCCAGCTATCAGCTCTCAGCTATTAGCTTGTTCCTTCTGAAGCGAAGTGTCGAGCCGAAACGGGCTCTTGTCGAAATACTCTCGTCGAAATACAGAGACGCCGGGCAGGGATTTGCCACCGCCCGGCGCGTTGAGGATTACGTTCAGTCAAAGCGTGGAGAGCCAGCGGCTAGCCGCTGCTCTTACGCCGCCAGCGTTTTGTTGCCGACGTTGACCTTGATCTGCTTGGGCTGAGCTTCGGGCTTCTTTTTGAGCTCGAGTTTCAGCACGCCATTCTCGTACTTCGCATCGATGTGCTCGGTATCGACCGTGGAGGGCAGCGTGAAGGCACGATAGAAGCTGCCGTAGCGGCGCTCAATGCGATGGAAATTCTCTTCTTTCTCTTCCTTTTCGAACTTGCGCTCGCCCTTGACAGTCAGCGTGTTATTTTCCACGCTCACGTCGAGGTCCTTCTCTTCAATGCCGGGCACTTCGAGCTTGAGGACGACCTTTTTCTCATCCTCGTAAACGTCGACCGCAGGCACGAAGCTTGCCGTGGTCATCGGGTTTTCGTTTTCGGTGTTCAGGTTGCCGAACACAGAGTTCAGCCGGTTCTGCAGGGCAACGACTTCACGGAACGGATCCCAACGGGTGATAGCCATAAGTTGATTCCTCCTGGTGAATCAAAGATTTGTGGATTGCGCCGAGGGCTGAGCCCCAGCCGCTCAATCTATCTGATGAAACTATAGCACAAGTGATTCATAAAATATGAGTGTGTTATGCTAAATTATTAGAAAAATATGTAAACATATTAATTTCATATACTTACTTTGCGGAGGAGGGCTGCGTGACTCTCAAGCTGGAGCTGTGGAGGGGCGGGCGCCGGCTTCCAGGCTCGAGCGGGAAGCCATAAAGGCGAGTGTGAGGACGGTAATGTCGTCTTCCTGGCCGTGGGCCTGGGCGGCCTGAGCGATGGCCTCGGCGGTTTGTGTGCTGATGGCGGCGGTGCGCTCGAAGCCGAAAAGCTCGCCCTGGGCGTTGCGGGCTTCGACCACGCCGTCGGAGAGGAAGGTCAGTGCGTCGCCCGAGGCAAGTTGCAGCATCGTTTCGCAATACTCGGCGTCGGCTGCGATGCCGAGCGGGAGTCCAGGTGACAAGGGAATCTCTTCGCCCCTGCGATAGGGGGCAAGATGGCCGGCGTTGGCGAGGGTGAGCGAACCATCTTCCGACAGGTCGGCACAGACGCAGGTGACAAAGCCGCCGATGCGCATGGCGGACAGGACAAGGTTAAGGTGGCGCAGGAGTTCAACCGGGGAGTCGTCTTCCCGGTGCTCGGCCGCACCTAACAGCACAGCCGCGGTCATGGCCGCCGCGGCTCCTTTCCCGCTTACGTCCCCCAGCAGAATCCGTTGACGGCCGGCAGGCAGGATACGGCAGCTATAGAAATCACCTCCGACCTCGCGCGCGGGACGGAACGCAATATCGATTTTGGAGCCAGAGGGGCTATCGATCGATGCGGGGATCAAAGCCCGCTGCATCTTCTGGGCCGCATCCATCTCGCCCGCCAGTGCCGACCGCTGATCGGCGATCTGCCGCTGCTCGCGCACGATAAGCGCAATGAGCGCGGCGACCATGCAGGCCTGCACGATGCTTTGCACCGGGAAGAGCGTGGATTGCCACGACTGAAAGAAATCGGGCAGCCCGGGAAGATAGCTGGCGCCGAGGGCGAGGAAGAAAACGAGGAGAATCGCGCCCCACGCCGCACAAATTCCGGCGACCGCCCTCGTCCGGAGCGGGATGCGGCGATACGGCCAAAAGGCGACGAACGGACCACCCCCGAGAAGAATGGCCAGGATCAAATACGAGCTGGCACTGACGATGGAATAGTGGATCGAATCCAGACGCAAGGCGGGTTGCGGGGGAAGCAGCAGCTCGACCAATGGCCATGCCTCGCATACAATCAAGGCGCCGATCAACAGGCGGAACGCTGCGGGAACGCGTTTCCGGGCCAGCGCAAAGTAGAAGAACGTCTCCGTGAGCATGTTGGCTGTGACGGTAAGAGAAGCGAGGCCGGAATACGCCCAGGCGGGTTCGTTGGTCATCATGGTCCCGCACAGGATATTCACGAACATGAGCCCGACAAAGACACAGGACAGCCCCAGCAGTATGGGTTCGGGATGTTTACGGTCCGGGACGGAGAAGCCGAGCAACACCAGGCCGATAATCCCGAGCACAACCAATGGCACGAACGAAACGAGGCTGCTGGGAAGCGACGATAGGAGAACACCAGCGCGGTTATCGCGCAGGGCCTGCATTCCTCCCAGGCGAATCTCGGGGGTTTGAAGGCCTTCTGTGGTTCCCAGCGCGGCAAAGCGATAGACGATACGAAGCGATAGGACATTGGAAGGATTCCCGGCCAGCGACGGCGCAAAGGGGAAGATGCGGATGGAATCCATGGTGAAGAGGCCGTTTGTCATATCGCCGTTACTGCCAATGGGAGCATCGTTTATGAAAACTTGGTAGGCGGCCAAGAGGCGCACCTGCACCGCGGGCTTGTCGAACTCCGCCGAAGCCATGGGCTGGAGATGACAGCGGATCCAGATGCGCGGCTCGGAAGGGCTGAATCTCCAGCCGGAGTACGGCTGCCAGCCTGATTCATCGAGATTGTCCGCGGCCCAGGCGGGGTTGTCACCTGCGTGCCACACACACTGCTGCGGCGAGATGTTGAGGATGGATTGGGCGGACAGCGCGGCGGGGAGCATGAGGAGCATAGCCCACCCTATACGCAGAAAATCGCGTTTAGGATGGGGTACCCGATTCAACGGGATTTCATGCATGGAGGACCTCGGCGGGAGCAAGGGTGAGAGTCAGCACGGTGATGTCGTCTTCCTGGCCGTGGGTGCTGGCCGCACGGGCAATGGTTTCGGCAGATGCAGTGGAAATGGCGGCGGTGCGCTCGAAGCCGAAGAGCTCGCCCTGGGCGTTGCGGGCTTCGACGACGCCGTCAGTGAGCAGCGTGAGCTGGGCGCCGGGGGGAAGGGTGAATCGGGATTCGCGATAGACGGCGAGCGCTTCGAGACCTAAGGGAAGGCCGTTTTCGATGGGGAACTCTTGGCCATCGATGTAAGGCGGAATGTGTCCAGCGTTGGCGGCAATGAGCGTGCCGTCGGGATCGGCGCGGAGAGCCAGGCAGGTGGTGAACCCGCCCTGGCTGCGGGCCAGCATGCGCTGACTCATGGCAGCCAGGATTTCGGCGGGACTTTGCATGAAGTGGGCGAGGGTGCGGACCGTCCCGACGAGCAGGGAGACGTTCATGGCGGCAGGCATGCCTTTGCCGCTGACATCGCCGATGACAACCAGCATGCCGCCGGCGGATGTGGGGATGATCTGGAAGAAATCGCCGCCCACCTCGCCCGCGGGCAGGTAAACGCTGTCGATTTTGAATCCTAGAACTTCGGGAATCTCCGCGGGAATGAGCACCTGCTGCACCACGCGCGCACTTTCGAGCTCCTTCTCCATGGCCAACTGGCGACGAGTATTCTCCGCGGCATAGCGGTAGACGGCGAACGCCAGCACGACGAGCAGCAAAGTTTCGCTGATGATGTCAACGGTGACAGGGCTTCCAAAGAGAGTGAAGAGCGGCGCGGCAATCCGGTTCCCCAGGGTCCAATGAGTGAAGCGGCTGCCCTGCTCGAAGGTGTAACTGCAAATAAACAGCATCTGGGTGAGGAGCGCTACGAGGGCGACCATCCAGCGCGTCCAGTCGATACGCGTGCGGCGCATGAGAGCGAGCGCGATGACATAGAAGGGAATGGCTTCAAAGAGGGTGATGGGCACAGTCAAAAGCGCATCGATCCATTGCCACGGGGCGGGGTTGGGCAACGCCATGCCAATGCCGGTAAAGGCATCGAGCGCGCCGACCGCCATTTCGGTGAGGGCGACCCAACGGAGCACGCGCATCAGCCGGATGTCACTGCGTACATCGAGCAGCCAGGCGAGCAGGAACCAGAGCGAGAGATCGCCGACACAAAAAAAGGGCGTGCTGAGTGAGGCTGCCATGCAGTTTGAGAAAGGGAGGACATTCTCAGTGGACAGGGGCACAGTGGCATGGGCGAAGGCGAAACCAGCCATCCAGAGCACAAGCCATTGGCGCCGGTCGCGGAACCAGACGATAAGGCAGATGAGAGCGACCAGAGCGTAGAGCGAGTTGAGCGCGAAGTTGAGTTGCTGGCCGAGGAGCCAGTTGTAGTTCCACGAGTTGAGCGCGGATGCGACGGCCTGCGGGCTACCGAGGATGGGCGGCGCCTCGAATCCGCCCTGGATGCCGGTATCGTAGGAGCCGAAGCCATCCTTCCACACGCGGACGGCCACGACGCCCGGTTCGGGGCGGCCAAGGACGTAGCTGCCGGGCCGCTGGTTTTGCCACAGGTCAAGCCGCGGCGGCAATTCGCCCTTGGAGCCGATGAGGCGGCCATTCCAGTAGACCTGGTACGCGTCGTCGACACGTGGAACCAGCAGCGCGATGGTTGCGGGCGCACCCGGCGGGAAGGCCACGTGGAGCCGGTACCAGCCGAAGCCTTCAGTGTTCGGGTGGGTTTGCGCGCCCCAGGGCCTGCCGGCGGAGAGCTGCTCCCACCCCGAGTCGTCGAACGTTGGCGAGGCCCAGGCTGGGTCGTCGCCCAGATGGAATTGCCACGGGCCGTCGAGCGCGGCGCTGCCGCCGTCAAGTCTGAGGGTCGCGTTCGAGGCGCGGAGCCCAATGCCTGAGCCGGGAGATTGGGCCGCGAGAGGAAACGAGGAGGGGGCGAGAGCCAGAGACAGCAGTCCCGCAGAGACAAGCACGAGGCGGGGAAGCATGGCATGAGGATACCTTGCCCCATGTGATTGCAAAAGCGAAATTTGCGAATGGCCGGGGCGAAGGTTCCGTTGCCTCGCACTCGGCGGCCGGATGGCTGCGCGCCACTCTACAATAAGAGCCGCATGGCGCAAATCCTTGGTGGGGCGGCCATCAACTGGCACTGGGTGTGGCTGGTGGCGGCCGCGTTTCTGGCTGGTGTGCTGAACGCAGTTGCCGGCGGCGGATCGTTCCTGTCGTTTCCGGCCATGCTGGGCGTTGGCATTTTGCCGGTGCAGGCCAACGCGACGAATACGGTGGCCATCTGGCCGGGGCAGCTCACATCAGTGGCCGCGTATCGTGACGATGTAAGGAAGAATCTGAAAGCGGCGCTGCTGATGGGGCTGGCAGGGTTGCTGGGAGGCACGGCTGGAGCCATCGTCCTGCTGAATACCCCGCAGGAAACCTTCTTGCACCTGGTGCCGTGGCTGTTGTTGGGCGCGGCGTCGACGTTTGCCGTGAGCGGGCCGGTCTCGCGGGCGCTGGCGCGGCTAAACCGCAGGCGCGCCGAGCGCGAGGTGACCAGCGGAACGCATGCGCCGCGGCGCCTGCCTCTATTTGCGGCGACGATGGTCGTGAGTTTTTATGTGGGGTATTTTGGCGCGGGCGCGGGATTTCTCTTCATGACGCTGCTGGCTTTGGCAGGCTATCGCGATATTCAGGCCATCAATGCGTTGAAAGTTGTCGCGAACCTGCTGGCTAACGGGATCGCCTTTGTGATCTTTATTGCGGACGGGCAGGTGGTATGGCGCTTTTGCCTGGCGGCGATGGTGGCGGCGGGAATTGGCGGCTACGTTTCGGCGAGCCTGGCAAAACGCGTGCCGCAGCCGGTGCTGAGGGCGCTGGTGGTGGTGATTGGGCTTTCGATGGCCGCGTGGTTTTTTTGGAGGCAGTGAAGAAGTGAAGGAGTGAAGTGAAAGAGTGAAGAAGTGAAGAAGTGAAAGAGTGAAAGAGTGAAGGAGTGAAGGAGTGAAACAGTGAACGAGTGAAACAGTGAAGGAGTGAAGGAGGACTGTGGGACTGGGTCCCGTGAGGAGCGGCACAGACACGAGGAACAAGCGCGCATAGTTTGGAATGAGTTCTGAGTTTTGGGAAGTTGGAGCGGGCGCCTATGCTTTCTCGCTGGATGACGGAACTGATCGGTCTGCTGGCAGGTTTTTGCACGACGCTCTCCCTGGTGCCGCAGTTGCGCCGCATATGGAGGGCCAAGAGCGCTCACGATTTGTCGCTGGCCATGTTTTTCGTCTTTGGCATTGGCGTGGTGCTGTGGCTGCTGTATGGAATCGGGATCCGTTCACTGGCCGTGATCACGACCAACTGCGTGAGCCTGGTGCTGGTGGTGGTCATCTATTCGCTGGCGGTGCATTACGAGCGTGAAGCAGTGAAGAAGTGATGGGGTGATGGAGTGATGGAGTGAAAGAGTGAAAAAGTGAAAGAGTGAAAGAGTGAAACGGGAGAGACGCCTCTTCACTGATTTACCTCTTTCAGTCCTTCCCTTCTTCACTCGCGCACTGTCCACTGTTTGCTGTGAACTGTAGACTGTAGGTATGAGCCACGAGGGCATTCGCATCGCGTCGAAAGAGGAGCAGGAACGCCGGGAAGAAGGAAATCAGCGGCTGCCGAAGATCGCCGTGACCCCGGAAAAGGTGCGCGTGCTGATGACCGAGGGCAAGGGGCTGGAGATCGACTGGACAGACGGGCACAAGAGCGCGTGGAGCTTTGCCTGGCTGCGCGAGGCCTGCCCGTGCGCTACCTGCGTGGAAGAGCGAAACCAGGAAGGCCGCAAGCCGGGCCAGCCGAAAGCCAGGCCTGCGGAGCTTCTCCCCATGTATGCGCCGCCGCCCAAGCCGTTGAGCGTGCATCCGGTGGGCCGCTACGCGATCCAGTTCAACTGGCAGGATGGGCACTCGGGTGGAATTTACTCGTGGGAGTATCTGCGGCGGGTGTGCCAATGCCGGGAATGCACGTTCAGCCGCGACGAGACGACGGGGACGCCGAACTGATTCGTGGTTCGTGGACCGTGGGTCATGGGTCGTGACTCGTGGTTCGTGGACCGTGGACCGTGGTTCGCTGAAAGCGAGTTCGCTGGTCACCGACCACTCTTCACGGGCCACAGTCTTCTAAAATCTCCCCATGAAGATTGGATTTCTTGGCCTGGGCAAAATGGGCTTGCCGATGGCGCGACATTTGATCGCCGCGGGGCACGAGTTGCGGGTGTGGAACCGGACCGAAGGCAAGACGGAGCCGCTCTTGCGTGAAGGCGCCATCGCCGCCGCGACCCCGGCAGAGGCGGAACTCGGCGCTGATGCCGTGGTCACGATGCTCTTCGACGACGCGGCGAATGAAGAAGTGCTTTTCGGCCCGAACGGACTGATGGACGCGCTTTCGCCGGCCGCGCTGCATATCGCGTGCAGCACCATCAGCGTGGCGTTGAGCGAACGGCTGACCGAGGAGCACGTGAAGCGCGGCCAGAAATATGTGGCGGCGCCGGTCTTCGGGCGGCCCAACGTGGCCGAGGAGGGCCGCTTGTGGATTGTTGCGGCGGGCGCCCCGGAAGCGATCCGCGAGGCGCGGCCGGTGCTGGAGGCGATGTCGCGCGGCATCTCAGTGGTGGGGGCGGAGCCACGACAGGCGCACGCGGTGAAACTTGCGGGCAACTTTCTTATCAGCGCCATGATCTATGGATTGAGCGATGCGTTTGTTTTTGCCGAAGGGCAGGGAATCGAGCCGGAATTGTTTCTCGAGGCCGTAAACCAGGCGCTTTTCCAATCGCCACTGTATGCAGCGTACGGCAAGGTGATGCTGCATCCGCCGGAGACGCCGGGCGCGACCATCGAACTGGGCGAGAAAGACCTACGGCTGCTCGGCGAGGCCGCCGCGAGTCGTGGAACGCAGATGAGCCTGGCGAAAAGCCTGGCTGGAGTTTTGGCCGAGGCGCGCAAGGCCGGGCTCGCCAAGGGAGACTGGGCCGTAGGTCAGTACCGTGTGTCACAATTGCGAAACTCGGCCACAAAGTAAGATGAGGGACAAATTGAGCAGTTGAGGTTCCCATGAACCTGAAGGGCAGAATTGTCTTCATTACCGGGGCCAGCGCAGGCATTGGCGCGGCCACTGCATTGGCTTTTGCGGCTGAAGGCGCGCGGCTGCTGCTGGCGGCGCGTCGCGCCGGCAAGCTGGCAGATATTGCTTCGCGGGCGCTGGAACGGGGAGCAACAGGCGTGCATTCAATCGATCTGGATGTGCGCCATCACAACGCGGTGCAGCGCGTGATTGACGAACTGCCCGAGGAATGGGCGGCGATCGACGTGCTTGTGAACAATGCCGGACTGAGCCGGGGCATGGACAAGCTGTACATCGGCCGGATTGAAGACTGGGAAGAGATGATCGACACCAACGTCAAAGGACTGCTGTATGTGGCGCGCGCAGTGGTTCCGGGGATGGTGGTGCGCGGCCGCGGCCACGTTGTGACACTTGGGTCGATGGCCGGCGAGATTGTGTACCCCAACGGGGCGGTGTACTGCGGAACGAAAGCCGCGGCGCGGGCGATCAACGACGGGCTACGCGAAGATCTGCTCGGTACTCCGGTGCGTGTCACCAGCGTCGATCCGGGGCTGGTGGAGACTGACTTCAGCCTGGTGCGGTTCCGCGGCGACGCCGGGCGCGCGGCCAACGTCTACAAGGGCATCAGTCCGCTGACCGCTGAAGACATTGCCGACGTGATTTTGTGGGCGGTCACGCGGCCCGATCATGTGAACATTGCGCGCATTTCGCTGACCTCAGTACACCAGGCGAATACGCTGCTGATTCACCGGGAACCATAGGCCGCCGCCAGGTGCGGAGCGGAACCTTCAGATTGAATGACGGACAAACCGGTCCTGGATGAAGAGGGTCAACAGGCACAGCACCGGTCTTTCGGACAGACTGCGGACGATCGCGTTAGCCCAGGGACTGGATCTGGGCTTCGATCTGGGCCAAGGCGGCCTCAAGAGCGGCGCGGCGCCCGGCGTTTGACGTTCTTTGGGATAGAATGTTTTCACGCTGCAGGCAGAGCGCCTGCTTTTGCCGTTCCCGCGCGGCGCGCTGCTGATCGGCGGCGCGCCTGGATTCGTCGCCTAAAGCGCCGTCCCCCAGACTGGTGCCGGAATCCCCCACCGCATTTGCCATCTGCTCCTCCACGGACTTGCTTTCCCAACCTCTGGCCATGAGGTTATTTTATGAGTCTTTGGTCCGATTACGTCCCGCAGATTGACGCGGAGGGAATCAAGGAACGAGAATGGTTTCCCATGCGTGCGTGGCAAGTGGCAACCTTTGGCATTGATTCTCTGGAGTTTGTAGAGCGTCCGACGCCGGCTCCGGGGCCCGGAGAAGTCCTGGTGGGCGTGCGGGCAATTTCGCTCAATTATCGCGATCTGATGGTGGTGAAGGGCCAGTACAACCCCAGGATGAAACTACCTCGGATCCCATGTTCCGACTGTTCTGGAGAAGTGGTGGCAGTGGGCACCGGCGTGGGCACCTGGAAACCCGGTGACCGGGTGATGGCGATCTTCATGCAGAACTGGCTGGAGGGGCCCATCACGGCGGCCAAGGCTCGCGGGGCACTCGGCGGCGACATCGATGGTGTGCTGACGGACTACGTTGTTCTAAAGCAGGAGGGCCTGGTTGCCGTTCCCCAACATTTGAGCTTTCAGGAAGCGGCGACGTTGCCATGTGCGGCGGTAACGGCATGGAATGCGCTCGCGGCCGGCGACCTGAAGCCGGGAGCGGCGGTACTGATTCAGGGAACGGGGGGCGTTTCAATCTTCGCGTTGCAATTTGCCCGGCTCAAGGGGGCGCGGGTTCTTGGAATTTCGTCAAGCAACGAGAAACTGGGGCGCGCCAACGCGATGGGTCTCGACTCGGGACTGAACTATCGCGACAACCCCGAGTGGGACCGCTGGGCGATGGATCAGACCGACGGTGAGGGCGTGGATCTGGTGGTCGAAGTGGGTGGCCAGGGAACATTGGCACGATCGCTGCGGGCCCTGCGCCCGGGCGGAACGATTGCCCAGATTGGCGTGCTGTCTTCTTCAGGGGACCCGTTTCCGCTTCCCCTGGTTCTGCACAAGACGGCGCGCATTCAAGGTATTTATGTCGGCTCGCGACAGGACTTTGTGGAGATGAACCGCGCGATATCGCTGACCGAGATGCGCCCCGTGGGAGAAGAGTTCCATTGGACCCAGGCGCGCGAAGTGCTGGAGCGCATGGCGGACGGAAGTCACTTTGGCAAGATGGTGCTGACGGTGAATTGAACGATTTTTGTTGAGCCGCTTGAAACCTGAAAGCTCCTGGTTCCGGCCAAACGGAATGAGACGCAGCCTGCAGAATGAAGCAGGCAAGAACGAGGCCGCAGCGCGATGAATTCTGCAGCGGGGCGGGAATCGCAAAGCGCCAGCTGACTCGCTACCTGCTTTCGCCTGGGAATCCAGCCGCCCCGCTGAGTTAGATTGATTCTGTGGACCTATACGAGAAGATGCTGGCAGTGGCAATTGACGAGGCCCGAGCGGGGCTTATCGAAGGCGGGATTCCCATTGGCGCCGCGCTTTTCAAAGAAACGGGCGAATTGGTCAGCCGGGGACATAACCGTCGCGTGCAGCATGGCGACCCCAGCATTCACGCAGAGACGGACGCATTCCGACGCGCGGGCCGGCAGCGCAGCTATCGCAAGATGGTGATGGTGAGTACGCTGGCGCCATGCTGGTATTGCAGCGGGCTGGTGCGTCAGTTTGGTATCGGCACGCTGGTGGTGGGCGAGAGCCGGAATTTTCCTGGCGGCCTGGATTGGCTGCGCGAGAACGGCATCAAAGTTGTCGATCTCGACAGCGAAGAATGCCGCAAGTTGCTTGCCGGCTACATTGCCGCCCACGCTGAAGTGTGGCGCGAAGATATTGGAGAAGAGTAAAACAGCTGTCAGCTTTCAGCTAACAGCTTTCAGCTCTATCGTGGGATAGCAAGTTTCTTGCACGTCAACGACGAAAAGTTCGAGATTCGAAACTGAAAGCTGAGAGCTAACAGCTGCATTGAAGGTGACTCATGTTGACGACGATTGCATTGCGGGGCAGCTCGATCGTGAATGGAGCTTCGGTAATCGGGACGGGCGAGGTATTTTTTGGATTCGATCCGGCCAAGGGCGAGAAGCTCGAGCCGGAGTACCGGTGCGCCTCGGTTGCCGAATTGAATCGGGCGGCGGAACTGGCCGACGAGGCATTCGCAGTATTCCGGAAGACTTCAGGCAAGGAGCGGGCAAGGTTTCTGCGCCACATCGCCGACGGAATTGAAGCGATTGTGCCAGAACTGGTGGAACGAGCGCATGGCGAGACAGCGCTGCCCGAAGCGCGGCTGAAGGGCGAAGCAGCGAGAACGATCAACCAGCTGCGATTGTTTGCGCAGCTGGTGGAAGAGGGCTCGTGGGTGAATGCGCGCATCGATCCTGCGCAGCCGGAGCGAAAGCCGGCGCCGCGATCTGATCTTCGCTCCATGATGCGACCCCTGGGGACGGTGGCGGTCTTTGGCGCGAGCAACTTTCCCCTCGCGTTTTCTGTGGCCGGAGGCGATACGGCTGCGGCGTTTGCCGCCGGTAATCCGGTGATCGTGAAGGCGCATCACGCTCATCCGGGAACCAGCGAGATGGTCGGGCAGGTGATTGCGCACAGTGCGAGCGAGTGCGGTTTGCCGGCCGGCGTTTTTGCGCTGCTTTTCGGTCCGGGCGCGGAGATTGGCGCGGCGCTGGTTGAGCACCCCAAGGTGAAGGCGGTTGGGTTTACGGGCTCGCTGGCCGGGGGCAAAGCTCTGATGGAGCGGGCGGCAGCGCGGCCGGAGCCGATTCCCTGCTTCATGGAAATGAGCAGCGTGAACCCCGTATTTGTGCTGCCCGAGGCGCTGCGGACGGGTGGGGCGCAGATTGCGAGCGGCCTGTTCGCTTCATTTACGCTTGGCGTGGGGCAATTCTGCACAAAACCGGGGCTGGTTTTTCTGCCGCGCAACCGGGAGGCAGATGCGCTGGTTGCGCAGTTAAAGGCGCACGTGGGCCAGGCGGCGCTTTCGCCAATGCTGACAGAAGGAATTGCGAAGAGTTACCGCGCAGGAGTCGAAGGCCGGCGGAAGCACGATGGCGTCTCGACTCTGGCCCAGGCGGCCGCGAATGGCGCCGGGATCAGCTGGGCTGTGCCGGTGGTGTTCGAGATTAACGGTTCCGACCTGGTAAGCGATCCCCATCTTGCGGGAGAGATTTTCGGTCCGACCACGCTGCTGATCCGCTATAAGAGCGGTGAAGAGCTGATGGAACTGGCGTGCGGGCTGGAAGGGCAGTTAACCGCGACGTTGCACGGATCGGAGGCCGATCTGGCCGCATCTGCCGATCTCATCGCGGTGCTGGAGCGCAAGGCGGGGCGGTTGATTGTGAACGGATTTCCGACGGGGGTTGAAGTGTGCCACGCCATGGTGCACGGCGGACCCTATCCGGCGACAAGCGACAGCCGCGCGACGTCGGTAGGAACGTATTCGATCTACCGATTTGTGAGGCCAGTCTGTTATCAGGACTTTCCGCAAGCGGCGCTCCCCGATGAGTTAAAGGACGCGAATCCGCTTGGCATCTGGCGGTTGATCGACGGGCAATTCACGCGCGAACCGCTTTCAGGCCGCGTGCCGGCGCGCGAAGGCTGAGCGTAAACACTCCGGCGAGAATCAACGCGATGGACATGGAGAGAAATCCGTCGCGAGCGCTTCCCGATTCTGCCTGGAGCCATCCGACGAGCCATGTTCCGGCGAAGCCACCGAGCGCGCCGCAGCTATTGACGAGGGCGAACACCTCGCCCACAACATTTTGCGGCAGGATTTCAGGCATGATGGAAAAGAACGGGCCATAGGGCGCGTACATGGCGCCGCCGGCAACGATCAGCGAGGAATAGGAGAGCCAGAAGTTGTCTTGGGCGAAAACGAATGAGCAGAACAACGCGACTCCCGAGAGGATGAGGAAGGGCCACACGAAGGATTTACGGTTGAGCGCGTGATCGGAAAAATGGGCGACGAGGAGCATGAGGACCACCGCGAAGAGAAACGGCGGCGCGCTAAGAAAGCCGATCTGCTCGATACCGCGAGCCGAACCGGAGCGGATCATTTCCGGAATCCAGATCACCAGCCCGTAGACGCCGAAACTCCAACAGAAATACTGCAGGCACAGGACGAGCACGACGGGAACGCGCAGCGCGGCAAGGAAGTTTGTGTATTCGGGCAGGGAAGCCTGTTCCCGGGCGAGGGTTGCCGTGAGCCGGTCGCTGCTTTGCCGGCTCAGCCAGCGAACCTGTCCGGGGCGGTCGCGCGCCACGAGAATCCAGACAATTGCCCATAGCACGGAGGGTATGCCTTCGAGGATGAAGGTCATCTGCCAGCCAACGGCGCGGATGAGATACCCGGTTGCGGCGGCCATCCAGGTGACGGTGACGGGATTGCCGAGAATCAGGACCGCGTTGGCGCGGGAACGCTCGGCGCGAGTAAACCAGTGGGTGAGCAGGATGAGCATGGATGGCAGGATGAGGCTTTCGGCGATACCCAGCAGGGTGCGGTCGACGACGAGCAGCCAATACTCGCGGATGACGCCGGTGAGTGCTGAGAGCACACCCCAACTGATGAGGGCCAGGAAGACGAGGCGAGTGGCGCTGCGGCGTACCGCGTAGGTGGCGGCCGGCACCTGAAAGAGGAAATAGCCGAGGAAGAAAACCGATCCGAGGAAGGCGGCGCGCGATTCTGTGATCTGGAGCGATTTTGCCAAGCCGGCAGCGGCGCCAAACCCAAAGTTGGAGCGGCCAAGATAAGCCAGGCTATAAGTGACGAAGACAACCGGCATCAAGTACAGCCAACGGCGGCGCAACTCGGCTGTGTTTTGAATTTCAGTTTGCGGAGGTTCGGCCGGCACACAAGTTTTATAGCATTCTTGCCCGCGGAAGAAGGGCAGACGCAGCTACGCCTTCTATACTTGAGGGCGGAAAGGGCCTTCCCATCGAAACCATCTCCCTGAATTCAGTGCTGGGCGCAGACCTCGCCGCGGAAAATGGCGATCTGCTGAAAGTTGCCACGCATGCGCGCGGGCCCGAGGGAACGTTGCCGCTGTCGGCGGAGATGCTGCTGACAGCGCCCTCGGGAAACCTGTTTGGTCTGACACAAAATGCCGGGATGGGGTGGGACCCGGCGCGGGTTCTCGATCCCGAGTTTCTGATTTTGAGCACGCATGGCGGATTGCGCGCAGAAAGCGGCGAGGCGATCGCGCTGGGCTTTCACACCGGCCATTGGGAGGTGGGTCTGCTGGTGGCTGAGGCGGCGCGCGAGCTGAAATCACTGCGCGCCAAACCGTTTGCCGGGGCGGTCACCGATCCGTGTGACGGGCGCACGCAGGGCACGACGGGCATGATGGACTCACTGCCGTTTCGCAACGATGCGGCGATGGTGCTGCGACGGCTGATGCGTTCTCTGCCGACGGGCAAGGGATTTCTGGGCGTGGCGACGTGCGACAAGGGACTGCCGGCGATGATGATGGCGCTGGCGTCGTGCGGAATGAAGCCTGCGGTGCTGGTTCCGGGCGGCGTGACGCTGCTGCCCGAGTCAGGCGAGGACGCGGCCAAGGTGCAGACCATCGGGGCGCGGTTTGCGCAAAAGCAGATCACGCTGGAGTACGCGGCTGAGGTTGGTTGCCGGGCGTGCGCATCGCCGGGCGGCGGGTGCCAGTTTCTGGGCACCGCGGCGACGGCGCAGGTGGTGGGTGAAGCGCTGGGACTCTCGCTGCCGCACACGGCGCTTGCGCCGTCGGGGCAGCCGGTGTGGCTTGACGCTGCCCGCCGCTCGGCGCGCGCCGTGATGCGACTGCACGAGCATGGGTTCGGGGTTCGCGACATCCTTACTCCGGGCGCGCTGCACAACGCGATGGTGCTGCATGCGGCGTTCGGCGGATCGACAAATCTGTTGCTGCATCTTCCGGCGATTGCCCATGCAGCGGGTCTGAAGCGGCCAGCGGTCGCGGACTGGACTGAGATCAATCGTCAAGTTCCGCGGCTGGTGGACGCGCTGCCCAACGGGCCAAGAAACTTTGCCACGGTGCAGGTGTTTCTGGCCGGAGGGGTGCCGGAGGTCATGCTGGAGCTGCGCGCAACAGGGCTTCTGGATGAGAACGTCAGGACGGTCAGCGGCGAGACGTTGGGGGCGTGCCTTGACTGGTGGGGCGAGAGCCAGCGGCGACGCGAACTGAGGCGCCGCCTGCAGGAGCAGGACGGCATCGATCCCGAAGACGTGGTCATGTCGCCGGACCGCGCCCGGTCACGCGGGCTGACCTCGACAGCGTGTTTTCCCATGGGCAATCTGGCCCCGGAGGGATCGGTGATCAAGTGCACGGCGATCGATGCGTCGCTGGTGGGCGAGGACAATGTTTACCGGCACACGGGACCGGCGCGGGTTTTCGTGACGGAGACCGCGGCGATCGATGCCATCAAAAACGGCGCGGTGGCGCATGGCGACGTCATTGTGCTCATCTGCGGCGGGCCGACAGGCGCAGGGATGGAAGAGATTTACCAGATCACCGGGGCGCTGAAACAGTTGCCTTTTTGCAGGCACGTGGCGGTGCTGACCGATGCGCGGTTCAGCGGTGTATCGACGGGAGCCTGCATCGGGCACATTTCGCCCGAGGCGCTGGCTGGTGGGCCGATCGGCAAAGTGCGCGAGGGTGACGCGATTGAGATCGTGATCGACCGCGGGACGCTGACAGGGTCAGTGTGCCTGGTGGGCGAGGCCGGCGAAATCTTCGGTGCGGAAGAAGGCGCGCGGAGACTGGCGCAGCGCACGCCGCGGCCCGATCTTGCACCGCATCCTGAATTGCCTGACGACACGCGCCTGTGGGCGGCGCTGGTGACGGCGAGCGGCGGCGTGTGGGGCGGATGCGTCTACGACGCGGATCAGATTATCCATCGACTGGAGAGAACCCGGTGAAGCTCTACCACGCGGCAAACGGGAATTTTGTTGAAGACGGCGGGCTCGCTTACCCCATCCCGATGGAAAGCTGGGATAGCCTTGTAAATCACCGTGAACTCGAAGGATATCTGGCAAAGGTTGTTCAGACGGAAAAGCCGGCGGAGGATTCTTTTCTGGAGCAGTTGAAGGCGCCCCTGGAAAGGCAGGACGTATGGGCGGCTGGAGTCACGTATTTCCGCAGCCGCAGCGCGCGCATGGCCGAGTCAAAGGATGCCGGCGGAGGAAATTTTTACGATCGCGTGTACTCGGCGCCGCGTCCGGAGCTTTTCTTTAAGTCGGCAGGCGAATCGGTAGCAGGTCCGGGCCAGCCGGTGCATATCCGCCGCGATGCAATGTGGTCGGTTCCCGAGCCGGAGCTTACCGTGCTGTTGAACAGTTCGGGCCGGATTGTCGGCTACACGGCGGGCAACGACATGAGCTCGCGGGACATCGAAGGCGAGAATCCGCTCTATCTGCCGCAGGCCAAGGTCTATGACCGCAGTTGCGCGCTGGGTCCGTGCATCCTGGTGAGTCGCGAACCGTTGCCGGTGGCGACGCCGATCCGGGTGGAGATTGAGCGCGGCGGGGCGACTGCATTCAGCGGGTCAACCACTCTGGCTGAAATGAAGCGGCCCATCGCGGAGCTCGCAGAGTATCTTTTCCGCGAGAACAGCTTTCCCTTTGGCGTGCTATTGATGACGGGGACGGGGATCATTCCGCCGGATGAGTTCACGCTGGTTGCCGGGGACAAGGTACGCATCACGATTGATCCGATTGGGACGCTGGAGAACGAAGTGGTGCAGAGCGGTCCGTTACCCGCAGACTGAATCCTGACTTCGCGAATTCGAATCCGGTTCGCGACCAGTGCCTGGACGCCTGGACGAGAGGCGGTCTGGCGACCGACGCCGCATCTGAGGGATCGAGGACACATTGGGGGACAGGATTGAGATCGAGAATATCGATCGGAAGGCGGCGGTTCCCGGCCGCCGCTGGCGCATCGCATGGCTGCTCGGCATTGGAGTCCTCATCAACTACTTCGACCGGGTAAACCTGTCGGTGAGCCGCGGTGCGCTGTTCGCGGCCTTTGGCATGTCGGATATGGCGTTCGGGTACCTTTCGAGCGCCTACAACCTGACCTACTGCTTCTGCCAGTTGCCCATCGGCGTCATACTCGACAAGTTTGGGGTGAAGCGCGTGGGCCGGGTCGGGACGTTCCTATGGAGTATGGCCACTTTCGGCGCAGCGATTTCGCCAACGCTCAGCGGGTTGTTTGGGGCGCGTTTTTTGCTGGGGGTTGGCGAGGCACCGACATTTCCAGCGAACGCCAAGGCCGTCGGGTTGTGGTTCCCGCCGAGTGAGCGGAGCTTTTCTACCGCGGTGTTCGATGCCGGCGCCAAGTTCGCTTCGGTCATCGGCGTGCCGATCATCGGCGTGGTCCTGCTCCGGTTTGGCTGGCGCTGGAGTTTTGCATTTACGGGCTTGATCAGTTTCTTCTACTTCCTCTACTTCAGGGTTGTCTACCGGGACCCCGACGACGATCCAGGGTTGAGTGAGGCAGAGCGGAGCTACATCGAGCAGGGCGATTCACTTGAGACGGCCCCCGGTGGGGAAACGCGCTCCACATTGTGGCAACTGCTTGGCCAGCGAAAGGTACTCGGCCTGGCGCTGGGATTCGGATCGTATAACTACGTTTTTTATCTGCTGCTGACGTGGCTGCCGAGCTATCTTTCGATGGCGCTGCACATCGACCTGTTGCACTCGTTCCTATACACGAGCCTGCCCTGGCTTTTCGCCACGGTGACGGATCTCGGAATCGGCGGATGGCTGGTGGATTTTTTGATCCATCGCGGGTGGAACGCGAGCACCGTTCGCCGCGTGGTTCTGATTGGCGGAACGGCGTTTGGGCTAGGGATTCTGGGTGCGGCGCGTGCTCAAAGCGCCACGCAGGCGCTCATCTGGATCAGCATTTCAATTGGAGGTCTGGCTGCGGCTGCGCCGGTGGGCTGGTCGCTGCCTTCGCTCATCGCACGCCGCCCTGATGTGGGCAAAGTGGGCGGCATCGTCAACTTCTCCAACCAGATCTCAGGCATCTGCGCGCCAATCGTCACGGCTTACTTCGTGACGGCGAGGCACTCTTTTGCGTGGGCCTTCGGCGTGGCAGCGATTTATCTGGCCATCGGCATCACGGGATATGTGGTTTTGCTGGGGCGGATCGAAGGGCCCCAGGCAGGATGAGGATGCCTTTTTGGAGAGCCGATTTGGAAGGCTACGCGAAGGAGGGAGCAGGCGCGTTTCTCTCGAGGAAGTGCATCATTCGGCCTTGTCCAACGTCTATTCTGTATCGGGACAAGCCCGTCCTGGTACTTTCGTGTGATTTGATTGTTCAGGTGCATTGGCCGAATTTTGTTCCTTTGTCATATTGATTGATGCACAATAGTCAGATTGGGAGACTGGGCCGTGCCGCGCATTCACTTTCATCAACAACTCGCTGAGCTCAAGGACAAGCTGCTGGCCATGGCTGCGCTGGCGCAGTTGGCCGTTGAGTCGGCGGTAGACGCGTACCTGCGGCGCGACAAGGGATTGTGCAAGTTCGTCAAGCAGAACGAGCGAGCGATCGACACCGCGCAGCGCGAGCTGGACGAGATGGCTTATGAGTTGCTTGCCAAGGAACAGCCGATGGCCATCGATCTGCGGTTTATCCTGGCGGTCATCAAGATCAATGGAGACCTGGAGAGGATCGGCGACCAGTCGATGAGCATCTCGCGGCGCACCAAGGAGATTCTGCAGTTGGACGACGTGGAATTGCCTGTCGACTTTACCGCCATGGGCGAATTCGTGGCCCAGATGATCCGGACCGCGCTGCAGGCGCTGTTGGATGGCGATGCGCGGCTGGCCGATTCAGTGCGCGAGATGGACGATGAGATTGACCGGATGAACCGTCGCGCCCATAGCGACCTTTTGCAGCTGATCGAAGGGAAGCCAGAGTACACGCAGCAGGCGATGAACGGAATCCTGGTTGCGAAGAATCTCGAACGAATCGCCGATCACGCGTCGAATATTGCCACTGACGTGATCTTCTGGGTTCGCGGCGCCGATGTGCGGCACCAGTTGAGCATGGCGCTGGACTGAAAAAGAAAGCTTTCAGCGGTCGGCTCTCAGCTTTCAACTCCATTTCAGGCGATAGCGGGGATCCATTTGCCGGCGAGATTCGCTGACGGATGAGCGCTGAAGGCCGAAGGCTTTCAATCAGACTCCGATCACGGCGCAGAGCTCTTTCACCGCGGCCGCGCTTTTCTTGAGGGCGGCATCTTCTTCCGCAGTGAGCTTGATCTCGATGATCTGTTCGAGACCGGCCGCGCCCAGCTTGCAGGGCACGCCGATGTAGTAGCCCGAGATGCCGTACTCGCCCTCGAGATAGGCTGCGCAAGGCAGAATTTTCTTCTTGTCCTTGAGGATGGCCTCGACCATTTCGACAGTGGCCGCGGAAGGCGCGTAAAAGGCGCTGCCGGTTTTGAGGTGCTTGACGATTTCAGCGCCGCCATCGCGGGTGCGCTGGACGAGCTGTTCCAGTCGTTCAGGGGCGATCAACTCGGTGATGGGAATTCCGGCGACGGCGGAGTAGCGCGCGAGGGGCACCATGGTGTCTCCATGGCCGCCGAGCACAAAGGCCGTTACGTTTTCCACGCTCACACTGAGCTCTGCGGCGATGAAGGTGCGGAAGCGGGCGGAATCGAGGACGCCGGCCATGCCGATGACGCGCTCGCGATTGAAGCCGGACTGCCGGAAGGCGGCCTGCGCCATGGCGTCGAGCGGATTGGAGACGATGATGAGAATGCACTCCGGCGACTGCGCAACGACTTTCGAGACCACGTCGGACATGATTTTGAAGTTGGTGTGGAGCAAGTCATCGCGGCTCATGCCGGGTTTGCGGGGAATGCCCGCGGTAATGACGACGATGTCGGAGTTCGCCGTGGCCGCGTAGTCGTTGGCTCCGGCGACAGCCACGTCGCGTTTTTCAATGGGCATGGCTTCGAGCAGGTCGAGAGCTTTGCCCTGGGGGATGCCCTCCACCACGTCAACCAAAACAACATCAGCCAGTTCTTTGGCGGCAATCCAGTGCGCGCAGGTGGCGCCCACGTTGCCCGCGCCGACGATGCTGACTTTCTTACGCATGTGCAGTATCTCCTGTCCGTGAATCGTGGTTCGCGATTCGTGATTCGTGATTCGTGAATCGTGGTTCGTGATTCGTGAAGCCCGCCAGGTGCAAGCCCGCTTCACAGCCATCGCGTGCGAGTTGCGCGCCGCTCGAAACACGAGCCACGGCACACGAACCGCGAGCTACATATTTCCGATAATCCGCGAGGCAAACTCGCTGGTGCCGACCTTGGTGGCTCCGGCAGTCTGGCGCTCGAAGTCGTACGTGACGAATTTTTGCTGGATGGTCTTTTCCATCGCAGTCTCGATCATTTTGGCCGCTTCCTTCCAGCCGATGAAGTCGAGAAGCATCACGCCTGACAGAATCACCGAACCGGGATTGATGACGTCCTTATCGGCGTACTTGGGCGCGGTGCCGTGCGTGGCCTCAAAGACTGCGTATCCGTCGCCGATATTGGCGCCGGGCGCGATACCCAGGCCGCCGACCTGAGCAGCCGCCGCGTCGGAGATGTAGTCACCGTTGAGGTTCGACGTGGCGAGGATGCTGTAGTCGGAGGGCCGGATGATGATCTGCTGGAAGATGGAGTCGGCGATGCGGTCGTTGACGAGGACCTTCTGCTTCCACGCGCCGTTGCCATGCGATTTGCCGATGGAGTCGAGGACGGACCTGACCTCAGCGTAGAGCGCATCGCGAAATGCAGGCGAGCCGAATTCGAGTCCCGGCTCGATGAGCGCGGCATTTTCTTCGATGGTCAGGGTGGGCTTTGATTCGACGTTGCCGAGAATCCAGCTTTCGCGCTCCGTCACCGTCTGTTCGCGAAATTCCTGCGTGGCGACCTCGTAGCCCCACTCGCGGAATGCGCCCTCAGTGAACTTCTGGATGTTGCCCTTGTGCACCAGCGTGACCGTCTTACGGCCGGTTTCAAGAGCGTGACGGATGGCGTAGCGGACCAGGCGCTTGGTGCCGAAGATAGAGATGGGCTTGATGCCGACACCGGAGTCCGAGCGAACCCTCTTCTTTCCACCCTTCAGCATCTGGTCATTCAGGAAGGTGATCAGCATGGCGGCTTCATCGGTGCCCTGCTTGAACTCGATACCCGAGTACACATCCTCAGTGTTTTCGCGGAAGATGACGATATCGACCTGTTCGGGGTGCTTCACGGGGCTGGGCACGCCCTGGTAGTACTTGACGGGCCGCACGCAGGCGTAGAGGTCGAGAATCTGGCGCAGCGCGACGTTGAGGGAGCGGATGCCACCGCCGACGGGGGTGGTGAGCGGCCCCTTGATGGAAACGCGCAGATCGCGCGCCGCGGCTACCGAGTCGTCGGGCAGCCAGTTGCTGAACTGGCGGTAGGCCTTTTCGCCGGCGAAGATCTCGAACCAACTAATGGCGCGCTTGCCGCCGAAGGATTTCTCGACGGCGGCGTCGAAGACGCGCTGGGCAGCCTTCCAGATATCGCGACCCGTGCCGTCGCCTTCAATGAACGGGATGATGGGGTGATCAGGAACCTTGAACTTTCCGTCGCGGTAGTCAATCGGCTGGCCGTTGGAGGGCAATTCCAGTCCGTTGTACGTGCTCTGCATGGTCTTTAAGGAGTCCTCTTCTGTGATCGGTCCAAAGTTGAGGCTAACACTTCGAATTTAAGAGGCGCAACGGCGGCCATCATCGCGGAGTATCCGTGAGCGGAGTTTGAGCGGCGAATCGGGAGAAAGCGGAAGTCAATGCGTGGCGACAGGCCTGGCATTGGCGAACATAACGCGCAGCACCGCCTTGTTTTCGGCGTAGTCGCTGTGCGCCGCGCCGGGCGCCTCGAAAAGCCAGAACCAATGCGGCGCGTCCTGGACGTAGATGTTCACTACGCCGACATTGCCGATGCGCGGCACGCGCCAGGTGAGCACGTCGCTGGGATCGCTGAAGGCCACCAACTGAACCTTGCGGCGCTCACCCTGGTTTTCAGCATGAATCGCGGTCTGGAAGCCGGTTTGCAAGTCCTGCCACCGATTCACCAGCGACCTGAGATTGGCGGCAGAGGCAGTGGAAATTGCCGGAGGCGGCGCCAGCCCTCGCGACGTGAAGCCGCCTGCATTCTGCGGCGGGTTTTCCAGGTTGGTGACCTCGAGCATCGCGAACTGGTTGGCCAGGCAGTAAACCAGCGTTGTGCGCTCAAAGATGTACCGGACCGCGTCCCGCTCCGCGGTCAGCCGCACCTGGTCGGACTGGCTGGCGGCTGCATCGCTGAAGTCTTCCACGGAAAGAGCATTGAAGAGAAGATAGCTTCCCAGGCTGTGACCGACGCCGACGAACTCCTGATCGAGCGTCTTATCGCTGTTGAGCTGCGACCTCCAGTCGTACTTTTCGCTTGCGGCATTCGCGGCGGGGCTTGCGGCGGCAAAGGGATCGAAAGCGGCTGATTTGGCCATCAATTGCCGCACCCCGTCGCGCAAAATGCCGCTCATCTGCCCCACCGCCATAAGAACGTCTGCGAGCTCCCAATCGATGAGGGATTGTTTCAGCGTGCGGTTGAGGAGAACGGCATGCGGCGGGATGGCGCCGAGCTTTTGAGCTTCATCGGCAGAGAGCCAGGGATAGGAACGGCCGGAGCCGTTCAGGCTCTGCCCGGCAGGCTGCGAGCAGACGGCGAGTAGATCGCGGCTCGGTCCAGCAAGTTTTGCTTCAGGGGCGACCAGATGCCGGCACTTAATCGACAGCATCAGCGGCCACCAATTGATTTCATCCAGTACGAGTGGGGACGGATGATTCCGCAGATGCACCACCCAGTGGACGACGAACGGAGCCGCCGCCTGCCACTCCTGCTCGTTCCGCCAAACTGGCGCGCCGAGGTATTCGAGGGTTGGCGGTTGCACGTCGGGCGAAAACTCGCCCTTGTCGGCGAATTCCACGCCGGCATTCTTCCAGTCGCTCGCGGCGCAGAGCCGAAGCCGGGTACAGATGGAATTGCGAAGCAGGGCGGAGCCGCCCGCGCTGACCTGGCCGATGCCGGGCACATAAAGAATATGGACCGGATGATGATCGGGCGCGTTGAGCGAGTCGCCGATGCTGGCGAGGGAATTCAGAGCATCGTCTGGGTCCGCGACTGTCTTTGCCTGCGCTCGAATTCCCCAGGAAATGCCGAAAAGGATGAAAACGACGCGAATGGTCCGGTACATCTGAGTGGTTCCAAGGCTTTGCAATATGAATGCAAGCCAAGAATACCGCATCCCTGAATCGGGGCGCAGTGACGCGATGCGGCCGGATCATTTGATCGCCGGCGCTCTTTGAGCGGAACCGATTAATTGACCCTGGAATCTCCAAGTCCGTCGCCCTCGAAGCGTGGAATGCCGAAGTGGCCGCGCAGGCGCAATATGTCGATGGGGCTCAGATTGCCGGAGACGGTTGCCAGCGTGAGGCTCCTGGGAGTCTCAAAGAGGACGACAGCGCCACGAACATCGGTACCGTCAAGTACCAGCCAGACGTCAGTAACGCCGGTGCCGGTGTCAGAGATCCTGGTATTGGCCGCATTGACGACGTGTTTCCAGCCGCGCAGGTGGTAGGCGTCGCGAATGGCCCCCACAGCGGCCGGGTCGATGGCGCCGAGCTGGGCAAAGCGCAGCAGGTGCACGCTCACTCCGTCGAGCTTGGCGGCCGCCTGCCTTACGTCGTCATCGTTCGAGGGCAAGAGGCCGATGGCGGCGGCGAGCATGGTCCGATCGAGCGTAAAACTCTCTTTAGCGAGAGCCTGGGCGCCCAATTGCGCAAGCGTCGGCGGCGTCCACTCCAGAATCGCCGTGCTGAGACCGGTGGGTGGCGGAGGAGCAGGCGCATTGCCGGGATCAGGCGGCAAAGCAGGGTTAGGCGACGACTGGCCCAGGACAGCGGTGGAAAGGATTCCGGTCGTCAGGAGGACGAAGATTCCCCGAAGGAGTAATCGTTTCATGTTGTATTAAACGGCTAAAGCAGGGGAAAGTTGCTTCTGAGTAAACCTTTCTCCTGTCATCTGTGCCAAATCATCACTGACGCCGGAAATCGCCGGGATGGAATGCGACGCCCCGCACCATAAATGGCATGTGAATTTGACGGAAAACCTGTTCCGGCGGCCCGGGATGCGGTAGACTCATGCGGGAACACAGTGAATTTCGGTTTCATCCTGTTACGCATGGAGGACACATAGAAATTGGGAAAAGGAATGGTCCCAAAGAAGCTCTTCTTTACTAAGGGCGTGGGCAAGCATAAAGAGCGCTTGACGAGCTTTGAGTTGGCGCTGCGCGACGCAGGTATTGCGAGTCAGAATCTGGTCCGCGTTTCGTCCATCTTTCCACCCAACTGCAAAATGATCTCGCGGAAAGATGGGTTGAAGTATCTGAACGACGGCGAAGTCGTGTTTGCGGTGATTGCCGAGAACTCAACGCGCGAGCCGCACCGGCTGGTTGCCTCAAGCATCGGCGTAGCCATCCCCGCCGACCGCAACACCTACGGCTACCTAAGCGAGCACCACAGCTACGGCGAGACCGATGACCAGGCGGGTGAATACGCCGAGGAACTTGCGGCGGAGATGCTGGCCACCACGCTCGACGTGGAGTTTGATCCCGATACGAGCTGGGACGAGAAGAAGGAAATTTACCGCATCTCGAACAAGATTGTCCGCACCAGCAACGTTACGCAGTCGGCAGTGGGCGACAAACGCGGCAAATGGACGACAACGATCGCGGCGGCGGTGCTGATTCTGGACGAATAGCCATTGCGTGGTACGGACTTTTGGACGAGAGTTGAGCCCCGGTTTGAGCGGTCAACGATTCAGAGGTTTCGAGGCCAATCCCGACGGGCGGGGTTGGCCTTGCTGCGTAAGCGGGACGCTGGAAGGGTTCAGGAGAAAGACGGGCAGCGAATGACTGACACGCGCACATACAGGATTGCCGCTGTGCAGATGCGCATGGGAGCGGATCCCGAGGGCAACTTCACGTCGGCGGTGAAGCATGTGTGGGAAGCGGCGCGGCGGGGCGCGCAAATTGTCTGCCTGCCGGAGCTGTTCCGGACGCAGTACTTTTGCCAACGCGAAGATTTGCGGCTGTTCGACCTGGCTGAGCCGATTCCGGGGCCGTCGACGGAGAAGTTGGGGCAGGTTGCACGCGAGGCTGGAGTGGCGATTATCGCCTCGCTTTTTGAGCGGCGCGCGCCGGGGCTCTACCACAACACGGCGGTGACCCTGGGGGTGGATGGCGCGATCGCCGGCGTCTACCGGAAGATGCATATTCCGGACGATCCGCTGTATTACGAGAAGTACTACTTCGCGCCCGGCGATCTGGGCTTTAAGGCGGTCGACACGGCATTTGGCCGGGTGGGGACGCTGGTGTGCTGGGACCAGTGGTATCCCGAAGGCGCACGGCTGACTGCACTGCAGGGCGCCGAGGTGCTGTTTTATCCCACGGCCATCGGGTGGCATCCGGCAGAGAAGAACGAATATGGCGCGGCACAATACGACGCGTGGCAGACGATCCAACGCGCGCATGCCATCGCCAACGGCGTCTACGTGGCGGCGGTGAATCGCGTCGGAGTGGAACACGGGGACGTGAAAATCCCAAACGGCGAAACCCTGGGCAATCGCGCCGCAGGGCCGGGACTGGAGTTCTGGGGCGGCAGTTTCATCGCCGACCCATTCGGCCGCGTGATGGCCAGGGCTTCGCACGAAAACGAAGAGATTCTGTTGGCCGAGGTTGAGCTCGAGGTGATC
>Ga0335074_10001602_pt1 | contig 30675 bp, 27 predicted proteins | sample Lox_Sample_23_FD_206715 | JGI IMG/M metagenome (GOLD analysis project Ga0335074, IMG submission 206715) | Soil microbial communities from Loxahatchee National Wildlife Refuge, Florida, United States - Lox_Sample_2.3 | ecosystem: Environmental > Terrestrial > Soil > Wetlands | place: USA... | reverse complement strand
TGTGGCTGTGGTGTTGCCGTTGGTTGACCAATCCGACTGCTGCCACGGTTCGGTTCGGGCCGAACCGTCGCACACCTACGATCGAGACGATGAGCAGAGCTAACACGCGAGCAATGGGCGGTGACCTCGCCGCGTTGGGATCGGTGCTGGCTGATCGCACCCGTGCGGATGCATGCCTGCTGCTGCTCGACAACAGACGGTGGACGTGCAGCGAGCTGGCGAGCGCTTTGGGTGTCGCGCGTTCGACGATGACCGAACACGCCAACGTTCTTGTCGACGCGGGGCTTCTGGAGCAGGAGCGGGCTGGTCGACACCGGTACCTGCGGTTGGCGGGAGACGAGACCGCTGAGCTGCTCGAGTATCTCGTTGCTCGCTCGCCACGGCGCACCACCATGCGATCGAGCCTGCGTTCGGTCTCTCAGCATGATGCGCTTCGCCGCGGCCGCACGTGTTATGACCACCTTGCCGGTGTACTCGGGGTCCAGGTCACGCAGTCGATGCTCGCCAACGGGTACCTCCGTGACCAGCTCGGCTGGTCGCTGACGCCGAACGGCATCGAGTGGTTGGCGTCGGTCGGCGCGGATGTCGAGGCGTTCGACCACGGTCGACGACCGCTGGTCCGCCAATGCATCGACTGGACCGAGCGAGAGCCGCATCTGGCCGGGCGCGCAGGAGCCGCGTTATGCGACCAGTTCTTCGTTCACGGCTGGATCGCGCGCTACGGCACGACCCGCGCGGTGCGCGTGACCGACGAGGGCCGTACCGCGCTGGTCGACCACTTCAGCATCGCGACCCCGGTGGATTCCACCGCCACCGCCAGCTAGGCAGCCGCGCCGGCCGCGTTCTGCGCGAGCGCGACCGTGACGGTCGGCGCGTTCGCCAGGCTGTTGTGCACCGTGCAGTGCGACGCCACCGCCAGCAGAGCCGCGCGCCGGGCCTGCGGCACGGAGTCGGGCACGTCGATCCGGATCGCTACGCGGGCGACCCGCGCCGGTCCCTCCGGCGAGAGCTCCCAGTCCCCGGTGACTCTCAGGTTGTCGGTGTCGAGCTCATGGCGGACCAGATACCGATGGGCGTAGTGCGCCACGCAGGCGACCAGTCCGCCGACGAACAGCTCGGTCGGTGTCGGGCCGCTGTCCCATCCACCTTCGGATGCCGGCTGGTCAACGAGCAGGCCGTGATCGCGAATGTCGAGGAGGAACTGGTCCGAGGCGATGTGGGTTGCCGTGATCGCAGCCATGATCACTCCCTTCGGTACCTCTAGGGATCCCCTCACAGTCCCTAGAGGTACGACGCGACGGTAGGTCGGCTCATCGGATCGGGACCAGGGACGAAGTACCCGTTCGCGCGGGGCGGAGGTTCGTCTTTCGACCACCAGGTCCATGGGATCGATGACCGTGGACGCCGCTGCTCGGTGTGTGACCTTCGACTCTGTCCGCGGCCGCCCGCCGTGAACCGCTTACTCCGGGAGGTACTCGCCGGTCTCGGGTGACTTCTCTGGTCCTTCGGTTCACTCGTTCGGCGCAGCGAGAGTGGACATCCTGCGGGTACACGCCCCACACATGACCCACCAGCACTATGTGTCGGTCGCACAGTCATCGCCGACACGACGGCTTAAGCCGGACGGGTGATCGATCGGGGCCCCTGCGATGCCGAGCACTAGTGATATGGCAAGCCAGTTGACCCGGTCGAGGCTGGCGGCGCTGTGCGCCGCGCTGCTTCCGGGTCTTGCCCTGGCTGCGCTGCCCGCTACCGCGACCGCGGTCGGCGGCCAGAAGATGACGCCGCCGAGAGCGATTCACGTGGTCCGCGTGTCTTCCTCGTCATTCACCGTGCGAGCCCGCGGGTCGGCGAAGGCGAAGCGCTACCAACTGTGGGCGTCGACCACGCGCAGCGACCTCTACGTCCGTAACCTCGGGCGGGCGAAGACGGTGAGCTCCAAGCACCCGACCCTCACCGTGCGTGGCCTGCCGTATACGTCGAAGCCGTACTACTACCGGCTCGCGGCCTGGAACGGCCCACACCACCAGTTCTCGCCACTGATCAACGCGGTCGGGCTGCGGCCGGCGGTGCCGTCACGCGTCGACGTCGGTGACCGCGACGGCGGCCTCGCGCTGTCCTGGCACAGCGGGCCGGCCACCGGGTTCTCGGTCGAGCAGGCCACCGATCCTTCGATGAGCCAGCACGTGCAGCGCTACCGGCTGCGGGGTAAGGACACGACGTTCACGCCGTACGGCGTAGCGCCGGGCACGACGTACTACTTCCGGATCCGGGCGCTCAACGGCTCGACTCCTTCGGGATACACCAGCCCGATCGGAGCGACCGACACCGCGAGCGGGCAAGCGGTGCGAGTGATGACCTACAACGTGCTCGAGGCGTACTACGACGGCAGGCGTGAGGGCAGCGGCCATGTCTCCCCGTGGTCCCAGCGCGTGCACGGGGTGGTCAAGCTGATCCGGCAGGCCGACCCGGACGTGATCGCGATCCAGGAGGCGGCGGCCTGGACAGCAGGCGTCAAGGGCCCTCGTCAGGTCGACTCATTGGTGCATCACCTCGGGGGGACGTATGCGTTGGCGCACACCGAGATCCCGCCGACCCAGCACCACTACTTCCGCACCGGGGTGTACGTGCTCTATAAGAAGGCAGACTACAAAGCAGTCGGTGCGGGCAACCACTGGGGGATCGGCGACAACCGGTGGGCGGCGTACCAGACCCTCGAGAACCGCACGAGTGGCGCCCGTTTCCTGTTCGTCTCGCCGCACCTCTCGGTCGGTGCAGGGCTGAAGTACGACAAGCAGCGCGAGGCGGAGACCCAGAGCCTGCTTCGCCAGGCCGACGCGTACGCCGCGCATGACAACCTGCCGATCGTGTTCGGCGGCGACTTCAACAGCGACAACGACCACTGGCATCCGCTGAACGCGCCGGCGAAGGTGATGCGGCAAGCTCGGGTCGACGACGCCTTCGACGTCGCCCAGCGCCGGACCAACGCCCGGTTCAACAGCGCCAACGACTACTACCGCAAGCCGCCGGCGTTCGGCTATCACCTCGACTACATCTACGTGTCGCCGGGGATCGCGGTCCGTTCGTGGAAGCTGATCATCGACCTCAGGCACGGGCGCTTCGTCGGGGTGATCCCTTCGGACCACAACCCGATCGTGGCCAACATCGTTATCCCGTACCGCAGCTGAACCCCGAGCGTCGCGCCCGTCACATCCGGACTACGCCCGCCCGACTGCGCGCCGCAGGCGCTTCGCCACTCGGCGGCGGCGGCGGACGAGCTCTCCGAGCAGCCGCCGCGTGGTCAGGTCGCTCGGCTTGACCGGTGTCGCCTGCGCCTCGGGTCCGTGTTGCCCCGCCAGCAGCCGCTCGCTCGCGAGGATGGCGCCCAGCAGCGCCTGGGCGGCGCCGGCAACCGAGAGCTCGACCTCGGCCATGTCGGTCTGCTGGTCGTCGGGCAGCGGCTTCACCGCACTGAGAGAAGCAAGGTCGCCGATGACGCCGACCCCGCTGGCGGCGATCCGCTCGGCTGCCGCAGCGGCCACCTCGTTCGCGCGCTCGACACCCCACCCGGGAAGCGTGATGCGCGGCTCACCGGGGTCCGGTGTCCGAAGCTGCATCTGCCGCGCGATGCCGTCGTAGACCAGCTCGTAATACAGGCGCGGTGGCAGCTCGCGCTGATGGAACTCGACGTTGATCGCGCGGATCAGCTCGATCTCGGGCGCGGTCAGGCTGCGGTTGGTATGACCGACCTCGGCCCTGAGCAGTCCTTCCGGAACGCCGACGAACCGTTCGAAGGTCCGCAACAGGCTCTCGCGGTCGGACTCGTCCGCGACGACGACCACGAGGCGTTCCGGGCCGACGATCGACGCCCAGCGTTCGACCTGCGCGTCGTGATGGTGGCGGTACCAGAACGACGGGGTGGCCCGCGACGTGCTGCCGGGTTCGAGCATCGCCTTGAGCCAGCGACGGTACGGCGCGCGGAACCGGTTACGGACGTACTGCTGCCAGGCAGACGGAACGATCAGGGCGAGGGGGCGCAGAGTCACGACGACGTGCACTCGCTCACCGCCGAGCTCGTTCACGACCTTGGCTGCGACCTCGTCGCTCGCGCCGTCGAAGTACTCGCTGCTGATGACGAACCGTTGGTCGGCCGTCGCTTCGGCCTGCTCGACCAGCCGCTCCCAGTCGCGTAGCTGGGCGGGTCGGTCGCCGGCCAACCCGTGCCCCTGGGTCACCGCGAGCGCGGCCATCTGCGACTGGCGCCGGCGGCCGGCGTACACGACGCCGTACTCGGCCAGCTCGGATCGGGCGTTGTGAAGCGCGCCCTGGATGGCCGTCGTACCGGTCTTGTGCGGCCCGACGTGCAGGAGCAGGCCGCGCTCGGGAAGCCGGAAGTCCGGTCCGAACACTTGGCCTCCTGCCGATCCGATCCTCGCGCTCGTCGCCCTGATGCTAGACGAGGCGCAGTGACCTCGGTCGCTAGCATGAGCGCGACGGGGACCTTGCAATTACCTGGGAGTTCTTGGTGTTCGAGGCCGATCTCCGCGTGCCCTCGGACGGGTTGTTGCTCCACATCGGGCCGCACAAGACCGGTACGACGACCATCCAGGGCGCGCTGCTGAACGCCCGCGAGGCGATGGTGGCCCACGACGTGATCTACGCCGGCCGCACCCGCCAGCACCAGATGGCGGCGCTGGCGGTCACCGGCGGCAACGGCCTGCGCGGAAGCCGTCCGGCGCGTCGTACCGACTGGGACCTCGTGGTGGCGGCGGCTCGGCGTGCCGACCAGCAGCGGGTCATCGTCAGCAGCGAGTACTTCGACGACGCGACCGATGACGTCGCGCGGCGGGTGGTGAGGGAGCTCGGTGACGAGCGAGTGCACGTCGTCGTGACCCTGCGTCCGCTCGCTTTGATCCTTCCCTCGGCCTGGCAGCAGTACGTGCGCAACCAGATGCGCATGTCGTATCCCCGGTGGCTCGACGTCGTGCTCAACGATCCGGATCGAGCGGGTCGCTCGGCTCGGTTCTGGTATCGCCATCACCATGACGTCCTGGTCGAGCGCTGGGCATCGATCGTCGGCCCGGAGCGCTTGCTGGTCGTCGTGGTCGACGAGTCCGATCGGGAGAGCCTGCTGCGGACCTTCGAGCGGCTCGTGGACCTCCCGACCGGTTTGCTGCGCCCCGAGGAGGGCTGGACCAACCGTTCGTTGACGGCCGCCGAGATCGAGCTGATTCGCGCGATCAATGTCGAGTTCCACAACCGCGACCTGCCGGCCACGCTCTACTACGACCTCGTTTACGAAGGCATCGTCCGGCAGATGCAGCTGCGTACCCCGGAACCGGACGAGCCCCGCATCACGACACCCGCATGGGCGGTCGAGCAGGCGAACGCCATCGCGGCAGCGGCCGCAACGCGAATCGCCGAGAGCGGGGTGCGGGTGCTCGGTGACCTCGCGTCGCTCTCGGCGGTCAAGCCGGTGCCGGACGACCGGCAGACGAGTCTGAAGAAGATCACGGTGGGGATCAAGCCGGCACGCGACGCGTTGTTGGGCGCGATCTTGACAAGCGGCGCGATGCACACGGCGGCCATCCAGTCCTCCGCCCCGTGGACGATCAACGAGGTGCGCACCAGCGCGTTGATGTCGGAGTTCGCCCACCGGGTCGCGAGCCGCGGCCCCGAGCGGGCGCGCGCCCTGGCAGTACGCGCATCGATGTCACTGCGCGCCCGCGGCGCCCGCCGCAGCTAGGCCGGACCCTTCGGCGTCGTCAACCGCGGTCCGGCTCGCCCTCCGGTCCCACATCTGCGCTCGCCCCTATCGGTACGGCGGGGAGCCGGACCGAGTAGATCGAGTAGCCGTCGACGTATCTGGCGACGGTGGTCGCCAGCACCGCGGCAATCAGCATCGGCACGATCACGCTCGTGCCGGTGCCGGTGAACTCGACCATCAGGACCAGGCCGGTCAGGGGCGCTTGCAGTCCGGCGCTCAGCATGGCGGCCGCACCTACCAGGGCGAAGGCACCGGCGGGCGCGCCGCTCCACAGGTGCGTCCACGCGAGACCGAGGAAGCCACCGAGGGCGGCGCCGGTCGCAAGGGTCGGGGTCAGCAGGCCGCCCGAGGCACCGCTGCCGACGCAGGCGACGGTTGCCAGGGGCTTGAGCGCCGCGAGCGCGGCGAGCAGGCCGAGCGAACCGATGCCGAGGAAGGTGGGTGCAGCCAGATCCCGGCCGTTACCGAGGATCTGCGGGTAGTGCAAGCCGACCAGACCGAGGGCTGCGAACACCACTGTCGTGGCGGCGACGAGCCGCCAACCCTGCGGGCGATGCGCCGACACCGCGCCGATCAGCCGGATGTACACGACGGTGAGGATTCCGATCAGCAGGCCACTCGGTACCGACCAGACCACGAGCGACGCGTCGATGTGGTAGCTCGGGACGTGGAGGTAGGTCGGCGTGTTCGGCAGGTAGATCCAGGCGACGATCGTCGCAACCGCGCTCGAGACCAGCGCCGGCAGGACGACCGGGAGTGTGAGGCTCCCGTAGAGCACCTCGGCGGCCAGCAACGCGCCGCCGAGCGGCACGTTGTAGATCGCTGCAACCCCGGCGCCGCCGCCGCAGGCGACCAAGAGGCGGCGCTGGGCCGGGCTCAGGCCGGCCCAGCGCGAGATCAGGCTGCCGGAGGCGGCACCCAGCAGCTTCGGTGCCGCCTCTCGTCCGAGCGAGGCGCCGGCGCCGACCGCGATCTCCGAAAGGGTCGAGGACGCCAGGCTGCGCCGGATCGACAACAGCCCTTCACCGGCCCACAGCGCGTCGTCCAGGTCCGAGTTCTGCGCCCGCATGAGTCGACGTACGACGTACCAGCCGGCGCCTGTGAACAGGCCGGCGACCGCGAGCACGAGCAGCCGGCGCGAGCCACTCGCGCTTTGCACGCCGCTTTCGAAGCTGCCGGTGTGGAAGCCGTACGCGCGATGCTCGACGAACCGAAGGACGATCATCATGAGCACGCCGAGCAGACCCGCAGCGACCGCGGTGCCCGCCGTCGCGAGCCAGAAGCGCGCTGAGCTCGACACCTTCGTCGCCCGTGGCGTTCGGCTGCTCGGTCGCGCCGCGGCCGGAGGGCACGCGATAGGCCAGGAGCGGAGCCGGCTGCCGGACGCGGGCTCGGCCGGGAAGGGGAATCTCGCTCTCGCTGCCGGCGCGCCACCCGCGCCGAGCCGGGACTCGACCCACGAGCCGATTCTCCCGTGCCCGGAGATTCGGTTACGTCGAGCCTCGCCGGGACCGTAGCCCGGGGCCGGACGCGTGCATTCGCGTGACGGAGGCGGGTACGCCGCTAACGTCGAGCGTGATATGTGATCATGGCCGCGAGCTGACGAGGCGGCCGGTGTCCGCGGAGGGTGACACGGTGATTCCGGGGGCCGAGGACCCGATGCTGAAGGTCGCGCGCGCCCACGTCGACGGCCGGACCATCATTGTTCCCGACTACAAGATCGTGTTCATGCCGATCCCGAAGGTCGCCTGGACGGCGATGCTCTGGGCGCTGACGCCGCTCGTCGGGATGTCGGCCGACGACTTCGCGCGTTCGACCAAGCCCGAGATCTCGCCGGTGATGGCCGTGCACGACATGAAGATCTGGGCGGCCCACGGCTTCCTGTTTCGCGACGTCGACCCGGATCGGCGCGAGGAGATCCTCGCCGATCCGGAGTGGTTGCGGTTCACCGTCGTACGCGATCCGGCGAAGCGGCTGTGGTCGGCCTGGCAGTCGAAGATCCTGCTTCAGGAACCCCTCTATTACGGCTTTCACCGTGACCGCCCCTGGTTTCCGCGGCTGCCCGAGAACACCGCTGACGTACTGGCCGACTTCCACCGGTTCATCCAGGCGATGGCGGACGGCTACTACACCGATACCAAGATGCGCGACGCCCACTGGGCACCCCAGACCGATGCCATCGATCTGTTGCCGCTGAACCACATCGGTCGCTTCGAGACGGTGCGTGAGACGCACGCGCTGCTGCAGGCCCACGTCGCCGGGCAGGGCGGCCCGGTCCTGCACTTCGGGCGCGCGAACGTCAACCCACTGCCCTATGACCGGCTGGTCTACGACGCTGCCTCGGCAGCGACGGTCAACCGCATCTACACGCGAGACTTCACCGAGCTCGGCTACCAGCCGGTCGAGGTGGACCCCGACCCGGACTTCGACGCTTGGGCCAAGCAGGTGGAGCCGCACTTCCCGCACCTTCGCGAGCTGATCGGGCGGCATCAACGGCTGTACGCCGTGGTCGACAGCTTTCGCCGAGAGGTGCGGGCGGCGGAGAAGAAGAGTGAGCGGCTGGCGAAGCAGCTCGCGTCGGCCGAGCAGCGCCAGGCGAGCGCGCGTGACGAGCTGGAGCGCGCGCGGCGGCGCTACGAACGAGTCACTGGTTCGGTCTCGTGGCGACTCACCGCACCGCTGCGGTGGATCCGGTCGGGCGGCCGCAGCCGCTAGCTCCGGCGGTAGCCGCGCACGCGGGCTGTCCGGCTGGCCGGGCACGGAATTTCACCCGTTCGGGCGGCCTGCCGATACAACCACGTGCGCCCAGCGTCGTTGCAGCGGCCGGCCCGGGCCGTCCTGGGACGACCGGCCGCGGTCGACCTGTGCCCGGATGCCGGCGGCCGTCGATCGGGACGCGAGCCGCTCTGGTGGGCGCCGTACGCGATCGCGGCGGTGGCCTTCGCCGCCTACGCCGCCTACTCGATCGCTCAGTACCTGCGGATCGCCGAACCGTCGTGGGATCTCGCGATCTTCACCCAGATCGTGCAGGGCTACGCCCACCTGCACGCACCGGTCGCTGACATTCGCGGGCCGCATCTGGACGCCTTGGGTGACCACTTCAGCCCGGTTCTCGCCGTCCTGGCGCCGGCCTACCGGGTGTTCCCGAGCCCACTGACGCTTCAGGTCGCACAGGCGGCGTTGTTCGCCGTCGCGATCGTTCCCATCACGCGGCTCGCCATGCGCCATCTCGGCCGGCGTACGGGTGTTCTCGTCGGGGTCTGCTACGCGCTCGCGTGGGGCATCCAGTCTGCGGTCGCGGCGGATTTTCACGAGGTCGCCTTCGCCGTCCCGCTGCTGGCGTTCGCCTGTGCTGCACTCGTCGAACGTCGCTGGCGGGCGGCGGTGCTGTGGTCCGCTCCGCTGGTGTTGGTGAAGGAGGACCTCGGGCTCACCGTCGCAGCGATCGGCGTCTACCTCGTGTTTCGTGGCGAGCGAAAGCTCGGTCTGCTCACGCTCGTCGGTGGCGCGGTCGCCACCGCCGTGATCATCGGGCTCGTGATCCCTGCCTTCAATCCGCACCACACCTATACCTATTGGGGAATGGTGCACACTTCCGCGGCAGCGAACCCGGTCACGCTCGTGACGCGCCTCGTGTCGCCCGCGACGAAGCTGCACACGGTGCTGCTGCTCGTTGCGATCACGGGGTTCGCCGCGTTGCGGTCGCCGCTGCTTCTCGTCGGGCTTCCCACCCTGGTGTGGCGGTTCGAGTCGGCTGATTCGAGGTATTGGGGCACCTCGTGGCACTACAGCGCAGTGCTCATGCCGATCGTGTTCGCTGCGATGGTCGATGGCCTGGTCCGGCTGCGTTCGAGCGACTCACCGACCGTTCGCAGCGTCGTGCAACGCCTTCCTGCGCTCGCGCTTGCGGTGTCGCTCGTGCTCTGCGTTCAGTTCCCGCTCCGTGACCTCGTCCGCCCGTCCAGCTACCAGCGACTCCCGGCCTCGGCAACCGCGGCGGTGGCCGCCGTACCGCGTGGCACAAGCGTCGAGTCGGATGTCGGCCTGCTGACGCTCCTTGTGCCGCATCACACGGTGTTCACGATCGGAGACACCGGCTCGACGATCCCCGAGTATGTAGCGATCGACACGTCGATCGAAGGTTCGGCCGCCGACTCTCCGGTCGTCTTCGCGGACTCGTTGCATCCAGGTACGACGTACCGGCTGGTGTACCGGCAGGGAAGCTACGCCGTGCTGCAGGTCGCGCGCTGACCTACAGCAGTGCGAGTCCCAGTCCCGCAGCCGCAGCCAGCAGGCCGGCCGTCAGGCTGGCCGCAACGTTGACCACGGACTGCGCCAGCTCGTTGCTCTCGGCCAGCGCGATCGTCTCCCAGCAGTAGGTCGACCACGTGGTGAACCCACCGCAGATACCGATGCCGATCACGTCGGCGGTGCGCGCCGACAAGCCGTGATGGGTGGCCAGTCCCGTGGTCAGGCCGAGGACGAACGAGCCCAGGACGTTGATCGTGAGCGTTCCGAATGGAAACGTGGAGGCATGTTGGTGCTGGATCAGGCGGTCGAGCAGGTAGCGGAAGACCGCGCCGGCACCCGCGGCTACCCCGACCAGGATCGTGACCGTCATGGCGTCGCTCGGGCAGACGTCGCTAGCGAGCGCGCGATGACTACTCCGCACACCGTTGCTGCAAGGCCGGCCAACAGGCTGCCGAGTACGTAGAGCGCCGCGGTCGCAGGATGGCCGTGCGCACCGAGCAGATCGGTCGACACCGCGACGCTGGAGAACGTCGTATAGGACCCGCAGAAGCCGGTGCCCAGTGCAGGTCGCAGGTACCTGCTGTCAGGCCGGCGTTCCAGCGCCAGGACGAGCACGACCGCGAGCACGAACGCTCCCGTGGTGTTGGTCAGCAGGGTCGTCCAGGGAAAGGCGTTGGGGGATGCGGGCCAGGCGCGCCCGAGTCCGTAGCGCGCGAGGCCGCCGGCGACGCCACCGAGGGCGATGACCGCGACCACGTCCGATCGGATCCTCGGCCATCGTGAGTCGCCCGATGCCGTCCGGACCCCGGTCGCGCCGATCAGCGGTCGAGCGGGTTGGTCATCGACGCCCAGGTCGGGATCGATGCCGCTGCCTGAGCCGATTGTTGCCAGCCCAGCGAAACGGCGCAGCACTCGTGCGTGCCGATCCAACGCAGCCTCCTACCGAAGAGGTAGGAACCATTGGCCGCGGGTTGCGACGGTTGTTGGCGGGTCCCACCGCCATCACGCGTCCCCCATGGTACCGAACGGTCAGTCGGCGGGCGACGGTACGACGAGCACGGGTTTGCGCTGCTTGCGCAGCAGCGCCTGCGGCACCGAACCGTGCAGCAGCCGCTGGGCGAGTCCACGACCGCTCGCGCCGACCACGATGAACAGTGCGTCGTGGTCGTGGGCCGCGCGGGCGAGGGCGTGCACGGGTTCGTCCCGCGCAGTCTCGAACGCCCACTGCACGCGGCTCGACGCGAGCAGCTGTGCGGCCTCTTGCCGTTCCTGGTCGATGGTGCGCTTCGCGGCGGTCTCCCATTCCTCCGAGTCGGGGTCGACCGGGTAGTCCTCGAGATCCACGACGTGCAGGATGACGAGTGTCGCGTCGAGCGCGGTGGCGAGCGCCGCCGCGACCACGAGCGCGCGGTGGCTGGCAGGGTGCCGGTCGTACCCGACCAGCAGGCGGCGGGGACCGTCGATATGCGGTGGTTCCAGGTCGCTCGCCGACAAAGGTTGCACGCACGCTCCCTCCGCCCGCGGCTGAGAGTACGCCGACGATGACCGATCAGGAAGAGACCGACAGCGTCGTACCGGGCACGCGACGATCTGCGGTCAAATGTCTGCTTCGCGCGCCGCCGGTGGAACGGCGGAATACGATCGGACCTGCCGTCGCCGGGACCACGCGACCGCTCGCCGGGTCCTGACCGCAGCGCATCGATCCGGGGTGCACACTCGTGCCGCGGGCAACGCTGCGAGGGAAGTGACCGACATGGCGCTGGCCGAACAGCACTGCCACGCCGGTCTGAGCGAGGACTCGCTCGCGCGTCTCGTGAGCGGGGTCGCGCACGACCTGACGAACGCGCTCGGCGCGATCGCGAACCTCGCCGTGCTCCTCGACCGCCGGGTCGAGGACGCCGCCGTGCGGCACGACGTGGAGGCCATTCACGCGGCCGCCCGGCAGGCCACCGACCTCGTCCGCCGACTCGTGCGCGTCGCCGGCAACGGCGTCGCGCAGCCCGCCATGATCGATCTGGACGAGGTCGTGCGGACCGCTCTCGACGGCGTAGGTCGCAGTGCCGGAGTCGTCGTCAGGATCGCGCCCGGTGCCGGTCCCGTCCGCGCCTGGTTCGACCATCAGCACCTCGTCGAGATTCTTGCCGAGGTGGCACTCAACGCGGTCGAGGCGATGCCGGCCGGGGGAGTCATCGACGTGGCCATCGAACCCGCGCCGTCGCCGGACGCTCATGCGACGGTGCGCATCACCGATCACGGAGTGGGGATGCCCGAGTCGATCCGGGACCGCGCGACCGAGCCGTTCGCGACCACCAAACCTGCGGCGCCGGGGCGCGGGCTCGGTCTCACGGTCGTCGCCTGCCTGCTCGAACGCAACGATGGCCGGCTGGACATCGACTCGGCGCCCGGCGTCGGTACGACGGTGCGGCTGTCGGTCCCCTCCGTCGAGTTCGAGAAGCGAGCCGTCGATGGCTGACACTCCATCGGAGGTCATCAACGTCCTGGTCGTCGATGACCACGTGATGTTCGCCGAGAGCCTCGCCCGCCTGCTCGACGACGAAGATGGCCTCAAGGTCGTCGGGTTGGCGGCATCCGGCGCGGCGGCTCTCGAGATGTTCGACCGCCTGCGTCCCGACGTGGTGCTGGTCGACTACCGGATGCCCGACCACGACGGGGTGGAGATCACCGAGGAGATCAAGCAACGCGCGCCGCACGCGATGGTGGTGATGCTGACCGGATCCGCAGACGACAGGGTGCTGCTGGCCGCCATCGAGGCCGGGTGTTCCGGCTTTCTCACCAAGGATCGGGCCGCGGCCGAAGTGGCCGACGCGGTACGGTCGGCGGCGGCCGGCGAGGCGTTGATCACCCCGGCGATGCTCGCCCGCCTGCTGCCCAAGCTCGCGCGGCGCCCGGCGGGGGTGAACACCGAGTTGACCGCACGCGAGCGAGAGGTCATCGACTGCATGGCCCGCGGCTGGTCGAACAAGGACATCGCCGCCCAGTTGTTCCTGAGCGTCAACACGGTCCGCAACTACACGCAGTCGATACTCGCGAAGCTCGGCGCGCACTCGAAGCTCGAAGCGGTGTCGAAGGCGGTTCGCGAGGGACTCGTCGAATACCCGGCTGGACGGTGACCGCTCGACCGTCGGGTGTCACCCGGATGGCCTAGCGCATTCGCACCCCGCAAGACGGTGTGAAGGCTTCTGTTGCGGGCCGCCGCCGATGCCGTTGAAAAGGTGCGCGGGTTCTTCGAGGCTGCCGGATCGGGCGGCTAGTGAACCGTGGGATCCGCGCTGCGAACTCTTCCGGCCGCGCGAGCGGTCGATCCGCCGCAAGGAGCCGTGCATGGTGCCGTTGCCGAGCGATCCCGCGTTCGGTTGGTTCGTCGACGGCCTCCGCGCGACCGGCGCCTCGCCGCAGACGATTGCGTCCGCGCTCAACCACTCGGTGTGGGCCGATCCGAACGGCGGCCGGTGGCACGGCCGGCAGGTCGAGGCACTGCTCGCCGAACCCGCCCTTCGGCCTGCGGCCGACGCTGACGATGACGCCGACCCGCTGCTGGCGTTCCGGCGGCTGGCACTGTTGCGCATGGTCCGCGACTGGCGGCCGGTCGAGGGCTGGCACATCGAGCGGTTGTGGTGCTGGCACCAGGGCGGTGGCACCATCCGGTCGATGGCCCGCCGGCTGAACCAGGCCGCCGTGCCGGCCCCCGATGGCGGCGCGTGGACCGGGACCTGGGTGAGCGTCTTGCTCTACCTGCGGATGGTCACGGCGGCCGGCGACGCGGAGGCAGCGGAGTCGGGGTCGTCCGTCGTCTGCGCCGCGTAGCTCGCCGGCGACGGCGATACGTAGTAGTCGCCGATGACTTCCCGGGTCACAGCCGGTTCCGGCTCAGCGCTCGGTCGCGCGGGCTGCAGGTCGACCACGATCGTTCCGGCCGCGCGGTCGTGCAGCCCACGCCGGCGACCGTCTTTGAACGCGGGCAGGTAGGCGAGCAGGCCGGTTGCGGGCAGCGGAATGAGTCCGGGTAGCTGCGGGACGAGCCACCGCCGCCAGGACCGCGCCCAACCCGGTGGCTGGAACTGCCCGGCTTCGTTGTCGTCGACGACCACGCGCAACCGCAGCAACAGCTTGCCCACGCCGGCTCCCCAGAGCGCGTTCGTCACGACGCGGTAGGCCACCGACGAGATCGCGATCAGCGCGAAGCAGCCGAGCAAGCCGAGGATCGGCTTGAGGGCCTCGGGGTCCGGGGAGCTGAGGTTGGCGGCGCTGGCGAGGGCGTGACCGGTCTGCCTGTTCGCCGATTTCAGTGCGACCAGGTGCGCGATCTCCCGAAGGTCACGCTCCCCGCCGACGGCCAGCACGAACCCGGTCGCGAGCAGGGCGCCGAGAGCGACGTCGATCGACCAGGCGGCGACGCGTCGGCCGATCGGCGCGACGACGTACCGGCTCGGTTCGGCCATGGTCAGAGCATCGACCGAACTCGGGCCGCGGTTGATCGTCCGGACTCGGAGTCAGGTCCCCGGTTCGGCCACCGCGGCGCGGGGATCGGAGTACCGTCGGGTTCCAGGAGCCGCACCAGAGCCCGGACCGTCGCTCTAGCCGTATTCCGCTAGATCGGACGCCGGATGTCCACGCTCAGCCACAGGGACCGAACCGCGCTCACGGCGATCATGGCGCACGAGCTGCGCACGCCGTTGAGCGTCATGCTCCTGCTCGCCGAGCAGCTGGCCGCAAACGACGGCGACACCATGACCGAACAGCAGGTCGAGTACTCGCGGGTCATCCACGCGTGCGGCAAGGACCTGATGGGCGTGGTCGACAGCCTGCTCGACCTCGCACGATCCGAGGCCGGGGCTCTGACGGCGGAGTTCACCGAGGTCGACATCGCCGAGCTTCGAAGTGCGTTGTGCCGGGAGTTCGCCTACCTCGCCCGCGGGCAGCTGCTCGAGCTGCTCGTCGAGGTGGCTCCCGACGTCCCCGACCTCATCGTCACCGACCACCAACGGCTGCGGCAGATCCTCACGAACCTGCTCGGCAACGCGATCAAGTTCACGCCGCAAGGTGACGTCCGGGTCTGCTTCGCGATCACCGATGCTCCGCGGGACGCGGCGACCGATTGGATCGCCGTCGATCGGCCCGCGCTTGCCGTCTCGGTCATCGACACCGGCATCGGGATCGCGCCGGAAGATCACGAGCGGATCTTCGAGAGCTTCGCGCAGGCGCACCACGGTCGCACCCGCCGCTCGGGCGGCGCCGGTCTCGGCCTTGCCATCAGCCGCGAGCTCGCCGAGCTCCTGGGCGGGCGGATCACCGTGAGCAGCCGACCCGGCGAAGGCAGCACGTTCACGCTGTACCTTCCGCTCGACCGCCCGGTCAACGACGTACCGCTGATCCCGCCGCGTGACCATGCCGGCGACGGCGAGGACGATCTGGCGGTCACCGTTCGGATCAGGGGCGCCTTGCGACCGGTCGCTGAGTCGGTGATCCACCAGTGAGCAGCCCGCAACGGATCCCCGTGCTGGTGGTCGACGACGATCCGGCCAAACGGCTGGCCCTGCGCGCGGTCGTGGCGCCGCTGGGTTACTCGGTGGTGGAAGCGGCTTCGGGCGCAGCAGCGCTGCAGTGCGTCGCCGCGCAGGACTTCGCGGTGATCCTTCTCGACGTACTCATGCCGGTGATGGACGGCCTCGAGACCGCCGCGGCGATCCGGCGCCAGAGTCGTTCCGCGCTCACCCCGATCATCTTCATCACGGCGTTCGCCGACAGCGACCTTGCGCGCACCGACTTCTTCGCCCAGGGTGCCGTCGACTTCATCCACGCACCCGTTGTCGCACAGGAGCTGCAGGCCAAGGTGTCAGTGTTCGCGGGCCTGTACGCGAACGCCGCCGAGCTGAGTGCCAAGGCGCGCACTGCCGAGGAGTCGGCGAGCCGGCTGGAACGGTTGAACGTCGAGCTCGCGACGATTGCCCGCCGAGACCCGCTGACCGGGTTGCGCAACCGGCGCGCGTTGAGCGAGGACCTGGAGATGCTCGAGGCCAGGGTGCGGCGCTACGCACATCGCTACTGCATGGCCGTCACCGACGTCGACTACTTCAAGAGCTACAACGACGCGTTCGGGCATCAGGCGGGTGACGAGGTGCTGCAGGCAGTCGCTGCGCGCCTGATCGGGCTGCTGCGCACCGGGGACTCGGTCTACCGCTACGGCGGCGAGGAGTTCCTGTGCGTGTTTGCCGAGCAGGGTGTCGACTCGGGCGTCACCGCAGTCGAGCGCCTCCGCGCAGGGGTTCAGGCGTTGGGAATCCCGCATCCCGCCAGCCCGGAGGGGATGGTGACGCTCAGCGCCGGCGTCGCGATCCTGGATGCGCGCGACGGGTGGTCGGCGAGCCAGGTCCTCAAAGCGGCGGACGACGCGTTGTACGACGCCAAGCGACTCGGCCGCAACCGGGTCGAGTACGCCGCATTCACCGGCTCGCAGGCCGGTGACCTGTCGGCCGGTCGGCCGCTCTCGCTCGACCGCGGCTACGTCGGGCCGGTCGAGAGCGAGCCCCGCGAGCCCTCGGCGATGGGGGGCTGAAACCCGGACAAAGCACGCTATTTGCTTTGCTTAGTGTACCGTCCGGACGGTATACTAAGGCCATGGCCACCGGCACCAGGGATCGGATCCTCGACGCCGCGGAGAGCATCGTGATCCGCGACGGCGTGGCCCGGTTGACCCTGGAGGCGGCCGCGGCCGAGGCCGGGCTGAGCAAGGGCGGCGTCCTCTACCACTTCCACACCCGGGACTCGCTCGTCTCCGCGATGGTCGAGCGGATGGTGGCCGGGTTCGATGCCGAGCTCGACACCGAGGCAGGAGCCGACGACGGTCCGCCGGCCGGCCGGTACACCCGTGCTTACATCCGTGCCAGCGTGCGGCGGGCCAGCACCCCCGAGGAGATTCGCCGCGAGCGAGCCGGCGCCGCAGTGCTCGCCGCGATGGCCTGTGAGCCGCAGCTGCTGAAGCCGATGCGCGAGTCCTTCGACCGCTCCCAGGCGCAGTTCCTCGACGACGGCATCGACCCGGTGGCCGCCACGGTCGCCCGGCTGGTGTCCGATGGACTCTGGCTGGTGGAGCTGTTCGGCTTCGCACCGTTGGACGAGCCGCTGCGCACCAAGGTGGCGGCCTTCGTCGAGGAGCTGGCGCGATGACCAGGTCGGCTCGTCGTTTCATTCTCGTGCTCACCGGCACGGCGTTCGTCGAATGGCTCGGCGCCAGCGCGATCCTTCCGCTGCTGCCCGCCTACCTTCGTCACCAGGGCACGTCCACCGGTGGGGTCGGCCTGGTCATGTCGGCGTACTTCTTCGCCGGGCTGCTCGTGCAGTACCCGCTCGGCCGCCTCGGTGACCGGATCGGACAGCGGCCGGTGCTGATCGGCGGCCTGCTGAGCTACGCGGTCGGAAGCCTCGGGTTTCTCCTGCATCCGGACGCGATCGGCTACATCGTGCTGCGTGGCGCGCAAGGCGCCGGTGCCGGCGCCGTGCAGGTCGCCTCCTTCGCGCTGGTCGGTGCCGTCGTACCCATCGACCGCCGCGGCCGCGCGTTCTCCTGGCTGTTCGCCGGCCAGCTCGGCGGCATGGCGATCGGCCCGCTGGCCGGCAGCCTCGCCGGCATCTCGGGGATGGCTTGGCTGTTCGTCGCCACGGCGGCAACCTCGACGGTCGCCAGCCTGTGGGTGGTCACCAGCCTGCCGAAGGTCGCTGCGATGCGCGATGCGACCCACACCCGCCTGGTGGTGAGCCGGTTGCTGCTCGGCGTCGTCGTGACCGGCGTCGTCGGCGGTCTGATCACCGGCGTCTACGAGACCTGCTGGACGTTGCTCCTCGACCTGCGCGGCGCGCACGCGTGGGAGGTCGGCTTGTCCTGGACGTTGTTCGCTGCGCCGTTCGCCGCGTTCTCGCCGGTCGCGGGCTGGATGACGGATCACCTGAACCGGATCGTGCTCACGATCGCCGCCCTGACGTCGTCGGTGTTCTTCGCCGCGCTCTACCCGTTCCTTCACACGCTTCCGCTGTTGATCGGGCTCGGCTCGATCGAGTCGATCGGCGTCGCGGTCGCCTATCCGGCGGCGCAGTCGCTGCTCGCACAGAGCGTTCCGGCTGCTGCGCTGGGCCGCGCACAAGGATTGTCGAACGCGACCCAGACCGCGGCGATGGCCGTCTCTGCGGCGGCGGCCGGCGCGTTGTTCGGGATCGCGCCGTGGGTTCCGTTCGTCGGTGCCGCAGCATCGGCTGCAGTGTTGATCGGCTGCCTGCCACTGATCTGGCGACACGGTGTGCCGCAGCAAGAAACCGTTGTCGCCGACCGCAAAGTGAGCGTCGTGGTCTGACGCCGGTTACGATCGCGCCCACTCCTCGGTGGATCCGAGCTGAACAGCGGCGACTGCGCTCGTCGCGAGAAGGGCAGCGAGCATGGGGACGTCCTCCGCATCAACCGGCGTCGAACCCGAACGGGTTCAGGAGCTGCTGACCCGGGAACGAGAGCGCTTCGTCGCGAACCATCCCCGGTCGGTGGAGTTCCGCCGGGCCGCCGCGGGCTCGCTGCTCTACGGCGTACCGATGAACTGGATGACCCGTTGGGCGAGCCCGACCCCGATCGTCGTATCCGGCGCGCACGGCGCCGAGCTCGAGGACATCGATGGGCACACGTACGTCGATCTCTGCCTGGGCGACACCGGCGCGATGGCGGGCCACGGGCCGGCGCCCGTGGTCGCCGCGGTCAGCGAGCAGATGAGCAAGGGCGCCACCTTCATGCTGCCCACCGAGGACGCCCGGTGGGTCGGCGAGGAGATGGCCCGCCGGTTCGGGATGCCGTACTGGCAGTTCTGCCTCACGGCATCCGACGCGAACCGGTTCGTCCTGCGACTCGCGCGACACATCACGGGGCGTTCGAAAGTCGTCGTCCACAACTGGTGCTACCACGGCTCGGTCGACGAGACCGTCGCAACGCTCGACGAGTCGGGGGCGGTTGTGCCCCGAGAGGGCAGCGTCGGCCCGTCGCTCGACGTGCGCCAGTCGACCCGTGTGGTCGAGATCAACGACATCCCTGCACTGGAGAAGGCGCTCGCTGACGAGCAGGTTGCGTGCGTGCTCGTCGAGCCCGCGCTGACCAACATCGGGATCGTGCTGCCCGATCCCGACTACCACGCCGAACTGCGGCGGATCACCAAGCAGACCGGCACGTTGTTGGTGATCGACGAGACCCACACGATCTGTGCCGGACCGGGCGGCTACACCGCGCGGCACGCCCTCGAGCCCGACCTGCTCACCATCGGCAAGACGATCGGCGGGGGAGTGCCGGTCGCGGCGTACGGCGTGAGTGAGGCGGTCGCCGCCAAGATCGTCGAGCAGACCTTCTGGCAGGAGGCCGACGTCGGGGGGATCGGCGGAACGCTGGCCGGAAACGCGCTCTCGCTCGCGGCGACCCGCGCGACCCTGTCTGAGGTCCTGACCGGCGACGCGTTCGAACGGATGGAGGCACTCGCGGTCCGGCTCTGTGACGGCATCGAGTCGGTGATCGAGGCGCGTCAGGCGCCGTGGCACGTGACCCGGCTCGGCTGCCGTGCCGAGTACCTGTTCAGTCCGGCGATGCCGCGTAACGGTGCCGAGGCCGCCGCAGCCGGCGACGCCGATCTCGACGGCCTGATCCACCTCGCGATGCTGAACCGCGGCGTGGTGCTGACGCCATTCCACAACATGGCGTTGATGTCGCCGGCGACGACCGCGGAGCAGATCGACCGGCACACCGAGGCCTTTGCCGAGATCGTGGGCGACCTGCTCGGCTAGCTCCGCCGGCTGCGTCGACGGGCGTATTGCAGGTTGTTGACAATCCTCACAGCCGACAATACGGTGGCGCGAGCCGAGCCGGAAGGCCGGCCCATCGCCGACCGCGCCCCGCGAAGGAGCCTCCGTGCCGAACGCCGGTGACCGCACCATCCGCACCGTGGCGGCCCGGGAGGTGCTCGACTGCCGCGGGCTGCCCACCGTGCAGGTCGACGTGGTTCTCGCCGACGGCTCGCTCGGTCGGGCGGACGTGCCGTCCGGGCGCTCGACCGGGGCCTACGAGGCCCGCGAGCTACGCGACGGCGGCAGCCGCTACGGCGGGTACGGCGTGCGGCAGGCGGTCGCCAACGTGGTTGACGTCCTTGGACCGGGGGTGGCCGGCTGGGCGGCGGACTCCCAGCGCGCGCTGGACCGTCGGCTGGTCGAGCTCGACGGCACGCCCGACAAGTCCGCCCTCGGCGCGAACGCGTTGCTCGGGGTCTCCCTCGCAGCGGCCCGGGCGTCCGCGGCGTCAGCCGGGTTGCCGCTCTACCGCTACCTGAACGCGGACGGCCACCTGCTCCCCGTCCCGCTGGTCAACCTCATCAACGGCGGCCGGCACGCGGCCGGCCAGCTGCAGTTCCAGGAGTTCATCGTCGTACCGATCGGCGCCCCGACGTTCGGCGCCGCTCTCGCCGAGAGCTCCGAGGTCAACCTTGCGCTCGCCGACGTGCTCGAGGCGAAGTACGGCCGCAGCGCGCTGGCCCTCGGTGACGAAGGCGGCTACGTCCCGCAGATCTCCGATCCGCGGGAGGCGTTGGAGCTGCTTCACGCCGGGGTCGACAAGGCCGGCCACACCGGCCGGTTCGCCTACGGGCTGGACTGCGCGGCCACCCATTTCTACGACGCCGACGACAACGTCTACCGGTTGGCGGGCAAGGCGATGCCCGCGGCCGAGCTGCTCGCGCTCTATCTCGAGCTGATCCAGGACTTCGGCATCGTGACCATCGAAGACCCGTTCGCCGAGGACGACTTCGAGAGCTTCGCCGCCTTGACCGCGCAGGGCGGGATCCAGATCGTGGGCGACGACCTGTTCGTCACCAACTCCGCCCGGCTGCTGCGCGGGATTGCCGAGGGCGCCGCGAATGCGCTGCTGTGGAAGGTCAACCAGATCGGGACCTTGTCCGAGGCGATGGACGCCGCCGCGATCGCGACCGGCCACGGGTACGCCGTCTGCGTGTCCGAGCGCTCCGGCGAGACCGAGGACCCGATCATTGCGGACCTCGTCGTTGCATTGAACGCCGGCCAGATCAAGACCGGTGCACCGGTGCGCGGCGAGCGGACGTCGAAGTACAACCGGCTGCTCCAGATCGAGGAGGAGCTCGGCGTCGCCGCGCGCTACCCCGGACCGCAGTTCCCGTCGACCAGCGTGAGCCGCGGCGCGTGACGGTCGAAGCCGCGCAGGCTCAGCCGAACGCGGTTGCGGCGCGCCCGGCTGACCTCGCGCCGGTGGCGAACGCCGCGACCCTGCTCGACCACGGCCTCGCCGGGTTGCGCGGCGTCGTCCTCGATGTCCTGGCGACCGGCTTACGAGCGGCGGATCCTGTTGCGGCAGTGGACGAGGCCGTCACGGTCAGTGGATCGAGCCTTCGCGTCGGTGGGCGGTCGTTCGATCTCGACGACTACGGCGCGGTCGTCGTGCTCGGAGCCGGCAAGGCGAGCCTCTCGATCGCGGCCGGCCTCGAACGCAAGCTCGGCGACCGGATCGACCGGGGGCTGGTCGTCCGCCGGCGTGGGCAGCCCGGTGGGCTCGACCGGATCGAGGTGCTCGACGCGGACCATCCGGTGCCGAGCGAAGCCAGCCTGGTCGCGGGACGCCGGCTGGTGGACGCTGCCGGGCAGTGCCGGCCGGGTGACCTGCTCATCACGGCGTTCACCGGTGGCTCGTCCGCGCTCGCCTGCGTGCCGCCCGATGGCGTCGACTTCGTCGCGAAGCAGGCGCTGCACGCGATGCTCCTGGACAGCGGCGCGTCGATCGCCGAGGTCAACACCGTGCGCAAGCACGTGTCGCAGATCAAAGGCGGCCGGCTGGCGGCGCTCGCGAACGGCGCGACGATCGTGAACCTCACGCTGTCGGACGTCGTCGGTGATGCGGTCGACCTGCTGTGCGACGTGGTCGTTCCCGACAGCACGGACTGCGATGGCGCGGTCGCCGTACTGCGTCGTTACGGCCTGTGGGAAGCGGTCGACCCGGCGATCCGCGCGCACCTGAGTACGCCGGAGGCCGAATCGCCCTCGCTCGCCGGGCTGGACATCACGACCACGGTGCTGGTGACCGGGGCGACGGTCGTCGATCGGATGGCCGAGCGGGTGCGTGCGCTCGGCTGCACTCCGGCAATCCTGGGCACGTCCCTCGCCGGCGACGGGGGGGCCCTTGGAGCGTTGCTCGGGTCCCTTGCCTCGGAGTCCTCCGTGCACGGTCGCCCGTTCGCCGCAGGGACGGTGCTGGTCGCTGCCGGTGGCGAGGCAACCGTGTCAATCCAACGGCGCGAAGGTGTCACGATCGGCGCCGGCGGTCCCAATCAGGAGGTGGCGGTGGCGTTCGCGCGCGCGGTCGCGGGGGGCGCGCGTGCCGCTGCCGGGTTCGTCGACAGCGATGGTTCCGACGGTGGCACCGAGGCGGCCGGTGGGTGTGTCGACAGCAGCACGCTGCCGTCGGCACGGGCAATGGGCGTCGATCTCGACAGTGCCTTGATCCGTCACGACTGCCAGTCCACCCTCGAGCGGCTGGGCGACCTCGTCGTCACGGGGCCGACCGGGACCAACATCTCCGACCTGCTCGTGGTGGCGATCGAGACGTCGACCGCCGAGCCGGGGACCGGACCGTCATGACCGAGCGGGCAGACGTCGTCATCGTGGGTGGCGGGCACAACGGCCTTGTCGCGGCGTACTACCTGGCGCGGTCAGGGCTGCGGCCACTCGTGCTGGAGCGGCGGCCGTTCGTCGGCGGCGCGTGCGTCACGGAAGAGTTCGCCCCCGGGTACCGGGCCAGCACGGGTGCCTACGTGCTTGCGATGCTGCGACCGGAGGTGTGGCGCGACCTCGGGTTGCGCCGGCGCGGCATCACGGTGAGCCCGGCCGGACCGACCCTCAACCTGTTGCCCGACGGCACCTCGTTGCTCATCGGCGACGACCCGGGCGAAACCACCGCTGCCATCGCCCATCACTCGGCGCACGATGCGGACGCGGTCGGGCGCTTCGAGTCCGAGCTCGGTGCGCTCTCCCAGGTGCTCCTGCCCACGATGGACCTTCCGGCGCCGGACCCGTCGCTGAGTCATCTGCGCGACTGGTCTACCGCCGCCCGGCTCGGCCGCTTGGGTGCACGGCAGCGAAAGCTGCTTGCAAAGACCCTGCGCTTGCTGGTGGCGTCCGCAGGCGACTACCTGGACGAGTGGTTCGACAGCGCCATCGTCAAGGCCGCAATGGGCTGGCATGCGATCAACGACAGCCTGGCCGGGCCGTACAGCTCCGGCACCGGCATCGTGCTGCTCCACGACCACGCATCCGGTGACCCCGATGGCGGGATCCGGCAGTGGGGTTTCGTCGACGGTGGGATGGGGCGGGTCACCGCCGCCATGGCCGACGCCGCCGTCGAGGCCGGCGCCTCGATCCGCACCGGTACGACGGTCATGTCGGTCACTGTCGCAGGCGACCGCGTGACCGGCGTCGTGCTCGACGACGGCGAGGAGATCACCGCCCCGATCGTGTTGTCCAACGCTGATCCGCGGCACACCTTCCTGACCCTCTGCGACAAGGTCGCCCTGCCGGACGAGTTCGTCAGTGCGATCCAGAACTTCCGTTGCGAGGGCACGAGCATCAAGATCAACCTCGCTCTGGCCGAGCTGCCGCGGGTACGGGACGACCGCTCGTCCGACGTTCAGCCCTACCACCGTGGGATCCTCGAGATCGGCCCGCCGCTTGACGTCCTCGACGTCCAGCAGGCCGATGCGCGACGGGGGATCGCCGCGACCGGCTCTCACGTCGAGATCTGCTTCCCCACGGTCCACGACCCGACGCTGGCCCCGGAACGTCGGCACATCGCCACCATCGACGTGAACTCCCAGCCCTATCGGCGCGCCGACGGCAGCTGGGACTCGATCAAGGATGCGGTCGCCGACCGCGTGGTCGAGGAGCTGGGTCAGCTCCTCCCGAACCTGCCCGGTGCCGTTCTCGAGCGGCAGGTGCTCTCACCGCTGGATCTGGAACGCGTACTCGGTCTCACCGGCGGTCATGCGCTGCACGGCGACATGACGCTCGACCAGCTGTTCGTCTTCCGGCCCGCCCTGCACTACTCCGACTACCGGACTCCGGTCGCCGGTCTCTACCTCTGCGGTGCCGGCACCCACCCCGGTGGTGGCGTCACCGGTGCGAACGGACGCAACTGCGCCGCGGCCGTCCTCTCCGACCGGCGCCGCCGCCGCGGGAGGTCGCGGTCGTGACGCCGTTCGAGTTCCAAGGTCGGCCCGTGCCCGACATCATCACGCCGATGCCGGGGCCGGCCAGCCGCGCACTTCGGGCTCGGGAGCGCTCCGTGCTCTACCGCGGCACGGGCGAGCACCTCGCGCCGATCGTCATGACGCGCAAGTCGGGGTTCGTCATCGAGGACGTCGACGGCAACCTGCTGCTGGACATGGCGAGCGCTTCCGCATCGGTGCCACTCGGCGCCGCTCCACCGCGATTAGTCGAGGCGGCGAGCCGTGCGATCGCGCGATTCGGCAATGAGGACAGCCACGTCTTCACCACCGAGTACGTCGCGCCGTTGGCCGAACGGCTGATCGAGCTGTCGCCGCCGCGCTGCACGCGGGTGGACTTCGCGCTCAACGGCACCGAGGCGGTCGAGACCGCCGTCCGAGTGATGCGCCGCGCCACCGGCCGGCCCGTGATCATCGGGTTCCTCGGCGGCTACCACGGCGAGACGTCCGTGACCGCCACCCTCGGCGCCGAAGCAGCCGAGATCGGTCGCGGCGCGCGTGGCTTGGTTCCCGGCTTCCTGCACGTGCCGTACCCGAACTCGTACCGATCGCCGTTCGGCGAGCCGCGCACCGGCGGCACCGGCGACGCAACCGTCGACTACCTCAACGACTTCCTGCTGTTCCATGCGGTCGATCCCGGCGACGTGGCCGGTCTGGTCATCGAGCCGGTGCTGGGGTCGGGCGGCGTCGTGCTGCCACCACCGAGCTTCTTTCCCGCACTCGCCCGGCTGTGCGACGAGCACGACTGGCTGTTGTGCGCGGACGAGGTCAAGACCGGATGTGGCCGCACCGGCACCTTCCTCGCGGTCGAGCGGCTCGGTGTCGATCCGGACCTGATCTGCATGGGAAAGGCGCTCGGCGGCGGCGTCATGCCGATCGGCGCGGTGCTCGGCTCGGAGCGCGCGCTCGGGGCGTTCGACGACCTGTCGACGGGCAGCACGTGGGCATGGCTGCCGGCCAGTTGTGCAGCGGCGCTGGCGATGCTCGAGGAGATCACCGCACCCGGAGTCCTCGACCACGTGCGCGCGATCGAGGAACGATCGCGACAGGTGTTCGGCGGGCTTCGCGACAGCTTTGATGCCATCGGGGACGTTCGCAGCGTCGGCGCGCTGACCGCCATCGAGTTCGTCAGGGATCACGCGAGCAAGCAGCGGGCGGCGGACCTTCAGGATGCGGTGGCACACGAGATGTTCAGCCGCGGGCTGGTTGCGGACTCCAGCACGACGTCACTGAACATCCAGCCCTCGCTGATCACCCCACTCGACGTCCTCGACCAGGCGGCCGGGATCGTCGCCGATTCGATCCGGGCGGCCGAGTCGAGAGCCGAGGACGGTACCTAGGAAGGGAGGCGGCCCGTGAACTGGACCGAGTACGTCATCAAACGGGTGGCGTTCACGATCGTGACGATCTTCGTCGCGATCTCGCTGAACTTCCTGCTCTTCCGGGTCCTTCCGGGTACAGCGGTAACCAACCTGGCCCGGATCCCCGACGCCTCGATCCAGCTCAAGCGACATCTGCGCGCGGAGTTCGGTCTGAACCAGTCATTGGGCCGGCAGTACTGGGACTACCTGAAGCAGCTCGCGCACGGCAACCTCGGCAACTCCTTCGCGAACCAGCAACCGGTCTCCAAGAATCTCCGGCTTGCGCTGGAGAACACCATCCCCGTCGTCACCATCGCGACGATCCTTTCGTTGATCGTCGGCATCGCCACCGGGGTCTACTCGGCCTGGCGGCGCGGGTCGATCGGGGACCAGATCAGCACCAACGCGGCGATCGTGCTCTACGCGCTGCCGACCCAGTGGATCGCACTGGTCCTGCTGATCGCGTTCTCGAAGTACCTGCCGACGGCGGGTGCGTCGAACCCGTTCGCCGTCACTCCGCCACCGTTCTGGCAACACCTCGACGACATCGCCGCGCACATGGTGCTGCCGGCGCTGACCCTGGTCCTGACGTTGTACGGCGGCAACACCCTGATCGTTCGGTCGGCGCTGCTCGAAACCTTGGGTGAGGACTACATGCTCACCGCGCGCGCGAAGGGAATCGGGCGTGGCCGGATGATGTGGTCGCACGCGCTGCGTAACGCGATGTTGCCGATCGTCACCCTGGTCACGCTGTCGCTGGGCTCGATCGTTGCCGGAGCGATCCTGATGGAAGTGGTCTTCTCGTGGCCGGGCATCGGCTCCGCGCTGTACCAGGCCGTGGTGCAGCGCGACTACCCGATGTTGCAGGGTGGCTTCCTGCTGTTCACCGTGTCGGTGGTCTTGTTCAACCTGCTCGCCGACCTGCTCTACTTCAAGCTCGACCCGAGGATCTCCCAGTGACCGACGTCGCGGTTGCACCGACCGAGACGGTGCCGGTGCAGGGTTCTGGACCGAAGCGTGCTCTGAAGAGCTTCACGTCGTTGCTGAGGCAGCGTCCGTCGGCCGCGGTCGGGCTCGGAATCCTGCTGTTCTTCATCGTGCTGTCGGTCATCGCACCGTGGATCGCGCCGCACTCGACCCAGAACCCGAGCGGCCCGGTCTATGCCGGTCCGTCGGCGAAGCACTGGTTCGGGACGGACGACGGCGGCGTCGACGTCCTCAGCCTGGTGCTGGTCGGTGGCCGGGTCTCGCTGATCGTGGGTGCGGCGGCGACCGCGGTGGCGATGGGTGTCGGTGGCGTGATCGGCGTACTGTCCGGCTACTTCGGTGGCTGGATCGACATGCTGCTGATGCGCATCACCGACTACTTCCTCGTCGTGCCCGACCTCGTTCTGATGATCGTCGTCGCGACGTTGTGGGGACCGAGCCTCTCGCACGTGATCCTGGTTATCGGCCTGCTGCTCTGGACTTCGACCGCCCGCATCGTCCGGGCCGAGGTCAAGAGCGTGCGCGAGCGGGTGTACGTCCGGCGCGCGCGGACGATCGGCGCGGGCCACACCACGACGATCTTCCGCCATGTGCTGCCGCAGGTCGCACCGCTGCTGATCGCGAACACGGTGTTGAGCGTCGCGATCGCGATCTTCGACGAGACCTCGCTGGACTTCCTCGGGCTCGGCGACCCGAACGGCACGAGCTGGGGGATCATCCTCGAGCACGCGAACGAACGCACCGCGGTCAGCTACGGCGCATGGTGGACCGTCGTGCCGCCGGGCATCTGCATCGCCGCCGTCATCGTCGGCTGCTACCTGCTCGGCCAGGCGCTCGAGGACGCACTGAACCCACGGCTGCGGATCTCGCACTTCGCCTTCCGTAGTTGGCGGTTGCGACCGCTGGTCGGCCTCGGGAAGGACGCCACATGAGCGCCCCGACCGGAGGCGACCACCTGCTCGAGGTCGAGGGCCTCGAGGTCTTCTTCGACCTGCCGAACGGCGAGCTGCACGCGGTCCAGGGCGTCGACCTCGCTCTCGATGCGGGTGAGCGGCTGGCGATCGTCGGGGAGTCGGGGTCCGGCAAGACGACCACGATTCTTGCGCTGATGGGGCTGCTCCCGCCGAGCGCGTCGCTTCGTGGCACGGTCCGGTTGGGCGGCCGGGACCTGCTCTCTCGCGGTGAACGCGGGACGGACGAATGGCGCTGGCGCGACATCGCGACCGTCTTCCAGGGCGCGATGAATGCGCTGAACCCGGTCCGCACCGTTGGCTGGCAGATCTGCGAGCCGATGCGCGTGCACGACACGGACACCGGCACCGCAGCGCGCGAGCGCACGCGTGAGCTGCTCTCGCTGGTCGGTCTCCCGGCCGCGATCGAGCACTCCTACCCGCATCAGCTCTCCGGCGGGATGCGCCAGCGCGCGGCGATCGCGATGGCGCTCGCCTGTGAGCCGAAGGTGCTGCTCGCCGACGAGCCGACCACCGCGCTTGACGTCGTCGTACAGGCGAGCATCCTCGACCTGCTGCGTCGGCTGAGCGACGAGCTGGACCTCGCTCTGATCCTCGTCACCCACGACCTGGCCGCTGCCGCCTCGACCTGCGGGCGGCTGGCGGTGATGTACGCCGGGCGCATCGTCGAGTCCGGGCCGGTGAGCTCGATCGCCGAGCGCCAGGAGCACCCCTACACGCGACAGCTGTTCACCGCGATCCCGGATCTCTACGACCGCCGGTCGGTGCGAGCGATCCCGGGTGCACCGCCGCGGCTGGACCACGAGGTCCTCGGTTGCGCGTTCGCTCCGCGTTGCGACGTGCGCTTCGGCCGATGCGACCACGAGCGCCCAGTCCTGCTCCGGGTCGGCGCGAGCTGGGAAGCGGCCTGTCACCTGGCCGGTCCCGGAGCGCCTGCGGCGGCAGGTTTGCCCGGCTCCGCGGACGACGCTGCGGCCCGCGCGGAGGTCCCCGTCCAGCCGGTGTCCTCCGGGGATCCCGCGCTCGAGCTCGACGGCATCGCGGTTCGGTTCCCGCGCCGGCGAAGTCTCGGCAAGCTGCTCCGCGGCCGGCCGAGAGAGATCGTGCGTGCCGTCGACGGGGTGTCGCTCGGGCTCGTGCCGGGAGAGATGGTCGCTCTGGTCGGTGAGTCGGGATCGGGCAAGACGACCACCGCACACGCGATCGTCGGCAACGTCAGCACCAGTGCGGGCACGGTGGTGGTGTCCGGCCACGAGCTGTCGCGGATGGATCGCAAGGCCCGCCGGCGGCTCCGGCACTCCGTGCAGCTGGTCTACCAGGACCCCTACGAGTCCCTCGACCCGCGGATGCGGGTGCGCGCGATCCTCGACGAGCCGTTGCGCGTGAACCGCATCGGAAGCGGTCGCAAGGAGCGGCAGCGTCTCGCCGCCGAAGCACTGTCGAAGGTGGGGATGGATCCCCCGGAGCTGTTCCTCGGCCGGTTCCCGCACGAGCTGTCCGGCGGTCAGCGCCAGCGGGTCGCGATCGCTGCCGCGCTCGTCATGAACCCGGCGATCCTGGTCGCAGACGAGCCCGTGTCGATGCTGGATGTCTCGGTGCGCGCCGAGGTGCTCGAGGTGCTCGACACGTTGCGGCGTACCCAGTCGGTGTCGATCGTGATGATCACGCACGACCTGTCGACGGCCGCCCACTACGCGGACCGGATCGCCGTGATGTACCTCGGCCGGATCGTCGAGCAAGGCCGGGCCGCCGACGTGGTGGCCGCCCCGCGGCACCCCTATACCCGTGCGCTCGTCGACGCGGTGCCGGTCGTTCGCGGCGGCGACCGCCGGCCGACGGTGATCTCGGGCGAGATCCCCGACGCCGCCGCGATCCCACCCGGGTGCCGCTTCGCGCCGCGTTGCCCGCTCGCAGTGCCCGAATGCCGGGACGTCGACCCACCGCTGCTGCCGGTCGCGGAGGGGCACTCGGCCGCATGCGTCCTGTTGCAGGTCGCCGGGACGGTGGCGACGTGAGGGCGCGGCGGACCGCTTTCGCGGTGCTGGCGGCGGCGATGCTGCTCGCCGGCTGCGACCGCGGAGTCTCACTGAACGACCCCGGCATCCCTGGTCCGGGAGGCTTCCTGCGGATCGGCACCATCTCGATCATCAACTCGATGAACCCCTGGATCACCGACGACCAGCTCGCACTTGACACGCAGAGCGACATGTATCCGCGGATCATCCAGTACAACCTCAAGACCCTCGACTTCGAGCCTGCGTTCGCGACGAAGTGGGTGTTGTCGAACCATGGCCGGACCTGGACCTTCACCACGCGGCCCGACGCCGAATGGTCCGACGGCAAGCCGCTGACCGCGCAGGATGCGGCGTGGACGATCTCGACGATGGTGCGCCTGCACAAGGGCGCAGCGGCGTTGTGGGCGAGTGCGGTCGCGGGGGTTCTCACCGCGGTCGCGCCGAACCCGACCACACTCGTCGTCACCTACAAGAAGCCCGAAGGTGACGCGCTCGCGAACCTCGAGCAGATTCCTGTGCTGCCCGAGCATGTCTGGGCGAAGTACGCCGTGGGCAACGGCAAGGCGTTGCACAGCATCCCGAACACGCCGACCTCCGGTCATCCGATCGTCTCGGGTGGACCGTTCATCTTCGTGAAGTACACCTACAACGAAGCGATCGTCTTCGCCCGTAACCCGCACTACTACGGGCCGCCGGCCCACATCGCGGGCTTCGGGGTCGAGCTGTTCTCCAACGACGATGCGCTGGTCGCGGCGATGCGCGCGGGCGAAGTCGATGCCGCGACGGGCGACCCCAACCTTCCGCCGACCGATGTCCGGCCGCTCAAGAAGAACGGCTTCCGGATCATCGCCCTGCCCGCAGTCGCGTTCAACGACCTGATCATCAACACCAACCCGAAGCTCACCAATCACCGAGAGCTGCTGAACCCCAACGTCCGCAAGGCTTTCGAGTACGCCACTGATCGCAACACGATCGATCGCGACGCCTACCTCGGGT
>Ga0335074_10001600_pt1 | contig 30702 bp, 29 predicted proteins | sample Lox_Sample_23_FD_206715 | JGI IMG/M metagenome (GOLD analysis project Ga0335074, IMG submission 206715) | Soil microbial communities from Loxahatchee National Wildlife Refuge, Florida, United States - Lox_Sample_2.3 | ecosystem: Environmental > Terrestrial > Soil > Wetlands | place: USA... | reverse complement strand
GCGCTGCAGCTGCGCCTTGTCGTAAAGACCGAACGGGCCGATGAACGACCACGTCACGTCGCTGCGCGGCGGCAGCGCCGGCAGCGTGGACACCGTCTGCGCCGCAGCGGCGGACGCAAGGCCCAGGAAAGCGGCGAGCGTAATCCCGAGTGTGATGCGCATGTTCATTGTCCTCACTCGGCAGTGGCTTTGTTGCCCAGGACCGCGGTCGCGATCGTGGCGGGCAAGGCTTTCGGCGTTTCGATCAACCCCAGGACCGGCATGAGGACCCAGAAGAAGGCGTAGTAGTAGATGGTCGCGAAGCGCGCGAGCCAGACATCGGGCAGACCGATGTAGGGGAACGTCGCGTCGACCGACTGCGAGCCGAGATAGCCGAGCAGCAGCGCATCCACGACAAAGAGCCAGAAGAAGATCTTGTAGAGCGGACGGAAGCGCGCCGAGCGCACCGGCGAGGTGTCGAGCCAGGGCACGAAGACGAGTGTGATGAGCGCGCCGAACAGCACGAGCACGCCGATCAGCTTCTGCGGGATCGAACGCAGCATCGCGTAGAACGGCAGGAGGTACCAGTCGGGCACGATGTCGGGCGGCGTGACCAGCGGATTGGCCGGCGTGTAATTGTCCGGGTTGCCGAGCGCGTCGGGCGCGTAGAACACGACGAGCGCATAGACGATCACGAACATCGACAGGATCCACGCGTCCTTCACCGTGTAGTACGGGTGGAACGGAACGGTGTCCTGCGGCCCCTTCACGTCGATGCCGAGCGGATTGTTGTTGCCCGGCACGTGCAGCGCCCAGATGTGCAGGCCGACGACGCCGGCGATCACGAAGGGCAGCAGATAGTGGAGGCTGAAGAAGCGGTTCAGCGTTGCGTTGGAGACACCGAAATCGCCCCAGATCCAATAGGCGATGTTGGTGCCGACGTTCCAGTGTGGATTGACGAAATGCGAGAGCTGGTCGAACGAGCTGAAGAGGTTGGTGATGACGGTGGCGGCCCAGAACGACATCTGGCCCCACGGCAGCACATAGCCCATGAAGGCGGTGATGATCATCAGCACGTAGATCAGCACGCCCAGGATCCACAGCACTTCGCGCGGCGCCTTGTAAGAGCCGTAATAGAGGTTGCGGAAGATGTGGATGTAGACGGCGAGGAAGAAGAACGACGCGCCGTTGGAGTGCATGTAGCGCAGGAGCCAGCCGTAGTTCACGTCGCGCATGATGTTTTCGACGCTGTCGAACGCCATCGTCGAGTTGGGCACGTAATGCATCGCGAGCACGATGCCCGTGACGATCTGGATGCCCAGCATGAAGGTGAGGATGGCGCCGAAGCCGTACCAGAAATTCAGGTTCCGGGGCGTCGGGAACGTCGTCATCGTGTCGTTCGCGAGCCTGAGGATCGGCAGTCGCGTATCGAGCCAGCGGGTGAAGGCGGACTTCGGATCGTAGGTCGATGGGCCGGACATGCGCGCGTTCCTCAACCGATCTTGATGCGGGTGGGGGAGAGATAGCTGTAAGTCGGCACTAGGAGATTCTGCGGTGCGGGACCTTTGCGGATGCGGCCCGCCGTATCGTATTGCGATCCGTGGCAGTGGCAGAGCCAGCCGCCATAGTCACCCTCAAGCACGGTCGGCGTGCAGCCCAGATGGGTGCAGACGCCGACAAGGATCAGATATTCGGCCTTGAACTCGCGGTTCTCGTCGGTCGCCGGCGCATCGTCGGGAAGATTCTGGTTGCGGGCGAGCGGATCGGGAAGCTCCGAGAGCGGCACGGCGCGGGCTTCGGCGATTTCCTTCGGCGTGCGGCGGCGCACGAACAGCGGACGACTGCGGTACGTGAGCACGACCTGCTGGCCGGGCTGGACCGTCGTCAGATCGGCCTCGATGGAGCCCAGTGCGAGCGCCGACGGCGTCGGGTTCATCTGCTCGACGAACGGCCAGGCGGCCAGGACTGCGCCGACGCCTGCTACGGCCCCCGTCGCGACGTAGAGAAAATCACGCCGGGTAGGCTCGGCCGCTGTCGAATTTGCCACGAGTTCACCCTCTGTAAGGCAGGTGCTCCGGGACGAAGGGATGGGCAGCGCGCCACCCCCGGACTCCGGCGCACTCCAAAACGCGGGCGTAAAATAGAGAGTCGGTCCTGTAGGGTCTTGCGGCACGATGACGCATAAAATCACGCGGATTCAAGGGCGTGCGATGTACAACGTCCCCGCCGCCCCGATGCGCACGCGGCCCTGATCGAAGCATTGAGTCGAATCCATGCGTCTCGCCCTCTTCGAACCCGACATCCCGCAGAACGCGGGTGCGCTGCTCAGGCTGGGCGCCTGTCTCGGCGTCGCCGTCGACATCATCGAGCCTTGCGGGTTTCTCTTCACCGATCGCGGCCTGAAGCGCGCCGGGATGGACTATCTCGCGCATGCGAACTATCGCCGGCATGACTCGTGGGCGGCGTTCGAGGCGCAACGCGAGGGGCGGCTCGTGCTCCTCTCGAGCAAAGCCGTGCATCCGTATACGGAATTTCGCTTCGCGCCGGACGACGTCCTGCTTCTCGGCCGCGAGAGCGCCGGCGTTCCCGATCACGTGCGCGATGCCGCAGATGCGAGATTGCGGATACCGTTGATGCCGGGCTTGCGCTCGCTCAATGTGGCGCTCGCCGCGGCGATAGTACTGGGGGAGGCGTTGCGCCAGACGGAAGGGTTTCCCGCGTGAGCGATCTCGAAAACCGGAAGGCCCGCGTGCGGGACTGGCTCACGGAGTTGCGCGACCGCATCTGCGCGGAATTCGAGCACCTCGAAGACCAACTGGCCGGCCAGTTGTCGGACCGCGCGCCCGGCCGCTTCGTGCGCAAGCCCTGGACGCGCCCCAGCGACGACGGATCGGACGCCGGCGGCGGCGTCATGTCGATCATGAAGGGCCGTGTGTTCGAGAAAGTCGGCGTCAACGTTTCGACCGTCTATGGCCGTTTCTCGCCCGATTTCGCCAAAGAGATGGGCGTGACCGACGATCCGCGCTTCTGGGCGAGCGGCCTTTCGCTGGTCGCCCATATGCAGAATCCGCACGTGCCGGCCGTGCACATGAACACACGCCACATGGTCACGAAGAAGCATTGGTTCGGCGGCGGCGCGGACCTCACGCCGATGTTTCCCGACGACAAAGCGCGGGACGATTTTCGCGGGGCCTTGAAGCGGGCTTGCGATCGTCACAATGCGGACTATTACCCGCGTTTCGAGAAATGGTGCGACGAGTATTTCTTCTTGCCGCACCGCAACGAAGCGCGCGGCGCGGGCGGCATCTTTTACGACCATCTCGATTCGGGCGACTGGGAGGCCGATTTCGCCTTCATGCGGGACGTGGGACTCGCATTCCTCGAGGCCTATCCCCACATCGTTAAGGGAAACATGAACCGGCCCTGGACGGTGGACGAGCGCGCCCACCAGCTTGTACGCCGAGGCCGCTATGTGGAGTTCAATTTGCTCTACGACCGCGGCACGCGTTTCGGGCTACAGACGGGCGGCAATGTCGACGCCATCCTGATGTCGCTTCCGCCCGAGGCCTGTTGGCCGTGATCCGCTGAGGCCCGCGTTGCCCGGCTTTCACCTCGCCGCGCTTTTTCAGGTGCTCCATCACCTGTTCCCGCCTTCGCTGGCTGCTCTGATTCAGGTGATCCTGATCGACATCGCCATGGCCGGCGACAATGCCATCGTCATTGGACTTGCCGCCACGCGCGTTCCGAAGCCGGACCGGCGCAAGGTGATCTTCGGCGGGCTGGTCGCGGCCGTCGTGCTGCGGCTCGTGCTGGCCGTGATGACCGCCACCATCCTCGAGCGCATCGGGCTGATGTTCGCCGGCGGCATTCTTCTTCTGTGGGTGGCGTGGCGGCTCTATCGCGACATCCATCACGGTCACGACGACAAAATAGGCGCGCACGCGATCGCCCATGCCGGCCAGCGTGAAAACGGCTGCACGCCGTCGTCGCCGCCCGTGCCGGCGCACGATGTGCGCAAAGCGATCATTCAGATTGCGATCGCGGACGTGTCCATGTCCCTCGACAATGTGCTGGCCGTCGCCGGCGCCGCCATGAAGCATGTCTGGGTTCTGGTTGTGGGCCTGATGCTGTCGGTCGCGCTGATGGGCTTTGCGGCATCGTTCGTGGCGAGACTCCTGCAGCGCCATCCCTGGATCAGCTATGCAGGCCTCACCATCGTCGTCTACGTGGCGCTGCGCATGATCTGGTTCGGCGGCATGGAGATCTGGGGCGTGATGTAGGCGCTCCGTTTCGGCGAACTCATATTTTTGGCAACTGCCTCGTTCGTCGTCGCGCGACTGCGCCCTTCAAAATATGGGGCTTGACCCTCCTGTAACCTTTGGGTTACTGTAACCCTACGGTTACAAATGGTGGACACAAATGCTGAGCGAAGGATCGCCTGCCCCAAAAAACCGAAGCGGATTTCCCGAGCGATCCGACGCAGAAATACTCGAGCAACTGAAGCGCAGCCAACACGCTGTCTGGTTCGTGATTCTCAGCCTTATGGGGTGTTTGGTCGCGAGCGGCGCTGTGGTCTTTGCGGGATATGTCGGCGCGGTGCCGCCGGTCGTCGGGGAATATTTCGGGGCCGCAACGCTGATCGTATGGTTTCTAGCCGTGTTCCTCCGGCTCAGCCGACGTATCAACCCGCCGCCGGAAGCGAACGAAGAACGCATATTGCGCAAGAGAATCGACGCCCTACAGAGCCGGTGGCGCTTGATGGCGGTGTTCTTTGTGCTTTTTGCCTTCACGACAACGTTCAGCGTCAGCCGCGCGCTCGAGCAGCTCAGTGCGCGTTATCCGGCTCTTGCGTTGCTCGGCGGATCGATATTCGTTTTCGTCATCCTTCTTTATGCGCTCGTTGCCTTTTACGGTCCCCGATATCTGGACAGCAATCACCGCGTCATCAACGACGAACTCTCCCACGCCTTGCTCGCCCGCGCACTTAAGGCGGGGTATCTTCTTTTGATGTTCATGGTAGGAGGCGTGCTGCTGGCGATTCTCTATCGTCCCGCGCTGGCCGTTCCGGTCTTGTGCTGGGCGCTGTTCGCCGGCTTTGCGATGCCGACGCTTTACTACGTCATCCTGCAATGGCGGACCGGCTCTGGTGGCTGAGCGTCGATTGGGCAATCGCCTGAAGGAAGCCCGGACGCGGTGCGGGCTCACTCAGACCGAACTCGCGGAACGCATCGGCGTCTCGCGCAAGACGATAAACACGGTTGAGAACTCCGTCTTCGTACCATCGACCACCCTGGCGCTCATGCTGGCGCGCACATTGGATACGACTGTCGAGGAATTGTTCTACGTTATCGACAATAACGGTTGAGGCCGTCTGCCAGCCCGCCGGATGGAATCCCGTGCTCAAGCCACCCTCACCAGCACCGCCGTCGCGTCGTCGCTTTTCTTGAAGCGGGGAAATTGGCTTCCGTCGGGATCGCTTTCCTCGATGTCGCGGAGCTCGCGTATGAGCGTCGGCAGTCCGTCTTTTTTCGCGGCTTCGACCAGTCCCGCGACGTCGTAACGGCCGTAGTCGCTGGAGAGCGCCAGAAAGCCGTCGGTGACGAGCAGCACATGGGCGCCGGACGCGACCGCAACGCGCCGGGATTCCGCATAATCCGCGGCGATGACTTCGGGCCCGAAGAGGTAGCTGCCTTTCAGCGTGTTGACGCGATTGCGGCCGTTGCGCAGCGCAGGCAGGAATTCCTCGCGCACGCTGACGGATGCGGCCTGCGCGCCTTTCGATTCGGAAAGCTTCTTCACCTGCCGCGCTTCATGCGCGCGCTTCTCGATCGCTTCGCCCACGATCTCCACGCCGCCGTCGGCGTGCTGAACGAGCGCCGCGCAATCGCCATACCAGAGGAATTCAAGCGCGCCTTCGCCCGCTACGGCCAGCATCATCGACGCGAAGGGAATCTCGTAACGGTCGGCCGGCTCGCGCCGGCGCAATTGGGCGAAGCTCGTATGCGCATCGAACAAGGCTGCTGTGACCGCCTCCTGCGCGGAGGCGCCTTCGCCGATATAGGACATGATCCGGTTGGCGCCGAAGCGCGAAAGCCAGGCCGCGTCGCTCAGGCCCGGCATCAGCCGCTCGCCCAGACCCGTGGCCCCGTCGAGCACCACGGCCGCGCCCTCGCGATAGGCGAAGGCGTCGTCGTTCGCCTTTTCCGGATTGCCGGCCAGACTTAAGGAATCGACGAGTTCGAGCTTCATCCGGCCTTCCCTGACACGCAAAAAGAACGCCCGAAGGCGTCAGACGGTTTGCCTGGCCTTTTCGAGGCGCACCGGCAGAAGCTGCATGATGCGCAGGCGCTCGCTTTCGGCCATTCCGCCCCAGCGGGCGATTTCCTCGAGCGTACGCCCGCAGCCGGAGCAGATGCCGGCCCGCGGGTCCATCGTGCAGATCTTGATGCAGGGCGTCGAAACCATCGCCCTCGTTTAGCGCGCCATCGTGAAGACGCAAAGCTTGTTGCCGTCGGCGTCGCGGAAATAGGCGCCGTAGAAGCCGCTGTCGCCGCGCGGGCCTGGTGCGCCTTCGTCCTTGGCGCCGAGCGACAGGGCTTTCGCATGCGCCTTGCCGACAACCTCTTTCGACGGCGCCGCCAGCGAGATCATGGTGCCGTTGCCGTGCGTTGCGGGCTTTTCGTCGAACGGCTTGCAGACGGCGAACATCACCGGGCTCTGGCCGTTGCTCCAGCCCTGCATGCGATCGTTCGTCATGGTGCGCTTGCCGCCGAGCTCGCCCAGCACGGCGTCGTAGAACGACTTCGACTTTTCGAAATCGTTCGTTCCGATGGTGATGTATCCAATCATCGTCGTCTCTCCTTATCGCCCGCTCGGCATCTTGTTGAACGGCACGTCCTTGTCGACGCGCACATCTTGCGGCAGTCCCAGCACGCGTTCGGCGATGATGTTCCTGAGGATTTCGTCCGTGCCGCCGGCGATGCGAAGGCCCGGCGCCGACATCCAGCCCATCTGGAAGGCGCCGTGCTCGGGCGCATCCTCGCCCTTGAGCGCGCCCGCTTCGCCTTCGAGCTCCATCGCGAAGGCCGAAAGGTCCTGCAGCTTGGGCGCCACGACGATTTTTGCGATGGACGCTTCCGGTCCGGGTTGCTGGCCGCGCGACAGCGCCGTCATGGTGCGATAGGTCGTGTATTTGAGGCCCGCCGAGCGCACGTACCAGTCGGCCACGCGCTCGCGCACCGCCGCGTTCTTGATCGCGGGCCCGTCTTCCAGCTCGAGCGTGCGTGCAAGGCCCATGAGCTCTTTCACGTCCAGACCGCCGCCCAGGCCGCCGCCGACGGCGAGACGCTCATGCATCAGCGTGGTGAGCGCGACCTGCCAGCCCTGCCCCACTTCGCCCAGACGCTGCGAGTCCGGGATCTTCACGTCGGTGAAGAACACCTCGTTGAAGCCCGAAGCGCCCGACGCCTGCTTGATGGGACGCACTTCGACGCCCGGCGATTTCATCGACAGGTAGAACATCGTCAATCCCTTGTGCTTCGGCACGTTGGGATCGGTGCGCGTGAGAAGGATGCCATAATCGGAAATCTGCGCGCCCGTCGTCCAGATCTTCTGGCCGTTGATGGTCCAGGTGTCGCCGTTCTTTTCGGCGCGCGTGCGCAAGCCCGCCACGTCCGATCCGCCCGCGGGCTCCGAAAACAGCTGACACCAGATCTCTTCGCCGCGCAGCGCGGGGCCCACATAGCGCCCGACGGCCTCTTTGTCGCCATAGGCCATCAGCGTCGGAATGCACATGCCCAGACCGATGCCGAACGGGCCGCCGAGACCGGCGACATTCGACTTGCCTTCTTCCTGGTTGAAGATGACCTGCTGGATAGCCGTGCCGCCGTAGCCGCCGACGTCTTTCGGCCAGGTGATGCGGGCGTAGCCGGCCTTGGCCTTCTTCGCCTGCCAGGCTCTGGCGCGCGCGAGGAAATCCTTGTCCGTGCGTTCGGCCATCTCGTCGCCGTCGCCCTTCGCGCCTTTGACGTTGTCGTCGAGCCAGCGGCGCACTTCATTGCGGAACTTCGCCTCTTCGGCGGTGTCTTCGAAATCCATCGTTTCGGTCCTTCGGATAGGGAATGGGGTTCAAGCGGCGTTCGAAAGTTCGAGCTCGGTGACGAGCTTGTCTTTCCAGCTGCGCTGCGCGCCGAGTGCTAAGCCGAGCTCGCGCGAACGCTTGTAGAAGAGATGGCAATCCATTTCCCAGGTGTAGCCGATGCCGCCGTGCGTCTGCGTGTTCTCTTTCGCGGCATAATCGAAGGCTTGCGTCGCGGACACGCGCGCCGCGGCCGCTGCGAGCGGCAACTCGCGCGCATTCGTCGACAAAGCCCAGGCGCCGAAATACGCGTTCGAGCGCGCCAATTCCGTGTTCACATACATGTCGGCCAGCTTGTGCTTGATCGCCTGATAGGAGCCGATCGGACGGCCGAAGGCGTAGCGCGACACGGCGTAATCTTTCGCCATGGCGAGACACGTGTCGGCGCCGCCCACCTGCTCGAACGCCATCAGGATCGCGGCGCGATCGAACACGCGCGAGGCGAGCTGCCAGCCTTCGCCCGTCTTGCCGAGCGGCTCGGCCGCGGCATCGTTGAACGTGATCTCGGCGTGCTTGCGCGACGGATCGATCGAATCCTGCGCCTTGCGGGTGACGCCCTTGGCCTTCAGATCGACCAGCGCCAGCGCGAGTCCGCGTTCGCCCGGCTCGTCGGAGCCGCGCGCCAGCACGACCGCGTAATCGGCATCGGCGCCGTCGACGACGGCGATCTTCCTGCCGTTGAGCTTGCCGGCCTTGAACGCCGTGCGGATCGATTTCGGCGTCACGGGGCCCACGCCTTCCGTGCGCGCAAACGCGCCGATGATTTCGCCGCCCGCGATCTTCGGCAGGAGCTTCGACTTCTGCTCTTCGCTGCCCGCGACGAGAAGCGCCTCGGCCAGAAGATACACCGTCGAGGAGAACGGCACGGGCGCCAGCACGCGGCCCAGTTCTTCCGCGATTACGCACAATTCGAGATAACCGAGGCCCAGGCCGCCGTAGTTTTCGGGGATCGCCGTGCCCAGCCAGCCCATCTCGGCAATCGCCTTCCAGAGGCCCGTATCGTGGCCCTGGGAGCCCTGCAGGACGGCCCGCACGGTCTTGCTCGTGCATTTTTCGGCCAGGAACTTATGCGCTTGATCGCGCAGCATTTTTTGGTCGTCGGAGAAATCGAAATTCATCGTCTCGCACCCTGGGAATGTTGTGGTTCCGGACACGATAGGCCCAAGGCGCGGCCGCCGCCAACTGGGTCCGGGGCAGCTTCGGCTTAACGAGGGTTTAATCGCCAAATCCTACCCTTGCGCGGCAACCGAGGGTCCCTCGCCATGGCCAAGGCACAGTTCCACAAGAACCAACGCGTCTACGTCAAACCCGTGGGCACCTGGGCGCTCGTCGAAAAGGTCGTGCCGCACTGGACCAAGGGCCTCGATGAGCCTTTGCGCGTCTATTACGACGTGGGTCTCGGCCGTGAATTCGCGGCCGACGAATTGCAGGCCGAACAGGCCGTGGCGCCCGATTCGGAGAAAGCGGCGGAGAGTTGGCGCGTCACGCGTGCGCGCAACAAGTGGCAGCCGGCGGAAGACTGCGCCCGTCATCCCGTGCCGGGCACCTATCCCGTCGTCGTGACGGGCGAATCGGATTGGGGCGGCTGGCGCGTGCCGGGCGCGGAGTACGATCTCGATCCCGAACGCATCGAGCGTCAGGCACGGCTGATCGCCAATGCGCCGCAGCTCGAGACCTTTGCGCAGGAACTCGTCGAATGGGCGCGCAAGTCGGGCGAAGACATGCCCAACGCGCTCATGCAATTGGCGCACGACGCGCAGGACCTGCTCACCCGCGTGAACGAGAGCGAACGCTAGGCGTCAGATACGCCCGACCAGCGTCAGCATGCCGGTCTGTTCCGACGGACCGTTGGCCGCTTGCACGTAATCGAAGTCGAGGCTGATCGACCACGCGCCCGTCGTCGTGGCGACGCCGCCGCCCAGCACGAGGTTGCCGTGCCCGGGATCGGGTCCTTCGATCGAGAAGGGCGTGTAGCTCTGCCCGTTCAGCGAGCTCACGCTCGCGAAGTTCGCCTTGAGCTTCTCGGCGCCATTGAGGAAGTCGTAGCGATAACCGGCGCGCAACTCGGGCTGCAGATAGAAATCGCCGAAGTTGAAATCCTGCCGCACATCGGTGCCGATGAAGAGGCGCAGCGAATCCGCGTAATAGGGCTGGACGCTGAGATCGAAGCCCTGGCCGCCGTTCGATTCCGTGTAGCCCTCTTCGCGCATCGCCATGCCGTCGAGGTCGACCTGCGGCATGAAGACGGTGCTGCCCGCGGTGAGGATGCCGCCCGTCGTGATGCTGCCTGCCATCAGTTCGCTGGCGCGCTGGCTTTGCGCGTCGCGGCTGACCGTCGATCCCGTGGTGGGATCGGTCAGCGTCAGATAGCGGTTTCCTTTCAGATTGCCGTAGCCGACCGTGCCCTGCGTGTCGAGGAAGAGGCCCTTGCCGCGCCAGTCGGTATAGCCCGTCAGCAGGTAATATTCCGACGACGTCTTGGACGACGTCGGTTCCTTGGCGCTCATGCCACCCGTGAAGAAGGTGAAGGCTCCGCCGTAGCGGCCGTCGACGGGATCACCGTCATCCATGCCGAGCACGAAACCGAAGCCGCTGTCGTTGTATCCCGTCAGCGTATCCGAATTGGCCTGACTCAGGCGCTCGGCGAATTGCTGGCCCCACAGCGTGGTCGCGCCTTCCTCGTTGGCATACATGCGCAGCTCGCGCTGGCGCGCGGCGACGATATTGGTGGCCGAGTCGGTCAGGGAAATCACCGTCGCGCGGTTGGCGCCCGAAACGTCCGGCGCAAAGGACGCGTAGGCGGCCTGCGCCTGCTGCGCGTTGGTGATGTCGTTGATCATCGCCGCGCCCAGTGTGTTGTCGTTGATGAGCGCCTGATTGACGTAAGGGAACATCTTGGCCGCGTAGCCGGTCAGCGGAATCTGATTGGCTGCGGTCCCCACGGTTTTCGGCGCCAGCTGCAGCACGATCTGCGAATCCGTCGAGCTTATCGGTTCGGTACCCGTACATGTTTGGGCGGCCGTCGCGGTGGCCACGTTGTACGTGCAGATGTCCGAGGTAAAGAGATACGGTATGCCGTTCGCGTTTGCCGCGTTGCCCGAATTGTTGCCGGTGTAGAGGGTCGTGAGATCGGCGAGTTCCGTCGGCGAAATTGTGATCGGATTCTTAGAGTCGATCAGAACGAATTCGGACGACGTGTTGGTCGTATTCGTCGCGGTCAGCGGCGTCGCGATGTAACTGCCGAACGAGACCGTCAGGGGGTGGATGCCGCCGGTCGGATCGCCGATGCTCGCGTTCTGTGCGCTGATCACGCTGACGCCGGAATAGACATTGACGTTGTAGCCCTGGGAAACGCTGATATCGAGCCCGCCACCGTTTTTGACGGTGAGCATTCCCACGCTCAGGGGCACGCCTTTTACCACAGGCGACGACACGGTGGCGTTCAGGTTTGTCTGCCCTGTTGTGAGATAGTTCAACTGGCCGCTTTGCAGGATCGTGACATCGACCGATCCGCCGTTCGCCTCGGTGATTTCGCCCGTCATCGATCCCGCGGTGCCGATCATCAGGACGTCATGCACGGTCGAGGTGTTTTCGAAAAAGATGTTGCCGTCGACGCTCGCATAGTCGGTCGAATTCAATCCGGTCACGTTCAACGTGCCGTACTGGGACCCGAAATAGATCGCGCCCGTTATGGTGGCGGGACCCGATGTGGTGGCCGTGTCGTAGATGGTCACCGGACTCGTGGTGTTCGAGGCCGTATTGATGGCGACCGCCTGGTTCAGCAGGTCGACGCCCGTGCCGCTGTTGCTGTCCAGCTGGGTTACGGAAGCCGTGATTGTGCCCTCGTTGGTGATGCTCGTCAGCGTTCCCGAGAAGTCGGCGATCGCATAAGCATTCAGAGCGCTCGAGCCGGTAACCGGCGTCTGGTCCAGCTCCGTGGTCGACGCCGATGCGAGGATCGTCCCGCTGTTAAAGAGGGACGGCACGTTGGCGTATTGTGCGATGTTGATGGCCGTCGCGGATCCGAGATCGGGGCCCGACACGGTCGCCGAGATCTTTCCGCTGCCCGTCTCGTTGGTGTTGACGATCGCGCCGGTCTCGCCGGCCTGGGCGGTGCCGCTCGCGATGGTCGTATAACCTCCGATCGTGATGCCCGTCGCCGTAACGTAGGTGGTCCCGCTCAGCGTATTCGTGGTCGCCGCAGCGGTGATCGTTCCACTGTTGAAGATGCCGCCGGACAGGGTCACGGGATCGCCCTGCGTGCCCTGCATGGAAATCGCGATGGTGTTCTGGTTCGGGTCCTCGGACGCCTGCGAGATCGAGCCGCGGTTGAGCAGCGAGAACTGGCCCGCATAGTCCGGATCGCTCTGGACGGTGCCGATAGTGATCGGAACGGCGTAATTGTTGTTATTGACCGCAGACGAAATGTAAATGGTTGGCGTCGCTCCCGTGCCGAGCGTGGAGATCGATGCGGCGGCGGTAGTCGAGCCTTTGATTGACGGGCCGTTGTTGTCGATACCGCCCGTGATGTTATTTCCGATTGCAATGGCGGAACCGCCCTCGGGATCGACGGCGTTGATGGCGGTGGATGGCGCGGTTGTGCCGAACGTCTCGATCTGGCCGCTGTTCAGGATGCCGCCGTTAATGGCGCCCTGCACGACGATGCCCTGAGCGCCGGCGCCTTCCGACGAGACGAGGCCGCCCGGCAGGATGTTGAGGTTGCCATACATCGCGCACGCGCAGTTGGCATAGGGCGTTCCAGCAAGCGCCGGGTCATTTGTTGGACTGAAAGCCGGATTGGTCGGTTGCCCGGCCGACTGCTCCCAGCCGGCGATGTTGATCGCGACGTTTTCGGAGGCTGTTGTGACTCCGACCGTCGTGGGCGTCATCAGGATGCTGCCACCCACGTCGATGTCGCCGATCAGGCTGGCGCCACCGGCCGGCGTCACGACCTCCGTGGGACTTGTCGTGTAGGTCGGGCCGATCAGGTTGATGCCGTACGACGACGTGCCCTGCACTTCCAGCGTCGACCCGTTCTCGAGATAGATGGCGATGGGCGAGGTGCTCGTGCCGCTGCCTGTCGAGCCCGGTATGATGTTGCCGCCCGTGAAAACCCCGAGACCCGTTGGAGAGGTGGTCGGTCCGGCCGTGTTGGGATATTCGCCCGATGTAGGATCGGAATAGACGCTGGTCGTCGATGTCGTCGACGTTGTGCTCTGATAAAAAGCACCACCAGCAATCAGGATGCCGGTCTTGTTGGTGCCGGCGCCGAGGAGATTGACCGTGCCAGCGGTATTGATGAACTCGCCGGTCCAGTTTTCAGCGGTGCCATATTGGGCAGCTGACGCCGGCACGCTCGCTTCTTCAAGCAGGACGCCGGTTGTGTAGTTGATCCCTTCATAATCAATCTGCGTCGCGTTCGTCACGATCGTGGGCGACGCAGCAGTGCCCGAATTGATCGTAATCGCCGGCGCCTGGGGCGGGTTGACGCCCAGATCCAGCAAACCGTTGGTGTCGACGGTCAGCCCGCCGCCGGTGCTTTGCGCGTTCACGACGTTCGGAGCGACGGGGCCCGTGAACAGCGGGTATTGAAACTCGGTCGTGATATCGCAATTGCCGGCGGTCGACGTGGTCGTGCTGCACACCGACGTCGCGCCAAACGCATGCCCGGAGAGCAGGGCTGTGGCGGCAGCGGTCAGCATTAACGCGCGCTTGTTCAAGGCAAACCTCTCGTTAATTTCAGATACAGCGGCCGGAGAGGTTCTGTTAATGCCCCCCGCCTATGACCGCGTCGACACCCCATTGGTTTCCGCGGGCGGCGGCACCTTAGCCATTTTTCTTCGCCCAAGGCTAGCGGCTCCCGCCCGACTCCGGCCAAGATTTCTTTTTTTAATCAGGTGTTAGCGCCTACCCACCAGAATATCTGAGGGCCTTTCTGCGCAATTTTATCGGTCGATGCAATCTGATGACGACGACACAACGCATCAGTTTTACCAAATTGACCCAGAAGCAGGCTGCCGCTTCCGCAGCGCGGCATGAAATGCTCTATGCCGGGCGGGTGGGCGGCGCGCGCGCGGTTTTCGCCTTCTGCGACCTTTCGGGTCTCGACCTCTCCGGCCGCAACCTCGCCGATGCGGATTTCACCGGCGCCGTCCTCGAAGAAACGAATCTTGCCGGCGCGCGCCTCGAAACGACCAGTTTCTTCGGCGCGGATTTGCGCCGCGCCAATCTCGAAGGCGCCTGCCTGAGACGTGCGGACCTGCGCGGTGCGTCGCTGCGCGGCGCCAACCTGATCGGCGCCGATCTCTACGAAGCCGATCTGCGCGAAGGCACGATCGCCGAGAAGGACCGTTTCGGCGAATTGCGGGTGTTGCAGCACGACGTGGGACCATCGGAACTCCCTTCGGCGCTTCTCAACTCCGCCAACCTCGAACGCGCCAAGATGACGGGCGTGATGGCGGTGCAGGCGGATTTCAGCGACGCGATCATGCGCAACTGCCGGCTGTCGCGCGCCAATTTGCGCCAGGCGAAACTGAACGGCGCCAATCTCGAAAACGCCGATCTCACAGCCTGCAATCTGACGGGCGCCGATCTGCACGGCGCCATCCTCATCGGCACCAAGATGTCGCGCACGGTGCTCGACGGCGCCGATCTGACGAGCGCCCTGACGGATGCGCCGCTCGGCCGCGATCTGAGCACTCTGCCCGTGCCGATCGCCGATCTGCTCGAAGCGCATTCGCGCTGGGTGGAAACCGACGGCCGCGAAGGCCGTCCCGCCGATCTCACGGGATTGGATCTTCGCAGCCTCAAATCGCTCGCGCATCGTTCGCTGACCGCGCTGATCGCGGCGGGCGCGATCATGTACGGTCTCGAGCTGCAAGGGGCGCTGCTGCAGGGCAGCAATCTGCAGGGCGCCGATCTGCGCGGCGCGCATCTCGCGGGCGCCGATCTGAGAGGCGCGAATCTGAGCGGCGCGAAGCTCAACAACGCGGATTTGCGCGACGCCAAGCTCGGGCCGCTTCTCATCTCCGACGCGCGTCTCCTGCCGGCACGGCTCGACGGCGTGCATGCGCGTTACGCCGATTTCCGCGGCGCCGATCTGCGCCGTGCCAAGCTCTCCGAAGCCGACCTCGCCTATTCGAACCTCACGGACTGCGACGTGCGCGACAGCGACATCGGCAGCGCCGTGCTCACCGGCGCCAAGCTCCCGGCCCTGCTGCCGGAGAGCCTGAGCCACCTGCCGCTGGTGAGCTAGCGCCTGCGCGTGCATTCGCCGCGCAATTGCCTCTATTGTCGGGCCTGTATTCCGCTTCGCGAGCCCGCGCGTGCTGTTTCCCGCTGCCGACACTGCCGTCATCGCCCGCCGCGCGGAAATCGTGGCGGCGCTTCAGCGTCTGGTGCCGGGCGGCGTCGTCTCCCAACCTGCGGGCCTTGCCGCCTATGACGGCGACGCGCTCTCCGCCTATCGCCAGCCGCCGCTCGTCTGCGTGCTGCCGAAGACGAAAGACGAAGTGAGCGCCGTTCTGCGTTTTGCGCAAGCCGAAGGCATACCGATCGTGCCGCGCGGCGCGGGCACATCGCTCTCCGGCGGCGCCTTGCCGCGCGCCGACGGCATCCTCATCGGCCTCGGCCGCATGAACCGAGTCCTCGACATCGACTACGACAATCGCTGCATCGTCGTGGAACCCGGTGTGACCAATCTCGCGGTGACGCGCGCCGTCGAAAAACGCGGCTTCTATTACGCACCCGATCCGTCGAGCCAGGTTGCATGCACCGTGGGCGGCAATGTCGCGGAGAATGCCGGCGGCATTCATTGCCTCAAATACGGCCTCACCACGCACAACCTTCTGGGCGCGGAGGTGGCGCTGCTGGGCGGCGAGCGGCTGCGTTTCGGCGGCAAGGCGTTCGGCGCGGGCGGGCTGGACATGCTCGGCATCGTCGCCGGATCGGAAGGCTTGCTGGGCGTCGTCGTCGAAGCGACGTTGCGCCTTCTTCCCAAGCCGCCCGTCACGCGCACCCTGATCGCAGCCTTCCGCTCCGTGCCCGATACGGGCGTGTGCGTGGCGAATGTGATCGCCGCCGGCATTGTGCCCGCTGCCATGGAATTCATGGATCGCCGCTGCATCGACGCCGTCGAAGACTATTGTTCACCCGGCTATCCGCGCGACGCGGAAGGACTGCTCATCGTCGAACTCGACGGCCTCGAGCCCGAAGTCGCCGACACCGTTGCGGGCGTGAGCGACATCGCGCGGCGCGCGGGCGCGCATCAGGTGGAAGAAGCGGCGAACGAAAAGGAGCGCGCGCGGCTCTGGGCCGGCCGCAAGGCGGCGTTTCCCGCCATGGGACGTCTGGCGCCAGACATGCTCTGCATGGACGGCACGATCCCGCGCCGCGCGCTGCCGTCCGTGCTCGCACGGATGGCGGAAATGTCCCGCGAATTCGGTCTCGGCTTCTGCAACGTCTTCCATGCCGGCGACGGCAACCTCCATCCGCTCATCATCTTCGACGTGATGAAAGAAGGCGAACTTGCACGCGCGGAAGCGTTCGGTGCGGAAATCCTGAAGCTGTGCGTCGAAGTGGGCGGGGTTCTGTCGGGCGAGCACGGCATCGGCGTCGAGAAGCGCGACCTGATGCCGGTGATGTTCACCGAGGAAGACCTGGCGCAGCAGGGCCGCCTCAAATGCGCCTTCGATCCCAACGGGCTGCTCAATCCGGGGAAAGTGTTCCCGACGCTGTCCGCCTGCGTCGAACAGGGCCACATGCACGTCAAAGGCGGCCGGATGCCGTTTCCCAATCTTCCGAGATTATAGCGGTGGAAAGAATTTCAGCGCAAAGGTCGCAGTGGTGGACGCAGGGGCCCGTTCGTCGATTCAGCAGGAAACTGCGCGCTGATGCACGCGAAGGCCATACTGCGTCCTCTGCGCATCCTCTGCGTCCACTGCGCTAAAATTGTCGCCGCAGGCGTATGACCCGAAATGACTTTCTCTCCGCAAAATGAAAACGAACTGACAGACATCGTGCGAGCAGCCGCGTCCGACAGGCGAACATTCGAGATCGTCGGGCACGGCACCAAGCGCGGATTGGGGCGCCCCGTCGAAGCGGATGAAACGCTCGATCTGTCGGGGCTCGCCGGCATTGTCCGTTACGAGCCCGACGAACTCATCATCACCGCACGCGCAGGCACGCCCGTCACGGAGATCGAAGCGGCGCTTGCCGAAAAGAAACAGCGCGTCGGCTTCGAACCGGCCGACTGGAGCGCCCTTTATGGAACACCTGCGGGCGCGAGCACGATCGGCGGAGTGCTGTCCGCGAATGCCAGCGGTTCGGCGCGGCTTCGCTACGGCGCCGCCCGCGATCATCTCCTGGGCTTTCGTGCGATCAACGGACAGGGCGCGCCCTACAACGCCGGCGGCCGCGTGGTGAAGAACGTCACGGGCTTCGATCTGCCGAAGCTTGTCTGCGGCGCGATGGGAACGCTGGGACCGTTGACGGAAGTCACCTTGCGTCTCGTGCCGCGCGCCTCCGATACCGCAACGCTCGCCATCAAAGATGTCGAACCGGAAACGGGCTTTGCGTTCCTGCGCCGCATCTGGTCGAGCCCGCTCGAGCCGACGGGCCTTGCCTATGTGCCGAAGATCGCGGCCGGGGCGTTCGCGGGGCTGGGCGACATCGGCGAAGGCGCAGCCCTCATCCGCATCGACGGCGCGGCCGGTCCTCTGGCCGACAAGATCGGCCTTCTCAAGACATTGCTCGACGGCCGCGAAGCGGCATTGCTGCCCGGCACGAACGGCATCTTCGCGCGCATCGCGTCCGGCGAAGCCTTCGCCGTGCGCACGGACGATATCTGGCGCGTCTTCGTGCCGCCTGCGGCGGCAGCCGCCTGCGCGCGCGAGCTCGCTGCACCGTTCTGGCTGGCCGATTGGGCCGGCGGCGCCTTGTGGATTGCGGGCGGTCAGGCAGACGAGATTCATACGGTCGCACAAGGCTTCGGCGGCCATGCGATGCTGATGCGCGCCGCGGTCGAAACGCGGATGCATGTCTCCGTCTTCCCGCCGGAAGAGCCTGCACGCGCCGCATTGACCCACCGCGTGAAAGACGCGTTCGATCCGCAACGCCTCTTCAATCCCGGCCGCATGTTCGAAGGTATGTGAGTGCGCACGGAGCTGAAACCGCATCAACTGGACGATCCGCACATCGCGGCGGTGGAGCGAAACCTGCGCGCCTGCGTCCATTGCGGCATCTGCACGGCGACGTGTCCGACTTATCTTCTGACCGGCGACGAACGCGATGGGCCGCGCGGACGCATTGTCATGATACAGCGCATGCTGGAACAGGGCGGCGCGCCCACAACTGAAACAGTGTATCACATCGACCGCTGCCTCTCCTGCCTCGGCTGCCGTACCGCATGTCCATCGAGCGTCGACTATGCGCGTCTCGTCGATCAGGCACGCGCGCATATCTATGAGACCTACCGCAGGCCGTGGCGCGAACGCGCACTGCGCGCCGGCATCGCTTTCGTCATGGCGCGACCGAATCTGGTGAAGCTCGGGATGCGCCTTGCGCGCCTCTCAGCACCGATCGCGACGCGCTTGCCCGGGGCACTCGGCGCGATGGCGAAAAAAGCGGTGACGCCTGCCGACGATACCGCCTTGCCGCATGTCACGGGATCGCGACGCGTCGCCCTGATACAGGGCTGCGTGCAGCAGGCGCTGGCGCCGTCGATCGATCAGGCCGCCATGCGCGTGCTGGCGCGGCGCGACATCGCGCTCAAGCCGCTTGACGGCGCGGGCTGCTGCGGCGCGCTGGCGCATCATCTGGGCCGCCGGGACGAAGCGAAGCGCTGGGCAAAGCGCGCGATCATCGCCTTCGAAAAATCCGGCGATCCCGAGGCTGTACTGATCACCGCCACGGGCTGTGCCGCGCATCTCATGGATTACCCCGAACTCTTCTGCGACGAGCCGGACTGGCAGCCGCGCGCCCGGGCCCTCGCAGCCAAAGTCAAAGATTTTTCGGAGCTGGCGACGCCCGGGACCGGCGGCGCGCCAGATGCGTTGCGTGTCGCGCATCACATCCCCTGCTCGCTGCAGCATGGGCTCCGCCGCGGCGACCAGGGCGCGGCACTGACGGCCGCGGGCTACGACGTGGCGGACATTCCTGAAAGCCACATCTGCTGCGGTTCGGCGGGAAGTTACAGCCTCCTGCAACCCGAGATGGCCGCAGCGCTGCGGCAGCGCAAGCTCGACGCCATCGCCACGCTCCACGCCGATGCCGTCGCCTCCGCCAATATCGGATGCCTCTCGCACCTCGCGGGCCCGGACGCCCCGCCCGTCGTCCATCCCGCGGAACTGATCGACTGGGCGGAAGGCGGGCCGCGGCCCCGGGCTCTCGCAGACCTCCACGGGACGCGCTAAGATCGGCGCATGCTTGCACTTCTTCTCGCCGCCACGATCACCGTCGTCCCCGGTCCGACGCATATCGCGCCGAAGAACACGGTCGATCAGCTGTTCCAGAAGCTCGGCAAGACGTCGTCGGAGGACGACGCCAAGCCGATCGAAAAGGAAATCCTCATCCAGTTCCTGCAGTCCGGCAGCGCCAGCGTCGATCTCCTGATGACGCGCGTCGATGCGCTGATGGGTGGCGGCGACAAGGACGATGCCGTGAAGATCCTCAACGCCGTCACGCAGATCGCGCCGTCCTATGCCGAAGGCTGGCACGCGCGCGGCAAGCTCGAAGCCGAAGACGGTCACGACGAAGCCGCCATGGTGAGCCTCAACAAGGCCGTCAAGCTCAACCCGCGCGAATTCGAAGCGCATGTGGAGCTGGGCGACATGCTGGAAGAATACGGCGCCAAGCCCGCCGCACTCGCCGAATACAAGAAGGCGCTGGCCCTCGATCCGCATTTCGAGGGACTCGACAAACGCGTCGAGCAGCTGTCGCGCGACGTCGAAGGCGAGAAGATTTAGAGTCTGCTCAGTCGCAAAATTTGGTCCAATATTGCTGCGACTGCTCGCGGGCGATATGGGGGAATCATGACGGTGAGAGCGGCCTTCTTTTCAGCGATGTTGATCGCCGCGTGCGCAATGGAGGCGCCGACTGCGGCCGAAGGGATGTTTCCCTGGAAAGCGGGCGATCACCCTCCTTCCGTCGCCGGCATCGCATTAGGGGATTCCGAACAGCACGTCCGCCAAGTGCTTGGCGAGCCTACGAGTACCGCCAAAATGGGCGCCGCTAATATTCTCGAATATCAACCTTCGGGCCTAGAGATTACGGCCACAAAGGCCGACGGCGTCTCGATCATCCGGCTGCGCACTCCGCAAGCAGGGGCCATTGACGGAATCAAAATCGGGGACAGCGTCAGCACCGTCATCGCGAAGTGGGGCAATCCGAGCGATGGGCACGGACGTGTGGCTTTGTTCAACGCCGGTGTATGGACGGTCGAAGTACGGCTGGCAGACGACGGGCCGAATGTCGTCGACATTCTGCTGGCATGGAACACCACGAAATGGCCGGACCTCGACGCGAGCAAGGCGCAAGCCTATCGGCCTCAGTAATACGCCGACACTACCACGCCGTTGTCAGCGTCCACACGTGGGGCGAATTCGAGGGCTCCGACTTCATTCGCGCCCGCGCGCGACGGCGGCGACGCGGCTGACCGATTTGTTCCGCGCCCAATGGCCATGCGCGCCGTTCGCAAACGCTTTCGGGCGGCTTTTCAAGCTGCGCGTCGCGAGCCAAAGGCGCTTGAGATGCCGCTTGTAACCGTTGGCGACGTCGTCCTCATACGCCATCCGCCCATGTAGTACGTGGTAGTTGTTGATGAACTGCATGCTTCCCGGTGGCAGCTCCATGTAGACGTTGAACTGCGGATCGCGCGCCATCGCGCTCACTGTTTCGATGGCCTCAAAGGCAAGCGGCGAAAGACGGGGCGCTTCGGGATGGCGTTGCGAAGCCTTGATGTATTGCGGCACGAAAAAATTGAACAGGCGGCCTTCATGTTCGGTGAAGACCGATCGCATGTAATAACGCTGACCGCCTTCGGGCTGTTCGCCGCGGAAGTCCCACGGCAAAGGTTCGTAGAGTGCCGCCGCGAGATCCGGCCGCTTGCGGACAAGTTCGTTGTAGATCGCGACCACATTTGCGACGCAAGACTGTCCGCCCGATTTCGCCATGCGCAAGCACATGAGGCCCACAAGATCCGAGCCGTCCGTATGATAGTCGAGACCGACCAGTCCGATCTCGTTTCCGCGCAAGGTCGGATCGTCGATCTTCTTTCCTTGGTCGGTCACGTCGCCCATCATGTGACCGTATTTGTTCTGCGGCCAGGGATCGCCCAGATGCAGGCCGATGCCCCAATAGAGCATGGTGAGATCGTCGTCCGAATAGCGGCCAACATCGAGCGCCTGGATGCGCACGAAGCCACGGCCGTCGATCAGCTCGCGCTCGATTTGCGAGAGCTTCGGTACGAGACCGTCAAGCGGAAAGGAGTCCCGGCCGATGTCGAGGAGATTGTCCGAGGCGGATTTCGCGGTCCGGAGCGCATGATCGAGCTCGCGGTGATCGGTCTCCGTCAGCTCAACCGTCCATTGCCTGGGATCGGCGACGTCGGGCGAGCGCCAGTCGATATGGGTTTCGAGCTCCTTCGGCATGAACGACATGATTTCTCTCCGCTCGGATAACGGCCTCGGTGGGTCCCGAGTGCTCTGACGATGTCGTCTGATAATAGCGGCTGCGCCTTATGGCGGCCAGCGGACGCTAACGCCCGCCGACGAAGGCCACACGCAGGAGATTGGTTGCCCCCGGCGTGCCGAGGGGAACGCCGGCAGTGACGACGATGCGCTCGCCCGACTTCGCGAAGCCTTCCTCGTAAGCGATCTGCGCCGCGCGGTCGACGACGTCGTCGAGATCGTGCGCGTCTTCGGTCAGAACGCAATGAAGTCCCCAGGCGATGCAGAGCCGCCGCGCCGTCTCCTCGCTCGGCGTAAGCGCAATGATGGGCGCTTCGGGGCGTTCGCGCGCGGCGCGCAGGCCCGTCGAGCCCGATTTCGTCCAGCTGACGATGGCGCGCGCATGGATCGTGTGGGTGACTTCGCGCACCGCCGCCATCATCGCGTCCGCGGTCGTCTCTTCCGGCGCGGAATGCTGCGCATCGATGATGCCCTGGTAAAGCGGATCGCCTTCGACCGCGATGGCGATGCGATCCATCACCGATACGGCCTCGACGGGATGTTTGCCGGCCGCGGTCTCCGCCGAGAGCATCACGGCGTCGGCGCCGTCGAACACGGCCGTCGCCACGTCGGAGACTTCCGCACGCGTGGGCGCCGCGGATTCGATCATGGACTCCAGCATTTGCGTGGCGACGACCACAGGCTTTCCCGCCTTGCGCGCCGCGCGCGTGATTCGCTTCTGCCAGCCGGGCACGTCCTCGAGCGGAAGCTCCACGCCCAGATCGCCGCGCGCCACCATCAGCGCATCGGAAAGCTCGATGATCTCGTCCAGATATTCGAGCGCCTTCGGCTTCTCGATCTTGGCGAGCACGCCGGCACGGCCGCGCACGAGCTTCTTCACTTCGGCCACGTCGTCGGGGCGCTGCACGAAGGAGAGCGCGATCCAGTCGACGCCGAGGGTCAACGCGGCATCAAGATCGGAGCGGTCCTTGTCCGTCATCGCCGACAGCGGCAGGAGCGTGTCGGGAAGATTGATACCCTTGCGGTCCTTGAGCTCGCCGCCCACTTCGACGGCGGCCTCCGCCGAATCCGGCTTCGAGGACCAGGTGCGCAGGCGAATTTTCCCGTCGTCGATGAGAAGGCAATGGCGCTGCTTGAGCGCGGTGAACACTTCGCCGTGCGGAATGGGGATGACGGAAGGGTCGTCCGAGGACTGCGCGCGCACGAGCTTGATGCGCTCGCCGTCGGTCAGCTTGACCGTGCCGCCGGGCAGCGTGCCCACGCGGATCTTGGGGCCCTGCAGATCGGCGAGAATGCCAATGGGCCTGCCCTCTTCGCGTTCGAGCGCGCGCACGCGGCCATGCAGCACCGCTAGCAGATCGTGCGGCGTGTGGCTCATGTTGATGCGGAAGACATCGACGCCTGCTTCGAACAGGGCTTTCAACTGCTCCGGCGAGGACGAGGATGGCCCCAACGTCGCTACGATCTTGGTCTTGCGTCGCCGCCGCATGGTTCAATCCGAGAGGGTTTGCGTATAGTCGCGGGCCTGGCCCGTATCGACTTCGAAGAAGCCTTTGCGATCGTAGCCGTGACCGGCGCAATCGGCGCGGCCGCGGATCTGGAACGTGTCCGTTTCCGCTACACAGAAGCCGTTCTTGCCATCCCAGCCGCCCGACGCGTCGTCGATGGCATAGAGGTAGTAGTAGCGGGAATTGAGCGGATGGGTGATGAGGACCGCGCAGCCCTTGGGCGCCAGCGACCACCAGCCTTCGCTCAGCCATCCCGTGCCGTCGAAGCGGCCGAGCGCCACCTTGGCTTCATGCGGCGTACGGTTGCACACCTTGAACCCCGCTTGCGCAGGGACCGCGAGCGCACACATTGTGAGGACGGCCAGGGCGGTTCGCATCGTTGGACCAAGCATGTCGCGCAAGGCTTCCCGGCTGTCAACGCAAGTTTCTGAAATAGTACCCGCCGGGATAGAATCGCCTGTCATGATCGATACACCCTTCGAACGTCTCGAATTCTCGACCGAGCCGCCGGCGCTTCTCTTCGTCTGCGATCACGCGTCGAATACGCTGCCCGAGATATACGGAAGTTTAGGCCTCGCACCCGAAGCCTTCGCGACCCATATCGCCTACGACATCGGCGCGGCGCGGGTGACGCGCGCATTGGCCAGGACATTCGGCGCGCCCGCCATCCTCGCGCGCTGGTCCAGGCTTCTCATCGATCTCAATCGCGGCGCCGACGATCCAACCCTCGTGATGAAGCTGTCCGACGGGCGCATCATCCCCGGCAATCGCGACGCCGACGCGGCGGAAGTGGCGTTGAGGCTTGCCCAGTTCCACGCGCCCTATCATGCGGCTGTCGCCGACGATATCGCGCACGCGCGAGACGCGGGCCGCGTGCCGGTGCTCATTTCGATGCACAGTTTCACGCCCGCATGGAAAGGCGTTGCGCGGCCCTGGGACGTCGGCGTCCTCTGGGACAAGGACGCGCGGCTGGCGCGGCCGCTGATGCAGGCGCTTGCACGCGCGGGCTTCACGGTCGGCGATAACGAGCCCTATTCCGGCGAGCTCGAGAACGACTGCATGTATATGCACGGCACGTTGAACGGTCTGCCGCATGTGCTCATCGAGATCCGGCAGGACTTGATCGCGACGCGCGAAGTGGCCGAAGCTTTTGCCGAACGCCTGGTGCCGATCCTCGACGAGGCATTGGCCGCGATGGGCGCGCCGGAAATCCGCTTCACACGTGCTTTGCACATTCCTGGAGACACGCAAATGGACGAGAAAACCCGCACCGAACTCGAGGCCGCCGTCTTTCGCCGCCTTGTCGCGCATTTGCGCGAGCGCACGGACGTCCAGAATATCGACCTGATGATCGTGGCGGATTTCTGCCGCAACTGCCTGGGCGACTGGTATCGCGAAGCCGCCGCCGACAAGGGCATCGATCTGCCCAAGGACGACGCGCGCGAGATCGTCTACGGCATGCCGCCGGCCGAGTGGAAGAAACGCTATCAGAAGGAAGCGACGCCCGAACAGCTCGCCGCCCTCGAGAAAGCACAAAAGACCCACAGCTAGCCTACCATTGGACCGTTGCGCGCTGCGGCGCCCGCGGGCTAGGTTCCGCGCCCGTTATCCACACCTCACGTCATAAAGGGACGCGTATGGCCAAGTCGGGCTTCGCGAAGGAACATCTCAAATCGTTCATCGAGCGCATCGAGCGTCTCGAAGAAGAGAAGGCCGCACTCACCGCCGACATCCGCGAAGTCTATGCGGAAGCCAAGGCGCACGGCTTCGACACGAAGATCATGCGGCAGGTGGTGCGCTTGCGGAAACTCGATCGCGCCGATCGCCAGGAGCAGGAAGCGATGCTCGATCTTTATCTCGGCGCGCTGGGGATGCGGCATTAGGGCGGGCTGGAGGCCCGCGCTCCGACGTGATTGCTCGACCGGCGCGTTCGACACGTCGGTGTTGTGCACGTTTCGAAGTCTGCGAAACGCCGAAAGCTGAAATGCTACCGCTTCAGTGATGACGTCGGAGCGCGGCCTTCCAGGCCGCCTCTCAAAATCTGCGCGATAGTGAGATTTACCCCGCCGCCTTCTTCAGCTCTTCCTCGGGTGTCGGCTCTTCGTCGTTGTGGAGACCGAGTTCTTTCAGCTTGCGATAGAGTGTCGAGCGGCCGATGCCGAGGCGGCGCGCCACTTCCGACATGCGCCCTTCGTAGCGGCCGATGGCGAGACGGATGATCTCGCCTTCAAGTTCTTCGAGACGGCGCATATGCCCGTCGACGCCGGTCGTGGACATCGCGTAAGGCGATGCGCTCACGACCGCCGCCGATGCCGACGGCGCCGAGGCGCGCGGTGCTGCGATATCCATGCGCGGCATCGGACGGCGCTCGCGCGCGTCCACGCCCAGGGCCGCCGCGATCTGCGGGAAATCGCAGACGTCGAGCATGGCGCCGTCGCACAGGACGACCGCACGGAAGACAGTGTTCTCCAGCTGGCGCACATTGCCCGGCCAGTCGAAGCGTTCGATGAGATCGCTCGCTTCCGGCGTCATGCCCGTGACGGGCTTGTTCTCTTCCGCCGAGAAACGCTGGATGAAATGCCGCGCCAGCTCGATCACGTCGACCCGGCGCTGCCTCAGCGGCGGCACCGAAATCGGGAACACGTTGAGGCGGTAATAGAGGTCTTCGCGGAACTGCCCGTCGCGGGTGCGTTCGGCGAGATCGCGATTGGTGGCGGAAATGATGCGCACGTCGACCTTCACCGGACGCTTGGAGCCGACGGGATCGATCTCGCCTTCCTGCAAGGCGCGCAGGAGCTTTACCTGCATGTCGAGCCGCAGCTCGCCGATTTCGTCGAGGAACAGCGTGCCACCGTCCGCTTCCTGGAATTTGCCGAGATGCTTGTCGGTCGCGCCCGTGAACGAACCCTTCTCGTGACCGAAAAGGATCGACTCGATGAGGTTTTCCGGGATGGCGCCGCAATTGACGGTGACGAAGGGTTTTCCGGCGCGATCGGACGAGCCCTGGATGGCGCGCGCCACCAGCTCCTTGCCGACGCCGGATTCGCCTTCGATGAGGATCGGGATGTTCGATTGTGCCGCGCGCTGGCCCAGGCGGATCACCTGGCGCATTTCGGGGCTTTTGCCGATGAGATCGTCGAAGACGAGACGGTTTTCGACTTTCTTCTTGAGGCGCGACACCTCGCCGGTGAGCGTGCCGAGCTTCAGCGCATTGCGGATGGAGACCGTGATGCGTTCGGGGCTCGCGGGCTTGACGAGGAAGTCGCTGGCGCCGGCGCGCATGGCGTCGACCGCGGAATCAATGCCGCCCTTGGCCGTCAGCACGATGACCGGCAGTTCCGGCTGGTTGACGCGCACCCTCTGCATCACTGCCATGCCGTCCATGTCGGGCATGACGAGATCGAGGAGGACGAGAGAGACCTGGTCGCCGCGCGGACCGTTCAGAAGATCGAGGGCGGGCTGGCCGCCCGGCGCGGTCACGACATTCATACCGCTGCGCGTGATGGCCGCTTCCAGGAGCCGGCGCTGCACGGGATCGTCATCGACGATAAGAATGGTCTGCGGCATCGGCGTTCCGTCGTTTCGCCGATGTTTGCCCAAAGGCGGTAAAGGGCGCATTAAGGTCTCAGATTGCAACAGGAGATGGAGCGGGAGACTGTGACGCAATCCGCGGGACGCAAGGTCCTGATGCTGATTTCATGGTGAAGGAAGTATGAAGATCATAAGTCGCGCACGCGAAAAACTTACCGTGTTCGGGTGGGCATGAGCGAAAAGGAAGACGGGCTCGCGCAACGATTGTCTCGCTTTGCGCGCGTCTCTGCGGGGCTTACGGGCGTGGCCGCGCGCGGTGCGGCGCGTTCGCTGTCGGGCACGGCCGTTTTCAGCGCCAGAAATGCGGCGGACCTCACGCAGGTTCTCGGCAATCTTCGCGGCCCGGTGATGAAGGTGGCGCAGTTCGTGGCGACCGTGCCGGGCGTGCTGCCGCCGGAAGTGGCCGCCCCGCTGCTGACACTGCAAACAAATGCGCCGCCGATGGGTGCAGGCTTCGTAAAACGCCGCATGGCGGCGGAACTGGGCGCCGACTGGGAGAAAAAATTCAAACATTTCGAGCGCGAGGCCGCCGCCGCCGCGTCGCTCGGACAGGTGCACCGCGCGGGCGCAAAGGACGGACGCGCGCTGGCCTGCAAGCTGCAATATCCCAACATGGCGGCGGCCGTCGATTCTGACATCCGCCAGTTCAAGACGGCGCTCGGTCTGCAGCGAAGCTTCGACGGCACCATCGACACGCGCGAGATCGGCGAGGAAGTAGCGGCGCGTCTCGGCGAGGAACTCGACTATGAACGCGAGGCGGCCCATATGCGGCTTTACGCGATCATGCTGGCGGAGCGCGACGATATCGCCGTGCCGGAGCCGGTCGCGGCGCTGTCGACGAAACGGCTTCTGACGATGACATGGCTCGAGGGCCGGCCCTTCACCGAATTCGAAAAAGCCGCGCTCAAGATCCGCAACAGTGTGTCGACGGCGTTGTTCAAGGCCTGGTGGCGGCCCTTCGCGCGCTACGGCGTCATCCACGGCGATCCGCATCTCGGCAATTACACCGTGCGCGAAGACGGCGGCGTTAATCTGCTCGACTATGGCTGCGTCCGCACCTTCCATCCGTCTTTCGTCGAAGGGGTCGTCGGACTCTATCGCGCGCTCAAGGTACGCGACGACGGGCTGGCGGCGAAAGCCTATGCCGCCTGGGGCTTTTCCGATCTGACGCCGGAGCGCGTCGAAGTGCTGAACCTCTGGGCGCGTTTCATCTTCACGCCGCTGCTGGACGATCGCGTGCGCGTGGTGGATGACGGCGTGCCGGCGGCCGAATACGGCCTGCGCCAGGCGAACGATGTGTTCGCGAAATTGAAAGCCCTGGGAGGCGTGAAGCCGCCGCGCGAATTCGTATTCATGGACCGCGCGGCCATCGGCCTCGGCGGCGCGCTCATCCGCATGGGCGCACGGCTCAACTTCCACGAGTTGTTCGAAGAAGAGATCGCCGAGTTCGACGTGGACGAGTTGATCGCGCGCCAGAAACGCGCGTTCAAAGCCGCGGGCGTGCCGCTGCCCGCGAAGACGTGAGGGGCGAATGGCAGGATTCGACTACTGGACCTTCTTCGTGGCCGAAGCGCGGCGATTGCACGCGCCGCTCTATGTGCGTTTGTCGGAGGGCATCGGCGGCGATGCGGATTTGCGGGCGCTGGCGGAAACGGCGCGTCCTGGCCAGCCGCCGGCCAACATGATTCTGGCCGCCGCGCATTTCCTTCTGCTGCGCGGCGCAAAACATCCCTTGCGGGATTTCTACCCGAACCTTGCGGACAAGGTCGCGGACGGCGATCCGTTTCCGGCCTTCCGGGATTTCGTGGCCCAGCGTCGCGACGAGATGGCGCGCCTTGTCGCCACGCGCGTCACCAACACCAATGAAGTGGGCCGCTCCGCCGCACTGCATGCCGGCTTTCGCGCGCTGGCCGCACGCGCCGGCGAACCGCTCCATCTGATCGAGATCGGCCCCAGCGCCGGTCTCAACACGATCTGGGATTCCTACGGCGTGCGCTACGACCGCGACGGCGAACGCTTTGCCACCGATGCGCCGGACGGTGCGCTCGTCATCGACACGGTGTTGCGCGGGACGCGCGTTCCGCCGCTTGGTCCTGCGCCCGAAGTCGCCAGCCGCGTCGGCCTCGAACGCAATCCCGTCGACTTGGGCGATCGCGATTCCCGCGACTGGCTGCGCGCGCTCGTGTGGCCCGATCACCGCGCGCGGCTCGAACGTCTCGACAGGGCGCTCGAAATCTACGCGCACGGGAAGCCGGACATCCGCGCGGGCGACGCACTCGAACTGTTGCCGGAGGCTTTGGCCGAAGCCCCCGCGAACGAGACGGTGTGCGTCTACCACACCGTCGTCACCTACCAGTTCCCGCAGGAGGCGCGCGAAGCGCTGGACAACATGCTGATCGCGGCCGGCGTCCGCCGCCCCGTCTGGCGTCTATCGCTCGAATTCGCAGGTGAGAATTATCATCCCTTGCGGCTCACCCGGTATGCGGACGGCGTCAAGGCGACCGAGGAACTTGCGCTTTGCGATCCCCATGTCGCGTGGATAGAGTGGCTTGTTTGAATTTGAGTTGTCATGGCCCGCAGATGCGGGCCACGCAGGTGACGTTGCTTTGCCGGAGAAAAATGCACTCGAATTGCAGTTTCGTTCTGCGATACTGCACCCGTTACATCCGGCTGGCCCGCATTTGCGGGCCATGACAGGCAAAGCGCAATGACCGACGATCTTTTCGAAAGCGATCTGCCCACCGTCCCCGCGGGTTACGAACCGATGCAATGGACGCGCGGCTTCGGGCGCCAGATCGGGCCGCTCTATCAGAGAACCGGCGCCGACGGCTCCTACGCGCGCGCCTTCCTCGTCTGTGAGCATCACACCAACGGCATGATGAACTGCCATGGCGGCATGCTGATGGCGTTCGCCGACACAGCCTTCGGCCATGCCGTGTCGATGAAATGCGCTGACCACTACTGGGTGACCGTGCGTCTCGTGACGGATTTCCTCAGCGCCGCGAAGCTCGGCGATTGGGTGGAAGGCTCGGGCGACGTGGCGGGCATCGACGACGATCTCTACACGGTCAAAGGACGCATCTGGTGCGGCGATCGCACCATCATGACCGGCACCGGTATCTTCAAGACGCTGGGCAAGCGCCCGCCGCGGCATAAATGATCAGACGCGCATGAACGACCGTGCCAAAGACCTTGTCCCGAAGGAAGGACCGCTGGCGCGGTTCAGAGGCCAATCGCCGGCTGCGCCCGCATGGTTCGACGCCGCGGTGTCCGACATTCCCGAAAGCAAATTCGTCCATGTCGAAGGCGCGAACATCCACTATCTGCGCTGGGGCGACCGCGCGCGGCCCGGTCTTCTGCTCGTGCACGGCAATGCGGCGCACGCCTATTGGTGGTCGTTCATCGCGCCGTTCCTGGCCCGCGACTACAACGTCGCCGCCATGGATCTCTCCGGTATGGGGGATTCCGACTGGCGGCCGTCCTATTCGATGGAGATGTTCGTCAAGGAGCAGCTTGCCGTCTGCGAAGACGCCGGCATGTTCGCGCCGACCGAACCGCCCATCATCGCCGCGCACAGCTTCGGCGGCTTCGTCGCCATGCTCACGCGCGCGCTCCACGGCAAGAGGCTCGCGGGCACCATCATCATCGATTCGCCCGTCAATCCGCCGGGCCGTCCGGGCGGACCGCCCAGGCGCGAATTCCGTCCGCACAACGTCTATCCGACGCTCGCAGAAGCCTTGGCGCGCTTTCGTCTCATGCCGCCACAGACGAGCGAGAATCTCTATCTCGTCGATTGGGTAGC
>Ga0335074_10001599_pt1 | contig 30712 bp, 25 predicted proteins | sample Lox_Sample_23_FD_206715 | JGI IMG/M metagenome (GOLD analysis project Ga0335074, IMG submission 206715) | Soil microbial communities from Loxahatchee National Wildlife Refuge, Florida, United States - Lox_Sample_2.3 | ecosystem: Environmental > Terrestrial > Soil > Wetlands | place: USA... | reverse complement strand
ACTGGCCTTCGACGTGCCGACGCCGACGGCGAACGAACTCGACCTGATCGGCGAGGCCTACCACCCGTACCGGAGCATCGTGGCCTGGTACTGCTGGCGGGCGAACGAGTTGTATGCTCCGCGCCAGCTAGGCGCCGCGCCGCTGTAAGCCACCGATCCCTTCGAGGGCTCGATCGCCGCCGGCGGCCGCGGCCAGCGGGTGATTGCCGCCGGGCTGGCCCGCGCCGTCGAGCAGTACTTCGCGTAGCCGGCCTGGATCAGCTAGGCAACGGTGCCAGGTGCCTGCCCGCTGAACAGCTGGCGTAGCTGGTCGAGGCTGGCCGTGACCGCCTCCTTTTGCCGGTTCAGCTCGTCGACCTCGCGCTGCGCGGCGGCCCGGTTCCGTTCCAGCTCGGCCTTGGTGTCGGCCATCAGCTGATCGGCCTGCACCTTGGCCTGCGCGGCCTCGGCTCTGGCCTCCGCCACGATTTGCTCGCCGTTCTTCCGGGCGTCGGACACCAGCTGCTCAGAGTGCTGGTCCGCCTCCCGTATCGCGTGGTCGGCCTGCGCGCTCGCCTCAGCGGCCCGCTGCTCAGCCGTGGCCGCCCGACGCTCCGCCTCGGCGACCAGCTGCTGCGTCGCCGCCCGCACCGCCGACAGCCGCTCCGCTTCCCGCCGCTCGGCCTCCTCCCGCCGGGAGGCGAGGGCGATCTCGAATTCGGCTTCGGCCAGCTCCCGCTGGGCATCGCTCTCTTCCCAGATTCGCTGCACCTGGGTGCGTACCTGGTCCGCCTGCCGCCTCGACGTCGTCAGGATCTCGTCGCCCGCCCGCTTCGCAGCGGCCTTCAGCTGCGCGACCTCGCGCCTGGCGGCCGCGCGCAGCGTGGCGATCTCACGCTCCGCCGCCGCCCGCTTCTCCGCCACCTCCTGGTCAGACATCGCCAGCAGCTTCGCGGCTTCCTGCTCGGCCGTCGACGTCAGGTTTCCGGCCTGCCGCAGTGCCGATCTCAGGTCGTCTGCCTCCCGCTGTGCCGACATCCGGATGGCGGCCGCCTCCCGTTCCGCCTCCGCGCGCAGCTCATCGGTCTCGCGCCGGACGGCCGCCCGCAGCTCGGCGGCCTCGTTCTCCGCCGCCGCCCGCACCTGCGCGGCATCCGCCGCCGCCGCCGCCCGCAGCTCGTCCGCCGCCAAGCGGGACTCCTGGACGATCCTTGCGACCTGCTCCTCGGCCAGGCGCAGCAGCTGCTCGAGCTGGTAGCCGGGGACCGCCGCCGTGACCGGCCGCGGGGATGCCTGCCGGGAGACATGACCGGCCTCCGCGACTATCCCCGGATCCATACGCTCAGCTCCTCAATGACGGTGAGCCAGGCGGAAACTCAGCTAATGCCCCAGTATGCAGCCAGCCGCCTGGCTGCCCGGCCCGAACCGGAGAGGCCGCGAGCATCACCGGACCACCCTGGCGAGCTGAGAGTTGACCGGGACGTTGCCCGACCTGAGCCCGGGCTGGCCGTACAGGTCGAACTCGCGGCGGGCGAGGCGACAGGCCGCCCAGCACGGAACCGTCGCCGCGCTGCCGCCAGGCACAGCAGAAATCGTTCCTGATGTGGTCTGGTCTGTCATTGTTACTTGAGCATTAGCAAGTACCCGGGCAAATACCCGGCTCTCAGGTGGGGAGCATGTCCGCCCATGACGGTTAGCCCTGATGTGGCCGGCGCACCAGCGCAGGCGGGCCGTGCGCCCGGACCGCGCTATAAGTGGATCGCGCTGTCTAACACGACGCTTGGCATGCTGATGGCGACGATCAACCAGTCGATCGTGCTGATCGCGCTGCCTGATGTCTTCCGCGGCATCGGCCTGAACCCGCTGACTCCCGGCAACACCAGCTACCTGCTGTGGATGTTCATGGGGTTCCTGGTGGTGTCGGCGGTGCTAGTGGTGTCGTTCGGCCGGCTGGGCGACATGTTCGGCCGGGTGCGGATGTACACCCTGGGCTTTGCGGTCTTCAGCGTGGCCTCGATCTTCCTCACCGTCACCTGGATGCACGGCGCGGCCGGGGCGATGTGGCTGATCATCTGGCGGGTCGTGCAGGGCATCGGCGGCGCGTTCTTGTTCGCTAACGCCGCCGCCATCGTCACCGACGCGTTCCCCGCCAACCAGCGCGGCAGGGCCCTCAGCGTGAACTCGATCGCGGCTATCGGCGGATCGTTCATCGGCCTCATCCTCGGCGGCGCCCTGGCCCCGGTGAACTGGCACCTGATCTTCCTCGTCTCGGCACCGATCGGCGTGTTCGGCACCCTGTGGGCGTACTTCATGCTCCATGACATCGGAGTGCGCAAGCACGCGCAGATCGACTGGTGGGGCAACTTGCTGTTCGCCGCCGGCCTGATCGCCATCCTCGTCGGCATCACCTACGGCCTGCTGCCCTACGGCGGCCACCCGATGGGCTGGACCAATCCGTGGGTACTCACCGCGCTGTTCGGCGGGCTCGCCCTGCTCGTCGGCTTCGTGTACCTCGAGACCAAGGTTCCCGAGCCGCTGTTCCGTATCTCGCTGTTCAGGATCCGCGCGTTCGCTGCCGGGAACATCGCGAGCCTGATGCTGGCGATGGGCCGCGGCGGCATGCAGTTCATGCTGATCATCTGGCTGCAGGGCATCTGGCTGCCGCTGCACGGCTACAGCTACAGCCAGACCCCGCTGTGGGCCGGCATCTACCTGGTGCCGTTGACGACCGGCTTCCTGGTGGCAGCTCCGCTGTCCGGGATACTGTCCGACAAGTTCGGCCCGAAGGCGTTCACCGTGGGCGGGGCGCTGCTGACCGGAGCGACCTTTCTGACCCTGATATTTGTCCCGGTCGACTTCCCCTACTGGCAGTTCGCCGTCGTCATCGCCCTCAATGGCTTCGGCTCCGGCCTGTTCGTCTCGCCCAACTGGGCAGAAATGATGAACTCGGTGCCGTCGGACAGGCGCGGAGCGGCCGGCGGGATGATCGCCACCTTCCAGAACTCCGCGTTCGTGCTCTCGATCGGCATCTTCTTCACCCTGATGGTGGCCGGCCTGTCGAGCAAGCTCCCGGCCGCCATGTTCAGCGGGCTGACCGCGCAGGGCGTCCCGCCCGCGGCGGCCGCGCCGATCTCGCACCTCCCGCCGATCGGCGTGCTGTTCGCCTCCTTCCTCGGCTACAACCCGATGCGGCAGCTGCTCGGCTCGCTGCTGCATCATCTGCCCCCGGCGCATGCTGCGTACGTGGCCGGGCGGGAGTTTTTCCCGCACCTGATTACCGCACCGTTCCACGGCGGTCTCGGCGTGGCCTTCTGCTTTGCCATCGCGGCCAACCTCATCGCGGCGACCGCGGCGGCGCTGACGGGCCGGCGCGGGCCGGTACCTGCCAGCGGAGATTAGGCCGCAGCGAAGCGGACGCTGAGCTTCAGCCGGTGCAGAACGGTGCGCAGCCAGACGACAGACGCAGCGACTCCGAGGACGATGAGCGCACCGGTCGCGACCACCGAGAACACCAGGAACGTCACTGTCGGCTCGGTGGCAAGCAGCACCGCCATGCAGACCCCGAGCAGCAAGAAGACACCTGCCCACAGCCAGGTCGCACCCTGGAAGAACCGCTGCAGTCCCGGCTGACGGGTGGCCGGCTGCCGGAGCGAGATAACCTCGCCGGCTAGCTTCTCGGCGAGCGGCACGTCAGCGCGCGCCGTGCGCGCAAACAGCAGGCATAGCGCGAAGTTCGCCAGCGGGAAGTGCAGGAGGAAGATCCACAGATCGCCGGTGCCGATGGCGAGCGCGGTCTGGATCGTCAGGATGATCACCATGATCGTCACGAGGCCAGGCACGGATCCGGTCACGACCCTCCGGATCCCTGCCGTGATCCAGGTTGCGCCAAGGCCTGCCAGCAGCCCGGCATCCCGGCCGCCAAGCCACGCCCCGATCGCGAGGGCAGCGAGAGGGAACCCGATCGACTCGATCAGGCTCCAGGCCGTGGTTCGCACCAGGCACAGCGGCCGGGGCAGTTCCAAACAGGGCGAACTGGTCATGCGAACCGCGCGGCTCGGCAAGCCGGATGACTACTTCAGCTCGGTGACGATCCAGTCGACCATCACGGCCAGCAGGCAGCAGGTAGCGCCCAGAAGTAGTCCGGTTCGGGCTTCCTTACCCATAGCGTCCCCCTCATCGCACTCGTAAACGCGCGGACCTGACAGCAGATGCCCCGGCAGTCTGCGGAGCAAACCACGTTGGCGGACGGGGAGACCGGGCGGCACGGGCGTACCTCGGAGATCATGGGGAACCTTCGGAGGATGGGAAACTCAGGGTCGGGCAGGCTTGCTGAGCGGGGCCAGAACTGTTTCCGCTTATCGCCGTCGTGGCGGCACTCAGTGCCGCGGCCGTCTTCGGCATCTCGTCCGTCGCAGAGCAACGCGGCACCAAGAAGGTTCAGAGCCGGCGAGCGCTGTCACCGAAGATCCTGCTGGACCTGGTGCGCCAGCCGCTGTGGGTGATAGCGATCGGCGGGAGCGTGACCGGGTTCGTGCTCCAGATAGTCGCCCTCCGGTACGGCCCGCTTGCACTGGTCGAGCCACTGCTGGTGTGCGATCTGATATTCGCCGTGCTGATCGTCTCGTATCTGCGCCGGCGGCTCGATCCGGTCATCCTCGGCGGGGTACTCGCGACAGCGGCCGGCGTGGCGGGCTTCCTGGTGATCGGCCATCCCTCGGCCGGCCGGACGACCGTCAGCTTCTACGTTGTGCTGCCGCTGGCTGCAGGGCTCGTGGCGTGCGTCGGCGGCTGCCTCGCCGTCGCCAAGCGCAACCAGGACCTGCGCCCGCTCGCGCTGGCCCTGGCGTGCGGCATCTGCTACGGCACGGCAGCGTTCCTCGTCAAGCTGGTGGTCTCAGACGTCCGAGGGGGCATCCCGCACCTGCTCACCGACTGGCCCATCTACGCGCTGGCAGTAGTGGGCCCGGCGGGCTTCGTGCTGAACCAGGACGCATTCCAGCAGGGCAAGCTGCTATCGCCGGTGCTGGCCATTATCACCGCGTGCGACCCGGTGATCTCAATCGCGCTCGCGTACCTGTGGCTGGGCGAGAAGCTCAGCAGCAGCCCGGCAGCGATAGGAGGCCAGATCATCTCGCTGCTCGTCATGATCACCGGGATCTATGTGCTTGCGCACCATTCACCGATGGTTGTGGAGCAAATGAACGAGGCCGGCGGCTTAGGAGCCGGAAAGCACTTCAAATGCCGGGTGCATGGGGGCGATCGCGCGGAGCTGATCGTCGGTGGAGTCCGGCCCGGTGCCGTCGAAGAAGATTCCGACCTCCGCCTTCCACCGCTTCAGATAGGCGCGCAGCACCGGCACCTTCTCCTCGTCACCAAGCTCGCGGCCGCGAAAGCTCTCGGCGCGCCTGCCGAGCCGCAGCTCTCCGGTTCCGGCGGCGCGCAGATTGCGCACCCACTGAGTCTCGCCGCGGGGCGCCACGATGTACCGGCGACCGTCGTAGCTCAGCAGATTGACCGGCGTAGTGCGCCATTGCCCGCTTGTCCGGCCCCGAACCGCAAGAACTCGCGAGCCGAGAATGCTGATGCCCTGCCGGGCCAGGAACGCGATGGACTCGTTGAAGACATTGCGGGTGAACCAGCCGGGCGCGCGGTAGTGATCCGTCACGCCAGTAAGCCTAACTATCGGCTAGTGGGGCGGCCAGTTTGGCTGCCGGGCTGTCGGCTGGATGGAACACCCCGAGGACGCGCAATATCTCCGGCCCGGTGTTCTCCAGGCAGTGCCCCAGGCCGGGCCTCAGGTGCAGGCACGAGCCGGCCGACAGCGCTGTTTCGGTCCCGTCCACATGAGCGATGCCGGCGCCCTTCAGGACCAGCACCACCTCGTCGTAAGGGTGACGGTGCTCGGGCGCCCGGCCCGGCGGGATCTCACCGACGAACTGCGTCGCGGCCGCGCAGTCACGGCCGGGTCCGAAGAGAACGCGGAAAGTCCGGTCTCCGGTCGTCTCCGCCGGGCAGTCGCTCAGGTCACGGCAGAGCAGGTCACCGCGCAGCGCGGACCCGCGGGGCAGCGCGACGACATCGATGCGCAGATCGCCGGCTCCGGCGCACGCCACCTCGTATCCGGTGCCAGGCGGCATCAGCAGACCGCGGTCGGGCACCAGCGCAGGTCCCGGCACACCATCAAGGGCGAGCCGCCCCGAGCCCTCGAGCACGAACCAGAGTTCGCCACCGGAGCTGACCGAGCCGACATGCCGCGCCCGAGGCGGAACCTCGGCCAGCGCGCCGACCAGGCCGGATCTAGTGGAGGCAAGAACTGTCAGCCGCGCGCCGGTACTGCCCACGCCTGGCAACGTAAGCTCAGCCAGCGCACGCGGTCAACAGGTCACGTGCGTCAGCAGGTCACATGATGGTGCGGTGCACGCTCTCCGCCCTGGCTGGCCCGGGCACGACGGGGCTGATCCACGGCCCTGGCAGCGACGGGTCAATGACCCCGTCTTCCAGCCAGGTATAGCGGCCGGCGAGGATGCGCTTGGCCGTCGCAGAGTCGGGCGCGTCGCTGTTGGTCCACAGCTGCCCGAACAGTTCCTCGATGCGCAGCCGCGCCTGCCGGCAGAAGAGATCTGCGAGCTCCGGCGCGGTCGCCCCTCGCTCAGTCCCGGCTTCATCGGCACGGTCCATCTGCGCACGGACGCAGGTGGCGCTGATGGCGAACAACTCGGCGCCGATATCCACGATCCGGCCAAGGAAGCCCTGCTTGCGCTCGAGCCGGCCCTGCCACCTGGCCATGGCGTAGAACGTCGACCTGGCCAGCTTCCGGCTCGCGCGCTCCACGTACCGCAGATGCGGAGCGAGCTGACCGAACTCGCTGAACGAGCCCGGCTTCTGCCCTCTGCCGGTCACCAGCGTCGGCAGCCACCTGGCGTAGAACTCACCGGCCTTCGCCGCAGCGCGGGCACGATCTGCAGCCGGCTGCCGCGAGTCGAGCAGCTCCCCCGCCGCGGAGAGATGCGCGTCCGTCGCCTCGCGCGCGATGAACAGCCGCATGATCTCCGACGACCCCTCGAAGATCCGGTTGATCCGCATGTCGCGCATCATCTGCTCGGCGGGCACGCCGCGCTCGCCCCGCGCGGCCAGCGACTCGGCTGTCTCGTAGCCGCGGCCCCCGCGGACCTGGACCAGCTCGTCGACGATCTTGCTGCCCATCTCGGAGCAGTACAGCTTGGCGAGCGCAGCCTCGATCCGGATGTCGTTCTGCCTGTCGTCGGCGAGCTGGCTGGACAGCTCGACGACAGCCTCAAGGCCGTACGTCGTGGCCGCGATGAACGAGACCTTCTTGGCGACCGCCTCGTGCTCGCCGACCGGCCGTCCCCACTGCACTCGCTCTGCCGACCACTCGCGGGCGAACTTGGTCGCCAGCTTCCCGGCCGTGACGCAACTGCCCGGCAGCGACAGCCGGCCCGTGTTCAGCGTGACGAGCGCGATCTTGAGGCCCTGGCCTTCCCGGCCGACTCGATCTCGTGCCGGGACCCTGACCTGGTGGAACCGGGTCAGGCCGTTCTCCAGCCCGCGCAGGCCCATGAAAGCGTTCCGGCGCTCGACGGTGATGCCCGCGGCATTAGCCGCCACGACGAAAGCCGTGATCCCGCCGCGGTGGCCGTCAGCAGCCGGGACCCGGGCCATGACGACGAGAAGGTTCGCGACGACGCCGTTGGTCGTCCACAGCTTCACGCCATCGAGTACGTACTCGGATCCGTCTGGCGATGGCGTCGCCGTCATGCTCAGCCGGGCCGGGTCCGAGCCGACGTCCGGTTCGGTCAGCAGGAACGCGCTGATCTCGCCACGCGCGCACCGCGGTAGGTAGCGCTGCTTCTGCTCGGCCGTCCCGAAGAGGGCCAGCGGCTGCGGCACGCCGATGGACTGATGCGCTGACAGCATCGCCATCACGGCCGGCGACGCAGATGCCGCGATCATCAGTGCGCGGTTGTAGTACAGGTTGGTCAGGCCCAGCCCGCCGTACTCGGGCGCGATCTTCATACCGAAGGCGCCGAGCGCTGCCAGGCCCTTGACCACCTCGTCGGGTATGACGGCGTCGTGCTCGATCTGCATGCCGTCGACCGAGGCTTCACAGAATTCCCGCAGTCGCGCGCAGAATTCCTCGCCGCGCCGGCTCGCCTCGGCACTTGGCCGCGGATGCGGATATATGAGATCAGGCCGGAAATCGCCGAGGAAGAGCTGCTTGCCGAAGCTCGGCCGCTGCCACGAAGCCTCGCGGGCCTCCTCCGCCACCTCGCGCGATTGCTGCTCACCGACGGTGCGGACGCGATCTTGCTGCTGAGTGGTCATGGCACCCCCGTTCCACGAGTCCTCTGCGGAGTGCTGCCCGTTCTGTACCCGCGAGTAACACCAGCAGCGCCGGTGCCTTGCTGGAAAGACCTTCAGCGGCCTGCCGGGACGGCCAGCAGCTCGGCGAGGTGGTACGCGGGCCGGTCAGTCAGCTGATCGAGCTGCGTACGGCAGGAGAAACCGTCAGCCAGGACGACCTCGTTCCGGTCCTCCGCAAGAGCCGGCCCGAGCGCGGTGCGCGCAACGGACATGCTGACCTCAAAGTGGCCGCGTTCCATCCCGAAGTTGCCCGCAAGCCCGCAGCAGCCGCCAACCCGCCGGACCTCCGCGCCCGCCGAGGCGAGCAGATCGGCGTCGCTCCCCCACCCCATGACCGCGTGGTGGTGGCAGTGCGGCTGCGCGAGCGCCCGGACGCCGCGCAGATGGGCGGGCGGGCGCCAGCCCGGTGTGTCGGCAAGCAGCTCGGCCAGCGTCCGGACGGAAGCGCCGGCCGCCGCCACGCTCTCGTCAGCCAGCTCGCTCGCGTCGCCCCGGAAGGCCGCGACGCAGGACGGCTCGAGGCCGACAACGGGCGTGCCGGCCTTGATCTGCGTCGCAAGCCCGGAAAGCGAGCGGCTGAGCTTGCGGCGGGCGGTACCGAGCTGGCCGGTCGAGATCCAGGTAAGCCCGCAGCAGTCGCCGGACCTGGACAGCTCTACCTGGTAACCAGCCGCCTCGAGCACGGCCACCGCCGCGATCCCGACGCGCGGGGTGAAGTAGTTCGTGAACTCATCGACCCAGAGCAGGACGGGCCGGCCCGCGTCGGGTGCGGGCCGGGCCGCGTACCAGTCGCGGAAGGTGTCGGAGGCGAGCCTTGGCAGCTTGCGGCGCGGGTCGATCCCGGCGGCTTGCTTCGCGATCCGGTGCAGGACCGGCGCTGCCAGCAGCGCGTTCGCCAGACCCGGCGCGCGCGCTGCGAGCGGTGCCCAGCGCGGCAGCCAGCCGAGCGAGTAGTGCGCGACCGGGCGCAGCCTGCCCCGGTAGCGCTGGTAGAGCGCCTCGGCCTTGTAGGCAGCCATGTCCGTTCCGGTCGGGCAGTCGGCCGAGCATGCCTTGCAGGCCAGGCACAGGTCCAGCGACTCGGCGACCTCGGCCGAGCGCCAGCGGTCCGGGACTGCACCGGACACCAGCTCCTGGAGGACGCGGGCGCGTGCCCTGGTGGAGTCCTTCTCGTCCCTGGTCGCCAGGTAAGACGGGCACATGACGCCGCCGGACGCGGTGAGGTCCGCACGGCATTTCCCGACACCGGTGCACCGGCTGACCGCGGTGCCGAAGTCGCCCCCGTCGCGCTCATACCGGAAGCCGAGCCCGGCGTGGTAGGTGTGCGGCCGCGGCGGCCGCAGGTCGGCATCCAGCGGGCGCGGCCGGACGATGATGCCGGGATTGAGCACGTCAGCCGGGTCGAACACGGCCTTCACGGCCGCGATCGCGGCCAGCGCCTCCACCGAGTACATGCGCGGCAGCAGCTCGCCGCGAGCCCGGCCGTCGCCGTGCTCGCCGGACATCGAGCCGCCGTGCGCCGCGGCCAGATCCGCCGCATCGAGCAGGAAGTCGCGGAACGCAGCGGTCCCGCCGGATGAGCCGAACTCGAAGTCGATGCGGATGTGCACGCAGCCATCGCCGAAATGCCCGTACGGCAGGCCGGTCAGGCCGTACTTGGTCAGCAGCGCATCAAGGTCACGGAGGTAGCTGCCGAGCCGGTCCGGCGGTACCGCCGAGTCCTCCCAGCCCGCGTAGTGCATCCGGCCGCCGGGCGGCCGGGCTACCAGGCCAGCGCCGTCCTCGCGGATCCGCCAGATGGCCGCTGCCTGCCGCGCGTCGGCCGCGACGACGCAGTCCGGTCCGCCAGGCTGGCCCGCACCCGCCGCAGTCCGAAGGCGGCCGACCGCATCGTCCAGCTCCGTCTGGTTCTGGCCGGCCAGCTCGACCATCAGCAGGCCGCGGCCAGCCGGCAGGGCGGGAACCCCGCCGCCCGCACTCCCCCGCTCGGCCGAGACCAGATCGATGATGCCGGCATCGAGGCCTTCCATGGCGACGGGCTCGAGCGGCAGCAACGGCGGCACGGCGTCGGCTGCAGCTGCCAGGTCCGGGTACCCGAGTACCACCAGTACCGTCTGGCGCGGCGCGCGGACCAGCCGCACCGTCGCCAGCGTGGTGATCGCGCAGGTGCCCTCGGTGCCGACCAGTGCCCGCGGCACGTCGAAGCCGCTCTCGGGGAGAAGGTGCTCGAGCGAGTAGCCAGATACCTGCCGCCCGAACCGGCCGAACTCGGTGCGGATGACGCCAAGATAGGAGGCCACCACCGACTGCAGGGCAGCGAGCGTCGGTGACGTAGCCGCCGTCGTCGTCGCCTGGCCCGCCGCGATGAACTCGCTGGTGCCGGTGATGACATCCAGCGCGGCCACGTTGTCGGCAGTGCGGCCGTAGCGCAGCGCGCGCGAGCCGCAGGCGTTGTTGCCGATCATGCCGCCGATCGTGCACCTGCTGTGGGTGGACGGATCGGGGCCGAAGCGAAGGCCGAACGGGGCGGCAGCGCGCTGCAGGTCGTCCAGCACCACGCCGGGCTCGACCACCGCAACCCGGGACTCGGCATCGATACTGACGATCTTGTTCAGGTGGCGGCTGACGTCCAGCACGACGCCGGTGCCGACCGCGTTGCCTGCAAGCGACGTACCAGCTCCGCGCATGGTCAGCGGAACCTGCCGCTCGCGGCAGACCTCGACGGCTGCGGCGATGTCCGCGGCCGATCGCGGGAAGGCGACAACCGCAGGCCGGACCCGGTACAGAGCCGCGTCGCTCGAGTACTCCGCCAGCCGCCGCGGCGCCGTCTCCACGTCTGCAAGCCCGCGGGATCTCAGCTCGCCGGCAACCTCTTGCTCACCACCCGCCACGCCTCATTTTCGCACGTGGAGCGCACCTGAGGCGCACGAGGGACGCGCCCGCGACGGCGCCGCGGCCGGCCCCGAGCCCCGCGGAGGCGACGAGCGGGCGGCGCGAACCTACGATGGGCGGATGGATGTCACTAATGCCGCCAGGGACGACACCAGCACCCGCCCTGCGATCCTGACCGTGGACGACGACCCCGATGTTTCCCGCGCGGTAGCAAGAGACCTCCGGCGCCACTACGGCGAGCGGTACCGCATTGTGCGGGCAGAATCAGCTGACGATGCGCTCGACGCGCTGCGCCAGCTCAGGCTGCGCGGCGAGCAGGTCGCAGTCATCCTCGCCGACTACCGCATGCCCCAGATGAACGGGATCGAGTTCCTTGAGCGGGCAATGGACATTTATCCGGGCGCCCGCCGGGCATTGCTGACCGCCTATGCCGACACCGGGGCCGCGATCGAGGCCATCAACGTCGTCGACCTGGACTATTACCTGCTGAAGCCGTGGGACCCGCCGGAGGAGAAGCTCTACCCGGTGGTGGACGCGCTGCTGGACTCCTGGCATTCGGAGGAGCACCGGCACGTGCCGGAGCCGAAGGTCATCGGTCACCGGTGGTCGGCTCGCTCTTCTGAGGTACGCGAGTTCCTGGCCAGGAACCAGGTACCGTACCGGTGGTTCAGCACGGACGAGCCGGCCGGCCAGCAGCTGCTGGCTGCCGCCGGGGCGGACGGCGAGCAGCTGCCGGTCGTGATCATTCCTGACGGCACGGTGCTGGTGGCGCCTGATGATCCGGAGCTCGCCGCGCACGTCGGCCTGGCGACCACCCCGTCGGCCGAGTTCTACGACCTCATCGTCATCGGCGCCGGGCCGGCCGGCCTCGGTGCCGCGCTCTACGGTGCGTCGGAGGGACTGCGGACCGTGCTGCTGGAGCGGACGGCAACCGGCGGCCAGGCTGGCCAGAGTTCCCGGATTGAGAACTATCTGGGCTTTCCTGATGGTGTGTCGGGCGCGCAGCTGACCGACCGGGCCCGGCGGCAGGCGCTCAAGTTCGGTGCCGAGATACTCACCACCCGGCAGGTTGTCGGCCTCGAGGCGAACGGCTCCGCCCGCACTGTCCGCTTCGCCGACGGCACGTCCATCGACGCGCATACTGTCATCCTGGCCAGCGGGGTGACCTACCGGCAGCTCACCGCTCCCGGCCTGCCCGAGCTGACCGGGCGCGGGGTGTACTACGGCTCCGCGCTGACTGAGGCGGTCAACTGCGCTGGATGCGACATCTACATCGTCGGCGGCGCCAACTCGGCCGGGCAGGCGGCGGTCTACCTGTCCAAACACTCCAAATCGGTGACCATCCTGGTCCGCGGCCCGTCGCTGACCAAGTCGATGTCGCACTACCTGATCGAGCAGGTGGAGAGCAACCCGGCCATCCGGGTGCGCACGTGCACCGAGGTGGTGGAGGCGCACGGTACCGACCACCTGGAGCAGCTGACGCTGCGGGATGCCAACACCGGAGCGACCGAGACGGTCGACACGCAGTACTTGTTCGTCTTCATCGGCGCGGCCCCGCTGACCGAGTGGCTGGACGAGGTGGTGGCCCGCGACGACCACGGCTTCGTGCTGGCCGGCCCCGATCTGGCCGGCGCGAAGCTGCCGTCCGGCTGGCCGCTGGACCGTCCGCCGTATCACCTGGAGACCAGCGTTCCCGGCGTGTTCGCGGCCGGCGATGTGCACGCCGAGTCGGCGAAGCGGGTCGCGTCAGCCGTCGGCGAGGGCGCCATGGCGGTCATGCTCGTGCATCGCTACCTGGAGAAGCTCTGACTGGAGGAGCGGTGACTGAGAAGCCAGCCTCGGACGTGCTGTGCAGCGCCGACGAGCTGCGCCGGCTGTTCCTGTTCGAGAAGCTGTCCGACGACCAGCTCGCGTGGCTCTGCCGCGAGGGCCAGGTCATCTCCGCGGAGCCCGGCCGGGTTTACCTGGAGGGCGAGCCGGCCGAGTTTCTGTACGTGCTGCTGTCCGGCACGGTGGTGCTGTCCCGGCGGATCGGCGCCGACGACGTCGAGACCACCAGGTCGTCGACGCCTGGCGTTTACGCGGGCGCGTTCTACGCTTACCTGGGCGAGCAGGTAGCCCAGGTCTACAACAACTCCATGCGGGTAACGGAGCCGTCCCGCTTTTTCGTGCTCGAAGCCGCTAAGTTCGCTGAGCTGATGCACAGCTGGTTCCCGATGGCGGTGCACCTGCTTGAGGGCCTGTTCTTCGGCGTGAAGAACATGCAGGAGACAGTCGGTCAGCGCGAGCGGCTGCTCGCGCTCGGCGCGCTCTCGGCAGGCCTGACGCATGAGCTGAACAACCCGGCCGCGGCAGCCGTGCGCGCGACGGCGAGCCTGCGCGACCACATAGCGCGGCTGCGGCGCAAGCTGCCGGCTGTCGCGGCCGGGCACGATGACCACACGGTTGTGGGCGTGCTTGTTCAGATCGTCGACGGTGCAGCGGAACGGGCCGGGCACGGAGTGTCGCTGAGCCCGCTGGAGGCGGCGGATCTCGAGGACGTGCTCTCTGACTGGCTCGACGATCATGACATCAGCGGCCGGTGGGAGCTGGCATCCACCCTGGCCCAGGCGCGGATCAGCACCGATGAGCTCGACCAGCTCGCAGCGGCCGCGGCCGCGGACGGGTCGGGCAAGAGCCTGGCCGGGGCGCTGGACTGGCTGAGCGACACGGTGGAGACCGAGATGCTGCTGACCGAGATCACCGACTCGGTCGCCAGGATCTCCTCGCTGATCGGGGCCACGCGGCAGTACTCCCAGCTCGACCGCGCCCCCTACCAGGTCGTCGACGTGCACGAACTCCTGGACAGCACGGTGGCGATGCTGTCCGGGAAGATCGGCGACGGTGTCAAGGTAGTGCGGGACTACGACCGGACCCTGCCGCGAATCCCGTGCTTCCCCGGCGAGCTCAATCAGGTCTGGACCAACCTCATCGACAACGCAGTGACGGCGATGGATGGCAGCGGCACGCTCACCATCCGCACCGCGAAGGACCAGGACCGGCTGCTGGTCGAGTTCGGCGACACCGGGCCGGGCGTGCCGGACGATATCAAGCAGCGGATCTTCGACCCGTTCTTCACCACCAAGCCGGTCGGCCAGGGCACCGGCCTCGGGCTGGATATCTCCTACCGGATCGTGGTCAGCCGGCATCACGGCGACCTGCGGGTCGAGTCGGTGCCGCCAGACACGCGGTTCCGTGTCTGGCTGCCCCTCCAGGCACCGGACTCGGGCTGACCCGGCGCTAGCTGTCAGGCATCCCTGACGACCTGGTACCTGAGGCAGGCAAGACCGCCGCCGAGCGTCCGGGTCTCGGTCAGGCGCACGCGCCTGGACGCGCTGGCCTCGCCGAAGAGACGCTGACCCGCCCCCAGCACCACCGGGTAGACGATCAGCCGCAGCTCGTCGTCGAGGTCGTGTTCCATCAGCGTGCGCACGAGCTGGCTGCTGGCGTAGACGACGATGTCGCCAGCGAGCCTCTCCTTCAGCTTGAGCACCTCGTCCACCACATCGCCGCGGAGCAGGGTGGCGTTGCTCCAGCTGGGCGCGCCAAGCGTGGTGGACACGACGTACTTGGGCATGCTGTTGAGCCGGTCCGCCCACGCACCGCTGCGCGACAGCCACCGGGCGGCGAACCACTCGTCGCTGCGGCGGCCCATCAGCAGGGCCTCGGCTGCCAGCGCTTCGCCGAGGAGATACTCGGCCCACGCTGCGCGCTCGGAGTCCGCCATCTGGTTCGCCCAGCCGCCTCGCTCGAAGCCCTCCTCACCAGCCGGGTCCTGGATGACTCCGTCGAGCGAGACGTTCTCGGTGATGATGATCCTGCCCACTTCGCTCTCCTCTCGTTCCGGTGTGCTGCCGATGCAGACACCGCGACGAGGCAGAACTGGGCGGTCTCCGGGGACGCAGTTACGGTGAGCCCGGATACGGTGAGGTCGTGGCGGCCGACCTGATCAGCAGAGCGCAGACCGGGGACGGCGATGCATTCGCGCAGCTCATGGCGCCCTACCGCCGGGAACTTCAGGTCCACTGCTACCGGATGCTTGGCTCGATGCAGGACGCCGAGGATGTCCTGCAGGACACGCTGCTGGCCGCCTGGCAGGGCCTCCGCGGGTTCGAGCGGCAGGCCTCCATCCGCAGCTGGCTCTACCGCATCGCCACCAACCGGTGCCTCAATGCGCTGAGATCGGCGCGACGACGGCCCGCTCTGCAGTGGAATGTCCCGGGCGTCGAGCCCCCCGCGCCCACCCGGCTCGGTGAGGTGGTGTGGCTCGAGCCGTTTCCCGATGCGCTCCTGGCTGGGACGGCCGACGGGCCAGGCCCGGAGGCTCGGTACGAGCAGTCCGAAGCCATCTCGCTCGCGTTCGTCACTGCCCTCCAGGTCCTGCCGCCGCGGCAGCTCGCCGTGCTCATCCTGCGCGACGTCCTCGGCTTCCGCGCCCGCGAGGTCGCCGGCATGCTGGACTGCACTGTCGAATCAGCGAACAGCGCCCTTAAGCGCGCCCGGACGAGCCTCCAGCGCCAGCGCCCGCCGGCGGACCGGGAGCCGCCTCCGGCACCCGGCTCACCGGCCGAGGACGCGATCGTGGCGAAGTTCGTCAGCGCGTACGAGTCCGGTGATCTGGACGCGCTCGTAGCGCTTCTCACGGACGACGTCTTCATCTCGATGCCACCGATGCCGTTCGAGTACGAGGGCCTGGACATCGTGGCCCGCTTCTTTGCCGCCATCTTCGGCGCGGGCCGGAGCGTCGACCTGATGCCGACGCGTGCCAACGGTCAGCCGGCCTTCGGCGCGTACCGGCGCAGCGCGGACGAGACCCGGCAGGCGACCGGCCTGTTCGTCCTCACGCTGGCCGGCGACCGGATCAGCGCGATGGTTCGCTTCGAGGACAGGGTGCTGCCCCCATTCGGCTTGCCGCTCTCGCTGCCGAACCGGTAGCGCCGCCGCGACGTCGTCGGACCAAGGTCGCCGATCGAGTCGCTCAGCGCCTTTAACCCGTGCTAGCGGCGCCGGCGGCCCACGAACAGGACCCTCCGTGCGCGCCCGCCGGTATCGATGCCGGGCGCCGTTCCGGCCTCGAATCCGGCCTCCGTGAGCTGTCGCAGCCAGGTGTCGCGTCCGAACGAGCCCAGCCGGTGCGCCTCCGGCACGACCCGCACTGTGCCGTCGGGCTCGCGCAGCGTGAATTCGTACTCTGCCAGGATCCAGTCGTCTCCCGGCTCGGGATCAGTCGTGCGCTCCCGGAAGCTCGCCTGCCTGCCAGCCGGGTCGCTGCTGCCGCCGCTCCCCGTGCCGGGCCTGAAGGTCTCGGCCGTGTGGTCAGGCGCGAAGACGGCAAGCCCGCCCGGCTTGCAATGCGCGAAGGCGGTCCCGATGACCTGCCGCAGATCCTCGCGGCTGGTGATGTAGTCGATCGCGTCGTGGACCAGGACCGCGTCGAACACCTGCCCGAGCCGGAGGGTCCGCATGTCCGCTGCCACGTGCACGGCTTCCGGGTTGAGCTGCCTGGACACGGCCAGCATGCCGGCCGACAGATCGACGAGGGTGAGCGACCGCCCGGGCTGCAGGTGCCACGCGACATGCCCGCCGCCGCTGCCGAGGTCGAGCACCGTCCGCACCGGCGTCGCGGCTGACGCGAACACGGCAGTGATGACCGCGGCGTCATCGGCGTACTCGGCCAGCGGCGAGATCAGCGGCCACCACCCGGCCATCTCGCCGTAGAGCCGGTACTGATCGCCAGCCACGACGGTCAGGCTAGCGCGGGGCCGCGGCCGACCGCGTAGCCTGGGCCCGACACCGAGGAGGACAGCCGTGGCCAGGACACCCGAGATTGGTCAGATTTCCCCCGACTTCACCCTGCCCGGCATCTTGCTGACCGGCGACGAGGCCGTTCAGGGCGAGTACGCGCTCGCCGACCAGCGCGGGAAGCCGATCGTGCTGGCGTTCTACCCGGGCGACAACACGGCGGTCTGCACGAAGCAGCTCTGCTCCTACACCTCCGAGCTGGAGAACCTCACCGGCTTCGGTGCCACGGTATGGGCCATCAGCCCGCAGGGTCTGGCTAGCCATGAGCAGTTCGCCCGGAGGTACCAGCTGGCCTTCCCGCTGCTGGCGGACGAGGGTCTGGCCGTCAGCCGGACGTACGGCATCACGCTCGGCGGCGCCGGCCTGCGCCGGTCGGTGTTCGTGATCGATGCGGGCGGCGTGCTCCGCTGGAAGCACGTCACGCTGGTCGGGCTGACGTTCCCGCCAGCTGACACGATCACGGCTCAGCTCGCCGCACTCCAGGCGGCCTGATGCGCATCCTGATTATCGGCGGCACGGCGTTCGTGGGACGGCACGTCGCCCAGGCGGCGATCGACTCCGGCCACGAGGTCACTCTGTTCCATCGCGGAGTGACCGGGGCCGGCCTGTTCCCGCAGGCGACTCACCTGACCGGGGACCGGGATAACGACCTGTCGGCGCTGGCCACCGACATCGCCGAGCACGGCGTGTTCGACGCCACGATCGACGTGTGCGGGTACTTCCCGCGGCAGGTGCGCTCACTGGCCGACGCGCTCGGCGCTGGTGCCGGTCAGTCCGGGCAGGGCGGCCGGTACGTCTACATCTCGAGCGTCTCCGCCTACAGCCCCTCGGTGCCGGCCGGATTCGACGAGAGCGCACCGCTGGCCGATGTCACTGACCCGGATGCGACCGAGATCACCAACGAGAACTACGGCGGGCTTGAGGCTGCCTGCGAGCGCGCCGGGGCAGAGCTGTTCGGGCCGGGCACCACGATCATCAGGCCCACCTACGTGATCGGCCCGTACGACCGCTCCTACCGGTTCGGGTGGTGGGTGGACCGGCTCGCGCGCGGGGGCACGGTGCTGGCGCCAGGCAGCCCGGACGACCCGGTCCAGCTCGTCGATGCGCGAGACCAGGCAGCTTTCATCGTCTCGCTGCTCGAGCGTGACATCCGCGGCACGTTCCACACGGTCGGTCAGCGGCCGCCGTTCGGGTTCGGCCAGATGCTCGAGGCCATCGCTGCCGAGGTCGCGCCTGCGGGCACGCGACTGGTCTGGGTGCCGAATGACTTCCTGCTGGCATCAGGCGCTGACGGCGCTGCGCTACCGCTGTGGGGCGAGGGAGACGCGGAAGCCGCGAACATCATGTCGGCGGACCCGGCCGCGGCGTTCGCGGCCGGTCTCCGCCCGCGGCCAGTGCGTCAGACCGTCGCGGATATGCGCGCCGAGGACCCGGCCCCCGCCAGCCGGCCGGGCGTCGGGGTGCCGCCAGAACGCGAAACGGAGCTGCTGGCCGCGTGGGCCAGCAGCTCCGCAAGTGCGAGCAGCTAGGCGCGCTCGTCAGGCCTTGACGGCCTCGATCTCGAGCTGTAGCTGGATCTTGTCGGCGACCACGACGCCGCCGTTCTGCATCGGCGCGCTGAAGTTCACGTTGAAGTCACGCCGGTTGATCTCGCCGGTCGCGGTGAACCCTGCGCGGGTGCCGCCGTAGGCGTCCGGGCCGAAGCCGTTGAGCTCCAGGTGCAGCGGCACGCTCCTGGTGACGCCCTTGAGCGTCAGCTCGCCGTCCAGGACGTACTCGCCGTCCTCGACGCGCACGCCGGTCGACTTGTAGGTCATGGTGGGGTACGTCTCGACCTCAAAGAAGTCCGCGGACCTGATGTGCGCGTCGCGCTGCTCCTGGCCGGTGTCGATGGAGCTGAGGTCGATCTCGGCGGTGACCGAGGACTTCGCCGGGTCCTCAGCGGTCACGAGCTGGCCACTGAACTTGGTGAAGCGGCCCCGGACCTTGCTGACCATCATGTGCCGGACGGAGAAGCCCACCTCAGAGTGGACCGGGTCGATGTTCCAGGTGGCGGCCTCGTAGCCGGGGATCGCGGTCTCGGTGCTTGTTGCGGTCAAGGTGATCACTCCAGTGGCGGTGGTTGAGTGCTAAGTTGTTGATCACTCAATGAATATCACGGCGCGGTGTTGTTGTCAAACGCTCAACTACATCGGGTAGACTACCGAGCATGGCGAACTCGCAGACCCGGTGGCTGACCGCCGCGGAGCAGCAGGCGTGGCGGGCTTTCCTGACCGCGGTCCACACGCTGATGTCGGCTGTCGACGGCCAGCTGATGCGAGATTCCGCCATCCCGCTCGGTTACTACGAGATCCTGGTCCGGCTGTCGGAGGCGGATGGGCACGCGCTGCGGATGAGCCAGCTGGCTGAGGCGGCGACGTCCAGCAAGAGCCGGCTGTCGCACGCGGTGGCCCGCCTCGAGGAGCGCGGCTGGGTGGAGCGGCTGAACTGCCCCACCGATCGCCGCGGGCAGATCGCCCGCCTCACCGACGCCGGGTTCGCTGCCCTCGATGCGGCTGTGTCCGGTCACGTCGACCAGGTTCGGCGGTCGCTGTTCGACCGGCTGAGCCCGGAGCAGGTCAGCCAGCTAGCGGCGATCAGCACCGCGATCGCGTCCGGCGAGGCCGGCGGTGCGGGCTGCTGCCTGGAGAGCTGCAGCGGGGACGAAACCGCCGACCTCGCTGCCGGGCCAGTTTCTCAGGACGGGGCCACGACGCCGTCCAGCTGACCCGCCATCGCCTCGGCGACCGCGGCAGCGCCTGGCCCCGGCTCCGCCCGCAGGCCCGCGACCACACCGGCCCGGTCCAGCTCGCTGCGATTCTGGCTGAGCTTCTGCTTGGCCTCGATCGACGTGATCGCCAGTTCCACGCCGACGATCGCCCGCAGCTGGCCGTCGATGTACTCGGGCGGCGCATCGGTGACCGCCCATGGGTGCTGCCGGCCGGCCTCGTGGCGTACGGTCAGCCGCGTGACGAAGGCGCGCAGCCACTCAGGATCGTGGTGGAAGGTGACGTCGCCGGTGAGGTGGACTGCCTCGTAGTTCCAGGTCGGAACGACCCGGCCGTGCCGTGCCTTGGCCTCGTACCAGGACGGCGAGATGTAGGCCTGCGGGCCGCGGACGATGGCCAGGGCCTGCGCGCCGGGCAGCGCCGTCTGCCATTGCTGGTTGGCGATCGCGATGTGCCCGAGCAGCAGCCCGCGGCTCGCCTCGCCGTCGAAGTCATCAGGCCGGTCCCAGATCACCGGCAGCAACGTCGAGACGGGCCTGGTGCCGTCGAACGTGACCAGGTCGGCGGACTGCGCCGCGTCCACGAATGCGGTGATCTGGCTAAGCTCGGTGAGGGCAAAATGCCGGGGAACGTACATGCCTTAAGGGTAGGGGCAGCGGGCGCTGGCCAGCACCCGCTGCTCAAGCTCGTCCGCCGGTCAGCTCGCCCACTGAGCTGTCCACTCACCGGCTACCTGGCCGGAGATAACGTTCAGCCGGTTCCAGGCGTTGATCGACGCGATGGCGGTCACCACGGCCGCCAGGGCGCGCTCGTCGAAGTGCTTCGCCGCCTCCTGGAAAACGTCCTCGGGGAAGCCGGCGGACTGATCGGCCAGCCGGGTCCCCGCCTCGGTCAGCGCCAGCGCTGCCCGCTCGGCGTCCGTGAAGTACGGAGCGTCACGCCACGCGGCGAGGGTGAACAGCCGCTCGTCAGTCTCGCCGGCCTTCCTGGCGCCGCGGGTGTGCATGTCGAGACACACCGCGCAGCCGTTGATCTGGCTCGCCCGCAGCGCAACGAGATCGACCACGGAGCGCGGCACTCCGGCCGCGATCGCTGCCTCGTGGGATGCCTTCCCCAGCGCCTGGAGGGCGTCGAGAACGCCCGGCACGCTCAGCGCTGGACTCTTCATTCTGGCTTCCATGTCAGCTCCTTTGATGTGTCAGGCCGTCGTCCACGGCCGCAGCTTGTCGGGGTTGCGCACTGCCCAGATTCGCGTGATCCGGTCGTCCGCGATGTCGAAGGCGAACACCGTCACGATGACGCCGTCCTGCAGTCCGACCAGTCCGGGCTGGCCGTTCACGGTCCGCTCCAGGAGGTTAAGGCTGGCCACATTTCTGGCGATCTCCATGAAGTACCGCCCGATCCGCTCCCGGCCCTCGATCGGGAGCAGCGCAGCCGGGACCAGGCCGCCGCCATCGGCGATCGCGACGGCGTCAGGATCGAGCAGGCCGAGGATGGCGTCGATATCACCCGCATCCCAGGCCCGTTTGAAATCTCTGATCACGCTGGCGTGTCCCGCCATCGCGGGAGCGGCCGGAGGCCGCGCCACGTCGAGGCGGTGCCGGGCTGAGGAAGCCAGCTTGCGGCAGGCCGCCGGGGAACGGCCGGTAATCTCGGCCACCTCCTCGAACGAGTAACGGAAGATGTCGTGCAGGACGAAGGCGACCCGCTCGGCCGGGGTCATCGAATCGAGCACGACCAGGAACGCCATGCTCACAGACTCATCGAGGGTCACGCGATCGGCCGGATCAGCCACGCCGCCACCGGGCGCCCCGCTGATCCAGGTGGCCGGATCGGGTAGCGGCTCGGGGATCCACTCGCCCACGTAGCGCTCCCGCCGGACCCGTGCCGAGCCGAGCTGATCCAGGCAGATGCGGCTGGCAACTGTGGTCAGCCAGGCGGCGGGCGCCTCGATCGCTGCCTGCTGCCGCTCGGACATGGCATACCAGCGGGCGTAGGTCTCCTGCACCGCGTCCTCCGCCTCGGTCAGAGAGCCCAGCAGCCGGTAGGCGAGATTGACCAGGTGACGCCGCTCGCCCATGATCACATCCAGGCCGGGGCCGGGCTGGCCGTCTGGAGGCCCTGATCGGGTGGTCATGGTGCCGCCCCTCTCTTGTCGCCGCTGTCCTCACTCATCTCGACGAGACAGCGCACCCGAGTGTGAGGCCACCGCAGGCTCACATTTCCGGCAGGTAGGTCGTCGGATTACTGAGACACCCAGCCTGTTGGGAGAAACCTGAGAAAGGGGGCCCGGAATGTCGCAGACGAGAGCTCCGGGGGTCGGGGCACCAGGACCGGAAGTGGGCCGCATGGCGGCCGACCCACGGCGGTGGCTGATCCTCGGGACCATTGGCCTCGCCCAGCTCATGATCGTGCTCGATCTGACCGTGGTGAACATCGCGCTGCCGTCCGCGCAGCATTCGCTGCACTTCGCCACCGTGGACAGGCAGTGGGTGGTCACGGCGTACGCGCTCGCGTTCGGCAGCCTGCTGCTGCTGGGCGGCCGGCTCGCCGACCTGCTCGGCCGGAAGGTCACCTTCATGGTCGGCCTGGCCGGCTTCGCCGCCGTATCCGCCGTCGGCGGCGCGTCCACCAGCCTCGGCATGCTGGTGACGGCCCGCGCCTGCCAGGGTGCTTTCGCAGCGATCATGGCACCGTCTGCACTGTCGATCCTGACGAACACGTTCCAGGACCCGAAGGACCGCGGCAAGGCGTTCGGCGTGTACGGCGCGATCGCCGGCGCCGGGAGCGCTGTTGGCCTGCTGCTGGGCGGGGCGCTGACCGAGTTCCTGTCCTGGCGGTGGACGCTGTTCGTCAACCTGATCTTCGCCGGCATCGCGCTGGCCGGCGCGGCCATGCTGCTGAAGCGGGAGCCTGCCCGCGGCGGTCAGCGGCTCGACCTGCCAGGTGCCGTGCTGGTCGGCGGCGCGATGTTCTGCCTGGTGTACGGGTTCGCCAACGCCGCCACGCACAGCTGGCACGCGCTGTCGACCTACGGCTTCCTCGCCGCTGGCGCCGCGGCCCTGGCGGCGTTTGCCGCCTGGCAGGCGCGGGCGAAGGCGCCGCTGCTGCCGCCGCAGATCGTGCTGGACCGCAACCGGGCAGGCGCCTACCTGGGAATGCTGATCGCCGGCGCCGGCATGTTCGGGATCTTCCTGTTCGTCGCTTACTACCTGCAGACGACGCTGCGGTACTCGCCCGTCATGACCGGTTTCGCCTTCCTGCCGATGGTCGCCGTGCTCATGCTGTCGGCCAACATCGGGCAGATCGTGCTGATGCCGCGAACTGGTCCCAAGCCGCTGATGGGGCTCGGCATGCTGATCGCAGCGGCCGGCCTAGTCTGGCTGACCGGGATCGGCGTCCATTCCGGGTATGTGTCTGCCATCCTCGGGCCGCTGCTGGTCACGGCTGCAGGCCTCGGGCAGGTCATCGCTCCTGCGGTGAACACCGGCACGTTTGGCGTCGCGCCCCACGACGCGGGCGTGGCCTCGGCGACCGTCAACACCGGGCAGCAGCTCGGCGGCTCCATCGGCACGGCGGTGCTCAACACGCTCGTCGCCGGCGCCACCGCCAGCTTCCTGACATCGCACCTGAACCCGGCGACCGTCGACGCCGGCCGCCCGACTGCCGCGCTGGTTCAGCAGGCGGCCGTGCACGGCTATACGACCGGCTTCTGGTGGACCGCCGGAATCTTCGCCCTCGGTGCCGTTGTCTGCGGGACACTCCTGCGGCCTGGCCCGCTGTACCCGCGGCAGGCCCGCACCGGTTCGCCGGCGCAGGCCGCTAACGCTCAGGAAACGACGCTCACCAGGTCGCCGATCGCGAGGTGATTGAAGGCAACGTGGGCGGTCGGGATCGGCAGCTCGACGCAACCCAGGCTCTGCGGGAATCCGTACGAGGCCCGGACGAAGCCGTGCACAGCGTCGCCGCCGTTGAAGTAGTTGATCCAGTAGACCGGGTCGTCGTAGGTGCTGCCGTCCGGGTTGGTCCCGCTCATGTAGTTGAACGCATACCGGACGTAGATGGGATAGGTGCCGAGTGCGGTCGGCTCCCCCGGAATGCCGGTATTGGTCGCCGCGGTGAGTACCGTCCGGCCGTTCTCCCACAGGGTCAGCGTCTCGGGCAGGCTCTCCGACACATGCACGTACGAGTATGGCTGCGGGTCCATCTTGTTCGCGGCCGCGGCAGCCAGGAGCGACTTCCACGCGACATCGGCAAGCTGGTTCACGGTCTGGCCGTCGGCGATGTAGCCGTCGTAGGAGCTATCCGTCTCGGCCAGGAAGGCCATCAGCGCGCCCTTGACTATGACCGTGGGCGAGCCGGGCTGCCACTGGGCCGCCAGTGCGGCCGGGACGGACTGGTATCGCCAGGAGAAGCTGCCCGGCAGCGGCGTGCCAAGGGTCGCCATCTCGCCGGCCAGCGTGGTCGGCTGGCGGACACCTGCCGCCGGGGTGAAGTTCAGCGGCAGGTAGTGCAGCTGGGCAAGGATCTGCTGCAGGCGCAGCACCGAGGCCTGGGTGATCGCGAAGTGGTAAGACGCAGAGGTCAGAACGACTGAGCCAGCCGAGGTGCCGCCCACGACGGTTACCGGGTGGCTGAACGAGACCGCTACGGCAGCGCCAGGCCCGAAGCCGGGGCTCCGCGGCGTGAAGACCAGCGTGTCCGCATTCGGCTCGGTCCAGGCACCCGCCTTGGCTGGCGAGATTCGCGGCCGCGAGTTCCCGAGAGCCTTGGACACTGGCTCGTCAAAGGTCAGGGTGATCGAGCTGTCGAGCCCGGCGTGGACGGTGCCAGGGGCCGGGTCGGCGGCTGCGACAGGCACGCCGTTCTGCGGCGCCTTGAGCCAGTCCACGGTGGTCGGGTGGTCGGCTAGCCGCTCCCACGGCCAGGCCGCAGCCGACACCTGAAGCGAGCCGCCCATCTGGTGGTCTGGCACGGCCAGCTGGGCCGTTGCCGAGGGCTGGCTGAGCCGGATGACACGAACGGGCTCGCTGCCCGCCCGGTAGTCGATGACGCTGACCGGGCGGTTGAAGCCAACCGTGACACGTCCGGGATGCGCGGCCACGGTCACCGGTGCCGACGGGCCCGCGGCAGGCGCCTGCACTGTCGCCGTCGTCGATGTCCCGGACCCCAGCAGCCACCGCAGCCAGGACGGCGGGGCAGCGGTAACGCGCACGGCCACCGTGCGGTCCTGCGGCACGGCAGCGGTCGGCTGGTAGTCCGTGCTCTGCCCGGTGCGCATCAGGGCGAGCGGCTGGCCGTCGCTGGTCGCGTGGATGCTGGTCAGCCCGGTTCCGAGACCGCCCAGGTTCACCTGGACGAGCGACACCCCGGACGACACCGAGACTGACGGGCGCCCGAGGAGCGCTACCAGCGCAACCCCGATGCCCACGATCACGATCGCGGCCCCCGCGCCGATGCCGGCCCGGAACCGCCAGCTCCGGTCCTTCAGCAAGCCCGTCAGCGCGCTGCCCCCAGCGCCCGCGCCAGGTCCCCGGTCCTGATCGCCAGGCCCAGCCGACGTCTTCACGTCAGCCGACGTCTTCGGCTCAGGCGACGTCTGCAGATCAGCCGACTCCTGGTGGTCAGCCGGCTCCTGCGGATCAGTGGACTTCTTGTCTTCAGCCGACGATGTCATTAGCCGCCCTTTCGAGCCGCGCTCCGCCCCCGTTAATTCCCCCGGTACGTATTATCACGGCCGAGAAGGATCGTTGGTTGCACCCCTCGCCAAGCTTTTGCGTCGCCGCAACCATCGGGAAACTTGGTTGCCGCCCGGCAGCCCCGCGCCGCTATCCTGAGGGGCAACGCGCTGACGGAGACAAGTAGCGCCGGTCCACGCGAGCACCGTCCTGGTGATCGACAGAGAGCTGCCCTGAGCTGAGAAGGCGGCCTCGCGCCCGGCCGCGAAGACACTCCTGAGCAGCGGGGAGGAACGATCGCTGCAGCCAGCGGCGAGCCCAATGCCCCGTCGGCCAGCCCCCGTTATCGGGCCGAATGAGGCCATTGTCCGCTCGCCATAGGCGGGCGGCCAGCGGCGAAAGTGCGGTGGCACCGCGAGTTCCCTTATCGCCCGCACTCCCAAGGGGTCACGCCTGCGGCTGGCCCGGGGACGACTTCCCGAGCCCCCCGCGCTCCCCAAGGGGGTTCCGGTGATGTCCCGAGTTCTGTCCGCCGACCTGCGGAAGCACGTCGGCGAGCGAGTCACGATCGCCGGCTGGCTGCACCGCCGCCGCGAGCTCAAGTCCGTGACGTTCCTGATCCTGCGCGACCGCACCGGGCTAGCTCAGGTAATCCTGCCGTCCGGATCGGCCGCGGAGTTCGGCGAGGAGACCGTGCTTCAGGCCGAGGGCCTGGTGGTCGCGAGCCCGCAGGCGCCCGGCGGCGCCGAGCTCACCGGGCCGGAGCTGACCGTACTGTCCGGGCCGGCCGAGCCGCCGCCGTTTGACTTGTACCGGCCCGCGCTGACAGCCACGCTGCCCACAATCCTTGACAACGCGCCAACCACGCTGCGGCACCCGCAGCTGCGTGCCGGGTTTGAGATCGCCGCCGCTAGCGCCGCGGGCTTCCGCGCGGCGCTCGACGCTCTCGAGTTCACCGAGATCTTCACGCCGAAGATCGTCGGGTCAGCGACAGAGGGCGGCGCGAACGTCTTCGCGATCGACTATTTCGGCCGGCCCGCCTACCTGGCCCAGTCGCCGCAGTTCTACAAGCAGGCCATGGTCGGCGTGTTCGAGCGGGTCTACGAGATCGCGCCGGCCTTTCGGGCCGAGCCGCACGACACCGGCCGGCACCTTGCCGAGTTCACCAGCCTGGACGCCGAACTTGGCTTCATCACCGACCACTTCGACGTCATGCGCGTGTGCCGCGACGCGGTCGCCGGGATGGCCACTTTTGCACGGGAACGAAGTGGCGAGGCGCTGCAGCTCCTCGGCGCGACGCCGCCGTCTGTCCCGGCCGAGATCCCGCACATCCACTTCACCGAGGCGATGGCGATGATCTCCGCGGCCACCGGTGAGGACGTCACCGGCGAGCCGGACCTGGCGCCTGCGCACGAGCGCTGGCTGGGTGAGTGGGCCGAGCGCGAGCACGGCAGCGAGCTGCTGTTCGTCACTGGTTATCCCCTGGCCAGCAAGCCGTTCTATACCCACCCCGACCCGAAGCGGCCACGTTTCTCCAACGGTTTTGACCTGCTCTTCCGCGGGACTGAAATCGTGACCGGGGGGCAGCGACTGCACCGCTACGCCGACTACCTGGCGGTCCTAGCCGAGCGCGGCATGGAGGCAGCGCAGTTCGACGGGTTCCTCGAGGTCTTCAGGCACGGGATGCCGCCGCACGGCGGGTTCGCACTCGGGCTGTCGCGGTGGACCGCGCTGCTCACCGGCGCGGCGAACGTCCGGCAGGTCACGCTGTTCCCGCGCGACCTGCACCGGCTCAGCCCCTGAGCTTTTTGATCGGGTCACCTCGGCGGCCAGCGCCGCACAGACGGGGCGCTGGGCGCAGAGCCTGGCCGACGAGTAGGAGCTTGCCCGTCACGTCACGCCTCCGTGAGCACCGGAGCGATCGGGCGACGTTCTTCGAAGCGCGCCGGGATCGCGGCCAGGGCGAGCACCGCCAGCACGGTGCCGGCCACCGCGGCGACAAGCCACCAGGCCGGCGGCAGGACGGTCGTCGCCGAGCCGCCACCGTTCGCCAGCGCGAACAGGCCGATGCCAAGCGGGATGCCGAGAACGGCTCCCGGCAGCGCCGGAATTGCCTGGGCCATCGCCAGGCCGGCGCGGAGCTGCCGCGGGCTCGCACCGAGCGCACGGGTCAGCGCCGACGAAGTCCGGCTCTCCAGCACGGCTGCCCAGGCGGTGACGAGAGCGTTGAGCGCGGCCAGGGTAATCAGCGCGACGGTCAGCACGACGAGCATCTGCTCGTCACGGTCGACCACCGGGTTGCTCACTCCGGTCCCACTGCCGACCAGCAGCTTGTCGGCGCTGGCATGGAAGGCCAGCACGGCGACGATGCCGGTAACCGTGACCGCGACGCTGGCCGCGGTCAGCACGGCACGGCGTGGCCGGCGAGCGATGACGCGCACGCTGAGCAGCAGCGGCACCGACAGCCGTCGCGAAATCGCGATGAGCCGGGGCCGGCGCCGCGGTGGCCGGACCTGCTCTGCCAGAGCGGTGACCGTACTGACTCTGGCCCCGCGGATGCCGGGAGCAAGCGTCGACGCCAGCGCGACAACGAGCGCAACCGCGATCACGAGCCCGGCATCCGTGGCCGTCAGAGATGGCGCGCCAGGGGTGCCCACGAGCGCTGCACCCGGACTGGTAATCAGCGGGGCAGCGAGCCAGCCGGCCGCCAGGCCAATGACGGCCGCGCTGACCGCCAGGATCACGTTCTCCGCCAGCAGGGCCAGCGCGACCATTCCGGGCGTGGCTCCGACGGCCTTCAGCAGCCCGACCCTGCGAGCCTGCTCTGACATCCGTCCGCCGACCAGCACGGCGACACTGGCAATCGCGAGCAGGGCTAGCAGCCATGCGCCAGGCGTCAGGACCTGCTGCTCGTCCTGCACGAGGAGACCGTCGTTGTAGGCGATGCTCTGCCAGGAGACGAGGGCGGCGGGGCCCGGTCCAGGGCCGCCGGGGCCGTTCGCCGGGCCTGCGTGCGCGGATTGGTAGGAGCTGACGAACTGCTGAGCCGTAGCCGGATCCCGCAGCTTGAGGTCGAGCAGGTACGACAGGGCCGCTGCGGACGAGGCCAGCGCACGGGCATCGGACTCGGTGACCCACGCGAGGCCGATGTTGTCGGTCGACAGCGTCACCTGCTTCTTGCCGACAAACACCCAGACGCGACTGCCGTTGCTGTTCATCGGGTAGTCGAAGACGCAGTTGCCGCCGGGCGGGAAGCACAGGTTCGGGTACGGCGCGCTCGCTGCGGTCACCGCGATGCCGGCCACCGTGTAGGGACGGCCGTTCAGCGTGACCCGGTCGCCGACACGAGCGCCGAGCGATTCGGCGAACGTGCGCTCCAGCACGATGCCATCCGGCCGGACCCAGCTTCCGGCGGTCAGTTCCGGCTGGTCGAGCACGGCCGGCGCGCGGGCACGGCCTTCGGCCTCGACCTGGGCCGCGACCTTGCCTAGCTGCAGGATTGCGGACGCTACCGGATAGAGCCCGGCGTGTTCGGTGACGCCGCCAGCGTTGATCAGCGTCCTGGCCTCGGCCTCGATCTGTCGTACTTGCGACGCCGGCCGGCTAGGTCCGTGTGGCGTTGAGACGAAGCCGCCCGGACTGAAGGCAGCCACCACATCCGGGCCCCTAGTGGCCGCCCGGGTCTGCTGATACGGCTTACTGGTAACGCCGTGCAACGCGAGCGCCAGGCTGAGCACCGTGGTCGCCGCGGTGATCGCAACCAGCATCAGGAGTGCCTGGCCCGGTCGGCGCCGTACGTCACGAATCGCCAGGCGGCCGATCAGAAGAGCGCGAGTCATCGGACCATGCCTCCGTTACCTAGCCCTCGAGGTTGACGAGCGCGCTGAGGTCGCCGCCGACGCCGCGCTGACCGCTGACCCCGCCGGTCAGCCGCGTCTCGTCGATGAAGGCACCGTCGCGCATGCTGATGAGGCGGTCTGCAGTGGCCGCGATGCGCGAGTCGTGCGTGACGATGACCAGCGTCTGGCCCGCCCCGTGCAGTTGCTCAAACAGCCGGAGCACGTCGAGTGTCGCCTCGCTGTCGAGGTTTCCGGTTGGCTCGTCGGCGAGCACGATGAGCGGTTCGTTCGCGAGAGCTCTGGCAATAGCGACCCGCTGGCGCTGCCCGCCGGACAACTGGGATGGCAGATGCCGGGCCCGGTCGGCTAGCCCGACGCGCTCGAGCAGCTCGGCAGCGCGACGGCGCGCGGTGCGTGGCGCGCGGCCGGCCAGCAGCATCGGCAGCTCGACGTTCTCCAGTGCGGTCAGCTCGTCCATCAGGTGGAATGCCTGGAACACGAAGCCCACGTCGTCGCGCCGGATCGCGGCCATGCCGCGCTCGCTCATCTGGTCGATCCGCTGGCCGGCCAGCCAGATCTCACCGGCAGTGGCCCGGTCCAGTCCGCCAAGCAGGTGCAGCAGCGTGGACTTGCCGCAGCCGCTCGGTCCCATCACCGCGACTGTCTCGCCACGCAGAACCTCTAGGTCGACGCGGTCGACGGCACGGACGAGACCGTCATCCTTCCCGTACTCCTTGCCCAGCCCGCGGGCTGCCAGCATCACCGTCTCGACGGTCTGCATGTTCTCTCCCCGGTCGCTACCTGGTTTCATCGCCTGGACCCTTGATCCTGGGAGCGGCGCCGGGTCCAGGCGCGCTCGCATGCCTCCAGCCAGCGCAGGTCTGCCTGCAGCCGGAGCACGATGCCCTCGAGAAGAAGCGCGGGCTCAGAGCCGTCCGGCTCGGCCATCGCGGCGCGCTCCGCGTCCCTCAGCCGGCGCAGCAGTTCCCGACGCTGAGCGTCCACGATGGCGATCGGGTCCGCGAGTCTGGCCGCCGCGGCAGCCAGCAGCTTGAGGTGGAACTCCGCCAGGTCCGGCTTCGGCCAGCTCACCTCGGCGAGCCAGTCGGCCACCCGCCGGTGGCCAGCGGCGGTCAGCCCGTACACCTTCCGGTCGGGCCGGTCCGGGTCGCTGACCGCCCGCTCGGCGGTGACCTGCCCTGCCTTCTCCAGACGGGTCAGCGTGACATACACCTGACCGTCGTTCATGGCGTCGCCGAGCGGGCCAAGCGCCTGGCGCAGCCGCGCGCGCAGCTGGTAGCCGTGCGCAGGCTCCTTGGCCAGCAGTGCGAGC
>Ga0335074_10001598_pt1 | contig 30722 bp, 25 predicted proteins | sample Lox_Sample_23_FD_206715 | JGI IMG/M metagenome (GOLD analysis project Ga0335074, IMG submission 206715) | Soil microbial communities from Loxahatchee National Wildlife Refuge, Florida, United States - Lox_Sample_2.3 | ecosystem: Environmental > Terrestrial > Soil > Wetlands | place: USA... | reverse complement strand
CCAGAAAGGCAACAGCGCATGGTTTTTCAAGCTACTGATAAATAAACTACTTACAAAATGTAACAAGCGAAATCTTGTTACAAATCCCCAATTCGCGCTTTTCCTGAAAATTCCCCCGATTCAGCACCAGTTCTGGCTGCCAATCCCTTTCAAATCAACGCAAAACAAAACGGCCGCCTGCGCGGCGATCGTTCTGATGATGGCTGAAAGCTGCTTTTACGCCGTGAGGCGCTCGAGCTGGTCGGGCTTGACGATGGTGAGGCTGGTGCCGCGGATGGTGATCCACTGGTCGCGGCGGAATTGGTTCAACAGGCGGGTGACGGTCTCGCGCGAGGTTCCGGCCATGTTGGCGATTTCCTCGTGCGTAAGCGCCATGGTGAAACGAATCTCGGGCTTGCCGTTGGCGGACGAGCGTCCCCAGTCGAGGAGCAGGCGGGCAAGACGGCCGGCAGCGGAGCCGGAGAGCGCGAGGCGTTTGGCATCGTGGAAAACGGTGAGATATTCGCCGGATAGAGATTGCGCGGCATGCATTGAGGCGATGCCGTGGCGGCCCAGGAAATCGACGAACTCCTGCTTGCGGACCGTTTTTACCGTGCAGGGTTCGATGGCTTCGGCGGTGACTTCGTGGGGAACGTTGGCCAGCACCGCGCTCAAGCCCATCACATCGCCGGGGCCGGCGATCTTGAGGATCATGGTTTTGCCGTCGCGCGAAGTAGAGGAGATTTTGACCTGGCCAAAACAGATGACGAAAACGTTACGTGCCGGATCGCCCTCAGTAAAGAGTTTGGCGCCGCGGGCATGGCTCATCATGATGCCGATCTTGTCGTAATCGGCCAGAGCTTCCGGGGTCAGATTACAAAACATCCGCAGATGCCGATGCTCGCAATTCAGGCAATCTTCCGGAGGGTGATGTGAGTGGACCACGGCCATAAAATTCCCGCTGGGCGTTACTTGGAGTATATCCCATTTTGAATCGAGAGCGCCCGGTTAAGAGGTTAGAGTGGGCCAGAGGTGCCGGATGTGACTTAAATCACACTGTCTTTGAGGTGCAGAAACAGCCACGCGATTTGCGGGGCTGCACTCCGGGTTGTCTTCAGGCGGTGGCCAGGCGATTGCGGCGGCGCGGAGTTACGCGGTCGACTACGCAGGCGTAGTAAGCCCGCGAAACCTCGCGCGCCAGCTCTTCAAGCAGGCGCATGCGCAGAGGCGGGTAGCGTTCGAAGGCGCGGCGCAAGGCTTCGATGGGCAGCAGGAGCAGGGTTGCGGGTGTAACGGCGCTGAGCGTATAGGTATGGTTTCCGTCTCCGAGCGCGGCGGCGAGCTCGACCAGGTCTCCTGCACGGGCCGGGCCGAGGACCACGCGGGAATTCATTCTTTCGGCCTTGCGCTGAAAACTGCCTGACACCACGACGTACAGGCCTTTGCAGGGTCCAAACTGGCGAAAGACAATCTCCCCCGCTTCGCAGCTAATGCACCTGGATGACTCGTTGAGCAGGTCGCCTGCCGGGGGCGGGCACTCGAGCAGCTCAGAAAGCGGGTGGGCTGCCACCGCCGTAATGCGCTCGGACGTTGCCTCGGATTGCACTCTTGGTTCTCTCCTTCTACGGCGATTCCCGCCACGGCGATTCGAGAATGGGCAAGCCCAGCTAACAACGTGCCACGTTGCTTAGCCTGCCACCCGGCTGACTCCCTGACGATCCCACCCCGGCGAGTAAGGATCACTTGCCGGGAAGCCCGGCATGGTCGCGGCGGCTGGGTTCCGACGGCTTCTTGGTACGGCAATAATGGAATCGCTTTGGCCCGCTGCGGTTCCGGTGCGTGCAACTGCTGCCAACGTAAATGCGGCTGACACGCGAGAGCCGCTACCGCCGGCGAGTCGGGTTGGGTCCAATCGAGTTCAATGCCTGGAGTTCAATGCCGGTGGAGCCAATTCGGGGAACTCAAAACTGCGAATTTCCTCGAAAGCTGTCAGCGGCATCCTGCCTCGGTGCGCTCCGGCATGGCTTCGGCGGGCAGTATTTATTGAACTCCTACGGGAATCTGAGCCTCCCGCTCATTACCCGCGGGGACAACATCGGGGGGCACACAAAGAACCGGCACGCGTGAGCCAGCCAAAAGGCTGAAGATGGTGCCGTGTGGCCCAGGTGAATCGCTCGAGCGTTTTACGCCGGCGACCAGAATGCATGGATGGAATTGGGCAATTGCGCTACGGATCGTGTCGGCCGGATTGCCGTCTTTGATTACGTTGCGAACTGCAACATTTCCGCGAGCCGAGATTCCGAAGTCGGCCAGGGTTGTGGCGCAAGGATTGAGGATTGCCGAGACCTCAGCCGCGGTGCGCGCGTGCAGAACGATCAGCGGGCGCGCGAAGGTTTCGGCAAGCGAATATGCGACGGCAGCCGCAGCCGGGCATGATGCGTTGCGCTCCAGCGCCAAGAGAACCGGCCCACCCGGAGTGGGACGATTCGGCCCCGCGTTCCAATCAGCCGCCACGGCCAATACCGGACAGGGTGCAACGCGCACCAACTGCTCAGCAATAGCGCCCACCACAACCGGCCCTGCGCCCTCACTGCCCCTGGTGCCGACGACGATAAGCCCTGCCTCGTACTGCAGCGCAACATCGCGAAGCATTTCTGCCACTGTGCCCTGGCGAATCTCGGAGTGGCTGTGAATGCCTTCGTTGAGCAGGTCGCCGGCGAGCTTGTCAAGAACCTCACGGGCTTGCTTCGTCAATCCTTTGAGCACCGCGCCTGGAACGCTCTCAACGTCTGCGTACTCCATGGGGTCGAGGCCATGGGCAAGCACAATTCGCGCACCGTAGGCGAGTGCCAGTTTGCGGGCGTACTCGAGCGCAGCTTCGGCCTGGCCCTCGAGGTCGGTTGCCACCACGATCGTTTTCAAGCCAAAGCGAAGGCTCATACTCCACCCCACTGCGAGGCCATCCCTCGCTCGAGTTCCAGGGATTGCTGTACCTGTTGACTTTTGAGTCTGCACTTAAGCACCGGGGGTGGGCAGTGACCCCATTCACCCCCGGACGTGATTCGTATCACACGTTACAAGCTGCTGATTTTATTAGCAGATATTCCACGACCTAAGAAAGGTTAGCGAGGGGAAATTGAGGGTGTTGCGCGGCGCTTGCAGGTCTCGAATTCGACTGGGCAGCGATGGGTTCCGATGGTGAGCAAACCGCGATGGCGGCCGGCGAAATTCACGCACGAACGGCTCTCCCGATCGGGCCTGGAGCACGCGATCGAGCCTGGAGCATCGGGGTCTGAGGCAAAGATGGAAATCGTTCGGGACGCAAGAGGAAAAACGATTGTCTTTCGGGCCGGGACGGGTGTACACGATAACGTCCGATGCGCTAACCTTGCCGCGTCATGAAATCTACCTACAAATTGCCCGCCAAACCGCACCCTTGGTCATTGCCAGTATTAATCCTTCTTGTTGCCCTGGCGTTCACGCAATCATTCCGCTGCATCGCGCAGGCTCCCGTTCCCGATTCGCCGGCCATCGAAGCGCAGGCGCAGGCTTTGCTCAGCAAGATGTCGCTTGAAGATAAGGTAAAGCTGATTGGAGGCGTTGACAGCATGTATACGAACGCCATTCCGTCGATCAATCTGCCGCGCTTGAAGATGTCGGACGCGTCAGTGGGCGTACGTACCTGGGGACCGACGACGGCCTACGCGGGCGGAGTCGCGCTGGCCGCCACGTGGGACCGGGCATTTGCCCGCGAACTGGGCGAGGGCCTGGGCCGCGATGCCCGCGCCCGCAGCGTGAACTTTCTGCTGGGGCCAGGAGTGAATATTGCGCGCTCGCCGGTTGGCGGCCGCAATTTTGAGTACCTTTCCGAGGATCCGTATCTGAACGGCGCGATGGTGGTGCCCTACATCGAAGGCTTGCAGTCGCAGGGCGTGGTTGCGACGGTGAAACACTACGCATTGAACGACCAGGAGTTCAACCGCCATGACGCCAACGTGCAAGTGGACGAGCGGACCATGCGCGAGATTTACCTGCCGGCGTTTGAGGCTGCTGTGACGCGCGGGCATGTTGACGCAGTGATGGATTCGTACAACCTAGTGAATGGGGAACACGCGACGCAGAACAAGTTTCTGAACCTGGAAGTGTTGAAGGGCGATTGGGAATTCAAGGGCATTCTGATGTCGGACTGGGACGCGACCTACGACGGCGTGGGAGCGGCCAACAACGGTCTCGACCTGGAGATGCCGAGCCCGAAATTCATGAACGCCAAGGTGCTGATTCCGGCGGTCGAAAGCGGGGCGGTGAAGGAATCGACCATTGATGATAAAGTTCTGCGCATTCTGCGCACGGAGTTGCGCTATGGATTCGCCACGCGGCCGCAATTCAGCCCGGAATATCCGACCTACTCGGTGGCCGATCGCGCGGTTGCGTTGAAGGGCGCGCTCGAGAGTATCACGCTGCTCAAGAACGAGAATCATTTTTTGCCGCTCGATGCGGCGAAAGTGAAGACGATTGCCGTAATCGGGCCGGACGCGTGGCCGGCGGTTCCGGGCGGAGGTGGTTCATCAGAAGCGACTGCGTTTGCGCCCGTAAGCCTGGTAACCGGCATCGGCGACTTGCTGGGACCGAATGCCCGCGTGCTGTATGCGCGGGGATTGCCGGAGATGAGAGACGTCTTCAGGGGCACGCACTGGGCGGGCAACGTGCAGATTGATACATACGCAAGCAACGACTTTACCGGAACGCCCAAATCTGCTATCGGTCGGAGCATGGGCGACTTTAGAGGCGGGCAATGGCTGCCGCCCTCGCGCGAACTGCGCAGCGTGCGCTATAGCGCAAGCTACAAGGCCGACCAGGCCGGCAAGTATCTGCTGCTGGCAGCGGCGTCGGGCGGTGATGCGTTCAAGGTGTTTGTCGACGGCAAGCAAGTGCTCGGACAGGTGAGAGCTGAGGGCCAGGTTCCCGAAGTTACTTCGATCGATCTCAGCGAGGGGCAGACGATCAAGGTGCAGGTGGACTACGTGCCTTACGCGGATGGAACGCGGCTGGGCGTTGGGATTGCGTACGAGCCGAACCTGATTTCAGAGGACGCGCGCAAGTTTGCCGCCGATGCCGATGTTGTGGTGCTGGCGCTGGGCTTCGACGCCGAATCCGAGGGCGAGGGACACGACCGGACCTTTACGCTGCCGTGGGGACAGGACGCATTGGCAGAGGCGGTGCTTGCCGCGAATCCGCACACCGTAGTGACGTTGACGGGCGGTGGGGGAATGGATGTGGAGCGCTGGATCGACAAGGCTCCCGCGCTGCTGCATCTCTACTATCCCGGCCAGGAGGGCGGAACAGCGGCGGCTGAGGTGATCTTCGGGAAGCACGATCCTGAGGGCAAGCTGCCGGTGAGCTTCGATCGCCGCTGGGAGGATAACCCATCGTACAAGTGGTATTACGGTATTCCGGGCGGAAACACGGTGCTGCACACTCCCGGCGAAGACGGCCAGGGGAAGGACTACACCATTGAGCAGATCAAGTACGGCGACAAGCTGATGGTGGGGTACCGCTACTGGACGACGACCGGCAAGCATCCGCTGTATCCATTCGGATTCGGGTTGAGCTATACGACCTTCAAGTTTTCGAATCTGCAAGCGCCACAGACGGCTGCTTCGGGTTCGACAGTGACAGTGAACTTCGATGTGACCAATACGGGCAGCGTGGAAGGCGCGGAGGTGGCGCAGGTTTACGTGTCGGATCCTTCGGCGACGGTTGACCGGCCGGAGCGGGAGCTGAAGGGATTTGCGAAGGTTCGGCTGGCGCCGGGAGAGACGAAGCACGTGTCGATCGATCTGGGTGCGCGAGCTTTCAGCTACTGGAGCGAGGCGGCGCACAACTGGAAGATCGACCCGGGCAAATTTGTGGTGCGGGTGGGCGACTCGAGTGAGAACACGCCGCTGAGTGCGGAGGTGACGCTCAAGTAGCCAGGAAAGCGAATTGAAGCAAGAGGCTCCGCGAGTGCGGGGCCTCTTGCGTTTTGGAGGAGAGATGGTTCAGGCGCCGCTGGGTGCGGTCGGTGAAGGTGGCACGGTGTCAGGCGTCGCGGAGCTCGATGGCGCCACCGGACCCAGCTTGTTCATCAGGAGCGAACCGAGCCCATCGAGAACGCCGCCGGTCGAACCGCCTGTGCTGGTGACCAGGGTGGCAGGCATGAACGGGACGCTGCTTTTGGCGAGCGCCTCGACGGCATTCACGAGAGCTGTAGCTCCCGGACCCAACGCCTCAACCTGCTTTCGATAGGCCTCGGCACGGGCCAACCCGACGGCCCGGACCTGGGCGCCTTGAGCGGTGCCGGTTCTTTCAATGTAGGTGGCTTCGCCGTCGGCCTCAGCCTTGCGGGCTTCGGCGTTGTTCTTCTTGATGTCGACTCCGACTGCGGCTTGCGCCAATTGCGCCTGCATGTCCGCGGTTCCGCGAGCCTTCTCAGTCTCAATGCGCTGGTCCTGCGCCTGCTTTTGCATTTTGAAGGTTTCGATTTCCTGATGCGCTACTTCTCGCTGCGTAAGGACCGTTACCAGTTGTGGAGGGTAGACCACATCCTGGATGTAAACGCCGCGGGTTTCGATCTCGTACTCGGCGAGCTTCTTTTGGATATATGCGAATGCCTCCTCCTGGACGAGTTGGCGGGTCTGGATGAACTTGATGGCCTGCATGCCGCCAATTTTGTCGCGGAAGAGGTTGCCGACGGCCGCCTGCAGAACCTCGTTCACCAGGTTTTCCATAGAGCCGACCATGGAGATGACGCGAGGGGCTTTGGTATCGGGAACGTGGATGAGGACCTGGAGATCGATGGAGAAGACAAAGCCCTCATTACTTTTGGCGATGATGGGCTCGAGGCGGGCATCGAGGCCGTGAGCCCCGGTGACGTCTTTGGCCCAGTCGAGCTTGAGGATAGCGGTGAGGACAACCTTGGCGTCGTAGATGCGAGGGTTGATGGGGTACTTTCCGGTTCTCAAAGCTTCCTGCCAGATGCCTTGATGGCCGGGCCGCACGAGGCTTCCGAATTTAAATTCAGCGCCCGAGGTGTCCTGGGTCGGCAGGCCGACGTAGGCCTTGATCACCGCCACCTGTCCCTGTTCGACGACCAGCATCGGCACCTGCTCGACGCGCACCAGGAACGGATTCAGGTTGAAGGCGCCGTAGAGAAGCGGATCGTGCTGGAGGCCGATCTTTCCGCCGGCATCGAGGAATTGCTGGAAGTCTTGGTAGTTGTTATGCAGCGTGTTCTTGCTGCCCAGGATTGCGGCAATGAGCTGCAAGTCATTGATTTCCGGTTTCTTTTCGAGATCTTCGACATCCTCGTATCCTCCCAGTCTGCTGGCTATGCAGCCGGCCGGCAGCGGCTGGCCTTCGAGGGTTGTCACGATGCCGATCATATCGACGACCTTGCCGCCCTCGGCCGGCCGGAGTGAAATGCGCGTGACCTCCAGTTGCGACGCATCCAGCCCGAACGCCGCGAAGGTGAGCCGGCCAGTTTCGTGGGCCAGCTGGCGGTAGGTGTCGGCGATCGGAACGCCGAAGACCTGTGGCTTGGTGATGACGAGGAATGCGACAGGATGGACAGGGGCCAGCATGCCCGGCGAAAGCACCGGCCGCTGCACACCTTTTTGACCACCCCGGGCGACGAAGGTGGCGAGGTCAGTGAAATTGCCGAACTCAGGTTTGTACACGCCTGACTTTGCACCAATGGGGGTCGGCTGGCCCACCTGAGCGATGACCACCCCGATTTGCCCAGCCGGCACCTGCACCCACGGATGCTTGGCGACTGCGTAGAGAAGGCAGAACTTGAAGCGAAGGCCGGGCATGAGCAACTCGGCCTGATAGCCAGCTTCGCCATGGAAGGCGACCGGATCATTCCCGGTCAGTTTTGCGCCGAATCGTTTGCGAACCAGTCCGATTTGCGTAGGGCCGATGCTGTAAATCGACATGAAAATGAGGACGAGCAGAATCAATACGACGATGGCAATCGCCGATTCCGAGAGAATTGCGAATGTTGCGCTATCGAACATCGTGGTTCCTTCCCCGACTCGGGTTAGAGAGCGTTGCGACGAATGGTTGTGAAGTTGGACACATACTACCACTGGAAGACATTTCCGTAAGTGACTGGCGGCGGGCTTGGGCTTTGCGGTATTAGTCTGCCGGCAGGAGAACCCACCCGCGATAGATGAAACATTGGGTGCCCCACCCTTGCGACGTCTTTGTTTTTGTCGCTAGGGTGGGTGACCTCGAATCTCAACATGGCCACAGTTGGTTTCGGCTTTAGCCGCTGAGGTTTTGATAGAGCACGACTTTAGTCGTGCCGCAAAGGCTCAAAAAATGAACGCGGCTTTAGCCGCCGAGCGATGCCTTTCCGAGAATGCTGTAAAGAAAAAGAAGGGACACCACACTGGATTATTGCTGAGGTTGGGCGAGAGCGAAGTGCGTCCACCCCGGTATGATCGTCCTATGAAGCGAGTTCTTCTTTCGTGGAGCAGCGGTAAAGACAGCGCGTGGACGCTGCATGTTCTGCGCCAGGATCCATCGATCGAAGTTTGCGCGCTGCTGGCTACACTGAACTCTGAGTTCGACCGGGTGGCGATGCACGGCGTGCGCAGATCGGTGCTTGAGGCGCAGGCGGCAGCCGCGGGATTGCCATTGTGGGTGGTTCCACTGCCGTGGCCCTGCAGCAACGAAGTATACGAAAAGCTGATGGCCGAGGCCTGCCAGCGCGCCATCAACGAAGGGATTGAGGCGGTTGCTTTTGGGGATCTGTTCCTTGAAGATGTGCGCGCGTATCGGGTGCGGCAGCTTGCGCCGACAGGGCTTGAGCCGCTGTTTCCGCTATGGCAGATTCCCACAGACAAATTGGCCCGCGAGATGATCGCAGGCGGATTGCGTGCGCGGCTCACCTGCATTGACACCGAGCAGTTGCCGGCAGAGTTTGCGGGGCGCGAGTTCGACGAGGCGCTGCTGAGAGACTTGCCGGTCACGGCTGACCCATGCGGAGAGAAAGGCGAGTTCCACTCGTGCGTCTATGCGGGGCCGATGTTCAAAGCGCCGCTGAAGATTGAGAGCGGAGAGATTGTGCGGCGAGACAGGTTTGTGTTCGCGGACGTGAAAGAAATTCTTACAGATGGCACGGCGCCCTGAAGAGCCTGTTCGCGACTCGATCAAAGATTCATCCCACGCCCAAGCGCGAACTGTATCTCCAGGATCGAGTAGTCCAGCGTGCTTGATCGGTCAAGAGTGTAAATCTGTTCGAGGACGCCCGGCTTGGGGCTTCGGAGCTTCACCTCAAACTTCACTCCTTCCTGAGGCTCAACTACAGATTTCCCGCGGCTCGCCTCTGCCATCACACGGGCTTCATCGCCGGTGAGGAAAGTGATTACGAGGCTTTGTTCGTTTTTCGGGTCAAGCGCGAAGAGTACGCCGATAGCTTTCGAATCGTTGGAGGCGGAGGGGGTTCCTTCACCTCCAAAAGGTGAAGTCGGGTCCAGCTTTGCCTGGGTGGGGTCATAATGCCTGAGCCCCCAGAACCGCGCATTCGCGTCAAGACACTGCCACTCGGGCAGTTGACCGGGCAGCGCGCGAGGAGTGCTCTTTTGCGACATACGCGCCAGAACCTCCCTCAGATATTTGCGATTGTTGGCAACAAGCATAATGTTCGAACGTGGAATTGCAAGGATGCGGGTGAAGACGGCGCCTTCAGATTTCTCCTCGCTGATCAAAACGCGCGTCCCGCCGATCGTATCGTTGCGCGCTCCGTCTCTGATTGCAGCTAGCTCAAGGCTGCCGGCCAGTTCGCCCAAATCTTTTTTAAAAACAATGATGGAGCAACCTTCAAAATCCATCACTTCAGTGCCGCCCTTAGGCTCCCGGAAGTGTCGTGAGCCTTGCAGCGCGTACGCCACTTCGGAACTCTTCAAAATCTTTGCCAGGTCAAATTCATAAAATAATTCGAGGGGCAGTTCCTCAAATGCGCTTCGGATTTCAGTTTGAGTCGCTTTCCTGGTGAACCACGCCTGGTCGTTCTCATCATCGGCCTTGTCTGATTCAGCGGGGATGAGAAATGGGCCGCGGGCAGCTACAACGCTTTCAGTATCAGCGGGGAGCCACCCCATGAGCTCTTGCGGATCAACCGGTCGCGTCGTTTCCCGAGATCGCTGGGCACCAAGTTGAGGTGGATCGGCCAAAAGAGATTCGGGAGCCGTTATCGCAGGAATCGCGGCAAGAACCGTGACACAAAGCACTACTCTTCTCGAAAAGCCGAAATCGGGATACCTTATTTCGCATTTCTTAATCGATATGGACATGATGAGATCCTCGGTGAGTCTTGCCGCTGCCTCTCACGAGGAAGTTTCAGCCATCAAGAGGTGCGTGTCCGTGATTCTAGTGGAGTCGGAAGCTGGGTTCGGCGCAGATGTGACACTTTCGAAAGTGTCATCCAGGCGAGGATAGTATCTCGTTTTAACGAGGACTCGAGAGAAAAGGCGCTACCCGCGCAAGCTCCGCAGCGCGGGATAGACTTTGCGCCATTTTTCGTAGCCGGCCTTGTAAGCGGCAACGTCGGCAGGGTCGGCGGTAATGCGCTCGGCAACTTCGATAGCCTGCCCGCAGGCTTCGTCGAGGTTCTTCCAGTGGTTTGCGCCCACTCCGGCCATGAGCGCGCAACCGAATGCGCCGCCTTCTTCGGCGGTGAGTATCTCGACGGTTTGCCCATAGATGCCGGCCTGAATCTTGCGCCACAAACCTCCGCGCGCGCCGCCGCCGCCTAGACGAATGACAGTGACGGGAATGCCGAGATCGGCGAAGAGGGTAAAGGTATCCTGCAAAGAGTAGGCGACGCCTTCCTGCACCGCGCGGACGAAATGCGCCGCCGTATGCTGGACGCCGATGCCGACAAAGCCGGCGCGGACTTCGGGGTCGAGGTGCGGGGTGCGCTCGCCAAGCAGGTACGGCGCCCATTCAAGGCCTTCGCTGCCGGGCGGGACTTTGGCGGCAGCTTCATTGAGGGCGTCGTATTTCTGTCCGGCGAAGAATGTGTTGCGCAGCCAGTTGAGGCTGAGGCCTGCGGACTGAGTTACGCCCATCACGTGCCAACGGCCTGGTACCGCATGGCAGAAGGTATGTATGCGTCCATTCGGATCTTTGGTGGGCTCAGCGGTGGCGGCGAAGACCACGCCCGAAGTGCCGATGGTTGCCGAGACGCTGCCGGGCTGCAGAATTCCCATGCCCACTGCGCCCGCGCCCTGATCGCCTGCGCCCGCGGCAACGGGGGTTCCGGCGGCGAGGCCGGTGAGTGAGGCGGCATGTTCGCTGATGCGCGCGCAGATTTCGGGCGATTCGTAGACCCTGGGCAGCCAGCTTATGGGGATTTCCGCGGCTTCGGCCACTTCGTGCGACCAGCGGCGATGGGTGACGTCGAGGAGCAGCGTGCCGCTGGCCTCCTGCACGTCGATGGCGAACTCGCCGGTGAGGCGGTAGCGGACGTAGTCCTTGGGGCACATGATGTGGCGGATTTTCGCGAAGATCTCGGGCTGGTGGGTCTTGACCCACAACAGCTTGGTGAGGGTGAAGTTGGGCAATGCGGGATTGCAGGTGAGCTCGATGAGTTTCTCGTAGCCGATTTTTTCATTGAGCCAGTCGCACTGGGCTCCAGTGCGGGTGTCGCACCAGATGAGCGAGGGGCGCAGCACCGCGCCGTTTTCATCGAGCATCACGGCGCCGTGCATCTGGCCGGTGAGACAGATGGCAGTAATGGGTTGATGCGGTTGGGGCGCTGCAGCGATAGCTCCGCGAATGGCTTCCTGCGCAGCGCGCCACCAGTCTTCCGGATCCTGCTCGGCCCAGCCGGGGTGGTCGGCGCGGAAGGGTGCATGTTCGCTGGATGCGCCGGCGATGAGTTTGCCGTTTGAATCCACAATCACGGCACGCGTGCCGCCGGTGCCAACATCCATGCCAAGGAACCACATAGTCTTCAACTCCGTTCAGGGTATAAATCGCTTTCCCATAAATCGCTTTTCTGGGGCGTCCGCAGCATAGCAGGTGGGGCGGGAGTGGATAAAGCGGCAACGGGGTGCGGGTGATCGGGCTCTTTGAGCGCCGGTGTTATAAAGCGGTAGGAGTGAATCCACGACATTTCCAGACATGGAAGCCTGGCTGCCCTATTTGGCTGACCGAACGGGGTTAGTCTTAATGGTGTTCGGACGGAGGTGTAGATGCGAAAGAAAGTCATCATTGCATGGGGAGCCATTGCGCTGTTCGCGATAAGCACGGCAAGTGTGGCCGCGGAAAATGTCGCAGACCAGGTGAAGAAAGCGGTTGAAAAATGCACGCTCGATCAGCCCGGGACGAAGCCGTTCCACCTGAAGGCCGAGTATGCGCCGAGCTACGAGCGCGACATCAATTCGCATCGCACAGGAGAGATTGAGATCTGGTGGGAGTCACCGACCCGCTGGAGGCGTGAGTTGCGTTCGCCCGAGTTTCACCAGGTCCTGATTGTTGATGGGTCAAACCAATGGCAGAAGAATGACGGGGATTATTTCCCTGACTGGCTTCGCGAATTGGCTCTGGCGATTATTAGACCGATACCAATTCCCATGGATGTGCTGTTGACGCGCGTGAAGGACGGTGACGTGAAACAACTGCGGATTCCCAATCGAGCGAACGGCCAGTTGGGGTTTATCCAGCAGACGAATGTAAATTGGGAAGCTGCGGATGGTCCCGGCGACGCGCAGGAAACTGGAAATGGCGGCATAGCTCTACTCGGCGACCCGGCGATGCTGTTCTACACCAACGGTCCGGGGTGGGGCGGACTGTATCACGACTTTATGGACTTTCATGGCCGGATGGTGGCGCGAACTGTGGCCTCCGGCTATATCGAGGTGAAGGCAAAGGTCGATGTTTTGGAAGACCTGGGTTCGACGCCGGCGGGATTCTTTGACACGAGCGCTCCAGGGGGCGACGCGAACCCGATCAACACAGTGGTGCTGAACGAGACTGAACTCCGCAAGAACCTTCTTCCAGCCAACGCTTTCGAGTGGCCGACCCTGGAGCAGGGGCCGTTGGAAGGCGTGGTGTGGACCGAAGTCGTGGTCGATCGTTCCGGTCACATCCGCGAGATGATTCCGCCAATCGCCGACAATCCGGGAGTTAAAGACGCTGCTGAGGCGGGATTCCGCGCGATGCAGTTCCAGCCGTTTGTACGCGACGGCGTTCCGGTGCAAGTGTGGGGAAAACTGTCAGTGAGGTTCACAACTGTCCGGCCAGCGGGGATGGAGACTTTCCTCAGTGCAAAAGACTACTTTGAACGCGGTCGCAAGGCGAGCTTTCTGGCTGAGGGCGGGACCGCACCCTATGTACTGAGCGCGGAGTTCCAGACAGGAACGCCTGACGGCCCGAAAACCGGCCGCTACCAAGATACGTGGATCAGCGCAGACGAATGGAAACGCGAAGCGTGGCTTGGATCAAGCCACTTCTTAAGGTCAGAGACTGAAGGCAAGTACTACGTTGTTGCGGAGGGGCCGCAAGCCAACATTTTGCGGACGATTCTGAGGATCGTAGAGCCGATCCCCGCGACTGACACCATGACCGAGTCCGATTGGCGAATCAAGCGTGATACCGTCGACGGCATCAAGACCATCCGCGTCGTCCGCGGGTCCGAGAGGCCCGATGGAGAACTGGACCCAAGCAATTCAGAGGGTTTCTGGTTCGACGAAAGCGGCCAACTTATCAAGTGCTCCGTGTCAGGGCTTGAGATCCTCGAGAAGAATATTCAGCCTTATGGCGGTGTGCAGGTTGCCAGGAGTATCGATGTAAAGAAGGGTGATCAAAACGCAGCGGTTATCACTGTGACTGGTGTGGGCCCGGCTGATCCATCTCTCGCAAAGACCTTCAAAGTGAAGGGGCACGAGTGGCAGCGCCAATTCACGGCAGAGGTCCGCTAGAAGCGTTGGGTTCTACGCGCACCTGATTCCGCAAATCTCAGGCGCTGGCTACTTTGCCGGTACTGGCGCTTCGCCGGCTCCGCCACCTGCATCGAAGAGGCGAGGCACGCGAACGGCGACCGAAGGCAGCGCCGGAAATGGCGCATGCGGCTCGGTCTGGTACCAGTAGGCGGTTGAGTAGAAGTTGTCGGAGCGATGGTTGGCGTGGCCGTGCTCGATGGTGACGCGGATGGACTGCTCGAAGGCAATGGGGCTCTCAATGTGCCAGCGGTAGAGTGAGTAGCGGCCACCGATGCGCTCAGGATCGACGATATAGGGCGCGCCGTTGTGCTGGTAGGCGAATTGCTGGCCATAAAAGTCCCACGCGCCGTTGTAGTAGTCCTCGGTGCCGGTGCCGTTGATGGTGGGCATCTTGTCGCCGTCGATGAAGATCATGTCGTCGCCCTCGCCGAACCATTCGTTCTGGTTCTGCAGCACCGATTGCGTGACGCCGACAAAGTGGCCGCGGCCGGTGGCTTCGAGAAAGACGTAGTTGCCGGCGCCGTCGAGGTTTTTGCGGCCGTCGATAGCCGGGTCCCAGTTGTTGGTCCAGTCGTTGGTCCAGCCGTGGCAGGGCGCAGCCTGGCGGAACTGCGCGTGGAAACGGCCGAAGCTCTCGGGTAGCGAGGCGAGAGTGACGTAGTCGACGGCGAAGTAGAGATTGTCGGTGCGTTTTGGACCCTCGTTGGTGAGGGTGAGGCGCGCCGCAGTGGCGAAGGGCATTTCGAAGTAGGAGTTGAGAGCCTTGGCCGGCGCGACGGTGAGCAGGGCCGACTGATAGGTAAAGTACTCGCCCAGGCCGAGGCCGTAAAAGTCGCCGATGGGGGATTCGATGGAGGGCGCAGATTCGCCGTCCCACCAGGCGCGCAGGACGAGATTCTTGAGGTGCATAGGGTCATCAGAGTTGATGGTGAACCAGACGTGGGTGATGATGCCGGGGCCGGAGACGTCGAGCAGGGTGGCCGAAGCGCCGGGCTCGACCGGAACCGAGTCAGCGTTGCCGCCGGTGCGGTCCCAACTGGAGGAGCGGCGGCTCTTATAGGTGCGCAGGCGAGCCAGCGAAAAGAGATCGTCAGGAACAGATTCGGCGGGCGGAGCGGGCGCGGCGATCGCGGCGGCGGAGGGCGAGGCGAAAAGCGCAGCGGCTGGGACGGCGCCGGCGATTGCGCCTAGAAGATTGCGGCGGGTGCGAAGGCTGCTGTTAGATATGGGTGAATTCATCAGGTGCTCCTCTGTTGCGCTGAAATCGTGACAGCGTATTTTAATCCGGCGGGGCAGAGCGCAGTGCGGAGTGGCGTGGTGCAGAGCCATTTGAGGATGGTCGCCCTTCGCAAAGTGGGACTGGCGGGCGATCAAAAGGGACCGGCAGCCGCAAAGTGGACCGGCAGCCGCAAATGCTGACAAGACAGAATCGGCTGGTTGGCGTCGCGTACGCGACGTGGCAGGTCGGCAAGTAGGCGCGCGGCTTGGTCGTTTGCTCGCTCAGGGTTTTTCGCCCCCAGCCCCGGCCTGTTATGGTCAGTGAGGAACCCCGTTCCTGGCCGCAAATATAAGATGACCCCACCATAGGGAATCCGCACCGATGTGGAAGCGCTGGCGAATCCGGATACTGCTGTTTCTGGCCGTCCTCGGCCCCGGATTCATTACAGCCAACGTGGATAACGACTCGGGCGGAATCTTCACCTACTCGCAGGCCGGCGCGCAATACGGATATACGCTGCTGTGGACCATGATTCCCATCACGATCGCGCTGATCGTGGTGCAGGAGATGTGTTCGCGCATGGGCGTGGTCACCGGCAAGGGGCTGAGCGACCTGATCCGCGAAGAGTTCGGCCTGCGGCTCACCTTTGTGATGATGGTGCTGCTGGTGGTGCTGAATTACACCAATGTGGTGACGGAATTCATCGGCATTGCTGGATCGCTGCATCTGTTTCACGTGTCGAAATTCATCAGTGTGCCCATCTGCGCGTTCCTGGTATGGGCGCTGGTGCTGAAAGGCGACTACAAGAGCACCGAGAAGATTTTTCTGGTTGCGTCAGGCGTATACATTGCCTACATCTTTGCCGGCCTGCTGGCGCACCCAGACTGGCATGAGGCGCTGGTGGCCACGGTGACCCTGCCGGCCAAATCGGTGTGGCGCGACAAATCGTATATCTATATGGCCATCGGCGTGGTGGGAACCACGATTGCGCCGTGGATGCAGTTTTATCTGCAGTCGTCGGTAGTGGAGAAGGGAATCCCGGTCAAGGACTACTCGGCGTCGCGGCTCGACGTAATCGTGGGCTGCTTCTTCACCGATTTGATTGCATGGTTCATCGTGGTAGCCTGCGCAGCCACGCTATTTGTGCACGGCATGGGCGCGATCCAGGTGGCGGCCGACGCGGCCGAGGCGATGCGGCCTCTGGCCGGCGATTACGCGTTTCTGTTGTTCGCCTTCGGGCTGTTCAATGCGTCGCTCTTTGCGGCATCAATTCTGCCGCTCTCGACGGCCTACACGGTCTGCGAGGGCCTGGGTGTTGAGTCGGGCGTGGACAAGAGCTTCAAGGAGGCTCCGTTCTTTTACTGGCTCTACACGCTGCTGATCGTGGGCGGTGCGGCTACGGTGCTGGTGCTGCCCGATGCGCAATTGATCAACGTGGCAATTCTGTCGCAGGTGCTCAACGGCGTGCTGCTGCCGGTGGTCATCATTCCCATGCTGTTGCTGATCAACCGCAAAGACCTGATGGGCGAGCACAAGAACTCGCGGCTTTGGAATGTGATTGCGTGGGCCACAAGCGCGATCGTGATCGTGATGACCGGCGTGATGCTGTGGGGAATGTTGCCGGGACATTAGAAGCAGTGGACAAGGGAACGATGGAACAAGGGGATGAGAGTAGGCGCTTGCTGGCGCCTATTTCGCTTTAGCGTCCAGATCGGGCAGGCTGAAGAACCAGTCGTAAAAGGCGTCGTCGAATTCGTGGTACTCAGCGAATTTGATGGTGGGCAGCGAACGGTGAGCGGGGACGATGACGTAAAAGCGGATGTTGGCTTGGTCGCCGCGATGACCAATCTGGCGGCGGCCGCGGATCTGGCTGAGTGGAATGCTGGCGACGGTGAGTATGGAGCGTTTTTCAAGAGCGTCGTCGGTGAAGCGCAGGCTCGAGGTAAAGACGTGGAGCGCGAAAACGACTGTGCAGAGGGTGGCCAGCGAAATCATGAGCGCAGTTTCGGCTGACGGCTGTTGAAGCCCGAGCTTTACCCGGCTCACGATTCCAGCGGAAAAAATGAGGCTGGTGGCTAATGTTGCCAATGCCGCAGTGCGAATGGCGCCTTTGACGCGGTAAACGGCGGGGAACGGTGCGGAGTTGTTCATTTCGATCTGTCCAAGGCTGAGGTTCTGCCGCGCGGGTCGAAGGCACTGAGGTGGACCCTGGCGAAAGCGAATCATTTTCGTTAACCCGGAAGCGGGCGAAGAGTAGCGGGGGGTGAAGGGGCGGGAGTGGGTGCGGAGTACGTGCTTGGACGCTTGCACGACAACCGGGGCTATCCCGTCACGGACATAGACCAGCACGTGAAGACCCCCGGGCTGGAGAGGATGCGAAAGGGTCATCTGGCGCGGCGGAATGCGCGAAAAACATCCTCGGGGGCTAAAGCCCGCACTTATCTTGTGAGCTTTATCGGCACGAGTAAACTCGTGCCCTACAAAGAAACTCACGACCTCACTCTACTCGATGCGCTTCGCCCGTTTCATCCATTGCGGGTCGGCGAAGCCGGTGGTGCCCTTTCAAAACAGTGGCTCCCATGGAGTTTTTCCGGAACTTGTGGGGCCCGGCGCTACTTCATGACGCATTAGAGGAGCTTGCCGGCGGCAAGGTCCTTGATGAGGCCGCGGTCGGCGGCGAGGAAGTCATAGGTGGGCAGGCTGGCGAGCTTGACCCACCTGATCTGCTCATAGATTTGGTTCACGATCTCGCCAGCGAATTCGCGGACGGTGAAGAACTGCAGATCGACGGCGCCGCCATGGCGGTAGTTGTGCCGGATACGTATGAGCGGGGGACCGATGGTGGCTTCGATGCCGAGCTCCTCATGCAGCTCGCGGGCCAGCGCCTGCTGGGGGCTCTCTCCGGGCTCGATTTTTCCGCCGGGGAACTCCCATAGCAGAGCCATGGGTTGATTGGCGCGGCGCTGGCCGATCAGAACCTCGCCGTCACGGACGATGAGGGCAGCGGCCACAAAGCGCAGCGCCGGACCGGCAGGTCGGTGACTGGCGTTAGAGGCTGCGTCTTGCACGCGTTTATTGTAAACGAAACAAAGGAGATGCGCTTATGCCAAAGAAGCGGATACGCCGGCAGGCGCAGCGCCAATCACGTTATTTGTTTGAACGGCAATGGGTTTTGTTTGAACGGCAATGGGCTATTCGCCATTGACCGCGGCATCAAGGTTCTCGGCCCCTTGCGGCCTGAAGTATCCCCACCCGCGTTTCGCAGCCTCGGCGATGAGAGCAGGCGAAGGATTCACGGGGAAGGGACAGCGGGCCATCTCCAGCATGGCCAGGTCGTGCAGCGAGTTGCCGAATACCGCATCGGGATGGGGCAGGCCGATGCGCCTGAGCGCCGTAGCCTTGGCTGGCCCGGTTGGCACATCGAGAAGCTGGCTGGTGATGATTCCGTTGGCAACGCGGACTTGGGCGGCAACGATGCGTTCATCGGGGATGCCGAACTCGCGGACACCCTCGGCGATGACCCAGCGATTGGTGGAGCTGACGGCCCAAAGCTCAACGCCGCTACTGCGCAATTCGGCGACCAGTTTCACCAACTCGGGGAAGATGTTGGGACGGACAAACTCATTGAAGTACTGGGCGGCGGCGGCATGCAACTCCTGGTCGCGGAGCCCGGCGTAAATCTGCACCATTTCGCCGCAGATGACTTCTTCACTTACCCCACCAGCGCGATAGGCGCGATGGCGATTGTCGATCCAGTCGCTCGAGGAACGGGAAACCAGGCCCTGCTCGAGAGTCCAGATCATGAAGCCGTAACCGGCGTCACCGCTCCAGAGGGTTCCGTCGCAATCAAAGACAGCCACGCGGGGCCGGCACGCGAAGACCAGCCGCTCAAACTCCTCTGCAGTCCATTTTGATGCTTCAATTTCCGTACGCGACAAGCGTTCCCCAATCATGCTCGAAATCTATCCAACTCTATTCTCTTCGATGTGCAGCCGTTTTGCACGTCAAGGTTCCGTAAAGAATGCGGTTTCGGCTGCGCCGCTGCGCACCACGCGAATGCGCAAAGCGGCGTTGTTCAAGGCGTTGCCGCAATATGAAAGGCAATAGTGCCACTGTTGATTCCTTGGCGAACGTGGTTCGGTAACAGGGCGCGCGGCGATGGGATCAGGCAGAACGCGCTGATAATCGAAGGTGTGGACGGTACGGGCAGTCAAACGACGGGAAATACCGGGCTCCTGCGCGATTATCAGACCTACCTGAGGGTTGAAAAGGGGCTGCGACCGCTCACCTGCGAGGCATATTTAAGCGACCTCAGGACGTTCGCCGAATTCATTGAGAAGCGCAATGGCGTGCTGCTGATGGCCGTGCAGCAAGACGTGACGGCCTTTCTTGAGCATCTGCGCGCGCACGGGATCGATTCGCGCTCGGGGGCGCGCAAGCTGAGCTGCCTGCGGGGGTTTTACAAGTGGCTGCTGCTCGACCGGCGCATTCATCACGATCCAACGGTAAACGTGGACTCGCCCAAGACGTGGAAGGTGCTGCCAAAATCGCTTGCCGAGCCGGAGGTGGCCGAGATGCTGGGCCGCGCGGCAATGGCGGCAAACCATCCCCAGGCGCTGGCGACGGCACTGAGGGACCGGGCGATTTTGGAACTGCTGTATGCGGGCGGGTTACGGGTTTCAGAGGTGACGGCGCTTTCAACCAGCGACCTGGCGCTGGATGCGGGGCGCGTGCAGGTACGTGGCAAGGGCGACAAAGAGAGGATTGTGCCGCTCGGGCGCTCCGCGATTGAGGCATTGGAGCAGTATCTGCGAGAAGGAAGGCCGCATCTTGACCGGATCAGCACGGCGCGCGGCGGGCGCAATCAGCGCAAAGACAGCGCGCGGCTGTTTCTTTCGTTGCGCGGCATGCCGCTCACGCGGCAATGGGTTTGGCATCTGGTGAAGATGGCCAACGGCAGCGCCAGCCCGCACATGCTGAGGCACAGTTGCGCCACGCACATGGTTGAACACGGCGCCGATTTGCGCAGCGTGCAGTTGCTGCTCGGCCACGAGGACATTTCCACGACCCAGATTTATACGCACCTGGCGCTGGGGCGGTTGAAGGCCGTGCATCGGACGCATCACCCGCGGGGCATGCGGAGGGTTGAGGAGAGCAAGGCGGAGAGCGCAGGCAAAGACGCGGAGAGCGCAGCCGAGACGAGCGATCCGCTGGAGGGGATTGCATGAGCGTGACGGCGGTGGCGGCGAGCCCTGCCGAGCTGGCCGGGGAGTACCTGCGCGTGCTCGAAAACGAGCGCGGTGCATCGGCGCATACGCTGAGGGCCTACCGGCGCGAGCTTGGAGACTTTGCGGCGTGGGTGAGCGGCGCTGAATCGGGACTCGGAGCCGAAGCGGGAATGGAGCGCATTGAACACACGCACATTCGCTCTTACCTGGGAACGCTGTATGAGCGGGGCCTTTCGAAGCCTTCTGCGGCGCGGGCGCTGGCCGCGATCAGAAGCTGGTTCAAGTGGCTGGCCCGGGCCGGCTACATTGAGCAGAATGCGGCGGCCCTGGTTTCGACGCCGAAGCTGGCCAAACATTTGCCGCGTGTGCCGTCGATCGAGCAGATGAATCGCGTGGTAGACACGGTGGGCAAAGATGCGGCGAGCTGGCCCGCGCGCGACCGGGCGATCCTCGAAATGCTGTACGGATGCGGCATCCGCAACGCGGAGCTGACCGGCCTGAACCTAGACGACATTCACTGGGCGAACGAAGCCGTGCTGGTGCGCGGCAAGGGACAGAAGCAGCGGTATGTTCCGCTGGGTGACGCAGCGGCGCAGGCGCTGCGCGCGTACCTGACCGAGCGCTCGGCCCGGCTGGCCGCAGCGGAAGTCGAAGCGCGCACGCCGGCGCTGTTTTTAAGCCTGCAATTGCGCGGGCTTGAGCACGGCGGGCAGGCGCGGCTGACAACGCGCAGCGTGGGACGGATCGTAAAACACATTGCCGTACTGCGCGGGTTGCCGTCCGACGTACATCCCCATACGCTGCGGCATGCGTTCGGCACGCACCTGCTTGAAGAGGGTGCGGACCTGAGAGCGATCCAGGAGCTTTTAGGGCACGAGCGATTATCGACGACGCAACGCTACACGCAGATGAGCACCGCGCAGCTCGTTCAGGTCTACGACCGGACGCATCCGAGGGCGAAGTAGCGGGTGCGGGTGGCGGGCCGGCCAAATCTCAAGGCCTTTTCGCTCTCGCACGAGCCTCTATTCTCAGCCCAAGTTCGGCTGCGAGTTCTCTCTCGAATTTCTGCTTGACCAGCTTTGACGAGAGACCCTTGCCAGCGAGATAGAGTTCCATTTTCCGAACCGGGTCGCGGACCTGCCGCGCTTGGTTCTTGCGGCCCCCCACAGTCCAGGGTTTGCAGACAATCAGAGTCGGACCGTTCCCGCGCCGAGCGTGGGACAGCGCCTCAGAGGCTACACGATAGATAGCAACAACATCGTCGCGGTCAACCGCCATGCCGGGAACGCCGGATTGTTCCGCGATGGAGAGCAGGTCTTCACCGTTCTGATGGCTTTGCCCGACGAGAAGTATGGGCAGCCGCTCTGCTGCAGCCCGGTGCAGGAAGGGCTCGAGAAGTTGGTGCGAGAGGCCGGGCGAGGCGGCCGATTTCGACAAGGGCACATCGGGCCCAACAAAAAAGACAACCACAGAACCGCCGCTTGCGGAGCGGAAGTGGGCGGCGAGGCGCAGGGAAGCTTCAAGTCTTGCCGCCGCAGAACCTGCCGGAGGGATGATATGAGCGCGAGCAACATGAGCGGAAAGGCGCATGGCAGGATGGGACCACCAGCGCAGCAGCGTCTGGAGGGCGACACCTTTCAGCACACAAGGGGTGGGATCGGAAGGCGCGGGGCTGATGGCGTCGTTTGCGAGCAGATCGATAGTGACGCCGGCGGTGACGGCCTCGGAGATGAGGAACGGGCCTTTGCGGCGGCGCGGAGTGCTATTTGGGATGCGATCCGCAACTGCGCGGCATTTCAGCATAGCGGCGTAGAGGTCGAGCAGCTTCGAGTTTGGGATAAGCGAGAATTCGCATTCGCCCTGCGGCGCAACGGCGACGCCAGGCTTTAGTTCGCTTTTCTTCATGGAGTGCGCTCTATCCTCAGATAAAAGCTGCAGCGATTGTAACCCGAAGTGCGTGAGGGGCAGGTAAAGCGCGGCATTGGGGCAAACGTCGGGATCCGGAGCAACGGCTGCAAGTCATGCGGAGCTCGTCGCGAGTTTGGGATCATGTGGAGTAGTCGGCGTTGATGTGGATGTACTCGTGGGTGAGGTCGGTGGTCCAGAAGGTGCATGAACCGGAACCCTGATGCAGGTCGATAGAGATGGAGAACTCTTCCTGGCTGAGATAGGCGTGGGCTGCGGCCTCATCGAATTCCGGTGCGCAGCCGCCGTCACGGCAGACGGGCAACGGGCCGAATCTGATGTCAATGCGCGCCGGATCGACCTGTGCTCCGGAATAGCCGATGGCTGCGGCCAGGCGGCCCCAATTGGGATCGCAGCCGGCCCACGCGGTTTTCACGAGTGGCGAATGAGCGATGGCCTTGGCCACTCGCAGCGCATCTGAATCGTTGGCGGCACCTTCGATGCGCAGTTCGACCACGTGCGAGACGCCTTCGCCGTCAGCGACGATTTGCCTGGCAAGCGAAGTGCACACCTGGTCGATAGCCGACTGAAAGGCATGATTGCCGGGACCAACCTCGATGCCGCTGGCGCCGGAAGCAAGCAGAAGAACGGTGTCGTTGGTCGACGTGTCGCCATCGACCGAGATGCGGTTGAAGCTGACTGCGACGGCGGTGTTCAGGTAGCCCTGGAGCACGGCCGGCTCGACGGCTGCATCGCTAAGCACGTAAACCAGCATGGTAGCGTGAGGCACAAGCTGAGGATGGATCATGCCCGAGCCTTTGCCAAGGGCGGCGATGCGTACTTCGCCCGAAGGTGCATCTGAACCTGCGACTGGCGCGTATTCGACGCGTGCAAAGGCGGTCTTCTCGACGGTGTCGGTGGTGAGGATGGCTTCAGCGACTTCCTGAAAATGATCGGCCTCGGGACCGAGAGCCGCGGCCAGCGCGGGCATGGCGGCAACAATTTTCTCTACGGGGAGCGGGACGCCGATAACGCCCGTGGAGGAGGGAAAAACCTCGTGGGGCCGGCAGCCGAAGATGCGGGCAGCAAGGTCGCAGGTGGCGCGCGCCGCGTCAAGACCAGCCTGCCCCGCGGCGCAATTGGCATTGCCCGCATTGATGACTACGACGCGAACCTTATTGCCCGACGCGGCCAGGTTTTCCTTGTCGACGATGATGGGAGCCGCGACCACGCGGTTCGAAGTGAATGCGGCTGCGGCGCTGGCCGGTTGGTCGGCCGCGATCAACGCGAAGTCAGTGCGGCCACTCGCTTTGAGACCGGCTTTGGCGGCGCCGAATCGGAATCCGCGGGGAACGAGAAAAGGCGAAAGATCACTCATGGCAAGGACCTTTTCAATGTAACAGGTACATCGCCCAGATCTGCGTTCGACGATGCGGTAATCTGGGACCTGTGAAGCCTGCGGAGGATCGCAAGTCGACCAAATCGAATGGGACCTGTGAAGAGAGCGCGATTGCGGCGAACAGCCCCGCTGCGTCGGAGTTTCTCGAGTTGCGCCAGGTGAATGTGGCGCGCGGAGAACGCATCGTGCTGCAAAACGTGAATCTGAGCATCAGGACCGGGGAGCATGTTGCGATCCTGGGTCCGAACGGCTGCGGCAAGTCGACGCTGATTCTCACCATAACTTGCCAGATATATCCCATCGTCAAGCCGGGCATGTGCGTGCGTATCTTTGGCCGCGAACGCTGGGACCTGACCGAGCTGCGCAAGCACTTTGGCGTGGTGGGCGCCGACCTGCCGGGTGAACGCACCGCGGTGACGCGGGGAATCGATGCGGTGGTGGCGGGATTCTTCTCGGCGTCTACACTTTGGCCTAACCTGCATGTGACCGATGAGATGCGGGAGCGCGCGCGCGAGGCGCTGGAGCGCATGGAGGCCACGCACCTAGTGGAACAGCTGGTGGGCACCATGTCGGCCGGAGAAAAGAGGCGCATTTTGATTGCGCGGGCGCTGGTTCACCGGCCCAGGCAGCTGCTGCTCGACGAACCCTCGAATGCACTCGACCTGGCCGCGCAGCGGGAATTGCGCGAGACGCTGCGCCGGCTTGCGGCAGAAGGCACCGGGCTGGTGCTGGTGACACATCACCTGGGCGATATTCTGCCGGAGATAGAACGCATCATCCTGATGCGCGGCGGAGAGATTGTGGGCGATGGGCCCCGCAAGGAACTGCTGACCGAAGCCAAACTGAGCGAGCTTTTTCACACGCGGGTGCGGATTGGGCGCGACGAGGATTGGCTGCATAGCTGGTAAAAAGCAGGGACTGAGGGACTAGGGACTAAGGGCTGGCACGTTGGGAGTGGGGGAGCGATGAGTGTCGCGGCGAGTGAATCGGGGAGATGGAAGACGCTGCTGGCGTTCGGGATCATTTATTTCGTCTGGGGTTCGACATTTCTTGCCATTCGGATCGGTGTCGCAGAGGTTCCGCCGTTTCTGCTCGCATCCATGCGGTTTCTGGTCGCGGGGCTCTCGCTTTATCTATGGATGTTGTTCAAAGGCGAGCGCAATCCCACGGCCAAACAGTGGGGATCGGCCACGCTGCTTGCCGCTCTGATCTTCGTCGGGGACTACGGGTTGCTGTTCTGGGCAGAGCAGCGCGTGCCGTCGGGCCTGGCGGCTGTGATGCTGGCAACGATTCCGGCGTTCATGGCGTTGTCTGAGATTCTCATTTTGCGCACGCAAAGGATGACGTTGCGGCTGGCAGCGGCGTTGGCGATTGGGTTCTGCGGCGTGGCGGTTCTTGTGCTGCGGTCGCTGAACCTGGACGGCGAGCCAATCGACCGTGCAGGTGCGGTGACCTTGATTATTTGCGCAATCAACTGGTCGCTGGCCTCGGCACTCTCGCGCAAGCTGCCTCTGCCAAAAGCGAAAACAATGAGCTCGGGCGCGCAGATGCTGGCCGGCGGAGTGTTGCTGGCGGCTGTAGCGGCGATGCGCGGCGAGTTTGCGGGGTTTCATCCGGAGGAAGTCTCGGGGCGCGCGTGGCTGGCGCTGCTTTACCTGATTGTTGCGGGCTCGATTGTCGCGTTTACGGCGTATGTGTGGCTGCTTCACCATTATTCGCCGACCAAGGTTGGCACGTATGCCTATGTGAATCCCGTGATCGCGGTGCTGCTGGGTTACTTTGCAGCCGCTGAGCCGCTGGGCGAGCGCACGATTGCAGGCAGCGCCTGCGTACTGGCGAGCGTGGTGATGATTACCACGGCAGGTGCGAAGAAACCAGTTGCAGTGAAAGTGGAGAGTTAGATCGATGACGGGAAGGAAGACGGGGACGGGCGCGAAGGAGTTTAGCCGGGCGGTTGAGGCCGCGCTGGCGCCGCTGGCCGATGTGGCGAAGGCTGCAGAAATGCGCTCCTACATGCGCGGCAAGTTTGAGTACCTGGGCATTACCACTCCGGAGCGGCGCGAGGCAGTGAAGGCGCTGACTCGCGGATTTGCGCCCGTTGAAGCTGCAGCGCTCGAGAGTGCGGCCTTTGCGCTATGGGAGAGGGAAGAGCGCGAATACCAGTATGCGGCCGCGGATCTGCTGGTCCGGCATCAGGCTGCGTTGTCGCTCCAGGATCTGCCGTGGCTGCTCGAATTGGCACAGAGAAAATCATGGTGGGACACGGTGGATTGTTTTCCTAAGATCGTGGGTGGCATCGCGCGCCGCGAGGGAGCCAAGGGACGACGCGAGATGGATCGCGCGGTGAAGCACGAGAGTTTCTGGGTGCGGCGCATTGCAATGCTGCACCAGTTGGGGATGAGAGACGCGACCGATACGGCGAGACTGTTCAGGTACGCAGACCTGCTCGCGCCGGAGAGCGAGTTCTTCATCCGCAAGGCGATCGGCTGGGCGCTGAGGGACTACGCGTGGCATGATTGGCGCTCGGTGGAAAGATATCTGAACAACGCAAGAGACAGGCTCTCGGGGTTAAGCTACCGGGAGGCGAGCAAGAACATTGCTTCGTTGAAAAAGGGCGGCTGACGACGCCCCCTCTTGACTCGCAACCCGGCCTCGGGTACCTTGGGTCTACACGGGAAAGGAGGATGATCCAGCCTATGAAGATTGAATTACCAAGTAGTACGGTACGTGAGGTGACTGAGGCCTAGGGCATCGCGCCCAAGCCCCAGAGTTAGCCCCAGCGGCTTGAGTCTTCCGCCGGGTCCCTGGCAGTCGCGGCAGCGCGATGGCCTTAGTCCAATCCCAACAGATCACCGGCAGCGGCCCAGGAACGAACGTTCCTGGGCCGCTGTTGTTTTAGAAGCGTGGATTTAGGGGCTTAGGGGGTTAAGGAGATTCGATGGAGCACAAGTTGGAAAACACGATTGCCATGCTTGAACGCACGCCGGCTGCGCTCGATGCGCTGCTACGCGGTGTGCCTGCCGAGTGGACCGAGTGCGATGAAGGTGGCGAGACCTGGAACGTGCCCAGCGTGATGGCTCATCTGCTCCACTGCGAGCACGTGGACTTTATGCCTCGGTTGCGAATGATCTTGGAATTTGGCGAGGGGCGCACGTTTGAGCCACTCGACCGCGAGGGTTCCCCGCGTTCCGGTGCCGAAAAATCGCTGGACGAGTTGCTGGATGAGTTTCGAGATCAGCGCGCGAAGAATCTCGCCGAGCTTCGCGCATTGCACCTTGGAACGGAAGACATGAATCGCCGCGGTATGCACCCGTTGCTGGGTTCAGTGACACTCTCTCAGTTTCTCGCGACATGGCCGGCGCACGACCTGACCCACCTGCATCAAATCTCGCGCATCATGGCGCACCAGTATCGCGAGGCGGTGGGGCCGTGGGTCCGCTTTCTGGGAGTGATGCAGTGCGCGGGGCATAGCTCGCAGGCGTGAGACCTGCGCTGCCTGGTGCGCGAGAAACTGATTGGATATATACAGAAGAACCATCCCGAGTGCCTGCCCCGCTACCGCGGAGAAGTTGAGGCGACAACGGGAGACGGTGTCGAGGCCAACAGGAAAGACGGCCCGAAAGGAAGCGTCGATCAGGGGATTATTTCTCAGATTCCAGCGCCGTAGCCATTCACAAGTTGCTTTCCATTTTGTTACATGCCGAGCTATTATGAGGCTCGATGTTCCCCTACGACGCCAAGCTCGCCGCCGCTGTTGCGACGACTCCACAGACCGTTGCGGATGTGGTTGAAGCCCTGGAAACGATTCAGGCCATTTGCGTTGACGGCGATGGACTGAAATGGTTCAACGGGCTCTATTTGCAGGTGACGCAGGCGGTCCAGGCGCGCTGCCAGTTACAGGAAGGCGGCGCGGACGGATTTTTGAATCCCGAGTGGATTGCCGCGCTGGACGTGCGGTTTGCTAGTTTCTACCTCAACGCATTGAAAGACTCGCTGACGGGAACTGCGACACCGGGCTGCTGGCAGGCGCTATTTGCGGTGCGCAACGTGGGTGGGATTGCGCGCATTCAGTTCGCTGTGGCCGGAATGAATGCGCATATCAACCACGATCTTCCGCAAGCGGTGTTGGGCATATGCCAGGCGACAGAAGATGCGCCGAAACACGGCACCGAGCAATACAACGACTACACGGCCATCAACACTACGCTAGACAGCCTGATGGATGCGGCCAAGCAGACCCTGCATGCAGGACTGCTGGGCGATGCGCTGCCGCCTGTGGGCCGGCTGGAAGACACGCTGGCGGCATGGAACGTTACTGCGGCGCGCGAAGCAGCGTGGAACAACGCTGAGTTGCTGTGGAACCTGGCTGGCGCGACTCCTGTTGCCGCCGCTTTCCTGGGCACTTTGGACGGCCTTACCGCCGTCGCGAGCAAGGCCCTGCTGATACCGGTTCTTTGAGCTCCGGACGCGGCCTGGCATGGCGCTCGATGCCGTAGAATCCTCATAGCATGAAGTGTCCATATTGCGGTTTCGGGCAGGATCGCGTGGTTGATTCGCGCGAGAGCAAGGAGGCTGACTCGATCCGCCGGCGGCGCGAATGCGAGAGCTGCGGCCGCCGGTTTACCACCTACGAGCGAATCGACGAGATTCCTTACATGGTGGTGAAGAAAGACGGACGCCGCGAGCGGTTCGACCGGCACAAGGTGCTGAACGGACTGGTGCGCGCCTGCGAAAAGCGACCGGTTTCGTCGGGACAGCTCGAGAAGATTGTCGACGCCACGGAGAGCTTTCTGGTGGATGCGCCGGAGCGCGAGCGCAGCACGGCGGAAATCGGAGAGCTGATCATGCATCATCTGAAGAGCCTCGACACCGTGGCTTATATTCGTTTCGCGAGCGTGTATCGGGACTTCAAGGATGTGAATGAGTTCAAGGAAGAGCTGGAGGGGCTGCTGGACAGCCATCGGGGGAACAAAGGGAAGAGGTAACGGGGAACAAGCTTCTAGCTACTAGCCGGGTACTCTAGTCGGAGCGGACATGCGCACAAAAGAACCGCGAATGCGAATCACGCGCAGAGTCGAAGGACGGCCGATGCGAGCGGAGTGCACAGCTTGTGCCGACGCGACTTTTCAGGTCGAAGGATGGGATCCGCAGCCTAGATCTCTTCAGCAGCCTAGTTTCTTACGGCCAGACCGCGAGCATTTTGAGAAAATGCTCCGCGACCAGTTCCAACGACACTTGCAATTAGCGCATCAAGGGAAAGTTGAAGAAGATGACTGAGCAACAAGCGCACAAGATTACGCTGATTCCCGGCGACGGCATCGGGCCTGAGGTTACGCAGGCGGTGGTTCGCATTCTTGAAGCCACTGGCGTGAAGTTTGAGTGGGAGCGGTTTGCCGCGGGCGCCGAGGCGTTTGAGATTCACGGCGAGTACATTCCGGCGGTGCTCTACGAGTCGATCGAACGCAACAAAGTAGCGCTCAAAGGTCCGGTCACTACGCCCATCGGCGGCGGGTTCAAGAGCATTAACGTAACACTCCGGAAGAAATTTGACCTGTTCGCAAATTTCCGCCCCATCCGCAATCTGCCTGGGCTCGAGACCAAGTATCCCGGCGTCGATCTCATCATTGTCCGCGAGAACACCGAGGGCGAGTACGTGGGCCTGGAGCACGAAGTGGTGCCGGGCGTGGTTGAATCGATCAAGGTGATTACCGAAAAAGGATCGACGCGTATTGCGCGGTTTGCGTTTGAATATGCGCGCAAACATGGGCGAAAGAAGATTCACTCGGTGCACAAGGCCAACATCATGAAGCTCTCAGACGGGCTGTTTTTGCGCTGCGCAAGAAAGGTAGCCGAGGAGTTCCCCGATGTCCAGTACGGCGAGCACCTGATTGACAACACGTGCATGCAACTGGTGATGAATCCCTACCAGTACGACACGCTGCTGCTCGAGAATCTTTACGGCGATATTGTGAGCGACCTGTGCGCTGGACTGGTGGGCGGCCTCGGACTTGCTCCCGGCGCGAACCTGGGCGCGGAGTGCGCGATCTTCGAGGCGGTGCACGGATCGGCGCCGGACATTGCCGGCAAGGACCTGGCGAATCCGACTGCGCTGTTGCAGTCGGCGATATTGATGTTGCGGCATCTTGATGAAATGACCGCTGCTGACCGTGCACAAAAAGCACTCGAGGCGGTGTATACCGAACGCAAGACACTGACCCGCGATGTGGGGGGCACGGCCGGAACGAGCCAGTTTGCCGACGCGGTGATTGCGGCGCTGGAGTAGTGCAGCAACGCAACGCCACAAGCTTCTCGCTGTATGCGCTTCTCTGTGCAGCTTTCCGAAAAGGGCCATTCCTCTAATTTCCTCCGTCGCCGACCCCACAAAAAATTCTTTTGAATTGGCGCAACTTCCCATTTACCCCGGGGTCTTGAAGGTATCAAACCGGCCCTGGCAGTCGCCGCACCGCGAACCGGCAATATCGCGGCTCCATGCGACGGCTCTCCAATTCCCACGTGGCCTGGTGGACATGGGCTCCGGCGTTTTCCAAGCGAAGGCGCATACGGGAACTTGTGTCTGTGCGCCGGACCATTTAGAGAGCTGCTAGAGGGGGAGCCGAAAATCGAGGGGGGACGAATATGAGGCGCATTGCGCTTGCTCTCTGCACCACTCTGCTCGCTGCACCGCTTGCCGCATCCGCCGAACGGCTGATTCCGGCGGGCTCTCTGATCGGATGCACCGTCTCAGAGCCGAAGATCAACTCGAGAACCATGGCAATCGGCGATCCCGTGCTCTGCCAGGTGGGCGCAACGGAGCGCTACGGCCGATCGATGCTGCCCTTCAACAGCTTTCTCGAGGGACGATTTGAGGACTACAAGGATCCCGGCCATTTTGTTGGAAAGGGCTGGATGGAGCTCAAATTTGACCGCATGATAATTGAACCGGACACGGTGATCCCCATTGACGCTCGCGTGGTTGATGTACCCGGATACAGGGTGGATCA
>Ga0335074_10001597_pt1 | contig 30731 bp, 29 predicted proteins | sample Lox_Sample_23_FD_206715 | JGI IMG/M metagenome (GOLD analysis project Ga0335074, IMG submission 206715) | Soil microbial communities from Loxahatchee National Wildlife Refuge, Florida, United States - Lox_Sample_2.3 | ecosystem: Environmental > Terrestrial > Soil > Wetlands | place: USA... | reverse complement strand
TCCGGCGTGCCCGGCTGACCCGACGTGCCCGCCTGACCCGACCGTGGGCCCGGAACGGTCGATGACGTGCTCGGCGTTCTGGACAGCTCGGCGGCCGACTGCCTCGTGGCCGCGCCCGGCTGGCCGAACGGCCCCTGCCGACGGGGCTTGATCCGACGGTGGCTGCCTGCCGTTGCACCCGAGCGCGGCGTTGCCCGCCCGGCCGGCGCCTCGTCGCCCACTGTCGTCCGGCGCAGCCAGCGAGGCGGCCACCAGCGGATGCGGCCGCGAGCGAGCCCAAGCCGCATGTTGTCAACTCCCGCTGTACCGCAATCGCTGGTGCCGAATATCGGTGTGCTGAATATCACCGGCGCGCCATCAAGGTCCGCCCGGTCTGGTCAGGCTATGCCTCGATTCACCTGTGTGTCAGCCGGATGTGACGGAACGTCACCAAGTACCGCACATCCGAGCCCGTGGACAGATGTTGCATTTCATCACCGAGCATCGCGTTGCAGCAGCTAGGCTGCCATCCATGTGGCTGGCTTGTGCTCTTATCATCCTATTTAGCGTGGGATTCGTGCTGCCCTGCATGCTCGACATCACCACCACGCCGGACAGCGAGTTCACCACCCTGAGCAAGGGCACCTGGCTGCTGATTGCCGGCGCCTTCTGGGTCTTCGGCGCGACCGCCTGGCTGATAGCCGGACGACCGCGGCGTCCGTCGCTGCGGCACTGGGGCGACCCATACGGCCCGCATGGCTTCGGACCGGCCGAGTCGCTGCACCGGCACCCGGCAGCCCAGGCCATGGGCGCCTATGGCGAGCTTGGCGGCTCGCTCGCGTTCGTCGCCGCTCCTCGTCCGCTCGGGCCTGACGACGACCCGGACTTCCTGCTCGAGCTTGACCGCCGGATCCGCGATGCGCGCGAGGGCTCGTTAGCCGACTAGCGGCTCGAGCGAAGATTTGCCGGATCTCCCCGACGACAAGTCTTCATCGGCGGCCTACGCCACCCACCGCGTCAGCTCGCCCAGGCGTCAGCGGCCAGGCGTCAGCTCGCCCAGGCGTCAGCGGCCGGGCGTCAGCTCATCCCGGCGTAGGAGTGCAGGCCGGTTATCCAGAGGTTGACGCCGATCACGTTGAACAGCAGGCAGGTAAACGCAGCCAGGTGAATCCAGCCGGCCCGGCGGCCGCGCCAGCCCGCCGTCGCCCTGGCGTGCAGGAACATGGCGTACACCACCCAGGTAATGAACGACCAGGTCTCCTTCGGGTCCCAGCCCCAGTAGCGGCCCCACGCGTGGTCCGCCCAGATCGCCCCGGCCATGACCCCGAACGTCCACACCGGGAATCCGAACAGGACGCTGCGGTAGGACAGCCGGTCGAGGATGGCCGTCGACGGCAGGTGCTGCCAGATCCCGGCCGACCACGACGGCTGCCCGGCCGCGAGGCGTCGCTGACTGCGATCAGCCAGCAGGTACAGCGTGGTGACCACGGCCCCGAAGATGAACAGGCCGATGGCTACGATCATCGCGGTGACGTGGATGGCGATCCAGTACGACTGCAGCGCGGGGACCAGCGAGCCGGCCGGTGTGTAGATGACGGTCAGATCGATGCCCAGGGCGAACACGACCGGCAGCAGCACGAACAGGCCCATGTAGTAGGCCCGGTACCAGACCGACGCCGCCACCAGCACGATCACGGCCATGCACGTGAACGCGCCGATGAACTCGTACATGTTGCCCCACGGGACGCGGTGCTCAGACAGGCCGCGGGTGAGGATGGCGAACACGTGCAGGACGAGCCCGGTGCAGGTCAGGCCGAAAGCGAGGCGGAGCCAGAAGCCGGACGGCCAGCGGCTAACCGGCTGGTCATCCAGTCCGATCCCGTCCTGGCCCGACCCGGCCTGAGCGCCGCCAGCCGGTCGCGCACTGGCCGGAAGCGCCTCGGGCCGGACGCCGGCGCGGGCGCTTGCCCCAGCCCCGACGAGTTCGGGAACAGCCGGTTCGGGATCGCGGAGCCCGGCCAGCACGCGCTGCCTGGCGAAGGCGAAGTCGCAGGCGTAGCACAGCATCGCCAGCGCATAGAGGATCAGGGTGCTGAGAAGCAAGCCATTGCTCAGGTCAGCCAGGCTGACGTTTACGTGCATGCGAGCCTCACACTTCCTCTCGGCTCGAGTCCGCTCGGCGCCGAAGCGTCTCCGGTTTGTCTGTCACCGCGACGGCACCGGCCTGCGGCGCGGCCGGGACGGCGAGCACGCCGCGTTCCTGGTCATCCAGATCATCGAGCCCGTCAGCAGTGTCGTCGCCGACAGTGCCTTCGCCGACAGTGCCTTCGCCGACAGTGTCGTCGTCCGCAGTGTGTTCGTCGGCAGTCTCTTCGCCAGCCATGTCCGCGCTCGCCACGTCCTCGCCTGCCGGGGCAGCAGGACCGGCGTCGCTGGCCGGCCCTGGCCGGCCAGCGTGCTCAGCGCGCAGCAGCCTGGCGAGCTCCGCGAACTCGGTATCGAAGCCGCCAGCCGCGTCGGAGCGAGCCAGCCCGCCAAGGACGACCTCGGTAGTGCCGTCTGCCGCCGGAACGGCGCGTACGAACACCCGGCGGCGGCGCACGAGGAAGGACAGGATCAGCCCGGCCAGCGCCGCTAGGCCGGAGATGAGCGCTGGCAGCTGACCAGGGTCATGCGTGATAGCCAGGCTGATCCACGGCTGATAGCCGAGGTAGGTGACAGTGCCCGCGCCATCGGGGAGCTTCATCGACTGGCCGGCTGCGAGCGGGCGCGATGTGGCCAGCAGCTTCATGTCCTTCGTGTCGAGCGTGTACACCGACTGCGGCGTGCCGGAGTTCATGCCGAGGTTGCCTTTGTAGGCGACCAGGCTCACCCGCGGGTTCTGCGCGGCGGGGAACAGGGACTCAAGCTGGCCGCCGTTGTCGTACGCGGTCGGCAGGAACACGCCGGCGAAGCCGAGCTGGTACGGCTTCGCGTCCGGGACCTTGATCACGCCTTCGGACGTCAGCGTCGTCTGGTCCACCGGGATGAAGGCCACCGGCCCGTCCCAGCGCACCTTGCCGGTGCCGTCGGTGACCTTGAAGACCGGCGCGTACCCGTGCCCGATCAGGTACACGCTGACGCCGTCCACCACGAGCGGGTGGTTGACCCGCAGGTCATAGTGCCGCGTCGGCCCGCCGGGCTCCGACTGGTAGCTGAGCGCGGCGTTGTAGCTGATGGGCTGGTCAAGCTGGGGACCGGAAGACACATACGAGGCCGTGAACCCGTTCAGGTTGATGGAGAACGGGGCCAGGTCGCCCGGCGTGACCAGCCGGCCCGGGTGGAACACGTCCAGTGCGGTCGGCGTGTCCGCGAAGCCCTGGCCGTTGATCAGCAGCCGGTTCGCCTTGTAACCGAAGATGCCGCCGAGCCCGACCGAGAACAGCAGGGCCAGCAGCGCGATGTGGAACAGCAGGTTACCGACCTCGCGCAGGTAGCCCTTCTCGGCGGACACCCAGCCGTCGCCGGTCTGCAGCCGGAAGCGCCGGCCGCCGAGCATCCCCGCAGCCGACGTCAGTGCCTCGGCTGGCGCTAGCTCCGTCACGTAGCTGGCGCTGGCCGGGAGTCGGCGCAGGTTGCTCGGCGCGCGCGGCGGCTTCTGCCGGGCCGAGCCGACGAGGCGGATGGTCCGCGGCAGCACGCAGCCCGCCAGGGAGGCGAACAGCAGCAGGTAGATGGCCGCGAACCAGGGCGCCGCGAAGACGCTGAACAACGACAGCCGGCTCAGGATCGGGGCCAGCGACGGGTGCGACTGGTAGTACTGGGTGACCGCGGCCGGGTCGATGCCTTCCTGTGGCAGCACGGAGCCGGGCACGCTGGCCAGCGCGAGCAGGAAGAGCAGGATCAGCGCGGTGCGCATCGAGGTCAGCTGCCGCCAGGTCCAGCGCAGCCAGCCGAGCAGTCCGAGCCCGCCGTGGCGCGATCCGGAGCCGCCGCCCGGACGAGCCGCACTGACACCGCGAGCTCCGCTCCCGCGAGCCCCGCTCCCGCGAGCCTGCCCGGCCGCGCGAGCCCCGCTCCCCCGAGCCTGCCCGGCCGCCGGGGCAGCCTCTGGCGCCCGCACAGCCCGTGCTCTCGTCGCGTCCTGCTCGGCAGCCGTCACGTCAGGTCCGCCACCTTGTCGATCAGGCCCTTGAGCTCCGCGTAGGTGGAGGCGCCGAAGATGCGCGCGGCGATCCGGCCGTCCTTGTCGATCACCAGCGTCGTCGGGATCGCAGCCGGCGGCACTGTGCTGTGAAACTCCAGCGCGATCTCGTCGGACGGATCGCTCAGGCTCGGGTAGCCGACGTTGAACGTCTGCATGAACGCCAGTGCGCTGTCCGGCTGGTCCCTGATGTCGATGCCGAGGAATCGGACGTGGTCGGGCTGCAGCTGGCGGGCGAGCGTGCCAAGGGCGGGCGCCTCGGACCGGCACGGGTCGCACCAGGAACCCCAGAAATTCAGCACGACGGTGTCGCCCTTGTAGGCGGCCAGGCTCAGCTTCTGGCCGGTGAGCGTCGTGCCGGAGACGTGCGGGGCGACCGGCCGGTGGTCCGCGGCGTAGAACGTCGATTCGTAGCTGTGGCCGACGAAGCTCTGGCCGTTGCTCTGCGGTACGTCAGCAGCGATCGATCCGCCGTCGCACCCGGCCACCGCCAGCACAGCGAATGCCGCAGCGGCAGCGCTCAGCACTGCCCTGACCGGGGAATGCTGAGTCGGCGACACGAAAAGATCTCCTACAGGCAGTAGTACGCGCCCTATTGTGCCGGACGGGCCGGCTCTCCGTGACGGCGGGGCGGCGTTTGCTTCCGGCCTTCAGCCAGCTGGCGGCTGTTCTTCAGGCGCCTGCCACCTGGCGCCGGCCATCTCCGGCCGGAGTCGCGTAGCGCACGCCGGTGATCTTGTCGCCGGTGAAGGTGAGGCTTGTCACGCTGCCGAGGGCGCACTGCCGCCGCCGCGGGTCATGCCAGAGCCGGTTCCCGTCGACCGCTCTCCTCGCCACCCAGATCGGAAGCTGGTGGCTGACGCACACGGCCTCGTGCCCCCGAGCGGCCGTCGCGGCGTCGGTCACGGCGGCCAGCATCCTGGTCGCCACCTCGCGATACGGCTCTCCCCAGGAGGGCAGGAACGGGTTCCGCAGCGCCAGCCAGTGCCGCGGCTGGCGCAGCGCCCCGTCCCCCACGCCGAAGCGCATGCCCTCGAAGTGGTTCCAGGGCTCGATCAGGCGGTCGTCGATCTCCACCGGCAGGCCGAACTCGGCCGCAATCGGAGCAGCCGTCTGCTGCGCGCGCTCCAGCGGCGACGACTTCACCACCGTGACGTCACGGCCGGCCAGGAAGGCGGCGGCTGCAGCCGCCATCCGCTGGCCGGCTGGCGACAGGTGATAGCCGGCTATCCGGCCGTACAGCACCCCGGCGGGATTCTCCACCTCCCCGTGCCGGACGAGATGGACGACCGTGGTGAGGTCAGCTGGCGTGGTCTGATCCGTTCCGCTCATAGCGGGCACAGATTACCGGGAACGGCTGGCTCGCCGTCCCGGCCGTCAGCTGATCTCGATGTAGCGCTGCCGATCGGCCATGACCTGGCGCACTGACCGCAGCCGTGCTTCCTGCGCCGCCACGTCGACCTGGTCAAGTTCTGCCACCGACTGCAAGCCTTCGGACAGCGCCATCGCCTCCCCGACGAGGGTCCAGTCGAACTGCAGCAGCTCGTCCAGCCCGACCCGGCGGACCCGGTCCCAGACCTTGTCCTGGCTTAGCAGGGGCAGCCCGCGAACTGCTGCCGCGGTGTCCTCGATCGCCCGCACCAGGCGCTCACCCCGGCGGATCGGCTCCATCGCCGCCGCCGGCGGGAACGGTTGCTCGCGCGTCGACGGCGGCACCCGGTCAGCGCGCCACCGGCTGATCAGTTGCCGCAGGGTGGCCGTGGCTGCGCCGAGCTCATGACTGACGCGCTCTCGCACCAGCAGGTCGTCCGACCGGAGCCTGCCTTTCTCGGTGTAGATATCGGCAGCCAGGAGCCCGCGCAGCCGCTCGGCCGGAGTGTCGGCCACGCGTGTCAGCTCGCCGATCCAGCCGGCGGCTGGTAGGCGGCCGCGGGTCGCGCGGCGTACTGCGCTGCGGGTGCCTGCGCGGCCGGTGCCTGGGCAGCCGGAGCCGCCAGGGCCCCGGCTACGCCGTTCCCGCCGGCGTCGGCCAGGCCCGGCGCGGGCTGAACCGCGGTGACCCCGATGTGGAAGGGCTCGCCGACAGCCATGTTCGGCGCCGAGACGAGGCCGCGCTCGGCCATCTTCAGTGCCACGTAGTACCGGACCGCGTCCAGCTCCGACAGGCCGAAGGCACGCAGCGAGATCAGCTCGCGCATCCGCTCGTCCCGGGGCCGCATCAGAACCTTGACGTCGTTCAGCATGACGCCGTAGATGCCGAGGAAGTCCTGCAGGTGGCCGCGGACCAGCTCGGTGATCTCGTGGATCTTCTCGTTCACCATCTCTAGCGGGGTGACCTGGACGAGCTGGTTGATCGCCTGCTCGACGACCGGCCCGGCATAGGCGTTGAGCGCATCGGTGGTCAGCGCGTGGCCCTTGTAGGGCATGTGCGTGACCAGCTTGACTGCGTCCTCCTTGGAGTCGACGTGCACGTAGTAGTCGACGTCGTAGACCATCTCGGCCAGTTCCCTGGACAGCGCGACCCCCTGCGCCTTGACCACGCTCTTCGCCCTGGCGACGAACACGGCCTCGTACTGCCAGGGCGACTGGCCGCCGTAGAAGGCCTGCTGGAAGTTGCCGAGCAGCGGCCGCTGCGGCGTCTCCACCGCGTACTGGCCGGTCTCGTAGACGTTCAGGATCGCGCCGCGTGACTTCAGCACGCAGAAGTGATTGCTCTCGACGGTCAGCAGGCTGCCGTTCATGATGTCCGCGCTCGGGTAGTGCCACATCAGGATGCCGGGGCCCATGACCTCGGTTCCGTCCGCGGTATTGAGCGTGCTGATGATGTTCCGCATCGCCATAGCAGGGGTCCTCCCGTATCGGGTCCCGGCCGGTGCCGGGTGCCCACAGCCATCCTGTCCACAACCCCAGGCCAGCCGCTAGACCCCGCGGTGCAAATATGCAGATATCGCGCTAGGCACTGTCCCCGAGAGAGCTGCGCACGCGGCGCCGGGGGCCCCTCTAGCCGAGAGCAGCCGCCGCGGCAGCCGCAGCAGGCGGCAGCGCCTCGGCGATGACGCTGATGGCGACCTCGTCGTGTGCCGCCGACAGGAACCAGGCCTCGAACGGCGACGGCGGCAGGTATACACCGCGGTCCAGCATGGCGTGGAAGAACGCCGCGTACGCGGCGCTGGACTGGGCGCGGGCCGCGCCGAAGTCTCGGACCGGCTCGGTCACGCCGAGGAAGAAGGAGAACAGGCTGCCAGCCTCCTGCAGCCGGAACGGCACGCCCGCGTCCGTCAGCGCTGACGCGGTCAGCTTGGCGACCGCGGCCGCGGCCGCGTCGATCTGCCGGTACACCTCAGCCGTGCACTCGCGGAGGGTGGCCAGGCCGGCCGCCGTCGCCAGCGGGTTCCCGGACAGCGTTCCTGCCTGATAGACCGGGCCGGACGGGGCCAGCCGGTCCATGATCTCGGCCCGGCCGCCGAATGCGGCCGCCGGCAGCCCGCCGCCCATCACCTTGCCGAACGTCATCAGGTCGCCCGCGATGCCCTCGCGGCCGTACCAGCCGGACCTGGTGACCCTGAAGCCAGTCAGCACTTCGTCCATGATCAGCAGTGCGCCGTACTCGCCGCACAGTGCGGCCAGGAGCTCATTGAAACCCGCGGCCGGCGGGACGACACCCATGTTGGCCGGGCACGCCTCGGTGATGACGCACGCGATGTCCGGGCCGTTCGTCGCGAACGCAGCACGGACGGCCTCCGGGTCGTTGTACGGCAGCACGATGGTGTCGGCGGCCACCGCGCCGGTGACGCCGGGGGAATCCGGCAGCGCGAAGGTCGCGACACCGGATCCGGCGGCGGCTAGCAGCGCGTCGACGTGGCCGTGATAGCACCCGGCGAATTTCACCACCAGCCGCCGGCCGGTGAACCCACGGGCGAGCCGAAGGGCCGACATCGTCGCCTCGGTGCCGGAGTTGACCAGCCGGACCCGGTCGACTGGGGCTCGCTCGATCAGCTCGGCCGCGAGCTCCGCCTCGGCGGCCGTGACCGTGCCAAAGGACGTGCCGAAGCTGGCCGCGGCCTGCACCGCGGAGACCACTGCCGGGTGCGCGTGACCGAGCACCATCGGACCCCAGGAGCACACCAGGTCCACATAGCGGTTGCCGTCCACGTCGGTCAGGTACGGGCCCTCGCCGGAGGCCATGAACACCGGCGTGCCGCCGACCGAGCCGAACGCGCGTACCGGCGAGTTGACACCGCCCGGCAGGACCGCACTCGCCAGCGCGAACAGCTCCGCGGACCGCGCGCGCTTGCTGCCTGAAGTCATCGGCCTGTCTCCTCGCATACGTCAGCGAGCACCTCGAGTAGCGGCACGCCGTCCGGCAGCTCGTGGCTGCCGGGCTCGCGGATCCAGCGTGCCGTCCCGCTGCCGTGGCGCGACGGCGGCGCGAGCACGTAACTGTCCCGGCAATGCCAGCGCAGCCCGGTGACGTCGGCTACCTCTTCTGGCTCGCAGTCCAGGTGACAGGACCACCATTCGGTCTCGTCGTCCGGCGCGCCTCTGGTCCGGACGAAGAAGTGAGCGCGGTCCGCCGCGCTGATCGCGACCGGTCCGGGCTGCAGCCCCGAGCGCTCCATCTGGCTCAGTGCGGTGAGCCCCACGCCGGCCGGGACGTCCAGGACATCGAACACCCGGCCCGTGGCGAGCACGATGTTGGCTTCCGGCGATGCCAGCCACCACCGTGCTACCAGTTCAGGGTCGGTGCTGGCGATCAGCTGCCACGCGGGTGACAACGGGTGTGCGCCGGGCGAGGGACAGCCGATGCGGTCGCACGAGCACGACCGGGTGAACTCGCCTGACCGCTGCAGGCGGCCGGGAGCGTGGACGCCGGCCGAGACGGGCCAGCCCATGGCGGCATATCTGATGGCGGCATCGGCCATCCGCCCCGCCGTCCTACGGCTCCTGCCCCGCAGCACAGCCTCAACCAAATGGCTTCACTCCCACGTCGACCTAGTCCCGCTGCCTCGATGATGGCCGGCCCGGATCCGACCCGGCCGGCCGCCCCGTCCGGCGAGACCTCGCCGATGCAGAACGGAGATTGCAGAGAGACTGTTGCGAGGTTACCCGGCGCCGGCCGCTGATTCGGTGAAACAGGTCCTATCCGCAGCTCTCGTGCCGGTTTAACTCAGCTCAGCTTGTCTGAGTCAGCTCAGCTCAGCTCAGCTCAGCCCAGCTTGCGAGCGAGCTCGGCGGCCCAGTAGGTGAGGATGATGTCCGCTCCGGCCCGGCTGATCGCGGTGAGCGACTCCATGATCGTACGGTCGCGATCAAGCCAGCCGTTCGCGGCGGCAGCCTCGACCATGGCGTACTCCCCGCTGACCTGGTAGGCGGCCACCGGCAGGTGCACGCTGGCAGCAAGCTCGCTGATCACGTCGAGGTACGGCAACGCTGGCTTGACCATCACGATGTCGGCGCCCTCGGCAACGTCCAGCAGCGCCTCCCGGAGGCCGTCCTTCGCCGCCGCCGGATCCTGCTGGTACGCCGCCCTGTCGCCGAACTGAGGCGCGCACTCGGCTGCTTCCCGGAACGGGCCGTAGAACGCCGAGGCGTACTTGGCCGAGTACGCGCAGATGGCCACGTCCTGGTACCCGGCCGTGTCCAGGGCCGTGCGGATGGCGCCTACCTGGCCGTCCATCATCCCGCTCGGCGCCACGACCTGCACGCCCGCGTTCGCCTGCGCCACCGCGATCGACGCGTAGCGCTCCAGGGTGGCGTCGTTGTCCACCTCGCCCGTGTCGGTCAGCAGCCCGCAGTGCCCGTGGTCGGTGTACTCGTCCAGGCAGAGGTCCGCCATCAGCACGGTGTCCCGGCCGACTTCGGCGGCCAGGTCCGCCAGCGCGAGCTGCACGATACCGGCCGGGTCGTCGGCCGCGGACCCGCGACCGTCCTTGACGGCCGGCACGCCGAAGAGAATCAGGCCGCCGACTCCGGCATCGACTGCCTCGGCCGCTGCCTTGCGCAGGCTCTCCCTGGTGTGCTGTACCACGCCCGGCATGGACGAGACCGGCTGCGGCTCGCTGATGCCCTCCTTGACGAACAGCGGGAGCACCAAGCCGGATGGCCTGACGGCCACCTGGCCGACCAGCCGGCGTAGCGGCATGGTCTTACGCAGGCGGCGTGGCCTGGAAACGGGGTAGCTCGGGGTCACTGCGCTTCCGCTAGGGCGCGGCCGGATCATCGGATCCGCCAGTTCATCTGATCCGTCTGCGGGCGCCCCGGCGGCGCTCACTCGGCTTGCGCAGCGGCTCTCCGGCCTCGATGGCGGCGTCCCGGAGCGCGGCGCCGTGCGCCGCAAGGGCGTCGACCAGGGCCGCCACTGACGGTGTCTCCGCTACCACGTCCACGCGCAGCCCGAACTCGGCCGCGGTCTTCGCGGTCTGCGGGCCGATCACCGCGATCACGGTGACCGCGTGCGGCTTGCCGGCGATGCCGATCAGGTTGCGCACGGTGGAGGACGACGTGAACAGCACTGCGTCGAACCCGCCGCCCTTGATCGCCTCGCGGATCGGCGCCGGCGGTGGCGCGGCTCGCACTGTCCGGTACGCGGTCACGTCCTCGGCTTCCCAGCCGAGGTCCGTCAGCCTACCGAGCAGCCCCTCGGTGGCGATGTCGGCGCGCGGCAGCAGCACCCGGTTGATCGGGTCGAGGATGTCGTCATAGGCGGGCCAGGCGTCGGCGAGCCCCTCAGCCGACTGCTCGCCGTCCGGTACGAGGTCCGGCATGATGCCGAACTCGCGCAGCGCCTTCGCGGTCTGCTCGCCCACCGCGGCGACCTTGACGCCCGCGAACGCCCGCGCGTCCAGGCCGTACTCCTCGAACTTCTCCCGGATCGCCCGGACCGCGTTGACCGAGGTGAAGCCGATCCACTGGTACCGGCCGGTGACCAGGCCCTTGACCGCACGCTCCATCTGCTGTGGCGTGCGCGGCGGCTCGACCGCGATGGTCGGGACCTGCTCGGGCACTGCGCCTCGGGCCCGCAGCAGGGTGCAGACCTCGTCGGCCTGCTCCTTCGTGCGCGGCACCAGCACCCGCCAGCCGAACAGCGGCTTCGTCTCGAACCAGGACAGGGCTGGCTGAGCAGCCACGCCCTCGCCGACGACGGCGACGGCCGGACCGTGCGCGGTCAGCAGGCTCACGCCGGCTGCCTTCAGATCGGCGGCGACCGTCCCGAGCGTGCCGACCACGGTGTGCTGGTCGGTCGTCGTTCCGTTCCAGGTGATCGCCAGCGGTGCGGTCTCCGGCCAGCCTGCCGCGATGAGCATCTTGCCGAGGTCGACCGGCCCGGTCTCAGCGCCGAGAATCACCAGCGTGCCGTCGGTAGCCGACACCCGGCTAACCTCGGCAGCGTGGATGATCCGGACGTCACCGGTCGCGTCCGTGGTCAGCGGAATGCCCGCGTACTCAGGCACCGCGGTGGCGGGCGAGACGCCGGGCACGACCTCGAACGGCACCCGCGCCTTCGCGCACGCCGCCGCGTCTGCAGCAGCGCTCGCGAACACGAACGGATCGCCGGCGAACAGCCGCACCGCCAGCTGACCGGCCCTGGCGGCCTTGATCAGCATCTTCGGGTCCTGCAGCTGGGCGTCAGAATCGACCAGGATCGCGCCCGGCTTGAGCAGGTGGCCGAGCCTCTCGCCGACCCACTGGGCCGCAACGACGAGGTCAGCGCGCCCGATCAGGGCCGCGGCCCGCACGGTCAGAAGGTTCTCATCACCGGGCCCCGCGCCGACGAAGGCGACCCAGCCGGCCACGTGCGCGTCGGCGGTACGGCCGGTTGCCCGGCTGTGCCGGTCGGCCACATGCCGGTCGGCCGCGTGCCGGTCGGCAGCCTGCCGCTCGCGGCCAGCCCCGTGCTTGTCAGTGCTGTGCTCCTCACCGCGCTGTCTGGCGGTGCCAGGCTTATCGGCGACCGCCCGCACATGCTTCGCGGCTTTCCCGGTGGTTGGTGTGGGGTTCACTTGTCATCGTCCCCGCTGCTGATGTGTCCGCCGGACACTGCCATGTAATCTCCCGCGCCCCTGGCGAGCAGCTCGGCGGCAAGCTCGCGGCCGATCTGATCGGCCTCCTCTAGCCCGCCGCTTGCGCTGCCGCGAAGCGCCATCTCCCCGTCGGCTGACACCACCAGGGCGCGCAGCCGAATGACGTCTGACCCGGCGGCATAGGCGCCGACCGGCGCGGCACAGCCTCCCTGCAGCCCGCCGAGCAGGCTGCGTTCTGCCGTCGTCGCGGCCCGGCTGGACGGATCGTCGATGCAGCCGAGCAGCGCAACCAACTCTTCCCGGCCCTCGCGGCACTCAACCGCCAGCGCGCCCTGGCCAGCGGCCGGGAGCATCTCGTCCGGGTCGAACACCTGCGACACGGCGTCAAGTCTGCCGATCCTGGCCAGGCCGGCGTGACCGAGGACGACCGCGTCAAGTTCGCCTGTCTCCACCTTGGCCAGCCGGGTACCCGCATTGCCCCGGACCGGGACCGGTCTGATATCCGGCCGCAGGAGAAGCAGCTGAGCGGCCCGCCTGGGCGATCCGGTGCCGACTTTGGCACCTGCCGCCAGATCTGCCAGCTTGGCGCCATCCCGGGCCGCGAGCGCGTCCCTCGGGTCGTCCCTGACCGGAATGGCGGCCAGCGCGATCCCGGCGGCTGTACCGGTGGGCAGATCCTTCAGCGAGTGCACCGCCAGATCCACCTCGCCTGCCAGCAGGCTGGTCCGGAGCGAGCTGACGAACACGCCGGTGCCGCCAATCTGGGTCAGCAGCTCACGGCTGGCATCGCCGGCCGATTCGATGCCAACCAGCTCGACCTCGCGGCCGGTCCGGTCCGTTATCGCCCTGCCCACCAGCAGGGACTGCGCCACCGCCATCGGGCTCCTGCGAGTCCCGAGGCGCAGTGGCGTGCGGTCACTCATCGCTCCTCCTCCGCGCTCCGCTGCGGCCAGCCCGCTAGCTGCGCATCGGCTTGCGCCACAGCCTGCACGGCCGCGGGGTCGAGATCAAACAGCACGCGCAGCGCGTCCTCGTAGCTCTCCGCACCCGGTGCGCCCGCCAGTTCCTTAACCCGCACGGTCGGCTCGTGCAGCAGCTTGTCGGTGATGCGGCGCATCGACCGGGCGACTTCTTCCATGGCTTGGGCGTCCAGGCCGTCGAGGCGCCCGCTCAGCCTGGCCAGTTCTGCTTCCACCACCGTGGCGGCCTTGGCTCGCAGCGCGACCACGGTCGGCGCCACCGCAGCGCCCCTGACCGCCGAGGTATGGGCGGCCAGTTCCGCCGCCATGATCCGGCGAACGTCCTCGATGTCCTGGTCGGCCGGCTGCAGCCCGGCGTCGCCGTCGGCGGCGAGCGTGTCCAGATCGGTCAGCGCCACGCCGGACAGGCTGCCTACACCTGGCTCCACGTCACGTGGCATGGCCAGATCCAGCACCGCGACGGGCGGAACGTGCCCACCAGGGCCGGGGCCAGCGGCCCGCAGCTGCGTCCGCCTGGCAAGCGCCGCGTTCATCGTCTCGACTGTGATGATGTGCCCGGCCGCGCCGGTGCACGTCACCACGAGGTCGGCTGCCGCGATCAGGTCAGTCAGCCCGGCCATGTCTTCCGCGCGGCCGCCAGCAGACACGGCCAGCCGCTCGGCCCGCTGCCTCGTCCTGCTGGCGACGACAAGCTCGGCCGCACCCTCCCTGGCCACGCTGGCGACCGCGAGGCCGCTCATGGCCCCGGCGCCGATCACCAGGACGCTGCGCCCGGCCAGGCCAGCCGACCGCTGCGCTGCCTCATCGGCCTTGCCCAGGTGCTGCGCGGCGGCTCGGAGACCGACGCTCACCAGGCTGGCGCCGGCGCGGCCGATCGCGGTCTCGGACTGCGCCCGCTTGCCCGCCCGCAGCGCCAGCGAGCCCAGTGCCGACAGCGCCGGACCGAGCGTGCCGTGATCCCTGGCGACCCGCAGCGACTGCCTCAGCTGACCGAGGATCTGGCTCTCGCCGACCACCATCGAGTCCAGCCCGCACGCCACGGCCAGCAGGTGCTGAACGGCCCGGTCCTCGTAATGGACGTAGAGGCATTGCGTCAGCTCGGCGGGCGGCACGTGCGAATGACGCGACAGCAGCTCGCAGATGGCAGCGACGGCGCCGTGGAACTTCCCTACATCGGCGTAGATCTCGACCCGGTTGCAGGTGCTCAGCACAAGCGCCCCGGCGACATCGTCGGCACGTGCGACGTCGTGCAGCAGCTTGTCCAGGGCGTCTCCGGCCAGGGCGGTACGCTCCAGCGTCGCCAGCGGCGCGCCCTTGTGGTTCAGCCCGACGACCAGAACGCTCATCTGCCGACCGCCCCCACCCCGGTCGGGTAGTCCTTGCCCGGATAGCCGGTCTTCCCGTAATCGGCAGGCTGCACCGCAGCGAGGCCGACGGCAACATCAAGTCGCGACCCCGCGATCTCCGCGGCGACGTCCAGCTCCAACTCTCCCCCTGGCACGGTCTCAAGCCGCCGACCAGTGCGGGTCCCGTCCCGGCCGCGCTCCCCCTGGTGCGCGACTGCCCCGCGCCGCTGCGCGTGGAAAGCGAGGATCTGCAACTCGATCGACAGGTCGACCTTACGCACATCCACGCCAGATGGCACGTTGAGCACGACTGGCGCGAAGTTCAGGATGCTCGTGACACCTGCCGCCACCAGCCTGTCGCAGACATCCTGGGCCGACGCGGCCGGCGTGGCGATCACGCCGATCGAGACGTCAAACCGCTCGATGACGTCCTCCAGATCCGCCGCGTCCCGGACCGTATGCCGGGCGATCACGGTGCCGACCACCTCGGGGTCGGCGTCGACCATGGCCGCGATCCTGAAGCCGCGAGAAGCGAAGCCGCCGTAGTTAGCCAGTGCGCGGCCCAGGTTTCCGGCTCCGACGATCAGTACCGGCCAGTCCTGCGTCAGGCCGAGTTCACGGGACACCTGGTAGATGAGGTAGTCCACGTCGTAGCCGACGCCGCGGGTGCCGTAGGAGCCCAGGTGCGACAGGTCCTTGCGCAGCTTGGCCGAGTTCACGCCGGCCGCAGCTGCCAGCTCCTCGCTGGACACCGTGGCCACGCCATGATCGGCCAGCGCGTACAGGGCGCGCAGATAGACCGGCAGTCGCGCTACCGTCGCGTCCGGGATCCCGTGACCGGCGCCACCCTGCCCGGCCCTTCGATGACCAGGACCGCTTCGGTCCGCGCTGCCGCGACCCGCCGGGCCCCGACCCACCGGGCCCCGACCCACCGGGCCCTGGCCGATCAGGCCCTGGCCAACCAGGCCCTGGCCTGGACTGTTCTGGCTCGCGCTGGCCAGGTCAGCGGAAGCGGTGGCGGAACGACTAGCCGGCGAGGGGCGGCGGGACATGCGCCGGGACTCCTGGTAGCTCGATGTGCCGACGCGCGGGACGGGGCAGCCCGCGCGGAATTTCGATGTCCACCGTACGCTCTTGTGAACGTTTGCACAAAGTCGCCGGGAGGCTGGTCAGAAGCCTGCCAGGCCGGTCCGGAACACAGTCTGGCCAGTCCGGACCACAGTCTGGCCAGTCCGGACCACAGTCTGGCCAGTCAGGACCACAGGGCGGTCCGGAGTCGCTCCTCGCTGACGCGCCAGAAGTCGTGCTGGACTCCGTCGATCAGCGTCACCGGGATCATCTCGGAGTACCGCTCAGTATCAGCCGCCGAGGCGGTAATGTCGCGTTCGTCCCAGCTCACGCCCAGATCGGCGGCAACTCTGGCAATCACCGACCTGGCCTCCTCGCACAGATGGCAGCCCGGCCTGCTCAGCAGCGTGATGTGGTGCGCCGACGGGCTCATCGCCGACGTCGGCCCCCTTCACTGCGCGTACCGCCGCCGCGGCCACCGCCGGGCTGGTCCGGAGTCCGCCCGTAGTCGCGCAGGTAGTCGGGGCGCTCGAAGCCGGAGGTGTCGTATCCGGGCTCGGGGAACAGGTCAGTGACCGACGGGAACGGCGACACCTTGGCCTGCTGCAGGCCAAGCTCGATTACGTTCGTGGCGAGTACATAGGGGCGGCGATCGGCATCAAACTGCCGAACGTACGGCTGCTGCGTGTGCCGGTCGTAGGCGAGCCGGTCACGGTACACCTCGTACAAGATGCGCTGCATCGGCGCGGACGGCACGGCATGCACGATAAAGACAAGGGTGTCCGATTCGCGGCTCCTGACCTGGTCCACCAGGCGGTCTGCCAGCTGGTCGAACTCGTCGACCCGGTCCTCCAGCAGCGTGTAGATCTCGATCTGGCCGAAGAGCTGGGCTCTGGCCGCCTCCTCGCCAGCCCCCGCGGCCGCGGCCGCGGGCTCTGGCGGATCCTCGCCGCGGTGCCTGCCTTGCCCCTCGTCGCCGCGGAGGTCACCGAGGTCGTCGTACGCGTCGTCGGGTGCACCAGCTCTGGTCTGCCAGCCATGGGCGGAGTCGCCGAGCTCGCGCTCGTCAGCCAGCAGGCCGCCAGTCACGATGTCCCCGGTCGCGAAGTCGCCCTCCCCGGTCGCGAAATCTCCGCCGGCGAACTGAGACCGGGCGGAGTCGCGGACCGTCTGCCCGCGCCTGAGGTCCCCGTCCCCGAGGTCACCGTGCCCGAGGTCACCATGCCCGAGGTCACCGTGCCCGAGGTCACCATGCCCGATGTCACCATGCCCGAGGTCACCATGCCCCAGATCACCCGGCGCGAAGTCGCCAGTCGCGAAGTCAGCCGCCGAGAAGTCACCAGTGGCGAAGTCCGGCTCGTCGCGGCGAGCCCAGTTCGCGGAGTCGCCACCCCCGCGCGGGTAGCGCTCACTATCGTTCTGGTAGGACCGGCGATCATCACGATATGGCCGGTCATCGGCGCGGTATGACCTGTCGTCCCGCAACGGACCGCTATCCCGCAACGGACCGCCATCCCGCAACGGACCGCTATCCCGGAACGACCCGCTATCCCGGAACGGACCGCTATCCCGCAACGGACCGCCGTCCCGGTATGGTCCGCCGGGGTCCCGGCCTTGCAGCGATGCCAGCGGCAGCCGTCCAGTCCGGACGCCGGCCAGCCAGGCGAGGGCCGCGGCCGCCGTGCACAGCAGGCTGAACGCCGAACCGACCGGAACGTGTGTCCCGGTGAGGTACGTCACGAGCTGTGCCAGGCACGGATAGGCGAGCGCGATCGCCGCGGTGCCGCCCAGCAGCTGGGCGGGCAGCACCGCGTTCCAGCCGGGCTGGCCCGAGCGCGCCACGACGGTCCCCACCGCGATGATCGTGATCAGGGCAGTCAGCGGGCCGATCGCGAACATCAGCACGTAGTTGGGCGGCAGCTGGTAGACCACGGCCGGGTCCGGCCAGGCCTTCGTGAACGTGACCTGGACAAGCTGGTCCATGGTCAGGATCACAACGGCGACAATCGCCAGCGCCGGGATATAGAGCCGAGCGCAGAACCGCACGGCCGGTTTCCTGGCCGCCACCTCGGACAGGCCAAGGATCAGCGCCAGCGGCGCGATCACCTGCCCGCCGATCTCCATTGCGCGGAACATGGCCGCGTCAAACCCGGCCAGGTGGCCGAGCGCCTGCGAGCCAAGACTGACGAACAGCCCGAGCAGCGCTACCGACCAGGCGATAACGTCGCCGCGGGGCTCGCGGAAGCAGCGCGCCAGCAGCACGCCGCTGCCGATGGCCGCAACGATGGCACCCAGGCCAGACACGGTGAGTGAAATCATTTGCTGCCTATGGTGCCTGACGGCAGGCGATGATGTGACCAAAGCCCGCCCGGTGGACCGTTCGGACGGCCGGTACCAGGCGCTTAGCCGCATCTCGGAGTGGAACGGCGCCCCCCGGTTACGGCAGGGCAACCACCGGGTGACACCTTGACGCCACCCCGGTAGCAGCCTGATGGCGGTTCAATGACCGTCAGATAACCCGGCCGCTGCGTGCATCGCCAGCAGACTCGCCGCCGGTAGGCTCGGTGGCATGAGCGGTGAGCCCGACCTGGGCGGCGGCGGCGGCACCCTGCGGCTTGCTGTCGGCACCCGGCTCGGCAGGCCCAGGAAGTCTGCCGACATCGAAGCCGGTGTCGCTTCCGCGGCAGCAGCGGACGTCGATCTGGCTCCGCCGGTACCTGACGCGAGCGCCGCTGCCTTCTTTGACGTCGACAACACGCTGATGCGCGGAGCGTCGATCTACCATTTCGCCCGCGGCCTGGCTGCCCGGAAGATGTTCGGCCCGCGCGACCTGGCACGCCTGACCTGGAACCAGATGGCGTTCCGGCTGCGCGGCACGGAGAACGCCGACCACATCGACGCCGCCCGAGAAGCTGCGCTGGCGTTCGTGGCAGGCCAGCGGGTCGAGGACATTGTCCGGCTGGGCGAGGAGATCTACGACGAGACGATGGCCGACCGGATCTGGGCCGGGACCAGGGAACTGACCGAGCAGCACCTGCTGGCCGGCCAGCGGGTCTGGCTGGTCACGGCTACCCCGGTGGAACTGGCCAACATACTGGCGCGCCGGCTCGGCCTGACCGGCGCCCTCGGCACCGTCGCGGAGAGCGTCGACGGCGTGTACACCGGCAGGCTGGTCGGAGGTCTGCTGCACGGGCCAGCGAAGGCAGCCGCCATCGCTGCGCTGGCCGACCGCGAGGGCCTCGACCTGTCCCGGTCGAGCGCCTACAGCGACTCCGCCAACGACCTGCCCATGCTCGAGCTGGTCGGCCATCCGAGTGTGGTCAACCCTGACGCGGACCTGTTGCGGGCGGCGCGGTGCAACGGGTGGCCGGTCTACGAGTTCCGGGCGAGCCGCAAGCCGAGTCTGATCGCACTGCCGGTCGCCGCCGGAGCCGGCGCTGTCGCGGGCGGCATGGCGGCAGGCCTCGCACTCAAGCGGCGCCGGGCGGCCAGCGGCTAAGGTCAGCCAAACGGCGGCCCGCGCTCGATGATCAGCTCGTTGAGCTTGGCCTGGATCGTGTCGCGCACCAGGTCGGCCAGGTCCATCACGGTGTCATAGTCCGGCTCCGCACTAGCGCCATCGGCCGGTACCGCGTCCCAGGTGGGCACCGGCGGGCAGAACTCGATCATCCAGTTCGACGGCAGCGGCACGGCACCGATCGGCCCGAGCCACGGGAAGAGTGGCGTCAGCGGGAAGTACGGCAGCTTGAGCAGCCGCGCGAGCTTCTCCGAGTTCGCCAGCATCGGGTAGGTCTCCTCCGCTCCGACGATGGCGCACGGGATCATCGGCACCCCGGCCGCCAGGGCCGTCCGGGCGAATCCGCCGCGTCCGAACCGCTGCAGCCGGTAGCGCTCGCTGAAGGGCTTGCCGGTGCCCTTGAAACCCTCGGGAAATACGCCGACAAGCTCGCCCTCCCGAAGCAGCGCAAGCGCGAGTGCCGGATCCGCCCTGGTGTGACCGCTACGCCTGGCGAGCGATGACAGCCCTGGCAGCGTGTAAACCAGGTCGGCACCCAGCAGCCGGACGTTGCGATGCGCCGGATGCTCGGCGAATACCCCGGCTTGCACCATGATGGCGTCCAGAGGCAGCACGCCTGAGTGATTAGCGACGATGAGCGCCGGCCCGGAGTCGGGAAGGTTCTCCAGCCCGCGAGCTTGCACCCGGAACCAGCGGTGGTACAGGGCGAGCGCGGCAGGCATCAGCACTGCTGCGTTCAGCTCAGGGTCGAAGCCGAACTCGTCGACCTCGTACTCACCGCTCAGCCGCCGCCGCGCGAACTCCGCTGCGCCTGCCAGCCGCTGCCGCCAGCCGGCCACGCCGGCCGGCTGCTCTGTACTCATCGAAGCGCCCGGCACCCGGCCGGAGGGCTACTTCTTGTTGCGGCGCTGCACGCGCGTCTTGCGCAGAAGCTTGCGGTGCTTCTTCTTCGCCATCCGCTTGCGGCGCTTCTTGATGACCGAACCCACGAGACCACCCTCGATTTCTTACCTGGCAGGCGGGCATGCCCACATACATGCTCGCCACATCGGGCGGCTGGGCAACATGCCAACGCCACAGCGTACCCGAGGGCCGGTGCCCCCGGCCCGGTACCCCGTACTGCCGGATTACCCGGCATCTGCCCCGTCTTGTCCGGCTGGCCGCAGCGGATCCGGACGGAACGAGACGGTGGCGGCCGCTCAGTCCGCCCCCACGAACGCCTCCCTGAGGTACCCGGTAACGGCCTGCTCAGGAACCCGGAAAGAGCGGCCAACGCGGATAGCCTCCAGCTCACCAGAGTGAACGAGGCGATAGACGGTCATCTTGGATACGCGCATGATCGCAGCCACTTCGGCCACGGTCAGGAACCTGACGTCACTAAGCGGAGTTGCGTCTGCTGCCATTGGTAGCCCTCTTCCGACCGAACTGCTACGCCGAACGAGATCTGGCGCATCAGTCACGCCCGTATCCAGCGTAAGTCCTGTATGGAAAAGGGCAACCCCGCGCGAGCCCTGCCAATTCGGCTGCCGATCCCGGGCGGTAGCCCCGGCGCTGATGTGACCGGCGTTACCGCAGGTAACAGAGGAAACGCGGGTTGCGTCGCCGCCACCGCGCTCGCCAATCGCGATACCGCAGGCTCGGGCCGTCAGCCGCCGTTGCGGGAAATGGCGGCTGACGAGGTGGCTCGCCCAGCGGTGCACATGGCCGGTGTCTAGCCGGCGCCGAGCTCGCGGCCACGGTCTCGGGCAGCCTCGATCGCCGCTAGCACGGCGGCGCGGACGCCGTGTCGCTCGAGTTCCCTGATCGCGCTGATGGTCGTGCCACCGGGCGAAGTCACGGCCTCCCGGAGCAGCACCGGGTGCTCCCCGGAATCGCGGAGCATCGTGGCCGCGCCGAAGACGGCCTGCTTGACCATCTCAAGCGCGTTGTTGCGCGGCATTCCGAGCAGGATGCCAGCGTCAACCATTGCCTCCACCAGGAAGTACACGTACGCGGGACCGCTGCCCGACAATGCGGTGGCAGCGTCCTGCTGCGACTCGGGGATCCGCAGCACCTTGCCGACCGGGCGCAGCAGATGCTCGGCCCGGCGCAGATGCTCCTCGGTCGCGTGCGGACCAGCCGAGATCACGCTCATCGCCTCGTCGACCAGTACGGGAGTGTTGGACATGACCCGGACCACCGGGACCCCGGCCGTCAGCCTCCGCCCGATGAAAGCGGTGGTGATACCGGCCGCCACGGAGATAACCAGCTGGTCCTGGCTGACAACCGGCCGGATCTCGTCCAGCAGCGCGTCCATATCCTGCGGCTTCACCGCGATCACCAGCGTCTCGGCCTTCTCCGCGGCTCTCGCCGCAGTCAGCACCTCGATGCCGTATGCCTCGCGCAACTGCTCGGCCCGCTCGCTGCGTCTGGCCGCGGCTGTGATCTCGGCCGGGCTCACCACGCCGGCCCGCAGCAGGCCGGATGTCAGCGCCTCGCCCATCTTGCCAGCACCGAGAATCGCGATCACTCGGCCAGCCTACTGGCGGTTACTCCGCGGGTCCGCGGCAGCAGTGGCGCTCGGATGCACCCCGGCCCGCCACGCCCGCCATCGGTCCATGGGTGCGGATCTGCTGCCGCCCTGCTGCACTTTTGGCGCACCCATGCCAGCCATCCGTCCATCGGAGCGGATTTACTGTCGCGCTACCGGCGCGATGACAGGGCGCGCAGGAAGAGAGCCAGGTTCGCGGGCTTCTCGGCGAGGCGGCGCACCAGGTAGCCGTACCAGTCGCTGCCGTAGGGCAGATAGACGCGTACCTTCGCGCCGGACGCGGCGAGCCTGGCCTGCTCGGCCGGGCGGATGCCGTAGAGCATCTGGTACTCAAAGCTGTCCGGCGCGCGGGCCGCCAGTCCCGCCGCGGTCCCGGCGATCCTGATCAGCCGCGGATCGTGCGTAGCCAGCATTGGATATCCGCCACCGCCGAGCAGAATGCGCATGCACCGCGCATAGCTGCGATCCACCTCGACCCGGCTGGTCAGCCCGACATCCTCCGGTGCCTGATAGGCGCCCTTGCACAGCCGCACCCGCGAGCCCGGCACGGCGAGCACGCGGCAGTCGGCGGCGCTTCGGCGCAGGTACGACTGGATGACGCAGCCGAGGTCCGGGAAGTCCGCACGCAGCTCACCGACCAGCCGGAGGGTCGCCTCGACCCGGCTGTTGTCCTCCATGTCCACCGTGACGGTGGTGCCGGCGTTACGAGCGGCGGTCGCGATCCTGGCGATGTTGGCAAGAGCCCGCTTGTATCCGTGGTCGGCCAGTCCCAGTCCGACGGCGGTCGGCTTGACCGAGACCTCAGCGCGGCCGTGCCCGGCCAGTCCCTCAGCCGAAAGGCGAGCGAGCAACTCCACGTACTCGTCGGCGACCAGCGCAGCCTGGTCCGGGTCGGTGGTGTCCTCGCCGAGGAAGTCGATCGTCACCAGCCGGCCGTCGGCGATCAGTTGCCCGCTGACCGCCAGCGCGTCGTCGGCTGTCTCCCCGGCCACAAACCTGGCCACGACCTTCCGGGTCAGCGGCGTTGCCATGATCAGGGCTCGCGCCTGGTTGCTGGCCGACATGGCCAGAAGCGCCTCGCGCAGCACGATGTACCTCCGGGGAACGACGTTGTTCGCGGCGGGCCCAGGCTACTCGCGTCCGCGGCCGGCCAGGTCGGCTCGGAGCCGGCGGAAGTCAATCTGCACGTTCGCACCGGCGTCCGGCGAGACGATGACCTCCTGTGCGGCGGCGATGCCATCGACTTGGAGCGTCGCGGTGACCGGCGTGGTGCGCTTCACCAGAGCCAGTGCGATCGGGCCAAGCTCATAATGGCGGGCCGCCGAGCCGGTGAAGCCGACGCTGGCCGAGTCGAGCCGTACCTCGTCGCCGTGCGCGGGCAGCCTGTCCTCGCTGCCGTCAAGGTGCAGCAGTACCAGCCTGCGCGGCGGATGGCCCAGGTTGTGTACGCGGGCGACCGTCTCCTGGCCGCGGTAGCAGCCCTTCGACAGGTGCACGGCAGTCTCGATCCAGCCGACCTCGTGCGGGATCGTCCGGTGGTCGGTGTCCAGGCCGAACCTCGGCCGGCCGGCAGCGATGCGCAGCGCCTCGTAGGCCCACAGCCCGGCGAGCGCGCCCCCGGCCGACCGGAGGCCTGCTACTCGAGCAGCCAGGTCGGCCCTGGGCCCGATCAGGTCGGCGCCGAGACCGGTGTCGAGCCGGAGCCCCGTGGCAGCCAGGTCCTTCGGCAGGTCCGGCCCGAGGACAGTCAGCACGGCGTAGTCCGCCGACACGTCCTGCGGCTCGACTCGCAGCATGAACCGCATCGAGGTCAGGAACTCAAGCAGCGCGGGGGCGGTGCCAGGCTCGACGTGAATCCAGACCGATACGCCGTCATCAGTCAGCGTCAGGTGGTGCTGGACGTGACCCTGCGGGCTCAGCACCAGCGCCTCGGCGCTGGCGCCTGGCGCCAGCTGCTCGACGTGCTGCGTGGTCAGGTTGTGCAGCCAGCTGAGCCGGTCCGGCCCGCTGATGCGGACCACGTCGCGGTTGGACCGGTCCACCACGCCCCAGCCGCTGACCAGCGCGCGCTGCTCCGCGTAGGGATCGCCGTAATGCGACGCGACACCGGCGTCCATACCCTCGGCCTCGACAGCGCCGGGCTCCGTGAGTAGCGGGCTGCTCATCGGCCCGGCGGAAGACTGGGCGCGGATGCGGCCACGTTTCCTCCCATTCTTTCCTCCTCAGGTGCGCCGCGGCAGTCCGCGCACAAGCCGAAGACCGTGAGGTGACCCACGTCGGTCAGAAATCCGCGGCTCTCCTCCAGCGCGGCGACCAGCGGGCGCACGGTGGCCTGGTCAACCTCGGTAATGTGCTCGCACCGGCGGCAGACGAGGTGCACATGATGAGCGTGCTCGGCCAGGTGATAGGTCGGCGCCCCATGGTGGAGGTGGCTGTGCTTGACCAGCCCGAGCTGCTCGAGCAGCTCGAGCGTCCGGTAGACGGTCGAGACGTTGACGCCGCGGGCAGTCTGGCGTACCTCGCCGTAGATCTCCTCCGGCGTGGCGTGCTCCAACCTGGCGACCGCCTCCAGCACGAGCTGGCGCTGCGGGGTGACGCGGTAGCCGCCAGCCCGCAGAGCGTCGTCCCACGTCTGCTGGGCCATATCAAGAGTCTAGTGAGCCGCGGGTGATAACACGCTTGCCTGTCGCGGCGGGACTGACGTAGCGTTCGTGCTAACGCAGGAAAGGAGGTGGTCCAACAGTATGCATAGATGTCGGACTTGCGAGGTGGCTGTCCGTTAGCCGCCGCCTGCGTGAAGCGCTCACCCGCGGTTCGCCGCGGCAGGCGCGTCACCGGCCGCACCTCAGCCTGCTTGCGACTAGGCGTAGCCAGTGAGTGCGTGCTCTTCTGAGCACGGCGCTACTGGCCTGTGTTCTCGCCTGTCAGGCTGAAGTAGCAGGCGCGCATCCCGTCAGGGCAGGTGACTGCCAGGTCGGGGAGGCGCCGGGCGGAGGCTGGCGAATTCACGGCAGACACCGGACCCCCGGGCTGACCGGCCTGTCCAGCCGGTCCCCGCGGCGGGCCTTGCTAGTAGTGCTTGCGCACTGCGGCGGACCCGATGCGGGAGCGGCCCGGGGTTCTTATTTGTCCGAGTCGCTTTATCCGCGGCGTCTCGATGCACCGGGACCGGGGCTCGTCCCCCGGGAGTCCCGGCGGCCGGGACTCCGGAACGGGCCGAACCCCGGAACGGGCCGAACCCCGGAACGGGCCGACCCCGGAACGGGCCGACGATGGGGCCGTCCGCCGCTACGAAACGCGCTTGAGCTGCGCTGACACGTGCGACTGCATCGGCTGGCCCACGGCAGCCATGTCGTAGGCCCAGCCCAGGTCGGTGCCAATCAGTCCGTAGAGGCGTTTGCCCGCATTTACTTCCTTGGCGGTCTCGGTGCGTACGACCGCGTCGGTCGCCATTTCGATCTTCGTCCCGGTGATCTGCCCGATATAGATCTCGGTGATCCCAGTTGGGTGCGCCAGCACGACCTCGAGTCCGCCGTCATCCTGCGGCCGCCAGAATCCCGCCTCCATGGCTAGCGGCCGGCCGATGGTGCCGTCCGGCTCGATCAGCCAGGTGCGGCTGGTGTAGATCAGGAATGGCTTGCCGTTATGGCTGAAGCTGATCTCCTGACCGAAGTTCGCGCTCTCGATGGTCGGGTAGCCGACCACACCGGCGCCTTCCCACCTGCCAAGCAGAAATCGCACCGGCGCGAGACTCGGATGCAGTTCGAACTGGCCGGGGAGCACGCTGCCGCCGGCCGCCTCAGGCTGGTCGGACTCCATTAGGCCTCCTCGGCATCGTGGCACCGCTCCAAGCCGGCGCGGTTCTGAGCCGACACCGAGATGGTTACCACACTGTGGGTTCGGTACTCCGCACCGCGTCTGACTGTCAGTCTGCGGCGCTATGGCTCAGGCATGACCGATGACAGGGAGTTCCAGACCGAGATGCGCGACGGCTTCTCCGTGCTGAACGCCCGAATGGCGCAGATCACGGCGATGCTGACGACACTGATCGGTGACGCCGGACATAGTGGTCCGCCCGCGCCACTGAGGCCGTAGCGCGGACCCAGGCCGGCGTAAGCCTCTAACTCTCCTCAAAGTCTCCCTGCCGGTGGCCGGCGTCCACGCCCCGCCCGCGGGCCGCCGAGCGACCGCTCACCCGGAAGAGCGCCACCACAAGAATCGCTCCGAGCCCGGCCAGCCCGGCGAACGCCGCGATGACAATGACGCTGCTCAGCATTGCGGTCATGGCAGCGGAGTGTATGGCTGTCAGCGCTCACCTCTGCTGCGCCGCGCCGGGACGCCGAAGGGTCCGGCTGGGCGCGCGCTAGGGTTCGAGCATGACCGCTCGCTCTCTGGTAGTGAAGGTAACTGTCGGCAAAGACGAGCCTGAGCGCTGCAACCAGGCACTCACGGTCGCTGCCACCGCGGTGGCGAGCGGTGTCCAGACCTCGCTGTGGCTTACTGGCGAGGCGTCCTGGTTCGCACTGCCGGACGGCGTTCCTGATCTGAGCCTGCCGCACGCCACGCCGCTGGCCGATCTCATGGCGACCGTGCTGCGCGGCGGGACGGTGACCGTCTGCGGGCAATGTGCTGCCCGGCGCGAGATCACCGAGGACGACCTGGTCGAGGGTGCGCGCATCGCTGGCGCCGCCACGTTCGTTGCCGAGACGCTGGCCGAGGGCGCGCAGGCTCTCGTCTACTGACGCGAGCCTCAGCTACGCACGCCAGCCCCCGGCCACTGACGCGAGCCTCAGCTACGCACGCCAGCCCCCGGCCACCAACGCCAGCCCACGGCGGACAGCCGCTCCGCCCGTAGCTGGCCCGCCCACTCCTCGTCCTGCGGGTCGAGCGGCGGCAGCCTGCCGGCCACCCAGCTCAGCAGCAGGTCCGCCAGTCCGGGGTTGCGCGCCAGGGCGGGCCCGTGCATATATGTGCCGAGCACCTTGCCCGCGTACGCGCCCTCGGTGCCGTCTCCGTTGCCGACGCCCAGACTGACCCGGGCGAGCGGCCGGGCCGAATGGCCGACTCTGGTAATGCCCTGATGGTTCTCGAATCCGGTCAGCCGTGGCACGCCCAGCGAGGGGTCGGCGTCGGCGACGAGCTCACCGACGCCACGCTGTTCGCCGCGGCCGCTGCTGATGTCCAGGATGCCCAGGCCGTCGATCGGCTGACCGTCCACGCCGCCGAAGGTGTCGCCGACGAGCTGGTAACCGGCACAGACAGCGAACACGACAGCGCCGCCCGCAGCCGCCGCCGACAGTCCGCCATCGGCCGCCAGCCTGCTGGCAGCCAGGATCTGCGGCAGATCCTCCCCGCCGCCGAGCAAGTAGATGTCACCCTGCGTCGGGACTGGCTGGTCGGAGTTGATCTCGATCGCCGCTACGCCGATCCCGCGTAGCGCCGCGCGCCGACTCAGCACGAGCATGTTGCCGCGATCGCCGTAAGTGCTGAGCAAGTCCGGGTACACCCAGACCAGCCGGAGCGTGCTGTCGCGGCCAGCGGCGCGAGCCTGGCGCGAGCCGGCGTCCGCGGCCGGACTCCCCGCGGTGCCGCTCCCGGTGACACCGTTCGCGGTTACTCCGTTGCCGGTAACACCACTCCCGGCGGTCCCGGTCCCGGAGGTCCCGTTCCGGTCGGCCTCGCTACCGGAGGTCCTGTTCCCCGCCGCGCCGTTCCCGGCGGCTCCGTTGCCCGTAGCGTCGTTGCCGACGGTCCCGTTCCCCGTGGCACCTGCCGCGATAGGAGCGGCGCCACCAGCACGTGCGTCGGCCGCATCGACCCCTGCCACATCTATCCAGGCAACATCGGCTGCGCCGGGATCTGCTGCGCCAGGATCTGCTGCGCCAGCAGCTTCCGCAGCCGCATCTACCGCAGCCCCACCTGACCGTGCCGGGCCTGCCGGAGCAGCAGAAGATCTGCCCGAGGCATGCCGTCCTACCGGGCGCCAGTCCTGGTCGGTGCCGGCCGTAGCCCTGAGATCACCAGCGGCTCTGCCGGAGCCATCTTGCGCGGGCAGGATCAGCGTCTCGATGTGATCGGGCGCGGGGGCCGCATGCCGCCCGACACGGTCGGTCATCGCGTGCGCTCCCGTCTCACTTCGCGCCTTCGCCTGTTCCTACTCCGCCTCACGCTGCGCCCGTTTCACTCGGCCCGGCCAAGCGTCGACCGGATCTGCTGGAACGCTGTGTAATTCGCGATCACGTCGAGTTCATTCCCCGGGGCCCGTCCGATCGCGTCATCAATGCCGTCGACGAGCTCGAACGGCACCTCATCGGCCTCGAGCCTGACGGCCAGGTCGATTCGCCGCTCGCCGGACGCATACACCGGCCTCCCGCGCAGCACCCGGTAGTCGACGTCCCACAGCCAGGAGGTGTCCTTGCCGTCGGGGCCCTGCGCGTTCACTCCGAGCAGCACCGGCACTGGAACCGGCGCAAGGACGTCGAAGGCCTCGAGCCAGCCGGCCGGGTTCTTCGCCAGCAGCAGCCGCACAAGCTTCCCGTGCCGCTGCAGCTGGGTGTACCGCCCGGCGACGGACCTGACTTCGCGCAACCGCGGCAACGCCTGCTCGACTGGTGCGCCGAAGTATGCCGCCACCGCGAGCGCAACCACGGCGTTAGACCGGTTCGCGCGACCCGGCAGCGCCAGCTTCAGCTCGTGCACCTGACCGGACTCGTCGATGACGGAGTCGCCGCTCAGCACCCAGCGAGTGCCTGGCCGGGCGAACCCGCATTCGCCGCACCGCCAGCCGAGGTCGTCGCGCCGCAGATGTGATCCGCACTCCGGGCAGCACCAGGAATCCTCGTGCCAGCGCTGTCCAGCGGCGACCCAGGTCACCTGAGCGGCTGCCGACGCCGCCCACGCAATCAGCGGATCGTCCGCATTGGCCACCACCATGCAGTCGGCGACAGCCAGGGCCTGCCGCCACTTTCGCGCAGTCAGCCAGATCTCGGCCGCGCGGTCCATCTGGTCCCGGCTGAGATTCAGCAGCACGACGACCTTCGGTCTGGTGGTGGCGATCATGGCCGGGAGATAGCGCTCGTCGGTCTCCAGCACGGCGTATGGCGCATCCGGAGCCCGGCCGAGCGCCGAGGCAAGGCCGGCCTCCATGTTCGCCCCGAAGGCATTGCTGGCGACGTCCTGTCCGAGCGCGCCGAGTCCCGCAGTGATCAGGCGCGTCGTCGTGGTCTTGCCGTTGGTACCGGTGACCAGGACCACCTGGCGGCCTGCTGCGAGCAGTCGCACCAGTTCCGGCTCGACCCGCAGGCCGAGCACGCCGCCGATCACCGAGCCGTCCCCGCGGCCCGTGAGCCGGGACACCCGGCCTGCTGCACCGCCGATGGACGTGGCAATGCGTGCGCGGAGGGGGAGCTTGCTCATGACGGGAAGATGCTATCCGGCAACCGGGTCAGGCTCACGCGCCGGCAAGATGGCGGCCTGGTCGTCAGCGCCCACTATGAAGCGCCGTGGCCAGGACAGCACGGCCTCCAGCCAGCCAGCCACCCCCATCTCACCGGCCGCCTTCCGTAGCTGGCCGCGATGGCTGACGCCAATCGCGACGGCCGCGAGGTCCTCGATAAAGGCGCCCTGATCGTCTTCGCCAAGCAGCGCGGCCCAGGCGATCAGCCGGTTGCGGGTGACTTCCATCGACAAGGGATGCCGGCGCAGTCCGCTGACCCGCTGGCCGACCTTGACATCGGCCCGGTCGGATAGCTCAGGCAGCGCGTAATCCAGTCGCGGCGCAAGCGCGAACGGGTCCGGCACCGGGCCGTCCAGCGGACACAGCCGGTCCAGTTCGTGCAGCCACCGAAGCTGCGGAATCACCCAGGTGGTGCCCGGCATGGTCCCGGCACCCTTGCCCCCGTCCAGCATCGCAGCGGCGGAGGTCGCGCAGGCGGCGCTCATCGCCGCCGGATCGAAGCTCTCCCGCAGCGCCTGACCCCGGCCGAGAACGGCGCGATCGAGCGCGGTTGCGAGGAGGCACTCGCGGAGGCGGGTGTCCAGGCTGGCCCACCGCTGACGCAGCGGAACCGGCACCCGCGGCCGCGGCCGGTTCACCAGGTGCGCCAGCACGTAGACCTCCGCCCAGACCCGCAGCCATGCGTCCTGCGTGGAGCGGGCCAGCAGGTCGGCCGCCCTGATCTCGACCAGAGTGCACGGACGCTCTCCGGTGCAGGCAGGCCCGCAGGCGGCGGACCTGCGGCCGGCCAGCGGCGGCAGGGCCACCGACAGGGCACCAAGGTCCGCGAGCCCCGCGTCAGCTACCCGCTCCGCCCGCTCCCGGTCGCCGCCAAAGGGCACCCGGATGCGCATGGGCCGGTCCATTCCGTCGGTGAAAACCGCGGCCTCGCCCGGCGGCAGCGAGACGACCTGGCGCGACTGATCCTCGTCCAGGTTCATCGTCGCGCCTACCAGCTGGCGGTCGTCGGCCGCCGGCAGGCGGTGCAGCACCTTAAGTGCAGTGTTCTTGATCGCGTCCGGCACCAGCTTGGCCGGGATCTGCTCGGCGATCACGATTCCCTCGCCGTACGAGCGGATCTCGGCCAGCAGCCCGGCGAACAGCTCCACCGCGTGCCCGCTCGCGCCCTCCCGGCCCGCCCGGAGCAGCCGGTGTGCCTCCTCCAGCACGATGACGTGCCGCAGGCGATCCGCAGGGTCGGTCTTCGATCGCAGCCGCAGGTGCTCGGTGATCCGGATGAGCAGGGTGCCGATGACGAACGCCTTGTCCTCGTCATTGGCAACGTCCTCGAGGGCCAGCACCACGTTGCCGTCGAGCAGCGCGCCGATGTCGGCCGGGTGCCCGCCCTCGAAGAACCGCCCGGCCGACCCGGTCCGCAGCGACCGCAGCCGGACATCCACGAAGCCGCGCATGTCCGCCTGAAGCTCGTGCCCGTAGCCGACGTCGTCGATCACGGCCAGCGCCGCCGCCTGGAGCCGGGCGAGTGTCGGCACCGCTGGCGGAACCTCGAGGTCGGCTCTCCCGGCACCGGTGAGCGGGTCCCACCCGCATTCCTCGTACACCCGCTGCAGGGCCTGGGACACGATTTGCGGGAACGGCTCCTGCGCGTCGA
>Ga0335074_10001596_pt1 | contig 30734 bp, 31 predicted proteins | sample Lox_Sample_23_FD_206715 | JGI IMG/M metagenome (GOLD analysis project Ga0335074, IMG submission 206715) | Soil microbial communities from Loxahatchee National Wildlife Refuge, Florida, United States - Lox_Sample_2.3 | ecosystem: Environmental > Terrestrial > Soil > Wetlands | place: USA... | reverse complement strand
CACCTGGGCGCTCGCGCCGCCATCCACATGCATCTCCTGATAGGTCCGCCCGTCCGCTTGCACGTCGATCATGACCGGAGGAAAGGCGCCCGGTATGGCCGCCGACGCAATCAGGATGTCCTGCACCAGCTTGAGAACTCCGGGGCGGTGACTGGCAGCCAGTTTGCCGATGTTCCAGATGACCGGTCGCCCCTGATCGAGATCGGTGGTCCCGATCATCAGAAGCCGCCCCTTTTCATACTCCGCCGCGATATCGTCCAGCATCGGCTGCGTCACATAGCGAGCCATTGTCCGCCGCAGCGGGGCGTTCGAGGCGAGGGCATCCGCGGTCAGTGCGGCGGTGATCCACCTTGGCCGAAGAACATCCTTCCCCGAGATCGTGGTGTAAACCTGTCGCAACTGTGCATCGTAGCGCGGGCCAAGAAATGCGAATGGCGCGATGAGCGCGCCGGTGCTGACCCCGGTCACCAGCTTGAATTGCGGTCGGGTCCCCGAGGCCGTCCAGCCGACGAGCAGGCCGGCGCCGAACGCGCCATCCTCGCCGCCGCCCGATATCGCCAGATAGTTGGCTGGCGGAAGCGGCCCCTGATTTCCGGCTTTCCGCCATGCCGCCAACTCCCGCTCGTAGGCGGCCTTTCCCTCGTTGATGAGATCCGGCGAATCCTCGTCGCCCCAATAGCGAATGTCGCTCAGACCCAGAACCGTCACGTTGGAGGCGTCCCGCGACGGCACAGCGTTCAGCCGCGGGAGGGGGCCGCAGCCAGCCACAAGTGCGCATGCCAACACAACGGCCGCCAGAAGCGGCCAGCGACATAAGGCCTGCCGGCCGCAGATCATCTTCTTGCAGCACATCTCCCCTTCTCGGCGCTATTGCGAGCAGCCTTATAGCCTGGAAACGGCTTGGCATGGCGAGAAGCCGCCGAGTATAGTGGCCTGATAAAATCGCCATCGACTACGAATGGGATCGGCCGCCACGGCGGAATACCACGTGAATCGACGTGAGGCTCGATACCCCAGGCTGGCGAACGAGGGAGAAATAGCATGAAACCCAGGATCATGGCGCTTCCCATCAGTTTGTTTGCAAGCGTTGTTATTAGCTTGGCTGCGGCAAGCAGCACGGCGACCCATGCCGCCGGTCCGCCGAAGCCTACGATCAGCGAGGATGCCAGTTCTGCGGTCTCGCGCATGGGCAAGGCGCTGCAGTCGAAGGTCTTCTCATTTCAGGCGCAGACGATCAGAGTCTACGATGACCAGAACGGCGAGCAGCTCCATATCGCCCACGAGTTCAAGGTCACCGTGCGTCGGCCAGACCGGTTGCTGATCGAAGGGACTGGCGACGACGGACCAAGAAAGCTGGTCTATGACGGCAACACGGTCGTCCTGGCGCTGGGCGATGGCAAAGAGTACGCGGCCATCCCGGTACCCAACACGATCCAGCGAATGATGCAGGTCGTCATGGGTCATTTCGGAGTCGACTTTCCGCTCGCGGATTTCCTGACCGACGACCCTGGTAAGGCCTTTCTGACAGGCGTTACCTCGGGCCGTGAGGTCAACGTGGTGACGATTGGTGGCATTCAGTGTCGGCACCTTGTTTTCTTGCAGCCGCCGGGGATCCAACTGGAGCTTTGGCTGGAGGACAACGACCAGTCACTTCCTCGTCGATTGATCGTGACCTATCGCTCGCTTCCCGGTGAACCCAACTTCGTCGCCGAAATGTCCGATTGGAATTTCTCGGTCCAACCGTCAGACGCGGAATTCAAGTTCGAGCCTCCGCAAGGGGCGCAGCAGCTTGAATTTGGCGCCGCCCTCAAACGATCGACAGGAGCCAAACAATGAACCGGTTAGCGATTTTTGGCCTCGCCGCTGCCCTAGGACTGTCGATAGCGGCGAACGCCTTCGGCTGGGGAACAGTGACTGGCCCACGTGGTGGTGCCGCCTACCGCGGTCCGTATGGCGGGGCGGCCGTTCGTGGTCCGAATGGTGGCGCCGCGGTTCGCGGTCCCTATGGTGCGGCTGCTGCCCGCGGTCCCTACGGCGGCGCCGCGGTTCGCGGTCCGTATGGCGGGGCTGCCGTTCGCGGTCCCTACGGAGGGACTGCGGTTCGTGCTCCGTATGCCGGCCCAGCCTATGTCGCCGGCGTCCGGCCGTGGGTCGCCGCTCCGTACTATGGCGCAGTCGTCGCCGGAGCCACGATCGGCGCGGTCATAGCCGCCACGGCGGTGCCGCCGGTGCCGGCACCCGGGCTGTGCTGGTATTGGTCCAACCCGGCGCAGAACCAGGGTTATTGGGACTACTGCTCCTGATCCATTATTGGGACTACTGCTCCTGATCCGACGCCCCGCGAATTCGCGCGACCGATCCGACCTCGCTTCTGATCCGTTGGATGCGGCTTGCGCATGTCCGCGACGCCGCCGGCCTTGACCCGAGGCCTGCCGGCTCGGCAAAGGAAAGCGCGGCTCAGCACGGAGTGCACACCCATGCACGCCTATGAATTCGTCACTGTCGATGTTTTCACCAACCGCCGGTTTGGCGGCAATCCGCTGGCGGTCTTCCCCGAGGCGCACGGTCTGACCGACGAGCAGATGCAGGCGATCGCCGCCGAGTTCAACCTCTCCGAAACGACTTTCGTGCTGCCGCCCGACAACCCACAGCACGACGGGCGCGTGCGTATCTTCACCCCGCGCACCGAGCTGCCCTTCGCCGGCCATCCCAATGTTGGCACCGGCTTCGTGCTGGCGCGCCGCGAGCAGAACCCGCCGGAGCATCTGACCTTCGAGGAAACCGCCGGCCTCGTGCGCGTGCACGTTCTGCGCGCCGGCCAGGTGATCACCGGCGCGCGCATTTCGGCGCCTCGTTCGCTCTCGATCGAGGACGATGTGCCACTCGACGTGGTCGCCGCCTGCGCATCGCTGCACCCGAAAGATATCGCCACCGAGGCGCACACCCCGCTGATTGCCTCGGTCGGGACGCCGTTCGTGTTCGCCGAGTTGACCAGCGTGGAGGCTCTCTCGCACGCGGCCCCCGACCTCGCCGCGTTCCGCTCCGCGGCATCGCACGTCAAGTCGCTGGGCGCCCGGTTCGCGCTGCACCTTTATGCCTGGCAATCGGGCGACGACAGGCGGTTGCGCGCCCGCCTGTTCGCGCCACTTGTCGGCGTGCTGGAGGACCCGGCAACCGGCAGTGCCAATGCGGCGCTGGCGGCGTTGCTAACTTCGCTGGCGCCGGGCGTAAATGTGGACCTGACCTACGACATCGAGCAGGGCATCGAGATGGGTCGGCCCAGCCGCATCCTGGCGAGCGCCCGAAAGACCGGCGAAGGCCCGGTCAGCGCCACCGTCGCCGGCGATTGCGTGCCGGTGATGCGCGGATGGTTGGATTTGTAACAGGAGCCCGAAAGATTGGCCCTCTGCCGGCGTCGCCGGCGCGCCGGAACTGGCGGGAGATGGCCGGCACAAGGCTGGCTTAAGGCCGGCTACGCCATCCCGGGTGGGACCCTGGTGCCGGAGGGTCAGTCCTTGAGCCCCTGTTGAATTACCGTGCCGCGAACACGTAGCTCGGGTTCAGCCCCAGCGCGGCGACCGTCGCCGTATTGAGCTCTCCGTTCGGCTGCAGCCCGCGTCCTTGCTGGAAGCTCATGATGGCGTCCTGCGTAGCCGGGCCCCACACGCCATCGACGGCGCCGTGGTAGTACCCCAGACTACGCAACTGCCCCTGAACCATCTGCACGGCGTGAGCGCTCAGCGCCGGCTGAGAGGGCAGGACCACCGGCGGCACCGCGGTCGCCGCTACCGCTGGGGCACCGAGCAGGGCGTCGGGGTCCAGTCCGAGGCTCGCAACCGTGGCTTGGTTCAGCTCCCCGCTCGGCTGCAGCCCGTGCGTCTGTTGAAATCGCTGCAGAGCGGTGACGCTGTCGGGGCCCCATACGCCATCGACGGCGCCGGGGTAATCCCCAAGCTGGCGTAGCCGCGCCTGCACCATCTGCGTCGAGCCCGTCGAAAGCGGCTGGTCGTAGGTCAGTTGCACCGTCTGCGCGTGGGCCGTTCCGGCGCCGGCGGAAACCGCGGTGCCAAGCAGCAGGACGGCAGACAGGTGGGTGAACGATCGCATGTCCGTTTCCCTCCAAATCCCGGCCGACGGGCCGGGTCATTGGACAGGAACGCCCGAGTCGCGAAATGGTTGGGACCCGGTCACGGCCAGGTGTACGTCCGCCGTTTGCTGCGCTGCCGATGTGTCCTAGGCCGCGCCCCGCTGGATCCGCGGGAATACCGTCACTCCATGAGAAGTCGTTGTGAGAGCGGGGAGCCCAAGCCGGCCTCGAGGAGACGCGAGCGCGTGAACCGCCGGGCCGCCCGGCAGTGTGCCAACGGGCGCCGATTTCCCACCGCGAGACCGCTCGGGTTGGCCGGCGGCTACCGCGTGCTTTATCGTGTCCACCCCGACACCGGCCGCGACGAGACTGCGGCGACGTGATCGTGCTGCGCGTGTATGGCCCCCGGCCAGTCCCGTGACCATCTCTGATCCGTCACGGCCTTTAGCCGGTCACCCCGCTTGCCCGGCGCTGATCTGAGCGGGCTGGGCAGTCGTTACCTCACGACGCCCGGGCGCTTGCCGCGAGCAGCCGCTGGATCGGGTCCCAGACGAACGCGGTCTGCAACACCCCCCTGCCGCCGACCCGTATCGTGGCCTCGGCCACCGGCCGGCCGCCGAGGCGCTCATAGAACCAGCGGCTCGGATTGTCGCGCAGCACCCACAGATAGGCCGAGCGGCACCCGTTCTCGGCCAGATACGCCCCGGCGGCGCGCATCAGCCGCCGCCCCACCCCCCGATCACGCCAGTCATCCAGCACATAGAGGGTCTCGATCTCGCCCTCGGCCAAACGCTGGCCGCTGATCTCGCGCAGCCGCGCCCGTCCGGCCGTGGCGAAGCCGATCACTCGCGGACCCGAGCCGGCCGGCACATCGAGGCCCGACGCCGTGGCAACGTACACGCCGGTCGCGCCGCGGATCGCACTTTCGTAATAGGCCGCCTGCCGAGGGATCGAGAGTCCGGCGAGATACGCGTCAGGCAGGATGCCGGGATAGGCCGAACGCCAGGCTGCCACGTGCACCGCGCCGATCGCCGCCGCGTCTGACGGCCGCGCGCGGCGGATGCCGATCACGACGAAGACCCCGCGCGCCGCTCCAGCACCGCCGCAAAGAACCCGTCGGTACCGTGGCGAGCGGGCGTCAGAGCCAGGAACTCACCGCCGAGAGGGGGCGCGCCATCCGGCCAGGCTCGCACCAGGGGAACGACTGAGAAGTGCGAATGGCGGGCAAGGAAGCCGGACACCTGTGCCTCGTTCTCCTCGGGGAGCAGCGAGCAGGTAGCGTAGATCAACTTGCCGCCGATGCGAACAAGTTCTGCTGCCCGATCAAGGATAGCTGCCTGCTTGGGCACGAGCTCCGCGAGGTCTGCCGGGGCAAGCCGCCGACGGGCGTCCGGATTGCGCCGCCAGGTCCCGATACCGGTGCAGGGCGCATCCACCAGTACTCGGTCGAAGCTGCCGGCGCGGCGCTTCAACGCTTTGTCCCCGGGTCCCAGCACGTGCCGTTCGACATTGTGTGCGCCGGCGCGGCGCAATCGGCGCACTGCTGACTCCAGCCGCGCTGCCGAGACGTCGCAAGCCAGAATGTGCCCCGTATTGGCCATCGTCATTGCCATCACCAGGCTCTTTCCCGCCGCGCCGGCGCAAAGATCGGCCACCCGCGCGCCAGGCCGCGCGTCGGCCAGCAGCCCAACAAGCTGGCTGCCTTCGTCCTGAATCTCTACCAGACCGGTGCGGAACGCGGTGCCGGAGGTCACCGGCCGACGGCCGACGACGCGCAGCGCCCAGGGCGAAAACGGGGTGGGCACTGCCTCGATCCCCTCCGCCGCAAGCGCGGCCTGTGCCTCCTCCCGCGTGGTCTTCAGCAGGTTCACCCGCAGGTCCAGCGGCGCCGGCCCGGCTATGGCGGCCATCTCGACCGGCAGCGCTGCACCGAACCGGGCCTGGAGGAGTGGCAGCAGCCAGTCGGGCATCTCGAGCCGCACCGCTTCGGGCATGTCCGGATGATCCATCGTATGGCCGGCGATGCGACGCAGGCTCGCCAGTTCGGTCGCCGCCAGCGGCGCGGCGGCGAACCGCCCGCCGGAGAAGAGCTGCGTCACTCCCACCAGCGCCATGCCATCGACCAGCAGCAAGGCGGCCACCATCAGCCGGGGTGTCGGCTCTGCCCCGACGCGGGCAAGCCACCAGGCTAACCGGCGCCGTGCGCGGAGCACCCACCAGACGCGCTCCGAGATCACCCGACGGTCGCCGGATCCGATGAAGCGGCGGGTGCGGAAGTACTCGTTGGCCACAGCATCGGCAGGGCGCGGATCGGACTCGACAGCGGCCAGCAGTTCGATCTGGGCGGCAAGGCGGCCGGCCGGGGTCAGGTGAGTGCCCGCTCCAGGCCGGCGAGGTCGGTCAGCTCGATTGCCTTGCTCCGGAGGCCGTACTCGTCCGGCTGGCCGCTCCGGTTGACCCAGAAGACCTGGAAGCCGAATACGCCCGCACCGAATGCGTCCCATGCGTTCGACGAGACGAATGCCATTTCGCCTGCCGGTAGGCCGAAGCGGGCGGTTGCCAGCGCGTAAACGCGCTGATCCGGCTTGAAGACGCCGGCGGCATCGACGCTCAGGACGTCGTCCAGCAGCTCCGCGATGCCGGCTGCTTCCACAGCATCGGTCAGCATTCCAGGCTCGCCGTTCGACAGGATGGCCCTCCCGATGCCGCGTGCCGCGAGCGCTCGCAATACACTGGCGGCTTCCGGATAGGCGTCCAGCCGACGAAACGCGCCCAGTACGTCGCGCAGCAGGTCCTTATCGGTAATGCCGTGGCGTGACGTGACGAAAGCGAGTGACTCCTGTGCGAGCTGCCAGAAGTCGCGATACTGGCCGGGCCCGGCCAGCGAGCGTACCCAGCTATATTCTATGTGCTTCTGGCGCCACTCGGTGCTGATGTGCTGCCAGTCGGGGCCGAGCCTCATCGCGTGTGCGCGCATCGCCGCATTCACGTCGAGCAGGGTGCCGTAGGCGTCGAATATTGCGACTTTCACCATTCGCTTTTGTCCTACTTCCGCGCGGCGGGACGGCATGTAGAAAGATCAAGTGGACACGGAGTCCACCGAGACTCCACGGAGTTCCACGGAGAAAAGATTATGCGCTTCGCGTGCGTAGAGCGAGGTTTTGCAATATTGCTCTGAGACATCTGTCACCCCTCGCCTTCCGAAAACTCTGCCGGAGCGGGCCTGACTGCGTGGGCTAGATCAGTTACGATTGTCGCCACTAATCCTGGCGGTAATTGGGAGCCTCGCGTGTGATCGCCACGTCGTGCACGTGGCTCTCGCGCAGTCCGGCGCCGGTGACCCGGCGGAAGCGCGCTTTCGTCTGCAGCTCGGGAATCGTGGCACTGCCGGTGTAGCCCATGCCGGCGCGCAGCCCGCCGACCAGTTGATGCACCACCTGCGCCACGGGTCCCTTGTAGCCGACCCGTCCTTCCACCCCCTCGGGCACCAGCTTGAGCTGATCCTTGATTTCCTGCTGGAAATAACGATCGGCCGAGCCGCGTGCCATCGCGCCCAGGCTGCCCATGCCCCGATACGACTTGTAGGAGCGGCCCTGGTACAGGAACACCTCGCCGGGCGCTTCGTCGGTGCCGGCCAACAGGCTGCCCATCATCACCGCATCGGCCCCGGCGGCGATCGCCTTGACGATATCGCCCGAGTTGCGCATCCCGCCGTCGGCAATGGCCGGCACGCCACGTTCCCGACAGGCCGCCGCGCATTCCAGCACCGCGGTGAATTGCGGCACGCCGACCCCGGCAACGACGCGCGTGGTGCAGATGCTGCCGGGCCCGATGCCGATCTTCACTGCATCCGCACCGGCCTCGATCAGAGCGATGGCACCCTCGGGGGTCGCCACGTTGCCGGCCATAACCTGCACCGAGTTGGACAGTTTCTTGACCACCTCGACCGCCGTCAGCACGCCGGCCGAATGGCCGTGCGCGGTGTCGACGACGATCACATCCACCTCGGCGGCGACCAGCGCACGGGCGCGCGCCTCGCCATCCGCGCCGACGCCGGTGGCGGCGGCCACGCGCAACCGGCCCAGCCCGTCCTTGTTCGCCAGCGGGTGAGCCTGCGCCTTGTCCATGTCCTTGACGGTGATCAGCCCCACGCAGCGATAGGCCTGATCGACCACCAGCAGCTTCTCGATGCGATGCCGGTGCAGCAGCCGCCGCGCTTCTTCGGCGCCAACGTCGGCACTGACGGTGACCAGGTTTTCGCGTGTCATCAGTTCATAGACGCGCAGCGCCGGGTCGGTGGCGAAGCGGACGTCGCGGTGGGTCAGGATGCCGACCAGACGCCCGCTGTCACGCTCGACCACCGGGATACCGCTGATCCGGTGCGCGGCCATCAACGCGCGCGCGTCCGCCAGGGTCTGGTCGGGGTGGATCGTGACCGGGTTCACGACCATGCCCGATTCGAATTTCTTCACCTGATGGACCGCGGCAGCCTGGGCGTCCGGGGCAAGGTTCTTGTGGATCACCCCGATCCCGCCGAGCTGCGCCATGGCGATGGCCATTTCGCTCTCGGTCACCGTGTCCATGGCAGCCGAGATGATGGGGATGTTCAGCGGGATGTCGCGGGTGAGCCTGGTGGTGGTGTCGGTCGCGGTGGGCAGCACGTGCGAATAGCCCGGCAGCACCAGAACGTCGTCGAACGCGAGCGCTTCGTCGATGCGGAGTGTGGCAGGCGGGTCGGTATGGGTGTCGAATGCCATGGTCGGGCGGGCCTTTCCGGACCTTGGCGGCCCCACATAGGCCGATGCCTCGCGCCGCGCAAGCAAGCGGATGTGACAGACGTTGGTCATGGCTGGCGCGACCGCGTAATGGCTGGCGATGGCCGGCGGGGGCTCGCCGCCGGCCCTGCCGCCCGGTTCGCGGACCGACATGGATCAAGCCCAGGTCAGGCTCTCGCCCGCAGGCGATGATCTCGGCGCTCTCTGTCCCGCTCGTCGGCCTCTGTGTCGATCCCAAACCGGCGCCCCCGAGGTCCTGGCCCGCGCTGGCACCTTGCTCACCTCGATCCGCGTCAGAGTCGTTCGATCTGCGATGATCGCTTGAGGGCCGAAACGGCCTCGCGCACATTGGCAGCCGTTTTGTTCCATCGTCGGAGTCCCCGCGCATGAACGGACTCGATCGCCTGCGGCTACGACGCGTTGCCGATCGCCTGCTCTTACCCTCGGACCGGCTCGCGGGACCTGGTATGACGCTGGGCCTGGTGCTCGAGGGCGAGCTGGCCGTCCACCGAAGCGCCGGGATGGCTAGCGTGGAACTTGGCGTGCCGATCGGGCCGGGCACGACATTCCGTATCGCCTCGGTTTCCAAGCAGTTCACCTGCGCGGCGATCCTGTTGCTCGCCGCCGAGGGCAAGCTGCGGGTCGATGACGACGTCCGCGAATGGCTTCCCGAACTGCCCAGCCTGGGCGTGCGCATCACACTGGATCACCTGATGCACAACAGTTCCGGCATCCGCGACATGCTGGAGATTATGCGCATGGGCGGCGTGGACCTATTGCAGCCGGTCACGCATGACGACCTGCTGGCCGGCATCTGCCGACAGCGTGGCCTCAATTTCCCTCCCGGGTCGCGGTATCTCTACAGTAATTCGAATTTCCTGCTGCTCGGTCGGGTGATCGAAAAGGCCAGCAGCCAATCCCTCCGCGAGTTCCTGGACCGCCGCATCTTCGGACCGGTCGGCATGACCGCCACCCGCCACGTCGAAAATCCCGCCGCGTCGGTTCCTGGTCTCGCCACCGGCTATTTCGCCGCGGGGAACGGAGGATGGCGGCGGGCGGAGCATGGCTTTCCGTTGCACGGCGAGGGCGGTTTGGTCTCGTCGGTGGAAGATTTGGCGCTCTGGCATCGCCATCTCGGTTCGTCACGCGGTGCCGCGCTGGCCGAGGCGCTGACGGCGCGCATGGACTTCACCAACGGGCGGCCGAACGCCTATGCCCGCGGCGTCGGCCTGCGCCGGTATCGCGGCGTGTCCATCGTCGAGCATGGTGGGCTTTGGCCCGGTTACAAGACGGCGTTCCTGCGTATCCCCAATCAGGAGTTGGCGCTGATCTGCATAACCAATGACGCCGGGGCCGATCCGCACGCCGTGGCGGCGCAGGCACTGGATGCCGTACTCGACGACATGCCGGGCGTGCATGCTGCGCCGGCCCTGCCGGCGCCGATCGAGTTGGGTCGCTATACCGGACGCTGGATTGACCGGACGGGTGGGGCCACCGCTGATATTGCGCTTCGCGACGACGACGCGCTGACGGTCACGACCTATGGCGTGCCCTTCGTTGCGGGCGCGACCGAAGACGGCCGTCTGGGAAACCGGACTTACAGCACGCCATTCACTTTCCGTCTGCTCGGGTCAGGCGACGAGCTGGAGGTGGAGCAGGATGCCGGTACTGTTGTTGTCTATCACCGCGCGGCGGAGGTTGCTGCGTTGCCGGAAGGGCTCTCCGGCAGGTACGTCAATGATGACATGGCGGCGAGCTGGACCATCGACGGCACCTTGGTGACTGTCGCCGGCCCACTGCGGGTTGGCACGCGCTGGTCGATCGAGCCTGTCGAGGGCGACGTGATCCGCGTGGTGGCGCCGACCGTGCTCTACGCTGCCTGGCTCGACGGGCGCGTGTTGCGGGAGGGCAGCGGGCGAATCACCGGGCTGGCGGTTGATGGCGGGCGGGCGCGGAGGCTTGTGTTCCGGCGGGTTGACTGATACCGGCGCGCCGCCTGTGATGTATCCTGGCCGAGCAACCAAGCTCCCTGGCAGTGAGCGACGCGCGACTTGAACCGGATGTCAGCCTGCCGTTCCCGGTCGAGTTCGTGATCAGGGACACTCCACGTTCGCATCAGTCGAGCAACGCGAGGGGAAAGGAGCTGTGGAAGCGGAAAGTTGGTGAGGCTGCAAAGGCGCATGTGAATACATTGAGAGACTTCTTTTACATCGATCATCGACCGCTGGCAGCGACTATCTTCTACTTTCCTCCGACCGAGATGAGTGGAGATGTGGACAACATCGTGAAGCTGATCGTTGACGGAATGGCCACGATAATCTACCCTGATGACAGGCTACTCGAACGGATCATCGTGCAGAAGTTCGAGCCGGGAGTTGAATCAGTCTTCCACTCTTTGACGCCTACGCTCGAGAAGGCAATCGAAACGGACCCGCCGGTGATCTACATCCGGATTGATGACGACCTTGGCTGGAGACAACTGCCATGATGTCAGAGGCGCAGCTCTGGGAAAGCAATGCTCTGAGAAACCTGCAGCAATCATCCGAAGCACGCGGATTGAAGTTCTATCTCAATCCACCGCGCGAAATCGTGCCCGAATTTTTGGGGGATTTTCAGCCGGACGCCATAGCTCTGGGGCCGGAAGGCGGGATCGTTATCGAGGTGAAGTCCCAGAGAAACCCTGGCTCCGAAAAGCAGCTCGCTGCGATCGCGAAGAGAGTTTCCAGTCAGAAGGGCTGGGAATTCCGCGCCATCTACCAAAATCCTCCCTTGGATGAGTCGCCATCAATCACCAAGCCAACTCCTGAACAGCTTCAAGCCGTGTTCGGACAAATTGAGGCGTTGATCAAAGCTGGCTACGCGGCTGCGGCACTTGTTATCGCGTGGGCTGCCTTGGAATCTCTTGCGCGGCTCGCGAGTACCAGCAGTGAGCACAAAATGTCGCGGAGCCTTACACCAATCCAGGCAGTCCAAATATTGGCCGAAGAAGGCTACATCGAAAACGAGGTCGCTGACCGCCTCCGTGAGATGGCGAGGCTGCGCAATGCCGTGGCCCACGGCGACTTCTCGACCAATGTGTCGGAAGGGCAGGTTGAAAATCTGCTGAAGCAGTTGCAGACGATCGCGTCCAACATTGCGACTGTAACATGTGAACAAGGCGCTTAGACACCACTTTCAGGGGATCGCCGCTTTTGAGGTGATCCAGCCTCTTGCGGGGCATTGTCTCAACCGCCGAGCATTCCCGCCACTTAATCTGCATGGGCCGTATCCTAGCTAGCCATTCGGGCGCCGACCGAACAGCCCAGGTTACGGGAATGCCCTTCCGCTCCTCGGCCGCTACGTCAGCGCTGCGGCTCGACCACCACGGTGCCAACCTTACCGCCGGCCTCCACGGCCTTATGCGCCGCCGCCGTCTCGTACAGCGGAAACTGCGCTGCCACGGTCAGCATCCGCTGCCCGCCCGTTGTCCACCGCGCGATGTCCGCCTGCGCCCGCCGCCGCGCCTCGGGCGGCGAAGTCGGCAGCACCATGAAATGCACCGATATATTTCGCGCCATCAGCTCGCGAACCGGCAGTCGCGGGGTGCGGTCGCCATTGCTCGCGTAAACGGCGATGCTGCCGCCGGAGCGCACGCAGGCCATCGTCGTCGGCAAGTTGCCACCGAAGTCAACGTCCACCACGTGGTGGACCCCCTCACCACCGGTAAGTGCGAGCACTCGCCCCACCACATCTTCTGTCCGATAATCGACCGCATACGCCGCCCCGCCAGCCAGCGCCCGCTCCGCCTTCTCGGCCGAGCTGACCGTCGCGATCACCGTCGCGCCGGCCCAGGCTGCGAGTTGCACCGCATAGTGGCCCACCGCGCCCGCGCCGCCCGTCACCAGCACGGAGCGCCCCTGCACCGGTGCGGCGAGAAACACGCAACGGTGCGCCGTCATGGCGGGGATCCCCAGCGTCGCGCCCTCGGCGAAGGACACGTGTTCAGGCAGATCGGTCACCAGTTCCTCGGCCAAAGCGATGTACTCGGCGGCGGTTCCCATCCAGCGGCCGTTGCGCTGGCCGTTATACAACCACACCCGCGTGCCGATCCGACTGGCGGCCACGCCGGGACCGACCTGCTCCACCACCCCGGCGCCATCGCTGTTCGGCACGACGCGCGGATACTCAGGTGGCGTCGCCCCACCGCGCCTATAGGTGTCCGCCGGATTCACCCCGGACGCTTCGAGCCACACCAGGACCTCGCCGGGGCCTGGCCTCGGGGTTGGCAGTTCGCCGCAGACCAGGACCTCATCGGCCGGTCCCTGGCGGTCGTACCAGACAGCGCGCATGCCGCGCTCCCTCCATTGTGGCCGTGACCAAGCATGCAGCCCTTGCGCGCCCGACGCAGAGCCTCTTGCATGCGGCAACCGAGGAGGTACGCCCCATGCCTGAACGCACGCCATTTCATACTGGCGGTTGCCAGTGCGGTGCCGTCCGTTATGCGTTGTATGCCGCGCCGGAGCGGACCGGCATATGCTTTTGCCGAATGTGCCAAAAGGCCGTTGGCGGACCGTTCTTCGCCTGGGCGTCGGTACCGGTCGCGGACTTCGCCTGGACGCGCGGCGCTCCGGCGACTTACCGCAGTTCCTCTGCGGCGACACGGGGCTTCTGCGCTGCCTGCGGCACGCCGCTGATGTTCCGCTACGATAAGCATCCCGACGAAACCGACGTGTCGATTGGCAGCCTCGATCGCCCGGCGGACATAGCGCCGCGCGTGGCACTCGGAATCGAAAGCCGTCCGTCCTGGTGTGACGCCGTCGCGCTTGCGGCACTGCCGACACACCGTACTGGCGAACTCGGCTCGCCCGAGGATCTGACCCGGATCGTCAATTTCCAGCACCCGGATCATGACACGCCAACGGATTGGCGCCCGCCTGCGGCATAAGCTTGCCTCCAAAGTCCGGGCCTGGTGGCAATGCGGGACAGGCCAGCATCAACGCAGATCCTGAACATGCAGATGGTGCAGTATGACTTGAGCACGGCGGATCACAAGCCCCGACAGATCATTCAGCCCATCTGCGTGCATCCGCGTGCATCTTCTTACATCTGCGTTTAGAATCTTTTCTTTTGCATCGCTGCGGACGGACGGACGGACGTGTTGGTGAGATTCATCCCGCAGCGACCGGCGCGGAGAGGTCCTGCGGCGCTTCCCACCACCGCGCGCAACCGGCACACTCAGCCGGACCGACGCGAGGAAGCAACCATGGCCGAGGATGTCCTGTCACATATCGCCTTCCTGCTGACCGAAAAGGGCCAGAGGCAATACGGCCTGCACGACGTGACCCAGCTTCAGCACGCGTTGCAGAGCGCCTGGCTCGCCGAGCGGGACGGCGCCGACCCGCCGCTGATCGCCGCAGCACTGCTGCACGATATCGGCCACATGACCCACGCGCTCGGCGAAAATCCGGCCGCCACCGGTGTCGATGACCGCCACGAAGAGGTGGGGCACGCCTTCCTCGCCCGTTGGTTCGGGCCGGAGGTGACCGAACCGGTGCGTCTGCATGTGGCGGCGAAGCGCTATCTATGCGCGATCGAGCCGGACTATTTCTCGCGCCTGTCGCCCGATTCGGTGCTGAGCCTGAAGCTGCAAGGCGGCCCGATGACGGCCAGCGAGGTCGCTGCGTTCCGCGCCCTGCCACAGGCCGAGGCCGCGGTACGTCTGCGCCGTTACGACGAGGCCGCGAAGGTGAAGGACCTGCAAACCCCGCCGCCCGAAAAGTTCATGACCTATGTTGCCGCCTGCCTCCTGACGCAATAATCGCCTGCCGCTCCATCCATTGGTAACAAGAGAGACTTTGATGGACCCGAACGCGCTTCCCTTCGACTCCGATGCCATGCTGGACGGGCTGCGTGTCTGGGTGGAGTGCGAAAGCCCGACCTGGGACGCCGCCGCGGTCAACCGCATGCTCGATATCGCCTCACGCGATCTGGTCATCGCCGGCACGCGGATCGAGCGCATCGCCGGCCGGATGGGGTTCGGCGATTGCGTGCGGGCGACGTTTCCGCACGCGAAAGCGGATCAGCCGGGCATCCTGGTGATGGGCCATTTCGATACCGTACACCCGATCGGCACGTTGCAGAAACTGCCGTTCCGGCGCGATGGCGACCGCGCCTGGGGTCCGGCGATCTGCGACATGAAGGGCGGCAACTACCTGGCGCTGGAGGCGATCCGCCAGCTTGCCCGCGCCGGTATTGTCACCAAGCTGCCGGTGACCGTGCTGTTCACCAGCGACGAGGAAGTCGGCAGCCCCTCGACGCGCGACCTGATCGAGGCCGAGGCTGCCCGCCACCGCTACGTCCTGGTTCCCGAGCCGGCCCGGCCGGACGGCGGTGTGGTGACCGGCCGCTACGCGATCGCTCGGTTCAACCTGGAAGCCACCGGCCGGCCCAGCCATGCCGGCGCGCGGCTGGCCGAGGGTCGCTCGGCGATCAGGGAAATGGCCCGCAAGATCATCGAGATCGAGGACATGACCACGGAAGACTGTACCTTCAGCGTCGGCGTGGTCCATGGCGGGCAATGGGTGAACTGCGTTTCCACCACCTGCGCCGCCGAGGCGCTCTCGATGGCCAAGCGGCAGGAAGACCTGGATCGCGGGGTGGCGCGCATGCTGGCGCTGTCCGCATCTTCCAACGACGTGCAGTTTCGCGTCATGCGCGGCGTCACGCGGCCGGTCTGGGAGCCGGATGCGCCGGTGATGGCGCTGTATGAGCGCGCGCGGGATGCCGCCCGTGGGCTGGGGTTCGATATTCGCCATCAGAGTGCGGGCGGCGGCTCGGACGGTAATTTCACCGGTGCGATGGGCGTGCCGACGCTCGATGGACTGGGCGTGCAAGGCGCCGGTGCGCACACGCTCGATGAGCATATCGTGGTGCAGAGCCTGGCGAGCCGCGGCCGGTTGATGGCCGGCCTGCTCGCCACGCTCGACTGACCCGCGGGTCACATCAGAAGGACGGATGCTGCCCCGCGTGCCGATGCATCAAATGGAGCAAATGCACCCGAGACTCGAACGCACTCACCATGCGAGTTGCGGCCTCGTGGAACATCCCACTGGCCACATGATCCAGCAGATGGCTCTTGAACTGAAAGTCGATGACGAAATCGACATTGGTTTTGTCTGGCGCCGGCGTGAACGTCCACGAATTTGTCAAGTGCTCCAGCGGTCCCCCTTCGATGGCGTGCACCAGCACCTGCCGCGGCCGGTCCAGCGTGACCTGGCTCGTGAAGCTTTCCTGGAACGGTCCGAACCCGATGACGAGGTCGGCGACGATCTCTCGCTGGTCCTCGCGGCGGATGTGCGCGCCACTGCACCAGGGGATGAACGAGGGATAGTCCTTCACATTCGCCACGACTGCAAACAGCTCGTCGGCGCCATAGGGGAGCGTCGCCTGCTCCTCATAACGCGGCATTGCTCACCTCCGCTCTTGGCCGGGCCGCTTCGATGGCCGTGTAACCGGCCTGCAGATCAGCCGTTGGAGCGACGCGTCGCCTCATAGAGGAACCAGGTACGCCGCTCGGTTTCATCGATCCACACTTCGAGCAGGCTCGCTGTCGCGACGTCGCCATACTCGTCGCAGGTATTGTGCACCTGCCGCATCTCCGTGGTGAGGCGAAGGTTGTCGTCCCTCAGTTCGGCGAGCATGTCCTGCGGCGCAACGTATTCCGCATCATTGTCCGGGATACGCTGCAGTCGTGCGATATGTCCGATGGATCGCAGCGTGGTGCCGCCGATCTTGCGTGCCCTCTCGGCGATCGGATCGGTCATCGCGAAGATCTGCTCACCCTGCTCGTCGAGCAGGAGGTGATAGTCGCGGAAATGCGGCCCGCTCATGTGCCAATGGAAGTTCTTCGTCTTCACGTAAAGCGCAAAGACATCAGCCAACAGGCCGGCGAGCGCCGCGCTGATATCCCGTGTGGCTTCCCCTGTCAGGTCGGTCAGCCCGCCAGGCTGACCCGCATGTCGCTTTTCGGCCATCTGCTTCAGCTCCCTTTGCTGTTGGAGGCTGAGTCCTCCCGAGGGCAACCCTACTACCTCACCCGGTTGGAACGCGAGATCAGGTGTAAGTGATCAACGTCTCGATCACGCCATCGACCAGGCGCCGCGCATCGGCGGCGACCGCGAGGTGCACATTCGGTGCCTGCGCGCGGCGCAACCGGCGCCCGGTTTCGGTCAGGTGCCGCCGGTCGCATACCGTCATGCCGCGCGTCAGGCTGCCGGCCAGCTCGACGGCGACATGACACTCGCGGTACTCGATCAGGCTGTCGTCCACGTACGGGACGATCGCGCAGACATCGTGCATGGGCGCGATGGTGAGCCCGGCGACTTCCCCCTGCCGTCCAAGATAGAAATCGAGCAGGCCGGCGATGCTGCGCGCCACCCCCACGCCGGCGCGCAATCGGGCGATGTCGGCCGCGCTGGTGCCGTTGACGGAGGTCACGTCGTAGCCGACCATGCGGATCGGTGCACCGCAGCCGAACAGCACCGAGGCAGCTTCAGGATCCGACCAAACGTTGAATTCAGCGACCGGCGTTACGTTGCCGATCCCCGCCGTGCCGCCCATGACGGTGATCTCCCGCAACCAGGACGCGAACGCTGGCTCCTTGCGGATCGCCATCGCGACATTGGTGGCGGGACCGATCACTGAGAGCACCATCTCATGCCTGTTGGCACGCGCCTGCTCGATCATAAAATCGACCGCGTGAGCGTCGATCGGATCGCGGTCGGGCGGTGGCAGTTCCACTCCATCGAGTCCGGTCGGCGTCGTCGCCTTCGTCGCGGCGATCGGCGCTCCGCAACCGCGGGCCACCGGCACATCGATCCCGGCGAGCGTGAGCACCGCGAGAGCGTTCCGTGTCACGTTCTCGATCGTGCTGTTGCCGTGCGTCGTGGTCACGCCGAGCAGGTCGAGATGCCGTGCGGCATAGAGGATCGCTACGGCGTCATCGTGACCCGGATCACAGTCGATCAGGATTTTCGTTTTGGGCTTGGTCATCCGATGCTGACCAGGATCAGTTCGTGGTCGGACAGCACGGTGCCGTCCGGTCCGAGTGCTGGTAGCACCTGCGGCTCACTCGCGGTGAGATCGCGGGTGCAGAACCAATCGAGCTGGCGGGTGCCGGCGCTCTCGCTCCAGATGCTCGTGCGTGTCGTCGGGCGGGCAAGGTTGCTGGCGGAGAAGTCATAGCCGCGCGCTTTGGCCAGCGCGCACAGCGGTTCAGATGCGTCGTCGCTGCCGCCGGGCTGCACGTGGGTGTTGAGATCGCCGCCGATCAGCACCGGGAGACCGGCTGCATATTCGTCAAGCCGGTCGAGCAGGGTGCGCATCTGGGTCAGACGGCCGGCGCCGTCGGTGGCGCTTTCGAGATGCACGGAACAGGCGACCAAACGAACCGTGCCAAGGGTAACCTCGGCGGCGAGCGCCATCCGATTGCCGACACGGCGCTGTCCACCCTTCGGCGCGATGTACCAGTCGGCGACGGGGTCGAGGCGGATCACGACCGGATTGTCGAACGGACACGCGGTGATAAGGCCATTGCCATGAAACCCGATGGCGTTGTCATCGCCGATGGACGCGAATCCGGCCGGCGGCGACATCGGCTTGAGTTCCAGGAACTCGAGCCCGTAGGAGTATTGTTGACCAAGCCTGGCTGCGATATCGGCGATCGTGTGTCGCTGACCGGTGCGCAGCATGCCACAATCCATTTCGGTCAGCAGCGCGAGGCCGACATTGTGCTGGCGCAAGAGCTGGGCCGCGGCATCCGGATAGAGACAGCGCTCGAGGTTCCAGGCGGCCACTCGAAGCTTTCCCGCCTGAAGTGTCGGCGCGGCGTGGCCGCTGCGTTCGACCTCGCGAAACGCTGGCACCTGCGCGTGGGCCTCCGCGTGTCCCTGCTGCGTGAGTGGCAGGTCAAGGAAGCGCAGGCGTTGCTGGTCGGGAACCGGCGTGAGTCGGTCGGTGATAGTATCGAATGTTCCGACAATCGAGGGCGACACGATGGACATGCGGGCTTAGGTCCGGACTGAGCGCTGGAAGTCGCGCAGCACCTTGTTGCCCCGTTCCACGGCGCTGTCCAGCGCCGCCTGTGCGCCCTGCTGGCCCGCCAGCGCCTTCTCGCATTCTTCTTCGATAATGGTGCGGATCTCGGGCATGCGCCCGAGATGGAAGCCGCGCGAATTGTCGGTGACGTGGCCGCGGTTGAGCTGACGGATCGGGATGTCGGCGCCGGGGTTCTTGTCCAGCCAGCCCTGCTTCTGCGCCAGATCGAAGCCGGCATGGGTGATCGGGACGTAGCCGGTGACCTCGCTCCATTCGGCGTCGCTGGCGGGCGCGGCGAGGAAGCGAAAGAACTCAGCAACAGCGCGGTACTCCGCTGCACTGCGTTTGGGCGCGGTGAGCACCCAGAAGCTGGCGCCGCCGATCACCGAGTTGATGGGCTGTTTGATCACCACCGGGTCGTACGGCAGGAACGCCGGCGCCCAGCGGAATTTGGCACCGTCCACCAAGGTGCCGCGCAGGGCCGAAGAACTGAAGTCGATGGCCGCCTGGCCGGAGATGAAGGCGCCGTCGCCCGATCCGTCGCGGCCGGTGTAGTGGAAGGTGCCCTCCTTGTTCATGTCGAGCAGTCGCGCAAGGTTGCGCACATGGGCCGGGCTGTTGATCCGCAGCTCGGCGCCGAGTCCTTTGAAACCGTTTGCCTCGGTTGCGTAGGGCAGGTTGTGGATGGCGCTGAATTGCTCGAAATGCGACCACACCACTGATGAGGTGATCACCGGGAACTGAGCCGCCTGCTTGTCGCGGATGGTGCGGGCGAGCGTGACGAGCTCGGGCCAGGTCGCCGGGAAGGCGTTGGGATCGAGGCTGGCCTTTTCAAACGCATCCTTGTTGTACCAGCAGATCGAGGTGGATGAGTTGAACGGCATCGACATGAGGCGTCCGTCCGCGGTGCTGTAGTAGCCGCGCACCGCGGCAACGTAGAGCGAAGGATCGAGCTCAACGCGAGTTTCCTGAGTAAGCTGCCAGACCGGCTTGATGGCCGGGCCGGCGGTCATCATCGTTTCGGTGCCGACTTCGAAGACCTGGGCAATGTGCGGCGCCTCGCCGGCCCGCCAGGCGGCGGCGACGGACGTCAGCAGGTCCTTGTAGACGCCCTTGAAGAGGCCGGTGACCTCGATGCTGTCCTGGCTGGCGTTGAATTTCGTGATGAGCCTGGCCAGCTCATCGCCAGGGGTGGACGCCATCGCATGCCATAGCGTGATTTTGGTGCGCTCGGCGGCGCGGCCGATGCGGGGCACGGCGAGGACAGCGCCGGTAGCGCCAAGCAGGGTGCGGCGGCGGAGTTGCATGGGGTCCCCTCCTTCGTCTGGCGACTTCCGTTAGGGCATTATCAGGGGCGGCCTGCAATCGCAGACCGGTGACAGCTATAGTCCGGAGGAGCCCGACCGGGGTAGGAACCCCGGCCGGGTGGCATCTACCGTCTCACGCGAATGATCTTGATCTTTACGATCAGGCTCACTAGGATAAGTGGCAGGTGCCGATGATGAGTGTGTTTCATCATTGACTCCTCCTGAATCGCCGGGCGGGGGGATTCCCGCCCGGCGTTCTTTATCTAGGGGCCATTCGTTTCCAACCGGTTCCCCGCCGGCCGTGCCGGCTGGCGAAGACGGCGAACGCCGATTATGATCGGAGGAGCCTGACCGGGGGTCTAACCCCGGCCGGGTGGCACCTACCGCCGCACGCGAATGATCTTGATCTTTACGATCAGGCTCACTACGATAAGCGGCAGGCGCCGATGATGGTGCTTCATCATCGACTCCTCTCGAAACGCCGGGCGGGCCTATTCCTGCCCGGCGTTCTTTATCTATGGGCAATTCCTTTCCGACCCGTTCGCTCCTCGCTTGACGGCGCGTCGGCGGCGTCAGCATAGTTCGCGCAAAACATCGGGGGGATTTGCCAATGCTGATCGGCCGTCGCACCGCACTGGGCATGATCGCAGCCGGGACGCTGGCTCCTGCCGCGCGTGCTGCGGCGTTCGATTGGAAGCGCCACAGCGGCACTCAGCTTCGCTTCATGGTGTCGATCCATCCTTGGACGCAGTGGGCGCAGGGGCAGCTTGCCGCGCTGGAGCGGGATACCGGCATCAAGATCGGGTGGGAGATTCTGTACGAGGATCAACTGCGCCAGAAGCTGCCACTCACGTTGCGTGCAGATCCCGGCGCGGTCGATGGCTTCTTCACTTTGCCGTCTTGGGATGCCGCGGCGTTTTCTCGCGCCGGCTGGTATGCCCCGCTCGACAAATTCATCCACTCGGACGCGACCGCGCCGGACTGGGGGTTTGCCGATTTCTTCCCCAACATACTGAAGATCCATCAGTATAACGGCGTGCAGATCGGCATACCTATTACCATCGAATTGCAAGGTCTGTTCGTCAACAAAGCGATGCTGGCGGCCAAACAGCAGGGCGTACCGACGACGCTGGATGCGCTTATGAGCACGGCCAAGGCACTGAACGATCCGGGCAAGGACGTTGCTGGCATCGTCACGCGCGGCGACGGGGTGCAGGCGGTCTATACGTTCGCACCGTTCCTGTTCGCCTTCGGCGGCCGCTGGCTGGACGAGAAGGGCCGGCCCGAGCTGGCATCGCCGGCGGCGGTGAACGCGCTGAAATACTATGGCGAACTCCTGCGCACAGCCGGTCCGCCAAACATCCTGGGGATGCAGTGGAAGACCACCTATCCGCTGTTCCAGCAGGCCCATGCCGCGATGTTCATCGATGCCACGAATTTCATTGCATATTTCAAGGACCCGTCGCAGTCGCGCGTCGTCGACCAGGTTGGCGTCGCCACACTGCCGGCCGGCCCGGCCGGCGAGCACAGCACGGTGATCTCCTGGGGTCCGTCGATCGCTGCTTCGTCGAAGCACCAGGAGGCGACATGGCTGGCGATCCAGTGGTTGACGTCGAAGGCGGCGATGATCTCGTCCACGCAGACGACGCATCTGCCGCCCTCGCGGCAATCTATCTACAACAGCGATGTCTATACGAAATCGGTTCCGCCGGATATGATCGCTGCCACCAAACAGGAGATTCCCAACGCGGTACCGAACGGCGCCAACCCGCTGGTGATCCCGGTGCCCGAGGTGCGCGCGGCGATCGGCGAGGCGATCACCGCCGTGCTGCAGGGCGGCGATGCGAGCGCGGCGGCGAACAAAATGCAGAAGGAAGTGGTGTCGATCCTGAATGGCTGATCGCGCTGCGCCGTCACCCGGAGCGCTGGTGCGCGCCGACCTCTCCCGCAAGCGGGAGGGATGGAGTGTCGCGCGCCGGCGGAGGGATTGGACGCCCGATCTGCTGACTGCGCCGGCGCTGGTCGTGATGGCGCTGGTGATGGGATTCCCGCTGCTCTACCTGGGATACATGAGCCTGCATCGGTGGTCGCTGATCGGGTTCGCACCGCCTGCTTTCATCGGTGTCGGAAATTTCGTCGCGCTGACCGGGGACGAGCGGTTCACCGATTCAGTGATCCGCACGCTCTATTTCACCGGGCTTGGACTCGCATCAAACCTGCCGATGGGCTTGGGGATTGCACTGCTGCTGGATCAGCGCTTTCCCACCCGCAATCTGCTGCGCGCCTTGCTGATCCTGCCGATGGTCGCCACACCGGCGGCGATGGGGCTGGTGTGGGTGGTGATGCTCGATCCCTCGCTGGGGATCGTCCGCTACCTGTTCAAGCTGGTCGGTGTCATGGCGCCGCCGCTCTGGCTGTCGAGCCCCGCCTGGGTGGTGCCGACGCTGGTGGGCGTGGATGCGTGGATGTGGACGCCGATGGTGGCGCTGATCTGCATGGCGGGGCTGGCGGCGCTGCCGGGCGAGCCGTTCGAGGCGGCGCGCGTCGATGGCGCCAATGCCTGGCAGCGCTTCCGCTTCATCACCTTCCCGCTGCTGGCGCCGACGCTGTTGGTCGCGGCAATGCTGCGGGTGATGGATCTGCTGAAGGTGATCGACATCGTCTATGTCATGACGGGCGGGGGTCCGGGGCACGCGTCCGAGACGATCAACCTGTACAATTACCTGGTCGCGCTTTCCTATGATCGGATCGGCTACGGCTCGGCGGTGGCGCTGGTGCTGTTCGCACTGGTGCTGGTGTGCACGCTGGCGCTGATACGGCTGCGGCGGGCGGCGACATGACGCGACGCCGGTTTCGGCAGGGCGTGCTGGTGGTGGCCGGATGGGCGGTGGTGGGGGCGTTTCTCGCGCCGTTGGCTTGGATGGTGCTTGGGTCCTTCAAAACTACGGTCGACTTCCTGGCCTATCCGCCGGTGCTGCTGTTCCGCCCGACGCTGTTGAACTATGCGAAAGTGTTCGCCGACAACAATTTCCCCCGTTACGTGTTCAACAGCGCGGTGGTGGCGGGCGGCGCGACACTGATCGGCCTGCTGCTCGGGCTGCCTGCCGCATATGCCCTCGCGCGGTACCGGCGAACCGCCGTGGGGGTGGTGCTGCTGACGGCGCGGATGGCGCCGGGGATCGCGTTCCTGATCCCGCTGTTCGTGATGTTCCTGTCGGTGCACATGGTGGGCGGTTATACCAGCCTGATCGCCAGCCACCTGATCTTCACGCTGCCGCTTACGGTCTGGATGATGGTGGGGTTCATCGAGGCAATCCCACGCGAGGTCGAACAGGCGGCGCTGATCGATGGGTGCCGGATTGTTGGTGTGCTGATGCGGATCGTGGTGCCGCTGACGGCGCAGGGCATCGCGGCGACCTCGATCCTGGCGTTCATCGCGTCGTGGAACAATTTTCTATTTGCCCTGGTGCTGTCGAACGACCGGACGAAGACGCTGCCGGTCGCCGTGCTGGGTTATATCGGCTACAATTCGATCGAATGGGGCACGTTGATGGCGGCCGCCACCTTCATCACGCTGCCGGTGCTGGCGCTGGCATTGTGCGTGCAGCGGTATATCGTGCGCGGGCTGGTGGCAGGCGCGGTCAGCGGGTGACCGATCCGGCAAGCTTGACATGTGTAGCACATGTTTTTATGTTGTGCACATGTCAATCATGATCCAAATCCGTCATGTCCCCGATGCCTTGCACCGGCGGCTCAAGTCACGCGCCGCACTTGCGGGTATGTCGTTGTCCGACTACCTGCTCAATGAGTTGCGCAGGGTGGCCGAGCAGCCAACACTGGAGGAGTTGCGCAAGCGGATCGAGGGCCGTTCCCGAATCACCCCCTCCGTCCCGCCCGCCCAAGCTGTCCGTGAGGAGCGTGATCGCCGGTGATCGTCGTGGACGCATCGGCGCTGATCGAAGCGCTTCTCGGGACACCGGCCGCTGGACCCGTCGTAAGGCGGCTGTTCCAATCCCAACAGACTTTGCACGCGCCCCACTTGATCGACCTTGAAGTCGCGCAGGTCTTCCGGCGATATGCGGCCGCCGGTGACCTCGATCATGAACGTGGCCGCGACGCACTTGCCGATCTGGCCGACCTTCCGCTGCGTCGATATCCGCACGCTTTCCTGCTGTCGCGCATTTGGGCTTTGCGGCATAATTTCACCATCTACGACGGGGCTTACGTGGCCCTCGCCGTTGTGCTGGGGGCTCCACTGCTGACCCGCGACCGGCGACTTGCCGCTGCTGCCGGCGATCTTATCCGGGTCGAACTGGTGTGAGTGAGTTGCTGTCGCCGACCATGACGAATACCGCATTTACGCTGTAGTCATGCCAGTGGTCCTGGGAATCGACGCCGCCTGGACCGCCGCTCGACCAAGCGGTGTCGCACTGACAGCCAAAAAGCCGACCGGATGGCACCTCATTGCAGTGGCACCGTCCTACTGTTACTTCATATCTTTATCCCGTCAGAGGTGCAAGGTCCACCTCTCCCGCTCCGGGGAAGATGTCGCCGCGCATTGCATGGCCGGTGAGGGGGTACCGCCAACGGTCGATTCCGCTCTGGCCAAATACTCTCCAGTGGTGCCGGCGCGCCCCTCGGGGTCATTGCCCGAGGTCGCACCCCTGCTCGCAGCCGCTTCATCGCTGTGCGGCGATGCGGTCGATCTGGTGGCGGCCGATATTCCGCTGGCTCGCTCGCCAATCGTTGGGCGCCGGTACTCGGATAACCAGGTCTCGCGAGCCTATGGTAGCCGCAAATGCGGCGCATATACCCCCAGCATTGTGCGCCCCGGCGCGCTGAGCGATGTATTGACCAAAGATTTCGCGCGCGCTGGTTATCCGTTGTTGACACAGGCGATCACGCCACCGGGCGTGATCGAGGTTTACCCGCACCCAGCGCTCGTGGAGCTTAGCGGCGCCCGGGAACGGCTACCCTATAAAGCATCGAAGGTCGGGCGCTACTGGCCGTCGGCAACCCCGTTGGAACGACGCGGGCGGCTGTTTCAGCAATGGCACGAGATCGCAGTATTGCTCGAAGGTGAAATCGCCGGGGTGACGGCAGCTCTGCCGCAACTGGGGTCGGACGCGCGTGGTGTGGAAATGAAGGCGCATGAAGACATGCTCGACGCGATCATCTGTGCGTGGGTCGGCATTTGTGCGCTGGACGGTCGGGCTATGCCGTACGGAGACGACGATGCTGCCATCTGGGTTCCCAAACTGATGGCAGCCCGCGCGGTGCGCCAAATCGTCACCGTCCGGGGGTCTGCCCGGCTTCCGTGCTGATGAATTCCTGCTTGCGTCGGAATGGCGGGTAGTCGCCCGAATGCTGGCGTTGTGCGGCCACCGGTATATCGTGCGCCGGCTGATCGCCGGGGCGGTCGGCGGTTGCTAGCGGAGGACACGCGACATGAGCGGCAACACCGGTTCCAGCCACTATCTGGCGGTGCGCGAGGACTGGCTCGCGCGGCGCAACGAGGCGATCCTGGAACCCGAGCTGCCGATCGTCGATCCCCACCATCATCTCTGGGACCGGCCGGACTGGCGCTATCTGCTGCCGGAGCTGCTGGCGGACCTGAACAGCGGGCACAAGATCACCGCGACGGTGTTCGTGCAATGCCGCGCGTTTCACCGCGCGGGCGGCGCCGAGGAGATGAAGCCGGTCGGCGAGACCGAGTTCGTCAACGGCGTCGCCGCGATGAGCGCATCGGGACGTTATGGCCCGACGCGAATCTGCGCCGGTATCGTCGGGCATGCGAACCTCACGTTGGGCGCGCGGGTCGAGCAGGTGCTGGAGGCGCATGTCCGTGCCGGCGGCGGCCGGTTCCGCGGCATTCGCCACATCACCGCATGGGACCATGATCCGGCGGTGCTCAATCCGGGTTACCCGGTGCCCGACGGGTTGCTCGCCGATGCAGCGTTCCGCGGAGGCTTTGCCAAGCTGGCATCGATGGACCTGACGTTCGATGCCTGGCTGTATCATCCGCAGATCCCCGAGTTGACATCGCTCGCCCGCGCGTTCCCGGCAGCGCGTATCGTGCTCGACCATGTCGGCGGGCCGCTGGCGATCGGGTCCTATGCGAACCGGCGCGACGAGATTTTCCCGTTGTGGCGCACCACGATCCGCGAGCTGGCCACATGTCCAAGCGTGCACGTGAAACTCGGGGGACTGGGCATGCGGATCAACGGCTTCGGCTTCGAAGCGCAGACCGAACCGCCCTCGTCTGAACAACTTGCGGCGGCGTGGAAGCCGTATATCGACACCTGCATCGAGGCATTCGGCCCGCAGCGCTGCATGTTCGAGAGCAATTTCCCGGTCGATAAGGGATCGTACGGTTACGCCGTCGGCTGGAATGCTTTTAAGCGGCTGGCGGCTGGCGCGTCCGCTGCCGAAAAGGCAGAGCTGTTCAGCGGCACGGCGACGCGGTTCTACCGGCTCGGCACATAGGCGCGGACGTGGGGTATCGACCGTTCGATCTCTCCGGCCGAGTGGCGCTGGTCACCGGCGGCAACAGCGGCATCGGTCTCGGCATAGCGCAGGCGTTGGCCGAGGCGGGTGCCGACATCGCCATCTGGGGCACCGACGCACAGAAGAATGCGACCGCGCAGGCCGAGCTGGAACGCACAGGGCGGCGCGTGCTGTCGCTCCGTTGCGACGTGCGTGACGAACAGGTGGTCGAATCAGCGTTCGCCGAGACGGTGTGCGCGCTCGGCCGAGTGGATGGTTGTTTCGCCAATGCAGGAGTCTCGGGACGCGGCGTGGCGTCGTTTCTGGAGCTAAATAACGCCGAGTGGGACCGCGTCGTGCGGGTGAACCTGACCGGCGCGTTTTACACGTTCCGCGCCGCCGCGCGCCACATGGTGGAACGCGGCGGCAGCGGTGTGCTGGTCGGCACGGCGTCACTAGCGGCGATCGAGGCGGCGCCACGCAGCGAACACTATGCAGCGAGCAAGGGCGGCATGATCTCCATGGTGCGCGCGCTGGCTGTCGAGTTCGCCCGTCATCGCATCCGCGCGCACGCCATCCTGCCCGGCTGGATCGAGACGGACATGACCGCGACCGCCATCGGCAATCTGAAATTCCAGACAAATGTCATGCCGCGCATCCCGATGCGTCGCTGGGGAACCGGTGCGGATTTCGGTGGTATCGCCGTGTATCTGATGAGCGACGCTGCCGCGTATCACACCGGTGACAGTTTCGTGATCGACGGCGGCTATTCGTTGTTCTGAGCCGCGTTCTGCTCAGGACAGCCCCTCCTCAAATGCGCCCCTTGGCTTCGATCGCTGCTGACACAACGCTGTCAGCAGCTTTTTGCTAGCACGGTCTCCGACGCAAAGACCCCCCTGATCCGATAAGGTGCGATGGGCTGCTCGCAGACGATGAAATCAGCGTTGGGTTGCCTATTTAGTGGTGAGTCGGTTTCTCGTGGCCTCCCCCTGTCACGTTTGCGCGGCTCATGGGTCGAAGGGGGACCATAGGCGTTTTGGTCAAGGATCCTTACCCTCAGGGACGGGAGAAGACCCATGGACGATGCCCCGGCAGCAGCCACGCATCATGTGGCGGCGGAGGCTACACGTTACCGAGAAATCCGCTCCTACACTGAACGTCTGGCGTCCGCTCTCTCTCCGGAAGATCAGTGCGTGCAGTCCATGGCGGATGCGAGTCCGGCCAAGTGGCACCGTGCCCACATCACATGGTTCTTCGAGGAATTCGTCCTCGGCCCGTTCCTGCCTGGCTATCAGGTGTTCGATCCGGATTTCCGCTTCCTGTTCAATTCTTACTATGAAGCGGTCGGGCCGCGGCATCCGCGACCCGCGCGGGGGTTGCTGACCCGGCCGCCGGGCGAGCGGATCAGCGCCTATCGTGCGCATGTCGATGCGGCGATGCTGCGTTTGCTGGATGCAGCGCCGGCGGCTGCCGCGCTGCTTGTCGAACTTGGGCTCCAGCACGAGCAACAGCATCAGGAGTTGCTGCTGACGGACATGCTGCACGCATTTTCAGCGAGCAAGCTCTGTCCGGCGGTGCTGCCCGGATGGCAGGAGCCGGCGGGCACGCCAGGGCCGACGCGGTTCGTGACCTGCGAGGGTGGGCTGGTTCATATCGGGCACACTGGCCCCGGGTTCTGCTTCGACAACGAGGAACCGCGTCATCGCGTGTTCCTGGAGCCTTATTCGATCGCCAGCAGGTTGGTGCGCAACCGTGAGTGGGTCGATTTTATCGACGATGGCGGCTACCGCACGCCAACGTTGTGGATGTCCGACGGTTGGGCGCGGGTGCAGGCGGACGGTTGGATCGCGCCGCTTTATTGGCAGAACGTCGATGGCGCGTGGTTGCAAATGGGACTGGGCGGGCTTGCGCCGCTCAGCCTCGATGCTCCGGTGCGGCAGATTTCCTGGTACGAAGCCGATGCCTACGCGCGCTGGGCCGGCGCCAGGCTGCCCACCGAGGCGGAATGGGAGGCGGCGTCCGCGCGGCCGGAGATGGGCGAGCTGACCGGGCACGTCTGGCAGTGGACCGGGAGCGCCTATTTGCCCTATCCGGGCTATCAGCCCGCGCCTGGTGCAGTCGGCGAGTACAACGGCAAATTCATGATCGGGCAGATGGTGCTGCGCGGCGGTTCGCTCGCGACACCGCCCGGTCAAGCGCGGCCGACCTACCGAAATTTCTTCCACCCTGAGAAGCGCTGGCAGTTCTCTGGCCTGCGACTCGCGCGCGACATCTAAAGGACAATCGAATGCCGAATGACAGTCTGGTCCGCTCCGCGGACGCGACCCTTGTCTCGATCGTGCTGCAAGGGTTGTCGCGCCGGCCGAAGACACTCCCGGCCAAGCTTTTTTACGACGAGCCGGGCTGCCGGTTGTTCTATCGGATTACTGAGCTCCCGGAATACTATTTGACCCGCACCGAGCTCGCGGTGCTCCGGCGCTTCGCCGGGGACATTGCCGCGATGGTGAGGGCGCCGGCGGCATTGATCGAATACGGCGCAAGCGACGAGACCAAGGCCGAATTCCTACTGGGCCAGGCAGACAAGCTCGGCCGCCCGCATTTCGTTGCGTATGTGCCGGTCGATCTGGCCACCGATGCGTTGGTGGGGATGGAGGCACGGCTGCGACGGCGAAGGCCGGAGCTGGCGGTGTACCCGATCGACACCGATTTCACCGGCCCGGTCGCGTTGCCGGCTGCGCTGGACGGTATGCCGCGGCTGGGATTCTTTCCCGGCTCGACGATCGGCAATCTGGATCCCCTGGCGGCGCGGCGCTTTCTGGCGCAGGCGCGCTTCACGCTGGGGCCTGGGGCACGGATGCTGGTCGGCGTCGATCTCCGCAAGGATCCGGCCATTTTACTGCCGGCCTATGACGACGCCGATGGCGTAACGGCGGCGTTCAACCTCAATGTGCTGGCGCGGTTGAACCGGGAAGCGGACGCGGATTTCGATCTGCGTGGCTTCATCCATCGCGCGGTCTGGAACGACCACGAGAGCCGGATCGAGATGCATCTGGAGAGCTGCCGCGAGCAGACTGTGCATATCGACGGCCACGCGATCCAGTTCGTTGCAGGCGAGACGATCCATACGGAGAACAGCTACAAGCATACGGTGGAGGGGTTCGCGGTACTGGCCGAGCAGTCCGGCTGGCGGGTGCACCGCGTGTGGACGGACCCGGCGCGGCTGTTCTCGGTTCAATTATTGGCGATCAGCTAGGGTGCGCGAACCGCAAGCAGACGACCCGAAGAAATACGCGATCAAGCCGTTCCTTGGAACCTGAAGGCCACTAAGCTGAGCTCGAAGTGAAGCGCATCCGGTCGAGATAAGCGGCAACGGGCCCGGTCACCACCAGGCCGAGAGTTTGCTCTACCGGCATAAATCGGGCAGCCACGATCTCGCGGTTGTCGAGTCGCAGCGTCGGCATCCGATCCAATTGCAGCTCGAACAGGTGCACGCGGTCGCGTCGTCGTTCCCACAGGCCACAGACCGCGCCGATGGGCCGCAATGCCGGTGCGGCAATGCCGACTTCCTCGACCAGTTCGCGCTGCGCCGCCTTCTCGGGCGTTTCGCCAGCCCGCACGGTACCGCCTGGAAAATTCCACGCCTTCCGATAGGACGAGCGCACCAGCAGCAGCGCCGGACCGACATATACCGCGACGAGCGCCCCTTCATGCCCCGCCCCTCTCACCCGCCACCAGATGCCGGCGAGCGGGAAGCCGACGCGAAACACTATCCGCCAGGCGAGATCCAGTACTTTTGTCGGCCGAGTAAGCACTGCGCTTTCACGGCGCCACGTTGCGGATGTCGATGCGCGCGACGTCGCGTACGCTGCGGCCGCCGTGACGGTCCCCGGGCATGACCAGGCGGATCTCACCGGCCGGCATTGGGTGACCATTCACCTCGTCGGCGAGCAGAATCTGTTTGCTCTCGAACGCCGGGTCGATCTCGGCCATCGCCAGGACCACGGC